>Ga0210388_10000774_pt1 | contig 25455 bp, 27 predicted proteins | sample IncBWC19OmetaG_FD_155485 | JGI IMG/M metagenome (GOLD analysis project Ga0210388, IMG submission 155485) | Forest soil microbial communities from Barre Woods Harvard Forest LTER site, Petersham, Massachusetts, United States - Inc-BW-C-19-O ...
CCGCTCAGGAATTTTTATTCCCAATGGCAACGGCGACCAGGACCCTATTGCTCCTAAGCGCGGATCGGAGTATCCCGGGACATATTTCTTCTACAACAATTGGGTAGTGGGTCAGTTTGAAATCTTGAGCGCCTAAATTTCTTTCTGAGTCCATTCGCCATGTTTCGGTTGCGGAAATCGTTTGCGGAGTTCCTCAAGTCGATCTTCAGTAAATAGCGGGTTAGTCCATACCTTGCTCCACTGCGCATGTTCGCGGCTATATCCTGAAGCTTGGGTCACCCTTTTTACCCATTTTTCGGCGCAATCTTCGGACGGACTCTCTTCGTCAGTCGCTACCCATCCGTTTTCAGTCAGGCAGTAGTGAATCGAATAATCGTCGTAGGACATGGAATATTCCTCTCAAGTGTGGCAAGATCAGTGTATGCCTAGACGCTCAAGCATGGATCATGATTTTGCCGTGAATGCCTTCCGCGTGGTTGAGCAAGCCATTGGTGAACATATGGATGGTACGCCCCTTGAAGACCCCGATGCAGGGAAGAATCCGGCTGCCGTGGCACTCGGCAAGCTGGGCGGCGCTAAAGGCGGCAAAGCGAGAGCCGCCAAACTCTCGCCAGCGAAGCGCAAGGCCATCGCCAAGAAGGCCGCTGCTGCACGATGGAGGGGCTAGCTCCTCTTGGCAAAAGTGAGCACGTTACTTGTTCCCGTTCTTGAAAACAGATCGTCGCGAAGCTTAGGGCCGCCGAAGCTTGGCGACGAGTTATGCGATAAGTAACCCTCATTCAAACAGGCCAGCGACTCAATGTCTTGTGGGTTTAGAGACAAGTCGATCACGATTTGCTCGGGGCTTTTTATGCCCTCATCGACTAGCAGTTCGAAGCTCCTTCTTAGCAATCTTGGCCGCTCTGGCTGCATCCTGTCGTCTAGTGGTTCTTGGCGTCTCCATCCTTTTCGGCTCATGTTTATATACATTCGCTTTTTCTGCATTTCATTCAAAATTCCCAACTGTTCACAGCGTTCGATCATGGCTGCAATTGATACTTTCCAGTAAGGCTTTAGGGCCAAAAATGCCTCCAGGCTCGGAATCCAAAGCTGATCCGCGAAGCCGTTGGCGGGCATGTTGAAGGCTGATGCAAATCGATGCGCCTGATCTTCGATGATCTTGAAGTGCATCGGATTTCGTAATGTGTCGCTGCTCAATTTAGAGTGAAGAACCAAGTGTCCTAATTCGTGCGACGAGTCGTGCCTCGACCGCACGGCGCTGGATTTGTCAGACCCTAAAAAAATGATTGGAGCATCGTGCTTTGAATCACTATGTGAATAAGCGTCGAGCGTTTCAGCACCAAGCTCTCCTCGGGACACGATCACTCCATTGTTTTCAAGAACCAGCACATTGTCTGCAATAGGCCCGGAACCTAACCGCCATTCTTCCCGGCATCGCATTGCAAAGTTCTCGATATCAGACGATGAGAGCTGTTGGAAGTCCTGCGGAATGTTGAAATCTGGAAGCCGTAGTGTTGGGAAGTCCACGTATTCGCCTAGATAAGCAACTATCTCGCGGAGCCACGCGTGACGCGCATGAGCGCGAGAACGCGCAAGTTTTGTCGCGGAACTCATCGACCTCCACCAAAATGTTCCCTTTGGGTGGACTATGGGCCGGAGAAAATAGACTACTGGCTGACTCAACTTATCTGAAATCCGCTCAAGCACTTCGGCGGTTGGCGATTGTTTGCCATGCTCGTAGTTTGAAATATTGGCGCTATTGACCCCTATCATTTCGGCGAGAGCGACCGCAGTGAGTCCCCTTGCTTCTCGCGCGAGGGTCAACCTCTCGCCGACGAATCCTGGCATTCCTATCATGTTCGGCCCCAATCTGTAGAACTACGCTTTGCGCTTTTTGGTTGGCCGCGCCGTATCGGCGATGACTGCCTGTGGCTCCTCTTGAGATGCTGGCATCTCGGCATATCGGCGTAACAAATCTTGCACGCTCCAAGGGGCCCACTGGTACTGTGGCATATCGGCTGATGGCACGGCAATATTGAGAAAGAAAGTTGTGGGGTCGAGCGTTAGGGTATCGTTTTTGCGCGAAGGAAAGACTCCACCGTAAAGAAGGTTCACATATACAGGACGGCTATCCAACCGTGGCGCGGGGCGAACCAGAAGGCGCTCATCAATGTGGTAGTCGAGCCATTGATTTAATCCACGATTCTGCTTTCTCGATTCCGCTTCTCTAACAAATTCTTTAGGGTTGCACACGTAGTGACCCGTTAGCGTAAACCCGGCAGATTTAACATGTACGCATCCGCAATTTTTCCCTTTGTGGGGAAGGTTGGCAGTGCGCAGACCTGCCTCGATTGCCGACTTTCGCATCGCCGCCTCCATCGTAGCTCGCCGAATGTGAGGAAGGATTTCGTATGCTTCGTGAGAGTCCCACGGCTGATCCTGAAAAGACATCGCCACTGTTTGCTGATAAATGGAAGCCTGCCGCTCGTACAACCTCTTCAGAAACTTTTCTGGAAACGCATTCAGGAATTTTTCGCGAAGTTCGTTCTCCATGTAGCCCCTTTCTCGATCTCTACTCAACGAGTCATACGACTTACTGAATGGTAGCACGCTTACCCACTTCTCATGAGGTATGATGGATGAATCGTGCAAAATAATTGAGAATGATGTTGAAGAAACATGAGCGATCAAGCATAATAGTCAGTATGAATCAGCTAAGCGATTCCCGCAAAGTCCAAGCCATCAAGTGCCTCTGCGAGGGCATGAGCATCCGCGCAACAGTTAGGATCACCGGAGTTGCGAAGAACACTGTCACGCGGCTTCTGTGCGAAATGGGTTGCGCTTGTGCCGACTACCATCACCGCACCGTTCGCAATCTTGTTGTCCAGCGTCTTCAGGCTGACGAGATTTGGAGCTTCGTTGGAGCGAAGGCCAAGAACGTCACCGCCGAGCAAGAGGTCGCTGGATGGGGCGACGTTTGGACATGGACGGCAATCGACGCTGATACGAAGCTGTGCGTCACCTACTTTGTTGGCGACCGTGGCAAGCACTCCGCGTTCGCCTTCATGGATGATGCCGCCAAGCGCATCAAGGGACGGCTACAGATCACCACGGACGCACACAGACCCTATCTGGCTGCGGTCGAGAAGGCGTTCGGCGGCGATGCTGACTATGCAACGCTCCAAAAGCTATACGGCGCTTCTGGCGATAATGAAACGCGCTACAGCCCTGCTACCTGCATCGGATGCGACATGAAGACCGTCAGTGGAACGCCTGATCCGAAGCATGTGAGCACGTCATACGTCGAGCGCCAGAACCTTACGATGCGGATGTCGATGCGTCGCTTTACCCGGCTGACCAATGGTTTCTCAAAGAAGGTTGAGAACCACGGCCACGCTGTTGCACTCTATTTTGCCTATTACAATTTTTGCAGGGTGCATCAGTCTATCCGCGTCACGCCAGCGATGGAAGCAGGACTCGCCGATCACGTTTGGAGCGTTGAGGAACTGATTGCTCTCTTACCGGAACCTGTTGCGAAGAAGCGCGGCTCTTACAAGCCGAGAATTTCAAACTGACCCACTACCCAAAAGAGCGGTCCAAAGAGTTGCGTATCCATAGGACGCGCCAGCGACCGAGTAAGTCGAGATGCCTGACGGATCGTCGTCCGCAGCGCCGGTAATCAACCCCGGACCAAGCTCTTTAAGAAATCGCTGCAGGCCACGATGTGACATGGGTCGTCGCTCTGCTTCTAACGGCGTAGTTCGCGATTTGGACACGACTCATCGTACGCGACCTCATCATGCAGAGTCGTCAAAAAAGCAGATAAAGCCTCTCCGTCGCGCCGTACAAATCGAGCTTTCAAAGTGGTCTAATGTGACCAGACATCCGTCTTAGCCACTTTTATGATCTTGGTAGTGAAGAAGTGACGATGACCATTCCAAAGGCCAGTCCGGCTTCTACTAAGAAGTGAGGTTACAAGATGGAAACCATATTGACTGTTCTTTTGGTATTGTTGTTTTTCGGTGGCGGGGGCTGGGGATACTCTCGCTGGCGCCGCTAGATCGCGTGATTAAAATATGATCGCGCGACCCGCCACCTGATCGCATTTGTGGCAGTGATGAGGGGAATTCGATTCCGGGGAGAACCCGCCAACCCTCCTTCAGGTTTTTTGAGCCAAGCCAGCCGCCTGAAGTCTTTCTTCTTAGGTTCTAAGGAAGGCCGTGTATCCAATGCCTCCGAGTGCGATCCTGCACGAAGCTCGGCAGCTCCACGACGTGAGTGAGCGTCTCGATACGCTAGCTGACCAACATCCACTCGTCGCTGAAGCGCTCATGACCATCTCAGGAAACGTTCGACACACCGCCACTTTACTGGAGGTGTTGGTAGCCACGAAAATGGGGCTGCTCTCCGGAACGGGTCCAGCAAATGCCTGATCTGCTCATCTTCTTTCGAAACGGCGTTATGCGCCCTTGAGAATAGACTCCGCACACGCACTGTATGACCATGAAAAAAAGAAAAAAAGGAAAGCGCTTGCAAGGACGACGATTTCCAGTGTGAACAGGGAAATGCAGAAGCCGCGATTGACTGAGTCAGTCCGCAGTGACGGGAGAGACCGGGCGGCGTCCGTCGTCACAAAACCCTCTGCTCGCTCTGAAAAAGTGTGAACTCTGGTATTTAGTCCGGCGCATGCCCATTCCGCGGAGAACGAACAGCAATGTTACGTGCTGTATGCAGATCTTGTCACCGTCACAGAGCATTCGGGCTCCCGGCCCAGTGCGACCCGCAGCAGACGAACTCTCCGCATTGTCTCAGTCGTGCAGAACGACGTTGAGCAGAGACTTGTGAACCCGGATGCGACCGTTGTATTCAATGAAGCCGAGCGTGCGAAAGCGATTCATAAAAAAGCTGACGCGGGACCGCGTGGTGCCGATCATTTCTGCCAGGGTTTCCTGAGTGATCGGCGGAATCAGCGGTTCAGGTTCTCCCGGCATGCCAAATTCCGCCATCAACAAAAGAATTCTTGCCAGGCGCTTTTCGCTGGAGTTGAAGAGCTGATCGATAAGGTCGGCTTGGGTTCGCATGCTGCGGGTGAGCAGGAACTTAAGGAACAGGTCGGAGAAGGCGTGTTCCTCGTGGATCACGCGGATCATCTCTCCGCGCTCTATCTTGAGCGCTGAACAGGCCGTAATCGCAGTGGCCGTCGTCAGTCGAAGCCCAACCGCTCCGGCAATTGACTCTTCTCCAACGAAGTCACCAGCAGAGAGCAGCGAGATAGTGGCTTCTTTCCCGTTTTTCGAAACAACTGTGAGTTGTGCACGGCCCTTCTGAAGGTAGAAGACCGAGTCGGCCAGATTTCCCTGCAAAAAGAAAGCTTGCTTTGGTTTGAACTGGACGATCCTCCTTCCAAGCCCTGCGCTCGTTAGGAACGCGGCGGCGTCAAACCTGATCGACTTTGGCTCACTCATGTGTATGCTTCTTTCCCGGATGAGGATTTACTAAGGAGAGTCGAGAGATAGCCGACCGCGTCCAATCTCCTGTAAATTTGGGCACCTGCGATCATTCTAGATCCAGCGACTGAATCTATTCATCCGGCTTCACTTCGTCGGCCAGACCCTCCGGCGAGTTAGTTCCAACAAGACTTTGCACCGACACAGATCGCGCCGTAGTGGCGCGATCTCCACTCTTTCCTGCGAATGAATTCAATAAAGTCAATGGTATCAATGCTTGTCCTGGACGCGCGGCGGACTGGCAGAAGCGTTCTGGTCAATTTTGATCAGCTTTCCGATGCCCGAACCCTCGATACTGATGACGACGATGCCCCCGACGACTGATCAGCTTGGCCGACGAGCGCTATTGAATTGGGGCCTCCAATGTGGAGGAGGCTGATGGTACTGCTCCCTGCTGTCCGGATAGTACCCTTCGCGGTTCTCATTCGCATGAATTTGCGCATATGAGTTCCTTGAGACAATAGCACCTCCTGACTGGCGGGCCTATGCGTGTAGCTCTAATTTCTTCCCCCTTTATTTGTGTTCCTCCGATCCACTATGGGGGCACCGAACTCTTCATTGCCCATCTTGCAGAGGGTCTGGAACGAAGGGGCGTCGAAGTCGTGGTGTATTGCAACGGCGAATCTACGGTCAATGCAGAGACGAGATCATGCTATCCACATTCCGAATGGCCTCTGTCCACAGAGACCTCTGGAATCTTGAAGGAGCTGGATCATCTGTCCTGGTCGATTGAAGAAGCCGCGAAAACATGTGATCTGATTCATATCAACAGTGCGCCCGCGATCACCTATTCCAGATATGTATCCACTCCCTTCGTCTGCACGCTGCATCATCCGCATGAGACCCCCCTGACTCGCATGTACGAGCGCTATCCCGAGATCCACTATGCGGCAATCAGTGAGCATCAGGCTTCCGTTCATCCCACCCTCGCAGTAACGACGATCCATCACGGCATCGATATGACCAAGTATCGGCTGCAGTTGAAGAAGGAGGATTATCTCTGCTTTCTGGGCAGGATCGCTCCGATCAAAGGCGTCCATATTGCGATTGATGTTGCAAAGCGGGCGGGGATTCCGCTGAAGATCGCTGGGGAGGTCCAGCCAATCTTCCGCGACTATTTCGACAGTATGGTAAAACCGCACATCGATGGAAGGTTCATCGAATATGTGGGTGAGGCGGATTTGGAGATGAAGAACCAGCTGCTTGGCGCCTCCCGTGGGCTGCTCTTCCCTATCCAGTGGAGCGAACCCTTTGGGCTGGTGATGCTCGAGGCAATGGCCTGCGGGACACCTGTCTTTGCGTTCCCCGGTGGTTCGGTACCGGAGATCGTTCAACCGGGCATGTCCGGCACTATCAGTCTTACCGCTGAAGAGATGGCAGACGCAGCGAGGAACACTACCTACAGCCCGCAGGCCGTGCGGAGCTGGGTAGAGCAACGGTTTTCGGTGGACATCATGGTGCAACGCTACGCCGCGCTCTATGAGGGGATTCTTTGCAATGGCCTTGCCTCAGGAACCCGGCCTGATCTCGTCAAAGAGGTTGCGGCATGAACGATGTTCCTGCTGTGGAAGCAAAGCTGGAAGATATGGGATTACGTCCGACCGCCGCTCCACCTGAACCTCGATTCCGTTACACAGAACCTCACCTCTCGACTGTGGAGAGCCTGGCGCTGATTCGCGGAAGAACATTCTTCGTGTCCGATCGCTCGGGAAACCTAATGCCACCAGGCGCTCCACACGTCGGCCTCTTTCGCGAAGATACCCGCTACCTTAGCCAGATCGAACTGCGGGTTAACGGCTACCCTCCCAGTGTTCTCTCCGCGACGACTGAAGGCGCTTATGCCAATCGGGTGGAATTAACAGTGAAAGGGAGCGTACCAGGCGAGGGCCTGGATATTCCTGTTAATACCATCTTCGTGCATCGCGAGCAGATTCTGGAAAGCGAGGGCCTGCATGACATTCTTCAGATCCAGAACTTTCACAGTGGGCACGCGCATCTTGTCATCGAGATCACCTACGACTCCGATTTTATGGATATCTTTCAGGTTCGCGGCATCATCCGCGGCAAGAGCGGACGCTATTTTGAACCGCTGATCAGCGAGAAACAGATGACATTCGTCTACGAGGGTCTTGATGATCGTGTTCGCACCACTGCGCTCTCCTTCGATCCAACTCCAGCGAGGATCTCCGGACACACAGCACGATGGGAGCTTGACCTGGAACCGCGCAGTCGGGCACAGATTACCTCTACGATAGTGACGCAAGTGCTGCCGCGACACTTGCTCCCCTCCAGCTTCACGTCTCCATCCACAGCGCCCCCTTGGGTGAGCGGGCACGAAAGAGTCGAAGAGCACGAGGAGAAGCTCCATCTTTGCCTAACTTCGTGGGAGAAAGGTTGTACGCAGTTCAAATCCAGCAGTGAGATCTTCAACACGATCCTTTGCACATCGTTGCGAGATTTTTATTCCTTACAGATCCCAGAGGGACCAAATACAACGATCGCTGCTGGCGTTCCCTGGTTTGCTGCACTCTTCGGCAGAGACTCCCTCATTTCCTCCTTTCAGACACTAACTTTGAACCCCTCGTTGGCGCGCGGTACACTGCGTTCCCTGGCGCGCCGCCAAGGGCAGGTGGAGTCCGCCGATAATGACGAACAGCCTGGCAAGATCCTGCATGAACTGCGCTCTGGGGAAATGACCGCGACTGGAGAGGTCGCGTTTGGGCAGAACTATGGCTCCGTCGATGCAACACCGCTCTTCATTATTCTGCTGAGCGAGTACTTCCAGTGGACTGGAGACTGGGAGCTGTTGGAGGAGATGCGGTCCCCGCTCTCAGCTGCGCTCAACTGGCTAATCGAATACGGTGACATAGATGGCGATGGCCTGATCGAGTATCGCAGACAGACCGATAAAGGCCTGCTCAACCAAGGCTGGAAGGATTCCGGTGATGCCATGGCGCATGCTGACGGAGCGCTGGCGCAGGCGCCGATCGCGCTCGTTGAGGAGCAAGGATATGCGGCCGATGCCTTCCGGCGCGCAGCCGAGCTCACGCGCTTGCTCGGTGATCACGATCAGGCAGATCGGTTGACGATGCGTTCAAACGAGCTAATGCAAAAGCTAGATGAGTCGTTTTGGTTGGCGGAGGACGCTTACTATGCCATGGCGCTCGACCGTGACAAACGGCCGCTTGTCGTGGTGTCTTCCAATCCCGGACATCTGCTCTTCACCCACGCTATCAGCGACCAGCGGGCACGCGACGTAGTGACAAAGCTGATGGCAAGGGGTCTCTTCTCCGGATGGGGTATCCGTACTCTATCGGATGCAGAGCAGACCTACAACCCGATGAGCTACCATCGCGGATCCGTGTGGCCGCATGACAATTCGTTGATTGCGTTTGGCATGGCGCGCTACGGCTACCAGCAAGAAGCCTCCGCGATTCTTTCAGCGCTGTTCGATGCTTCACGCCACTTTCGCGAGTACCGCCTACCGGAATTGTTCTGCGGGAACCAGCGGCATCAGCGCGATGAACCCGTGCAGTATCCAGTCTCCTGCTCGCCGCAGGCCTGGGCTTCCGGAACGCCCATTCTCATTTTGACGGCGCTGCTGGGGCTTAAGCCAGACGCGTCCGGCGGAGAGCTCAGGATCGTGAATCCTTGGCTTCCGGAGTTCCTCACCTTTCTTGAGATCCGTGATTTGCGGGTCGGCAAGAGTCGGCTCGACCTGGACTTTCTTCGCCAGGGCGACAGGACCTCGTGTCGGGTTGTGGGGCGAAGAGGCGAAGAGCTGGCCGTGAGTATTACCTATCGGTGAGGGAGAGACGGTCCGGCTATTCCTGAGCAAAATTGCACAGCTTCTCTATCTTTACGGACAGATACTATCTGCCAGCCGCGATGAAGGGTAGCTGCAAGGTGGCTCGTCAGAAGAGTTCTCTGGACATATGCATGAAAACCTCCCGCGGCAGAGCAGACGATCGACTTCAGGCTCGCAGCCACGCAAGTCGATATCAGAGATCGGCAACTGTTGCACAAGTATTACCTAGCAGTCGGGGCTGCCACGACTACTTCCCCATCCAATGAGAAGGAAGGGACGATATGCGAATGCCAAAGATCTTCGCGCACGACAGAACGTTTACGCAGCCCGTCGTTTGGGTCACCGCCTTCGTCATAGTTGCGTTCCACATAGGCGCATTGGCCGCGCTGTTCTTCTTCAGTTGGAAAGCATTTCTGCTTGCGATGGTTTTGTGGTGGGTCGCCGGAGGCCTTGGCGTAGGTGTCGGATACCATCGGCTGCTCACGCATCGAGGTTACAAGACCTCCAAGTGGATGGAATATCTTCTGACCGTCTGCGGCACGCTGGCTCTGGAAGGGGGCCCGATTTTTTGGGTTGCAACACATCGTCAGCATCACCAGAACACAGACAAGGAAGGCGACCCGCATTCTCCGCGCGAAGGTGGTTTCTGGGCCCATGTCGGTTGGCTCCTGACCGGCCAAACCATGCACAACGATTCGGCAAATCTTCTGCCTTACGTCCCTGACCTTCGCAAAGATAGATTCCACGTTTGGATCAGCCGCTGGCATTGGGTACCCATCACCGTGCTGGGCATGATCCTTCTTGTTGCGGGGGGATGGAAATTCTTATTCTGGGGTATCTTCTTTCGGACGGTCCTCGGCCTCCACTCTACCTGGCTAGTGAACTCTGCGACCCATATGTGGGGATCGCGGCGATTTTCGACCGGTGATACCTCCAGAAATAGCTTTTGGGTCGCTCTGTTAACTTTCGGCGAGGGCTGGCACAATAACCATCACGCTCATCCACAATCATCTCGTCACGGCCTCTCTTGGTACGAAGTCGATCTCAACTGGTACGTGATTGCCGCACTACGGATGTTCAGCATTGCATGGGACGTGAAGGCACGTCGCCTCAACACTGGTAGAATCACGGGGAAAGCAGCTCTTGCAAGAAATCGCTCTCTAATTCCACAGTGAGGGCGTGCCTGATTCGCCCTCTCAATGATGTAGAGAATCGCACCCTTCTAAGCCTCGACTCTGTTATTTTGTGCTGACATCTGCGCTCTGGTGGCGTTGGTGGCGAAGGTCGGGCAGATGGAATACGAGGCTGGAATATGTCACTTACTCGTGCAGAACTACGTTGGCCAAGGATTTGTGCACCAGATGTGACCACGCATTGTCCTCAGTTCTGTGGCGATGAGGAATGCGACCAAAGCTGTGGAAGCGATGGTTGCACGTGAGGCAGCGATAAGGACGGCGACCGCGCAGGAGTTGCAAATAATCGGGGGGCCGGAAATGAGATTTCCGCACCGATCCGTCTTCCGAACAATTGGGACAGGCTGGAGGACGTTCCATGTCGAAACCTCCGCGATCCATTTTAGTGGCCTTCGCGACATAGGACGTTACCGCGAGGAGAAATTAGCCCACGAGCATAAATCTTACTTATACGTGGGGTGTGGAAACCCAAACCATTGCTTGGGATGAGCGCGAGGGATTGCGCACCCTTCCTGTCCTCGGAACGATAAGCAATTCTGGATATTGCAGGACACCGTAGGCGCGTTTACGCTTCAGGGCAGTAACCGGAGGGCGGCATTGTGTTAGACAACAGACCATGCAATGTAAAGACAGCGGAAGAACTTGACGCGGAGATTAGGGACATTTTTGCTCTGGATGATGTCGGCAGGGGGAATGAAATAGGAGGCACCCTCCATGTGCACTACCCCCATGAATCGGTAAAGGAAGCTAGCCTTATCCCACTCCTGGAGGCGAGTAGTGTCGCCATTGAGTGGCACGAGCACAAATAGGGTTCGGGAATTTTGGTACGCACGCGAAGACCGGACCAATAGCAGTATGACCCGCCCCATCCATGCCCTGCCTGTGGATGGTAGCCTTCTGGTGGGGGAACGGATGAGCAGCCCTACAGACGCTCTCGAGCGCGGCCGCCCCTTGAAGGTGTTGGGGAAGGAGGGTGTTTCCGCTGCTACCGCTGTGCCAACTGTGCAGATGAGGATTTACCTGACTGCGGTGAAGTCGCCGCCGACTGGGTCGCCAACCTTGCCATGAGTTCGCGGCGGCGGACCTTTTGTTTCCTTAATCTATTGAATCTCGCTTTGTCGCCATTTTGTGATGACATGTTCCCTCGTTCTCCAATTTATTCGTGACTTAGCGTGCCGAAGATGAGTCTGTCCGTCCATACGCCTGGCCACCGATGGAAGATGCGAGGCGCAGGGCAGGTTGAGGGGAAACCCGTTGCAGGGCCTGCGGTCTGATTGCTCGGCTTGCTCCCTGGCTGCCGACAAAATGTCCTGCGGCATGCCCGCAGCACACTCTCTTTTTCGAAAGATCTGCCAATGTCGTTGCGGACACGGAAAACTTGGCATAACGCAGCGGCCGTCGCGAGGTTCCCGAGAAAAGGGGTTCCCGGTAACTTCGGGTCTGGCAGTCTGAGAATTCGCTAGCTTCAGGGGATAACGAGAAGTCGAAATTATTCAAAGAATAAGGCCGAACGCTTTCAAGACGTCCGGCCCGCTTTTTACGCTGTCATCGCTGATATGAAAAATCCATACGCTCAGAAGACAGAGTTAATGTTCGCTAGCTTCAGTACACAATGCACACAGCTCACTTGTCAACAAGAAGTAATGATGCTTGCCGAATCGCACAGTGGATTTCAGACCGCCGCCGAGACGCGTGGAGGAAAACTAAAAGGGAGGCGGCATAAGCCGCCTCCCTTTTCTCTCACTCGGTGGTTTTACGCGGCGTGGCCGGGAGCTTTGACTTCGAGAGTCTTCGCGCGGCCAACGTTAACTTTGATCTGCGTGGGCTTGGCTTCGGCCTTCTTGGCCAAGCTGATCTTCAGCACGCCCTTGTCACAGTGGGCGCTCACTTGCGCCGGGTCCACGGAGCTGGGAAGCGTGAATGAGCGGGTAAAGCTTCCGTATTGCCGCTCGACGCGACGGAAGTTCTCCTCTTTCTCTTCCTTCTCGATCTTGCGCTCGCCATGGACGGTGAGGGTGTTGTTCTGAATGCGGACATCAATGTCTTTTTCGTCGATGCCCGGGACCTCGATCTTCAGAACAATGTTGTGCTCGTCTTCGTAGATGTCCACCGGCGGTGCGATGGCGGTGGTTGTCAACGCCTCTTCCGGGACTTCGGGGCTGTTCGCCTCACGGAAAAAACGGTTCATGCGGTTCATGCGGTCTTGCATCGCGGATAATTCGCGGACAGTTTCCCAACCGGTCAATAGTGTCATGACGCAGGTCCTCCTTGCAGTGATCTAAGAGGAGTAACTTCAGATGGGCTGACTTAGTTCAGGGAACCTGAAAGAGTAAGAAGGGATACTTACTCAACTATAATGCTAGGCTTGTGATCCACGGTTGTCAACATGCGGTCGTGGTCCTGATTGTGTATTGCCGGGCGCCCTAGGTCTTCATCCGGACACCTGGGTTTCGCCGCTACGATTCCCGACAATCCCAACTCGCTGTCGTTGTTCCCTGCAAACGGCAACTGGGGTAAGTTCGACTCCGGCGTTGCGAACATGCTCAAAAGGGGGGCTTTTCAGGCGCTGCGCAGGATCACTTCGGGTATCCCTGGACCCAGTTTGTACTTCAACATGGCCGAAGTCGATGGTGAGCCGACAAGTCTTGAACGCGGCTTCGAGGGATTCGCATCGGCGCTCCCGCGTCTGATTGAGGAGTGCCGCTATTTCCTGCGGGAACCAAGCAAAGCAAATCAGGCAACGGGCTGACGCGTGTGGCTGGTTTCACTCTTCCTTTTCCAAGCCTCGTAGCACTCTGCGCAGAAGAAATCGCCCGCCAAATTCGTGCTCCTCTTGTTAACGTAGGCCGTGCGTCCGCACTTCGAACCGCCGTCAATCGTGATTGAGTCAAAGTAACGAGCGTGCCTGATGGCTGGTATACGGCTTGCCAAGGCCATGAAGAAGCAGAATCAATTTCTTTGATCCCTCGGCGTATCATTTCCCGCAATTCGAGCGATGCGCCGTTCCGACGCAATTCGATTAATGCTTCCGGTGGAATGCCGCTCAGCATTCTATGCTCGTCTCCTTCAAGGGCCATCGTTTTCGCAATCAGAAGATCTCGGTGTACATCACTTTCCTCGGGAATAGCGTTTCCCTGATATTCGTACTTCCATTGAAGATAGCGCCATGAGGTGGGTGCATCGATCAAAGGGGTGCCGCCGTATCGGGAACCTCTGAAAACTGCATCGTTGATCTGCATCATTCTGCCTAAAAGCATCTGTTCAAGCACTAACCTGGCATCCGGTGACGAACCAAACTGTTCCGGGAAGTCCTTTTCGTATCGCCCAAACTGCTCAAACAATGTTCCTGACCATTCGGTGTCGAATAGCATACGGCTTCCGTTGCTTCCTGAATAAGCTACGGAGCGAGATGTCCGATCGAAAACTTTCATGGGATGAGCTCTTCGAGTTGGAAAGAAGTGAGAGAGATAAAGCGCGCGGAACGGAGCGCGATCCCGGCCTTATTCAGTGGCGCGTCGTCGTGCATGAAAATCCTTGGGCCAGCAATCCCCTTGAGGGAAGTTTGTTTTGCGGTCGCTTCGATGAGCGCCATGGGGATCAGGTTCAGGACGGGACGATTCAGCGTATCTTTGCAGGCGAGGCGGTCAAGGAAATCGACGCTCTTGAGGAACAATACCCGTCCACAAGATATCGTTTCCTGCGCCAGAGGCCGACTTCCTAGATGTCACGCTGTACTCAAATCCCGGAATAACGCTTGTTTGTTATCAATCTGTTTCCGGGATTTGACTGCAGATTCATTGCATTGAAATCCCGGACGAAGTTCCTGCTGAAGTTTGTCCGGGATATAAGTACAAAGGTGACACTATCCTCTTTCCGTGCATCAGTTTCGTTCCGGGATTTGAGTATAAACAAGCTCGGTAGATTCCGGGATTTAAATGCCGCTAAATAGCCCTGCAGAACATATTCCGGGATTTGAGTACCGCGCGACAGTCAAAGAGTAGGAGTCAGCGGGGACCTCGGTCTTGTCGTAGGAGCAAATTCGCCTTTTCATAGCGCTCCCATCCCGGCCTTGGGTTTTCCTCACAAGCCGAGGTTGTCATTGACCGCAACGGCCAATTCCTGCTCAGAGCCGAGATAGCGCTCCGTCGTCTGGATCGATGCGTGGCCGAGCAAAAACTTGATCTGCTCCAAGTCCCCGCCATTCTTGCGGCAAAGCTTTGCGCAGGTGCGGCGCAGGTCGTGTGCGCCGAAGTGTTCGATTCCAATCTCTTTTGCACACTGCTCGACAACCGACCAAATGGCCCAGTCGCCCAGCTCGTCGCCGATCAGCTTCCCGGCCTTCGAGAGCGGACGCAGGAGCCGGCCGTCTTCGATGTTGGCCGCCGTCTGCCAGGTATTGATCGCATTTTTCACCCACACCGGAATTGCCACCGTCCGCACCCGGCCGCCTTTGCCAACTAAATCGACGATGACCCATCGGCCATCGCGGAGCTGAATGTCTTCGAACGTTAGTGCGGACAACTCTCTTCGGCGCAGAGCGCAGCCAACCAAGAGGGCGAGGATACAGTAGTCACGCTGTCCCTTGATGGTTGACCGATCCGGTACGGAAAGCAGTTCTTTCGCCTGGTCACGAGTCAGCCAGTTCCCCAACCGCGTCCCCTGCTGACGCAAGTTTGGTACGTCCGTCATCTTCGCGGCTTGCTCCGCGTCGAGAATGCCGATCCGTTGTGCTTCGCCGACTAATTTGCGAATCGCAGAAAGGCGGACGTTCACCGTCGAGGCGCTCAACTTCTTCTCCAGCATGGCTGCACGATATTCCATTAGGAGGCCACGAGAGAGAGGTCGGCTGGCACAGAACACAAATAGATCATCGAGCGCTTTGGCATAGTTTCGTTTGGAATGGTCGGAGGCTACCGAGTTCAACACCATTGCCCGCAACTCCCGAAATGCAGCATCTCGGTTAAGCTGCGATTCCTCTGCCGAAGGGATTAAGGACAGCGATTCGGTCATAGGAGCAGGCCGGTAAGTTTCGTCCCCTGGGTGCGGAACGTTCCAAAAGGAGGATGAGTGTTCAAAAACCAATTGTGCAATAGGTTATTGCACAATTGTCTGGACGGGATGAATCCGTGTCTTTCGGAGGTACGGAGCGCCCTATTCCTCATCAGCTAACTCCTTCCGTAACGACTCCATCTCCGAACGGAGCTTGTTGACGACTTCCCGGAGATCCTCAACGCTGGGTAGCTCCTCCCTGACCGGCTCGGGCAGCTCGCGTGTCACCCGATATGTGGAGACACCGATCGGCTGGATGAGGTTCTGCAGAGCGTATTCCACAATGGGGCCGCTCCGGCTCTCACAAAGGAGGAGTCCGATCGTCGGACCGTCGATAGGCGTCCGCATAGTTCCATCGATCGCTGAGAGATAGAAGCCCAGTTTGCCGGCATACTCCGGCTGAAACTCTCCTGTTTTCAGCTCTTCTGTGGCGCAACCAGTTATGTGGCGTTCAGCAATGCGGGCAGCCATATTCACTCCGTTTCAGTATTTGAACGCCACATAACAGACTACAGGGCTTGAAGGAATCGCAGCAGCCCGGGATCTGCCCTCCAGTGCTTTTGTCCCTTACCAGTCTTGACTTCGCAGGTCGCAAGCGCTTTGGCCTTCATCTCCAGATCGACCTCGGCGTAGACATTCGTGGTGTTGAGGGAGACGTGGCCGAGCCATGCGCGGATCGTGTTGATGTCGACACCGGCACGTAGGAGGTGTGTTGCCGTGGTATGCCGGATCGTATGCGGACTCACGCGCTTGTTTAGGAGAGATGGCATGAGGGGCGAGACTTTCTGGACGTATTTCTCGACCATCGTGTGGATGCCAAACCGCGTGATAGGTTCGCCCCGTCGATTAAGGAAGACGTGCCCGGTGTCGCCTCGCCCGCCAGTCAAGCGCACGAGTTCAGCCACCGTCTGCGGCCACAGTGGACAGCGTCGCAGTTTGTTACCCTTTCCGTGCACCTGAACCAAAGAATGCTCCTTGCTGTAGGCTTTCGCCAGTGTCAGATCTCCGATCGTCGCCTGTGCAGCTTCATCGGCCCGTGCGCCCGTGTTGTATAGGAACAGCAACAGCGCATAGTCCCGACACCCTTGTTCGGTAGATTTGTCCGGGGCATCCAACAGTGCGTCCATCTCAGATTTCTCAAGATACGTGATGCACGACCGGGGAGCCCGCTTGGGTGGGATAAGACGGATTTGTCCGCACCATGCGACGTGTTCAGGGCTGTGCAGACCGATATAACGAGACAGCGAGTGGATCGCAGCCAGTCGCTGATTCCGCGTGGCCGGCCCACACTTGCGAACTTGCTCCAGATTTTGCAGGAACAGTCGAACCAGGTCCGCAGACACATCGATGACGGTGAGCTGATCGATCTCCTTCCGCGTATTCCTGGCCGCGAATGGAAGCAGCAGGCAAAGCGTATCCCGGTAACTCTGCTGAGTGTTGCGGGCGAGGTTGCGCTCGGTCACCAGATACTCAAGAAGAAAACGCCGGACCCAGGGTCCGAGAAGGGCTGTATCAGTCATGATGGCCCTCCCGTCCGGCATAGAGTTCAAAACGTAGGCTTGCCTCGTGCAGGAGTTCCGGCGTCATGGTGAGGTACACCTGGGTCGCCGCCAAATATGTGTGCCCCATGTACACGGACAGTTGAGGCAACAGCAGTTGCACATCTTTGCCTTCGCGGTACCACGCTGTCAGGCGATGAACTGCCGAGGTGTGGCGCAGGTCATGGAGGCGAGGTTGGCAGCGCGATCCTCCAGCCCGATGCAGGCCGGCGTACTCACGCAATTGTTGAAACGCCCCTTCGAGGGTGTCGAGAGGTATCTTTTTGCCCTTTCTCCCCGCAAAGAAAGACGCTTCTGCCTCACGCGGAGAGCCGGATGGGCTGCGTCTGCTTGCGTACTCGGTGAGAGTCTGAGTTGTCACAGGCCCAAGCGGCACCAGGCGGCTCTTGAAGAATTTCGAGTCGCGAACCGTGAGAACAGCGTTGAGCAAATCGACGTCCGCATTCGTCAGCGACAGCACCTCCGACGCACGCAATGCCGCGCCATACATTAGGAGGAGAATAGTCTTTACCGTCAGCGGCTCCAAGCTCCCACGGTTGCGCTGATACGAGGATGTGGCATCCATCAGACGGCGAAGCTCTGCTTGAGAGTAGATGTAAGGTTGAAATGCAGGCGGTCGTTTGGGTATCACGATCGGCAACGGAGAATGGACGACAAATCCGCGGCTGATCGCATACCGATAGAAGCCCAGTAGCGCATTGTGTCTGACATGCCATGAGGCCGTCAGCGGGCCGATACCATTGAGAAATGCACTCACTCGTCCGGGCGCAACATCCTGAAGGGCAGTATCTTCCCCCATTGCCCTGCAGAAGGCCTTCAACAATTTTCCGTTGACTCCAAATTTCTCCCCGAGGGTCCTGCGGAAGGTGGCATATTCTTCGACCACATGCTGAAGGGTCATAGCAGACCTCCCAGATCGAAGCTGGCAACCTGGCGAAGCCGGACGAGATCCACCTTGGCGTAAATGCGCGTGGTCTCAAGACTGCGGTGTCCAAGGTGATCGCCGACTTCCTTCAGAGATAGACCTTCGTTGATCAATCGAGTGGCGCAGGCATGGCGCAGAGCATGGGGGCCGTGATGCTTGATGGAGGTAGATACGGGTCTCAACCGTCTGCCGACCACCGGCCATAGCGTTCCAGCTGTCAGAGGTCGAAAGGGAGCTCGCACCGTGAGGAAGACCTCTCGATGAAGCGAGGGGGCCCTCACTTCCTTTAGATATCGGATGATCGCGTGACCTACAGACTGAACAAGTGGGAAGTTATGCTTGCCGAGTCCCTTGGAACGCATGAAAACGATCGATTCAGCTTCCCAGTTGATGTCCCCAAGTTGTAGCCGGGCTACCTCGCCGGCGCGAACTCCGTATACAGCAAGCAACATCAGAATTGCGTGGTCGCGAATCGAGGAAGGAGTGCTGCTGCCCATACTGCCGAGAAGCCTCTGAACTTCGGACCATGTTGGCGCGGACGGCAAAGACTCCTGCTTGAAGACCCGGGGCGCCATGATGGATGCCGCGATGCCTTCCTTGCACCATCTGCGTATTTCAGCGAATCGGAAAAACGAGCGCAGAGACGATGCATAGGTCTGAACCGACGCTCGCACGTAATGCCCCTCGTTGACTCTGGCAGCAAGTATCGAGTCGACTTCGGAAACAGTCACATCGTGGAGCGACCGGCCTTCGCCGCACAGCTGGTCGAGAAACAGGCGTACCATGTGGCAGCGAAGCCCAATCGTCACTGGCGAGAGGCCGCGTTCGCGAAGCATGAAATCGGCGAACGCGATGATCTCCCCTTCGTGCGGTCTCTCGGGAGTGCAGGCCGGCTGGAGGCGCTCCATAAAAGTTAACCACCGAACGGCCTGACAAATGAACCGCTGTTTCGATAGTCTCGGACATAGCCTGATCGGCGGCACGGCTTTGCGCCTGGACCAGCGTTCCCCCGCATCTTCAATTTCCGGTAGGTCGATAAGTGAGTTGGGCCGCTCGGCTAGCTTCAAGTACTTCTCGACGGCGATTAGCAGTTCAGCAGTGAGCCGCACTGTACTCCTGGCCATTCCTTGTTCAAAACAGTGGACAACAAAACGACGGCGTTCATCGGCCAGGGGCGCGGTGCGTTGGCGAGTCAACGCATGTGATCGTTCAAAGAGTTGCTCAAACATTTTCGGAACCTCTTCCTCGTAGAAGTGAAAGAACGGTTCCGAATATAGTCGAGCTATCTGAGTAAGCGAATCGGTGCGCCCCTTTGCTTGTGGCTCTGAGCTGTGCCTTCTTCTGAGCTCACAGCCTAACCCAGGATCAGCGCATCGGCGCCGGTCACGCCATTTTGACTGTTCTCACATACCCCTGGCCGATCACACACGACTCACTTGCGCGTTCATCTCGCGCGGCCGACCTCGAGGTGGTGGATCGCTGCGTCCACAGTACGGGGCGGTACGCTGTGCTGGGCGGCTTACCCTCAGTGCGGTCAGCCTTGACTCAAAAAAGTGGAGCGCAAATCGGTGAAACCCTTCCGCACGCGGATCAGTAGCCCGGTTTACTTGGCCCGATTATTGGATTCGACTTGCGTTCCCATATTTCTTGCTCGTAGAGAGAGTGGTCCGCGTACAAGATCTGCGCCAGGCTGTAATTGTCGTAAACGAATTGTCGGAAGCCCGAAGCGTGGTCGTGGACCTCCGAGGAGATCATTGTTTTCGGTAATAGCACGATGAAGTTTGGCGGATGGTTCCTCAGTGCCCGGACGATAGCAGCTATCTGGTCAGGTCGACTGAACTCATCGTAGGTCACGAACTCCGAGGCAGTAGGGTTATCCAGACCGAGGTAGAGACTTACCGCTGAATTGTTGAAGAAGAAGTCGGAGGGGCGAGTCCGCTGAGCAAGCCATTGAAACTCGTGAAAAGTGGCAGCGTCGTTGAAAGCTGTCCGGCCGATCGGCAAATTCAGGGTGGCGTGCCATTGAGTTTGGCGTCGCATTGGGAGCAGTAAGGCAAAGAGAGCCATCACGAGCCATAGTAGATTCCGCGTGAATCTCTGTGCGCGGCTCTGGTGGCTGACGAGCCAGACGCAGATCAGAATGGCAGGTGGAGCAACTGTACAGAGGCGAAAATATCTAGGACCGTTGATAACAGCCATAAAGAGGGCTAAACCAACTAAATGCAGGAGAACGAGGCCCTCCCGAATTGTCGAAGGCAACACTTCGCGTTTCCGTCGCAACTGGTAAAGTCCGAGGAAATAAATATAAGGAACAGTCGCGTAGATAAACACTACAGGGATTAGGCTAAGGAGATCCGTAAGCTTGTGTGTTCGTGCAAACTGACTAGCATAGCCTCCGATCTGATCAAGATAGGTTCGCGGCTGGTTGATCTCAATGGTGCTCATAAATTTCGGTGGGAACACAACGAGATCAAAAAAAACAACACGAGGACCTGCTTTGTATGTGTAATACCCGAGAACACAAGAGAGCACGAAGACAAACGGTAGAAGCAGAACTGTGAACTGCCGCAGAACGCTTCCTTGCTGTGATTTTGAGGGCCGGCGCCATAACAAATAAGCAGCTAACGCAGCGAAAGTCAGTGCGCCCTGTGTCTGAGTGAAGAGAGCTGCGACTCCACATAGCAACCCGGCAACGAAGATCCGCTGAAGGCTTATACCACCTGTAAGCACGCCAACCGCTGCCATCGCGGCTAGAGTGCTGTACCAGTGATGCGTCATGTTAAGGCCGCTATTGAAATCAAGTACAACGAAAAGCAGGCCTGGAAGAAGAGCGAGAGGACCGCGGAATATCCTGCTCGCAATCAGCGTGACTATCGAAAAGAGGGCCAGCCCGACACAGATACTCCAGGCCTCTATGATCCAGGCGTGGATACCGAAGAGACGGAATGCTCCGGCATAAAGGAGATCAGTGCCGGGAGTAACGAGCTCGAAAAAATCGCGATAGAGGACCTGACCATGAACAATACGCACAGCGCGAGCGAAGAACAGAACTTGATCGTCGATCGCAACAAAGGGAATGGCAGGTAGCAGAAACGTTCTCAAATACAGAAATGCGAAGACTCCTGCAAAAGAGAACACGATCATAGCGCGGTTGAGGCCCCGTCGTGCATGCGTTGATCTCGGTTCTGTCATGAAGAGCATCTCTTACACAGCGAAATAGGAGACTAGAGCAGCGGATGATCAGACCGCCACGCAAAAATCTGTATCCTGTAGATCAACGTCATTGCGACAACCTTCCAAGCGCACACACGCGGCTCCACAGCACAGCATTAAGTGGCTGCAAAGATTCCTCTGTTGCCTTGGATTCACCCAATACTACCCGATAGACAGGGGCTGAAATGTCACCGCGGTGTAAGTCTTTTGTTCTAGGGCATGAGATGCTCGGGCAAAAACGAGCTGGGGCGGCCTCCTGACTTCCAAATCTGTGCGGAGGGCCGTCAGGCGACATCAATGTCGGCTTTACCCCATACAGCTCGTTGCAGCGCAAATCATCGCACCGAAACACGCTAATTCAGACAATAATGGAAAGGAGGAAAATGCTATGGCGAGACGGCCAAAACCTGCTCTGATTGAAGCGGAACTCGCTGACCGCCGTCGCGCGGTGGACAGTGCTCTCGGTTCTCTTCGTATCGAAGGCATGGAACTTGAGCCTGAGGCGCGGGAGATCATGGAGCGCTTCGCGCGGGGGGAAATCGACCTTGCCACGATGCATGCCGAAGTAGACGCCTATTGCAAAACCATTGTGTGAACCCCAGCTTAGGAAGCCGGGGCCCGGAAGATATAGTCGAGGGGCAGCAGTGGGAGAGCGAGTGGCTGCAGAACTGCTGTGGCCTCACTCGCGGACATTCCCTAAGCAGGGTTTATGCCGTGCCGTGCTGTGCCTCCTTCAAGCCTGCAGTCTGGTTATGTGGCGTTCAAATACTGAAACGGAGTGAATATGGCTGCCCGCATTGCTGAACGCCACATAACTGGCTGCGCCACAGAAGAGCTATTATGTGGTCGGCCACATAACAGATCAATGACGAAATAGCAGTGCAAACGGATGTGGTAAAAAAGCAGGTCCACATAGAAAGAGTGGTCGTCGACGACCAGAGGTACCTGGCTGCCAACGAAGGCGAAGCCGCGGCCGAGCTCAAGCAGCAAATCGCGCAAATGGATGAGGAGGCCTCGCTCCAGCTCTCGTTCGGCAAACGGGTCAGCCAAGGTTAGAAAGTCGAAGTTGTACGGATCGCGCAGGATCTGCTGCGCCATATCGGAGTCGGGCGGCGGCAGATTACGCTTGAAGTTGGTGAGCGCCTTCCCTTCCCTTTCGTGGAGCTGTCCGGAGATCATGTGGACCAGGACATTTTGACTCCAGCCGTGCTCGAGCGCTGCCCGGAGATACCATTCCCGCGTCGGCCGGTCCTTGACTCGATCCAACACCCGCACATTGTGTCCCCAGGGCAGTTGTGCAATGAGCTGTTGCACAATTGCCTCTTCAGGCCAGGCCTCAGCCAGGGCACGCATGTACTTGAGGCTTCTGGGGCTGAAGCCTTCGATCCCGGGAAACTCATTCTGGAGATCACGGGCAAGCCGATCGATAACCCGGGTACCCCAGCCCTCGGTTCCCTGCCTGGCGAGGATGTCCCGGCCAATCGACCAATAGAGGAGAACCAACTCGCGATTGACCGCGAGCGCAGCTCGAACCTGGGCGGCATGGATGCGTCCTTTTAGCTCCTGGAGGAGTTCCTGGTAGCCGGAGGGGAGTTGGAGGCTTTTGTGCACGAAATTAGCCTAGCACAAATATTTGCAACGATAATTAACATTGTCGTTGATAATAATAACTGAATCTAAATAACTTAGACCAAAATATTACAGAATTTGCGTAGCCCACTTCGCTATCAATCCCAAACGAGCATGTGCGATACCCACTTTTTTTTTCGAAAAATCCGGGGCAATGGTGACCGCCGTCAGTATTAACCGGATAGATGGACACGACAGCACAACCAGGATCGATCATCGAACACCTTCGCCAACGGAACTCATACCTAAGTACGACCGAGGTCATGGCGATCATCGGAGTCACCCGGCAGACACTTTGTGCTTGGGTCCGGGAAGGCACTATCAGCGCAGTCCGGATCGGGAAGGACAACAAGTTCGACCCGCACGTGCTGTCCGCGTGGCTTGAGGCTCGGCAGGTGTAACCGAGGGTGTAACCCCACTCTTGAGCCACCCATTTTGGGTGGCTTTTCTTTGTCGCCTCTCCTCTGATCACCGGGTTACAGTGGTTACACTTTTCCTCGATTTTCAGCTGTAACCATCCAATATGATCCAGTATGATTCTTCTCGTGCAATTTGCACAAAAGCCGCGTCAGCATTGCTCGCAGGCGAATATCGTGTTGATTTCAAACGTCTGTTGAAGAGATGAGACTCGAATCCCCCTCTCTCCGCCAGCATCCCACCTAAGTATATCATTCCAAGTAAGATATAGGCGTCACGCTAGAGCTTCCGGATTAGATCTCGTAGGACCATTCAGGACTCGCCATCACGCGATTAACCAACACCAGCGCGTTATTCGGGACAAACGACACACCCACTCTGCGATAAGAGCAGTCGAGTCATCTTTAGCTGGTCCAGATACTGGCACAATCAAAAGCTGATTCAAGAGTTCTCTACCGAGACTGCCCCAGGTGCAAGTGGCGAACTTCGCGTTATTAACCTTCTTGCAAATGCTGTTCTCCATGCTGGACTCAAACTGACCAACTACCAAATTTCGACGGTAGAATAGCTCGAATGACGCGCATCGTCCTCGTTCTGTGTCTGGCCTTTTCTGCCGCTCTTGCCATTGCCCAGCAGCCCGAAGACTCGCCCTCAGTGATCACCGTTCAGTCCACGCTGGTGCAAGTGCCGGTGCAGGTCAAAACAAAAGGCGGCAAGAACGTCTACGAATTGACCGCCGACAATTTTCTTGTTGTTGACAACGGCATATCCCAGATCATAACCCTCGACGACAGCGCCGGGTTTCAGCCGCTCGCTCTTGCCATCGTCGTCCAGACCGGAGGAGCCGGCGCAGCACATCTCGGCGACTATCAGAGACTCGGCGCTATCCTCGATGCCATCCTCGGTAATGTCGATCACCGTGTCGCCGTCGTCAGCTTTGACAGCACCGCGCGTTTCCTGCAGCCATTCACTGCCGACACAGGGTTGGCCACGAAACAGCTCAATTACCTTCAGGCCGGAGACAACGGCGCAGCCATCCTGGACGGAATCGCCTTCGCCATCTCACAGCTGCGGCAGCAGCCCGCGAACTACCGCCACGCCATCCTGCTCTTCAGCGAAACCATCGATCAGGACAGCAACACCAGTCTGGAAGAGGCTTTGCGTCTGATCAGCAACACCAACACCACTATGTACAGCTTCGCCTTCTCCAGCACACACGCAGCCGTCCGGCATGAAGCGTCAAAGTTCAATCGCCCCGGTGAACCCGGCCCCACCCACGGCTGCTTCAGCCGCGACGGAGCCGACGCCGAATACGAGGGCCACTACAGCAAGCAGGTGCTCGACTGCATCAGCGATCTTGCTCCGCCCGTGCGCCTCGCCACCATGGCATTTGTTGCCGCCCGCAATTCGCTCCGCACGAACACCGCGGAATCCGTCGCGCAGCTTACCGGAGGCGAATTTGCCCATTTCAGCAACGCCAAGGAACTGCAAAAGAGCCTCGTCGCCGTCTCCAATGATGTGCCAAATTTTTACCTGCTCAGCTTCCATCCGCAACCGCCCACTCCGGGCATGCACACTCTTCACGTCGAGCTGAGAGATGAGCCCCACCTGGAACTAAAGGCACGCAGCGCCTACTGGATCGACGAGGCCAAGTAGCTGTTCGCTCTTTCCGCCGGCTCCGGGCAATCTCCGCGAGCTGGCTCGGGCGTAACCGATCCTGTGGAAAGTTACATCTTGCCCTTGTATGCCTGCCCCTTGTGACACCGGATAGATTTGCCCAATTCCCGTGGAACATCCTGCTCCTTGTCCACGTAGCTCCGTGTGTAGTTCCACTTGAGGAAGTGGCTGCATGACGGAGTCAAGCTTAAGACGCCACACGGGCATTTTCGGCCTGGTTGCCACTCTCATTTCGTTGACAGACATTCCGCTCTATTTCATGTACACCGGTGCCCCTCCGCAGTGGGACATCCTCACGCGCGTTCTGGTGGGTATCGTCGGCAGTACGATTCTCATTGTTTTTCTGGTCGGATTTCGGCTGGTTATTTGCCAAGGAGGGCCACAACTGGAGTGGGCTGCGACTCTCGTTCTCGTCTCCGGGCTAATGTGGCTGACGTTCAGCATGGTGGCCCAATCGCGGGAGGCTGGGCCGGCCATT
>Ga0210388_10000776_pt1 | contig 25418 bp, 22 predicted proteins | sample IncBWC19OmetaG_FD_155485 | JGI IMG/M metagenome (GOLD analysis project Ga0210388, IMG submission 155485) | Forest soil microbial communities from Barre Woods Harvard Forest LTER site, Petersham, Massachusetts, United States - Inc-BW-C-19-O ...
AGCGGCTGGATCATTCGGTTCTTAAGATGTTGAAAATAAAGGCCTCGCTGGGACTGAACGATGTGCGCACGGTGGATCTGAGCACGATCGCCGCAAGCGTCGGAAAGCCGGAAAACATCGCCTTCGGGCAGCAGGTGGCCGACTCAGCGACTACGCTGGTGCGGGACAACGGCAAGGTGCTGCCCCTGAAATCCAAGGGAACCGCCAAGGGCGGACTTCCGTATACCACCAGAGAGGAGACGCATAACCAGGTCGTGGCTGTGCTCTTCTCGGACGATGTGCGCACGGATTCGGGCCGCGCTTTCGGGCGCGAATTTCGCATGCGCATTCCGGACGCGCGCGTGATTTACGTGGATCCGCGGATCGCAGCGGGCATGAGCGATGAAGTTCTGAAGGCAGTCGACGAGGCGCAAACCGTGGTGACCGCGGTGTATGTGATTCCGACGGCGGGCAAAATCGGTAACTCGATGGCGTTGGCCGATTCGACGGGAACGCTGCTGCAGCAGGTGCTCGATCATGCGGCGGGAAAGACGGCGGTCGTGGCCATGGGGAATCCGTACCTGGCGAGCGACTTCCCCAAGATTGAGAATTATATGTGCACGTTTTCCAACGGCCCGGTTTCAGAGATAGGCGCGATCAAAGCGCTGTTCGGCGAAATCGCGATTCGCGGCCACTTGCCGGTCACGATTCCGAATGTGGCCCTGCGCGGAGCCGGCATTGAACGCCCGGCGCAGGTTGCCAGTGGAGGGTCTCCCCATGCGCAATAGATTTTATTCTTGCAGTAGGTTCGCTCTGAGCCTCGCGACTGCGACTACCCTGCTTCTGCCCGCGTGCAGTGTGAACGTCAAGAAGGAAAAGGACGGACAGGACAAGCAGGTCGACATCAACACGCCGGTGGGTGGAATTCACGTGAGCAAAGGTGCCGACGTGGCGGACGTGGGCCTGGCAGTGTACCCCGGGTCGCGTCCGAAGCTGGATGATGCCAACGGCGGCGACAAGAGCGCGAATGTGAACATCTCAGGATTTGGCTATGGTCTGAAGGTTGTGGCTTTGCAATACGAGTCGGACGATTCGCCGGCGAAGCTGGTTGCGTATTACAAAGACGAGCTCAAGAAATACGGCAAAGTTCTGGAGTGCCACACTACGCATCTCGATTTGAATACGGGCAAGGGCTCGACCCGCGAATCGGACGAACTCACCTGCGAGGGCGAGAGTGGTAACAATGTCGAACTGAAAGTCGGCACCAAAGCAAACCAGCACATCGTCGCAGTCGAGCCGGAAGGCAAGGGATCGAACTTCTCGCTGGTGTACGTTCGTACCCACGGCAAGGATGCGGATATCTAACTACAATGTTCAATAAGGAGATCGATATGTCTAGGTACCTGATCTTCACCTTCGCTTTGCTGGCGGCAGTATCTCTGCCAGTTTTTTCTCAGCAATCAGCTCAGCCCGCGCAGTCATCCGACACCAAGGACAAACCCTTCGACGTCCGGAGTTCGGTTGGCGATATGCACGTCGGCAAGGATGCGAATGCCGAGAAGCAGGGGTTGCCCCTTTATCCGGGCGCGCGCCCCAAGCAGGAGAAGGACAATGATCCTCTCAATTTCGGAATCCTGACCGACAGCTTTGGCATGAAATTGATGGTGGCAAAGTACGAGTCGGATGATCCTCCGGCCAAGGTCATCGACTTCTATCGGGGCAAGTTGAAAAAGTTCGGAAAAGTACTCGAGTGCCATTCGAAGCATGACAGCAGTGTGGAAGTGCACGACAACGACCAATCGAAAGACAGCAAGGACAAAGAACTGAAGTGCAATGAAGATTCCGGTCCGGTGGTCGAACTGAAAGTGGGCAAAGAGGACAACCAGCACGTGGTGGCCATTGAGCCCGGCGACGCGAGCAAAGGGTCGACCTTCTCGCTGGTTTACTTGTATACGCGTGGCAAGAGCGGCGACATCTAAAGCCGCGGCTTCTACAATCGAGAAGCCAAATTCTGCAAGGCGGAGGCAGTCCTCCCGAGGCGCGTCCTTGCCTCCGCCCTCTACCGTGCTGTACTTTCAGACAAGCCCCTTCTTATCTCTGATGGTCTGACCTCTGATGGAATGATGGAACAACCCTGCTATAAGTGCGGAGAAACCGTCGAGCAAGGCATTCCCTTTTGCCGGCACTGCTCGGCTCCGCAGATTCGCGTCGTGGTGGCGGAGCCGGTGGCGATCGCGTCCCCGGCTGCGGATGAGACTTCTTACGCGGCCACCGTTCGTTCTGAAGCGCCTGCGATTCCTGGATCAGCCATCTCCTGGCGGTGGACTCTGGCCGTGCGGCCGTGTGCGCTGGCGGCGCTAATCGCCGCGGTCGCCATGATCCTGAAGCTGATGATCCCGGTGATCGCGGTGATTGGGGCCGGGTTTCTGGCGGTGGCATTCTTCCGACGCCGGAGTCCGGACGTTGCAATGCGGGCAGGATTGGGCGGGCCGCTGGGCGCGTTGAGTGGACTATTCTGCTTTGGTATGACCGCGATTCTGGGGGCGATGCAGGTCGCGGTATTGCATCAGGGCGGCGAGATTCGCAAATTCATGCTTGACGCCGTCGAGCAGACGGCTCAACGCCTGCCGGACCCTCAATATCAGCCCGGTCTGGACTTCATGCGCTCACCTGCCGGGCTGGTATTCATGATTGCGTGCCTGCTGGTTGTGTTAATGCTGGCCTTTCTGGTGCTGGGGACGCTGGGCGGAGTGGTGGCTGGAGCCGTGCTTGGACGGCGCAACCGAACCTGAATCGGCTAGCTAAATCGGCTCTGACAGCGATATTTCAGGCTCTTGCGGTGGCCTGCGCCTGCCGCGTATGATGCAGCGTTCGTTGCTTGGTTACTTCCCCTGGTAACTGCATCTGGCTACTTCGTGACTTGCTGACTTCATGCGATGAATAAGCCCGCACGCGGTTCGCTGCTCGGGATCGAACACCTCGAGGCGAAGGAAATCCTGGGCCTGCTCAAGCTGGCCCGCCGCATGAACCCGCTGAAGGCCCGCCCGCTGCTTCGCGGCAAGCGCATCGTGCTTCTGTTTTACGAGGCTTCCACCCGGACGCGCTCGTCGTTTGAATTCGCGGCGAAATCGCTGGGGGCAATGACGACGCTGGTGCAATCCTCGGGGTCGAGCATCGAGAAGGGCGAATCCGTTCTCGATACCGGCTACACTCTGCGCGCCGTGGGCGCCGACTGCATTGTGATGCGGCATCCGTCGGCGGGAGCGCCACACCTAATGGCGCAGCATCTCGACATCCCGGTAATTAACGCCGGGGACGGGATGCACGAGCATCCGTCGCAGGCATTGCTCGACGCGTTCACGATTCTGAAGCACAAGAAGTCGCTGAAGGGATTGCAGGCGACGATTATCGGCGACATTTTTCACAGCCGCGTCGCCCGCAGCGCGTGCCATTTGCTGACCAAGTTCGGCGTGAAGCTGACGCTTTGCGGGCCGCCGGAGTTTGTGCCGGATGTTGCGGCGACGCTTGCTCCGGGATTGCGCATCACGCGTCACATTGAAGACGCGCTGCGCGGCACCGACGTGATCATGCTGCTGCGGGTGCAGAAAGAACGGCTCGCCGGACAGAAAATCAAGCTGCAGGATTACATCGCGCGTTATCAAATGACGGCGGGGCGGCTGAAGCTGGCGCGCCGCGACGCGATCGTGATGCATCCGGGACCGATTATTCGTGGGCTTGAAGTGACGGCGGAGGTGGCGGACGGACCGCAATCGGTGATCGTGGACGAAGTGCACAATGGGGTGCCGACGCGCATGGCGATTCTGGCGCGGGCGCTGGGGAAGGCGAAGTGAGCCACGGATTTTCACGGATCGACACGGATAGAGCGGTAAGGCGACACCGACTGAGTGCTAAATGGTGACTGCTAAAAGTCAAAAACGAGAGAGCGCGAGCCTGCTGATCAAGGGTGGGCATTTGATTGATCCGGCGGGGAAGATCAATGCGCCTATGGACATTCTGCTGCGCGAGGGACGCGTGGCGGAAGTGGCGTTGCCGAATAAGATTCGCGGCGGGGCGGATGAAAAGTTCGACGCGCGCGGGCTGATCGTTGCGCCAGGCTTTATCGATCTTCATGTTCACCTGCGGGAACCGGGGCAAAGCTATAAAGAGACCATTGCTACGGGCACCGCGTCCGCTGCTGCCGGAGGCTTTACTTCGGTTTGCACCATGCCCAACACGGCGCCGGTGGTCGATACGCCGGAGTGGGTTGGATGGTTGCGCAATCCGGAGCGCGGGGCGATGGTGAATGTGTTTCCGATTGCGGCGGCGACGCGCGGCAGTCGCGGCGGAACTCTGACCGACTTCAGCGCGCTGCAACGGGCGGGCGCGGTCGCTGTCACCGATGACGGCAAGCCGATTCTCGATGACGACGTGATGCGCATGGCGTTGCGCCTAGGCGCGGAGCTGAATCTTCCGGTGGTACAGCACGCAGAAGATACGCGAGTTACGGAAAACTGTTCCATGAACGCTGGGCCGACGAGTTTCCGGCTGGGTCTGCGGGCCATGCCGGCGTCGGCTGAAGCGAGTGTGGTGGACCGCGACGTCACGCTGGCGCAGCAGATTCGCGAATCGCGGTTGCATGTGGCGCATCTTTCGACTTCGGACGCGCTCAAGGCGGTGCGGCGCGGCAAGCGCGCCAAGGCCCGCGTCACCTGCGAAGTCACGCCGCACCACTTCACTCTGATCGACGAAAACGTCGGCGAATACGACACCAATTTCAAGATGAATCCTCCGCTGCGCTCGGCGGTTGATCTGGAAGCGATCATCGTCGCGCTGGCCGATGGCACGGTCGACGCCATTGCCACCGATCACGCTCCGCATGCGACTCACGAAAAGCAGGTCGAGTTCGAGCGTGCGTCGTTCGGCATTACCGGGCTGGAAACGGCGTTGGCGCTGGCCATTACGAAGCTGCATCGTGATCACAAGATTCCGCTGACCCGCATTGTCGAGTTGTTTACCGCGGGGCCGGCGCGAGTATTCGATCTCCGCGGTCGAGGATCGCTGGCGAAAGGAAGTCACGCCGACGTGACCATCTTCGACCCTAAGAAGCGCTGGACATTTGAAGCGGAGAAGTCGCGGTCCATGTCGCACAACACGCCGTTCGACGGCTGGCAGTTTACCGGGAAAGTTGTGGCGACGATTGTCGGCGGGAAAACTGTCTACCGCGCCGACTGAGTTCAGCAAAATCGAATGGAGGCTCGGATGGTTCGCGCCATAAAAATTGCCTTGCTGTTTCTATTCGTGTCCGCAATGTTTGCCTGTTTTGCAACTGCGCAAACGACCGCGCCTGCCGAAGCAACGAAGACCGGCGTGACCACTTCGACCACGGCCAACGTGCCAGCGGCGAAGTCTGCGTTCGACATCAATGCGGCGGTCGAGGCTTATCTGGCAAAAATGCCGCCGGCGCGGCGTGCTCGCTCCAACGCCTACTTTGAAGGCGGCTATTGGATGATTCTGTGGGATTTTCTGGTGAGTGTGTTCGTGATGTGGCTGCTGCTTCGTTTTCGCTGGTCGGCGAAGATGCGCAACCTGGCGGAGCGCATCACGCGATTGCCGATGTTGCAGACCGCGCTGTACTGGATTCAGTTCTTCGTTCTTACCTCGGTGCTCAGTTTTCCGCTCACGGTTTACGAAAGTTATATTCGCGAGCACAAGTACGATCTGCTGAATCAAACTTTCGGTCCGTGGATGCGCGATCAACTCGTTGCATTAGGCGTGGGCATCGTGCTGGGAGTAATTCTGCTGGTGCCCTTGTTCTGGGTGGTCCGGCGATTGGGAAAGAGTTGGTGGGTATGGGGAGCGGCTCTGACCATCGTGTTTTTCGCGTTCGTGAGCTTGATCGAACCGGTCTACATCGCCCCGCTGTTCAACAAGTACAAGTCGCTGGAGGATGCGCGTATCAAGGATCCGATTCTTAGCATGGCGCGCGCCAACGGCATTCCGGCCACCGATGTGTACGAATTCGACGCGTCGGAACAGTCCGATCGCGTCAGCGCGAATGTCGGCGGCTTCGCCAACACGCTTCGAATTTCGCTCAACGATAACCTGCTGAAGCGCTGCACCCTGCCCGAGATCGAGACCACCATGGGCCACGAGATGGGCCACTACGTTCTCAACCATGAGTACAAGGGGCTGGTGATGATCGGAGTGGTTATCGTGATCGGCTTCGCGTTTCTGAACTGGGGAGTCAATTTCGCGTTGGCGCGCTGGGGAGACGCTTGGGAAATTCGCGGCATCACCGATGTAGCTGTCTTGCCGCTGGCGATGATCGTTCTCTCGGTTTACTTTTTTCTCATGACCCCGGTGACCAATACCATCACGCGCACCATGGAATTTGAAGCGGACATGTATGGCCTGAATGCGGCGCGCCAGCCCGACGGCGAGGCCAACGTGGATATGCTGCTGGGAGAGTATCGCAAGCTCGACCCCAGCCCGATGGAGGAATTCATCTTCTTCGACCACCCGAGCGGGCGCACCCGCATCACGGCGGCGATGCGCTGGAAAGCGGAGAACCTGGATACGGCGTCGGCCGAGGAAGTGGCGAGGCCGCTGTTCGACGGCAAGTGAAGTGAAGCGGACGGGCGCTCCGCTACGCTCCCAGAATCGCCATACGCTTGCCGACGCGGGCTAGCACTTCCAGTGCTTGCTGCAGTTCTTCGTTCGTGTGGGTCGCAGTCATGATGGTGCGGATGCGGGCTTTGCCTTCGGGGACGGTGGGGAAGGCGATGCCGGTGCCGAGCACGCCTTCTTTGAATAACTCGCGAGAGAAATCCATGGTGAGCTTGCCGTCGCCGATGATGATCGGGGTGATCGGCGTCTCGCTGGCCGGAGTGCTCTTGCCGCCGATGTCGAAGCCGAGCAGGCCGAGCTCTTTCTTCCAGAAGCGGGTGTTCTCCCAGAGTTTTTCCATGCGCTCGGGCTCGCTTTCGAGAACGTCGAAAGCGGCAATGCACGTGGCTGCGACGGACGGCGGATGCGAAGTCGAGAACAAGAAGGGCCGGGCGCGGTGGTAGAGAAAATCAATCAGATCGCGCGTGCCGCAGACGTATCCGCCGAGTGCGCCGATGGCCTTCGACAATGTTCCGACCTGAATATCCACGCGGCCGTGAACGTTGAAATGGTCGATGGTGCCGCGGCCGTTGCGGCCGAGGACGCCGGAAGCGTGAGCGTCATCGACCATCATGATGGCGCCGTATTTTTCGGCGAGATCGCAGAGGGCGGGCAGCGGGCCGATATCGCCGTCCATGGAGAAGACGCCGTCGGTGATCAGGAGTTTCTTGCCGGGTTGGTCCTTAATGCTGGTTAACTGTTCTTCCGCGTGGGCAATGTCTTTGTGGCGAAAGACGAGAATCTTGGCCTTCGAGAGCCGCGCTCCGTCGATGATCGAGGCATGATTCAGCGCATCGGAAATGATGAAATCGTCCTTGCCCAGCACGGCCGACACCGTCCCGGCATTCGCCGCGAAGCCCGACTGGAACACGACGCAAGCTTCGACGTTCTTGAAGCGCGCAATCTTCTCCTCGAGTTCCATGTGGATCTTCATCGTCCCCGCAATGGTGCGCACCGCGCCCGACCCCACGCCGTACTTGCGCGTGGCTTCGAGTGCGGCCTCGCGGAGCTTGGGATGCGTGGTCAGTCCCAGATAATTGTTCGAGGCCAGGTTGATGACTTTCTTGCCTTCGAATGTGCATACGGCGGCCTGCTCGTCGTCAAGCACACGGAGCTTGAAGTGCGTGCCTTTGGCTTTGAGCTCGTTGAGTTGGGCGGTGAGGTAGGAGAGCGGATTGGTGCGGGTTGCGGTGGTCATGGGAAAACCTTCTCGCCGCGGATTTGCGATGAACGCGAATTTAAAACCAATTACTCTAGAGCCTGCATTGTCATCCTGAGCGCGTTCTTTGCGCGAGGGAGCATGCACTTGCTGGCAGCGTCTACGACTCCGGCGAAGTGCATGGGTCCTTCGCTTTGCTCAGGATGAAAAGATATATACGGTTACATGTTCATCTCGAACTATGGGTTCGCGGGCAGGAGTGCCCGCGCCACACAACCTAACCACATAACCTAACCACACAACTTCCACTCAATCTGCCATACAAACTGCCACTCAGCGTATGCCGTTGGGGTAGACCAGGATTTTGCTGGCCTCGCCGGTTTTCAGGCGCTCCATGGCTTTGGCGAAATCTTTCATCGGGACGCGGTCGGTGATCACGGGATGCAGATCGAGTTTGCCGCTCTTGAGTAAAGCCGTCATCTGATACCAGGTTTGATACATGCGGCGGCCGTTGATGCCTTGCACGGTGATGCCTTTGAAAATAATGTCTTCGGAAAAATTCAGCGAGATGGGCTTGGAGGTCAGGCCGAGCAGGGAGATTCTTCCGCCGCGGCGAACGATATCGAACGCGGTGCGGATCGAGTCAGGATGGCCGGCCATTTCGAGAACGACGTCGACGCCCAGGCCGCCGGTCTTCTCCATGACGATGGCCTTCACATCCTCTTTGGCGGGATTGAGAACGTAATCCGCCTTCATCTGGCGAGCGACGTTGGCGCGGTGTTCGTTCACTTCAATGGCGAAAACGCTGGTGGCGCCGACTGCTTTCGCCACGGCAATCGCGAACAGGCCGATCGGACCGCATCCGGTGATGGCTACACTCTTGGCCGCGATTTCGCCGGCGAGTACGGTGTGGACGGCGTTGCCCAGCGGATCCAGAATCGAGGCGTAGTCGAGGGGAATGGCGGGGTCGAGTTTCCAGATGTTGGACTCGGGAATGACGACGTATTCGGCGAAGGCTCCGTCGGCATCGACGCCGATGATCTTCACGTTCTGGCAAATGTGGGCCTCGCCGGTGCGGCACTGCAGGCACTTGCCGCAGGCGACGTGCATCTCGGCGGAAACGAAATCGCCTTCCTTGACGCTGGTGACTTCGTCGCCGAAGGCGGCGACCTCGCCGCAGAACTCGTGACCGGGAATCAGCGGAGGATGAATGCGGTTCTGCGCCCAGCGATCCCAGTTGTAGATATGCAAGTCCGTGCCGCAGATGGACGCGACTTTAACTTTGACCAGCACATCAGTGCGGCCGAAGGCGGGAATTTTTACTTCACGAACGTCCGCTCCCGGCGCGGCTTGCGGCTTGACCACCGCCAGCATTGTTCCAGCCATGAATGCCACCTACTTAGTTTGATGCGATAAACGAGACAAACACAAAACATTGGATTTTAGCACCGCCTCGCCGATTCGACCCGATCCAGGGCTGGCCAGCAACGAACACAAACCCCTGGGCGAAGAAGTGCATCGAAGGGCCGTGCATCAGAAAAAAGGGGCTAACTCATTGCGCTCACGTATTCTTGCTGCTTTCCTGGTCTTTGTCTTTGCCGGTTGCCTTTTCGCAGCTTCGGCTTCAGCCACTTCCGTGCCGGTACGTTACAGGGAGGGACTGGTCCATGGCTTTCTTGTACTGAGTACGCTAGACGGGGTTCCGATCGCGGAAGGCGACCTGACTCAAGTGGCGCACGGCGATCGAGTCACGAGCCAGCTCCTGTTCCGCTTTAAGGATGGGTCGCGGCAAGAGGAGACGACCGTCTTCTCGCAGCGGGCAGACTTCCACTTGATTACATATCGCCTGTTGCAGAAGGGGCCTTCGTTCAAGCATGACACCGAGATCACGATTGCCGCCTCCACCGGCCAGGTGACGGTGCGCTACACGGATGACGATGGCAAAGAGAAAACAGAAACCACGCATCTGCAACTGCCGCCCGACCTGGCCAATGGCCTGGTGCCGATACTGCTGAAGAATGTTGGGCCGCGCACGCCCCAAATCGAACTGCCGATGGTAATAGCCACGCCGAAGCCTCGACTGGTGAAACTTGAAATCAGCTCTCAAGGAACCGAGCCGTTCTCACTGGCCGGATCCGGCCGCGAGGCGATTCACTACGTTGCAAAGATTCAGCTCGGAGGCATTGCCGGCGTGGTCGCGCCGTTGTTGGGGAAAGATCCGCCGGACGCCCACATCTGGATTGTTGGTGGAGAAGCGCCCGGCTTCCTTAAGTCTGAGACCTTGTCTTATGCCGGAGGCCCAGTGTGGCGCATTCAGTTGCTCTCACCCGTGTGGCCGCAAGCTCAGGCATCGAGTGCGAAGAACGAGAACGGCACTGCGCATTAGAATCGATTCGGCGGCGAGACTGCGTCTCTGTGCCGGTCGGACTAACGTACAATCGCCTGAAATGGGGTCCGATCGCATCGGAGTGTGGGTCTTAGGGCTCGCTCTCATCGCTGGCGTTCCGCGGAGTGGCGTGTCACCGCGGCCTGGGCCAAACATTTCGCGCGAAGAGTTTACTCGCCGCCTGGTTGCCGCGGCCATCGAGCGGACGCATCATTCCGTGCGCTATGTGTCCGAATACGTTCGCATTCCCTATCCCGGTGGCGATGTTCCGGCCGACACCGGCGTCTGCACCGACGAAATCATCCGCTCCTATCGCGCCGTCGGTGTGGACCTGCAGAAGGAAGTTCACGAGGATATAGTGCAGAATTTTGCCGCGTATCCGAATAAGCGACGGTGGCTGCTGACCCATCCGGACTCCAACATCGACCACCGACGAGTGCCGAATCTGATGGTGTTCTTTCAGCGCAAGGGAGAATCGTTACCTGCAACGAACCGCGCGGCCGATTACGCACCCGGAGACCTTGTCACTTGGGACCTGGGCGGAAACGTTCCGCACATCGGTATTGTGGTCGATCAGAAAGCGCGCTGGAGTGGCCGCAACATGGTTGTACACAACATTGGGGAGGGGCCGAAGATGGAGGACGTTCTCTTCAACTGGAAGATTACGGGGCATTACCGTTATTTTGGGCCGGGGCAATAGCAGACGCTGCCTGCTTCCTGTTGCGTCATTCCTGCTCGATGTCAGTGCATGTCGATGGAATCAGCCGTCCCGTCTGACCACTTGGAGACTGGAACCAGGAATACGGTGAGGCGGTCCTCGGGGTCGTTGGCGAAGATGATGGGGGAGCCCGGTAGGCTCGCGCCCCAGGCAACGGCGTCGGTCGGCGGGGAGAAAAACATGAGGTGGGGACGCCAGTGCCCATCATGATCGTTTAAATGTCCCTGCCTGGACATCATGTAGGACATTGCGCCGGGTTCCGGCGTGGGCAATTCCTTTTTGTCGAGAGCCGCCTTTACGCTTTCGAACATTTGAGTTTTGGATTGTCCCGCTAGTACCCACTCGGTCTTTTTGATGGGGAACGGCAGGAAAGATCGCACCGCAGGCGGGTTAAAGCAGATCGGGGCGCGCAGCTTGAAATTCCAAAAATCAGGATCGTCGATTCCCGCAGTCCACGATCGCATCACCATACACACGAAACCGTTCTTGCCTTTGACCGCGGTTTCGTAGCCATGTGCTGCGAGAACCAAAATCTCGGCGTTGCCTGAGATGGATTCTGGAGCTGCAGTCCGCGCCAGGGCGATCTCGGCATCGCGACTCGCCATCATGTATTGCTGCACCGGAGCCATGGTGGGGTAAGGAGCTTTGGCGTCCTGCGCCCGCCCTGGCAACGCTGCGCCGACCACAGCGGCGAGCATAAAGATCGCGAGTGCGACGGTTCTGACAATCTCTCGCTTCATTGGACTTCTCCTAAAGGGGGGATTCTCAGCTGCTGCGATGTAGACAGTCAAGAAAACTATTTTTGCGACGGAGAACTGCTAGCCGACTTGGGCGCGACTTTCTTGAACTCCTCCGACTTGCCGCGCGGGATGGTCAAGGTCTTCCACGTATCCGAGCGCAAATGTTTGGCCAGGAATACGATTTGCCCGGTGTGGGCGGCGTAGTGGGCGATCTGGCGGTTGAGGGCCTGCAGGACGGTGTGCGGTTCGGCGCGGATGGTTACGGTGCGCATCACATCTTCCGGTTGGAGTGCGTCGATGGCGGTGAAGACGCAGGCCCAGCCCTCCTCCCACCATTTCATGACGTCGGCGCGGGTGGTTGCCGGAGTGAGTTCGAACTCGGTGTCGCGAAAACGGTCGGGCTTTTCGCCGTCGCTCGTGAGGAAGTCGGTGAAGCGGGAGCGCATGTTGCCGGCGAGATGCTTGACCAGAATGGCGACGGAGTTGGACTCGGGGTCGAGGGTGACGAAGAAATCTTCATCTCGCAGTTGCGCCATGGCGCCTTCGCCCATACGTTTGTGGCCGCGCATCTGGCGGCGGGCTTCGTCGAGGTAGTGAGAGGCCGGATCGGTCACCACTGTTTCAGCTCCTTCTGAATTTCTAATGCTTGCCCCAGCCGCCGCCGCCCGGAGTTTCAATCCGGATGCGCTCGCCCTTTTTCAGGCGCGTGCTGAATTTTCCCGGCATTGTTACGATCAAGCCATCTTCGCGTGTGATGAAAGCTTTTCCGGCACCTCCGTCTGCTCCGCCAGCCAGGCCCCAGGGCCCGCGCGAACGGCGGTCGGCCAGTAAAGTGACTTCACAGTCGGTGAGCACTTCAATCTCGCGGACGATGCCGTCCCCGCCGCGGAACTTGCCTTTGCCGCCGCTGCCGGGACGCAACGAATAGCGGCGAACACGCAGCGGGTAGGAATATTCCAGCGCCTCGGCGGGAGTGTTCAGCGAATTCGTCATGTGGGTGTGTACGCCGGAAACGCCAGCCTTGCCGGGCCGCGCGCCCATGCCGCCGGCGATGGTCTCATAGTAGGCGAAGGGCTTCCCGCTCGGATCGACGCCGCCGATGGTGAGGTTGTTCATGGTGCCGGAAGCCGCTGCCGGAATGCGATCGGGAATCGCCTGGGCGAGCGCGCGCAGCAGCACGTCAACGATACGCTGCGAAGTTTCGACATTGCCCCCGGCAACGGCTGCGGGAGGCCGCGCGTTGACGATCGTGCCTTCCGGCGCGATGACCTGGATCGGACGCATCAATCCCGCGGCGGCAGGAACATCTTCGGCCAGCAGGCAACGAAACACGTAGAAGCAGGCCGAATAAGTAATCGCGGCGACCGCGTTCACGCTGCCTTCAACCTGCGGATCGCTGCCGGCGAAATCGACGGTGACCATGGGGCGCGGACGCCGAAGACTGGCGGGCTTGTGGGCAAGGCCCGAGTCGAGCTGCGCTCGACGGACAGCTGAGGGCGGCTGTCCCCACACTGTTCCAGATCGGCCCTGGACCTTCACCGTAACCGCTATCTTCACCGGCCGTTCGTTGATGCCGTCGCCGTCGAGAAAATCCTCGGCACGATATTCTCCCGCCGGAACTTGCCGCAGGAAAGCCCGCATCAATTCCTCGGAGTAGTCGAGCAACTCGCGAGCGGAGGACTTGGCGCGCTCCACACCGTAACGGTCGCAAACTTCGCGCAGCCGCTCCGCGCCAGTGTGGCAGGCGGCGATCTGAGCTCCCAGATCGCCTTCGCGCTCTTCGGGCGTGCGGACATTGTTGAGCAACATAGCCAGCACATCGCGATCGATCACGCCTGCGCGCATGAGTTTCACTGGAGGAATGCGCACGCCCTCCTGATAGATTTCGCGGCACAGGCCCATGGACCCGGCATAAGCGCCGCCGACGTCGGCATGGTGGGCGCGGGAAGCGACGTAGAAGTCGGGTGCGCTGTGTGGTTTTCGCGGATGGGGGTGTCCGCGCCACACGTGCACTGGTGCTACCAGCGTGATGTCGGGCAGGTGCGTGCCGCCGCGAAAAGGATCGTTCAGCATCACGACATCCCCCGGCGCCATCGCGCCCGCATCGATCGCGGCCCGGACTGACATGGGCATGGATCCCAGATGCACGGGCATGTGATCGCCCATGGCAATCACTTCACCGGCAGCGTCGAAGACTGCGCAAGAGTAGTCGCGTCGTTCTTTGATGTTGGGAGAAAACGCGGTCCGGCGCAGGGCTGCGCCCATCTCCTCGGCAATGGAGTGGTAGAGATTCTTGAAAATCTCCAGTTCGACGGGATCGCGACGCGCACTGCTCGGCATCAGGCGCAGTTTACTACCAGTCGTTGGTCGCTCGTCGTCAGTCGTTGTTGGTGGTTGTCCACCGACGCAACGCACTGCTGCCGCGACCGTGATTTGCCTACGATTGACGACCAACGGCCGACGACGGAATTTAAGATTTCCGCGCAAAACTGCAAAATTCTGTTGACACTTCGTTCATACTGCCGCAATATCTTGTGTTATAGGGCCTTCCCATACTACGAGTAGGGTTGGCCTTTCAAGTACAAGGGCCCTTAGTCAACAACCTTTGCAAGGGAAAATCGTTCACGGAGGAACCTTCATGGCAACGAAGAAGAAGGCAAAAAAGAAGAAACACTAACCGTCAGCGAGGCAACGCCTCGCTTACATCGAATTTCACTGGCCTCTTAAGAGAAGCACCTCTTGAGGGGCTTTTCCTTTTTGAAGCGGTCGTTGGTCTTCGGTCGTTGGCCGTTGGCCGAAAAATCGGGATCAGCATTTTGAGGAAACAGAAGGTTGCGGACAGCCGGCGACCGACGACGAAACGACCCGAACCGCGCGTCCCCGCTCGGAAGGTCGCATCGGCTAACAAATTGTGCGGGACCGCGCCAGACCTGTGTCACAATAAGCAAGCCCGACGGCATTGCCGGAGTCTTGACCAAATGGCGCCCCGAAAGAAAAGTGCGGCGAAGCACAAGGCGGATGAGATCTACATCCCCGACAAGCTTTATTTCCGCATCGGCGAAGTGGCGACGCTGTGCCACCTGCCGGCCTATGTGCTGCGTTTCTGGGAGTCGGAATTTCCGCAACTGAAGCCGGTCAAGAGCAGCACCGGACAGCGCATGTACCGCAAGCGCGATGTGGAAAGCGTGCTGCGGATCAAGCAGCTGCTTTACGAGCAGGGATTCACGATTTCCGGAGCCCGCCAGCATCTGCGCGCGGAGTCGAAGTCGGATAAGACCCAGGCTGCGATTCCGTTTCCATCCGCTTCAACTCCGGAGATTCAGCACATCCGCCAGGGCCTGCGCGAGATTCTGACCCTGCTATCGACTCGCCGCACAGGGTAAGCCGTAACCTCCGAGATCATCCTGCCTTGCGATCGAGCGGCATCTGCGCCGCTGTCGGTTCCTTCACGATCACTCCGAACATTCCCTTCTGGTTGAAGCGCCGCAAATCGGGGCGGAGCGGTTCGGCGTCGCCGAGCAAGGATTGATGTCCGGAGAAAGTATCGGTAAAGGATTTGAAACCCCAGTTGGCATCGACATCGTCGACCACAATTACGCCGCCCGGCCGCAGAGCCGCCCATGCTCGATCGAGCTCGAAACGGACGTTGCGCTCGCTGTGCAGGCTGTCGTGAATGAAAAGATCGATCTCTCCGAGCCTGGACAGGAGAGACGGAAGACGCTGGCGGCTGGAACCCTTGATGTAGGTCCAGCGATCGGGGAAGCGATTCCCCACGGCGATTCCGACGTCCTTTCGCAGATAATGCTCCAGCGGGGGAACGTCGATGCTCCACAGATGGCCGCAGCCGTTTTTCTGCAGCGCTTCCAGAATGAAACGCGAGCTGACGCCGTGGGCCACGCCGGTTTCGACAATCTTTTCGGGCCGCAGATGGCGGGTCAGGCACCAGATCGCGCGCACCAGACCTGCGTCACCGTCATTCCACGTGCCGAAGCTTTCAGGGCCTGCCTGAATGCCGTGCTCTTTCATCTCCGCAATCACACGCGGCCACAACTCGCGGAACTCGGCTGCCTGCGGGCAGGGCCACGCCAGGCCGAGATGGCTGTGCATCCGGCGATCCCAATCAGGAGTCGATTCGTAGGGGCACTGCGGCCTGCGTTCCTCTCGCTGCGCAATATATGTATCGCGCGCCCGGCTTACCACTCCGATTGGATCGGCCGCGAGCTCGAGTCCGGCCAGCGGATGTTTCAACAAGTAACGAAGCGGCACGCCCAGCATGGTAGGTCCCTGTCATCGGCGGCAGTTCCGCATCGCCGGAGGAATTTGGTCGGGGCTATCATAGCCGACTTCCGCGAGATGTGTGTCTCGCGCCGCGATGGCGGCTCGGTTTGAAATTCTTCGCCTACATTGCGGCCAAGATCTTTTCATTCTCCGTCGGAAAAAGCCTTTAACCGCGAAGTTCGCAAAATGGAATGCCGCAAAGGTCGCTAAGAAAATCAAATTCAGACATTGCTCGCGCGCAGTCTAACTTGAACCCGCGTGCTATTCGGCCTAGAATCGGTTCCCATGCCTTCGGAGCCGTTGCAGATCGATCGTCTCGACCGCGGGGTGCTGAGCCTTCGCGGTCCTTTGACCATGGAGAATGTTTCTCCGTTTATGAATGCAGTGCGGCGCGAAGACGCTCCCACCATGATTCTGGACTTTACGGGAGTTCCTTATCTCGATTCATCCGGACTGGGGTCGCTAGTCAGCGCTTGTACTTCCTGCGCTAAGTCCGGGCGGCGCATGGCGCTCACGGGCGTGAACAAGCGGGTTCTGAAAGTCTTTGAGATTACCAAGGTAGAGCAGATTTTCCTGATGTTCCCCACTCTATCCGATGCGCTTGAGGCCTTCACCAACGCGGGAACAGCGTAGCGGACGGCTTGTAACGGTTTGCAGGGCGGCCGCAGGCGCAGGTCGGCAGGCTTGCTACCGCTGCAAAATTCTAGGCGGCGCGTTCCGGTGAATTCGATTTCTTCCCGGCATTCACCGCGTCGAGCCGGATGCGCGTGACTCGCGCGGTTTCCTGCAGCAGGTCGCTGGTGAACTTAGCGCCATCTCCCGCCATGACCGAACCCGCGGCCAGCGCGAAGCGCAATGCATCCGCCTGATCTTCGAAGTAGAGAACGACTTGTCCCGACATAGACATCTCCCTGGTTGAGGCCCACCGGCCCGGTTGAAAAAGGTCGAACAAAGTGCCGCGCCAACCGAGCGCCCCGGTACTTCTCCTGATTCTCGAAGAAGGGATCAGGCCGTCAAAGTATTTTCCTTGGTTCGCGATAAATCGGAAGGGCAAGGCGTGGGTAGAGAGAGACAAGAACCGACTGACCACAGAGGACACAGAGAACACAGAGGAAACCCAGGGTTATACTGCCCCCATGCCGGTCCTGATCTCGATGCTGCGCGGCGTCAACGTAGGTGGCCATAATAAAATCAAGATGGACGCTCTGCGAGCGCTATACGAATCTCTCAAGTTCGAAAATCTGCGTTCCTATGTGCAGAGCGGCAACATCGTCTTTCGGACGAAAGAGAAAAATTCTGCAGCCCTGGCCACCAAGATCCAGAGTGCGATCGAACACAAGTTCGGATTCCGCCCCGAAGTGATCCTGCGCACCGCGGACGAGCTGAGAAAGACCATCGCCGCCAGCCCGTTCGCCGGCCGCATGGGGCTGGAGCCGGGCAAAATTCTGGTCACATTTCTGGCCGGCGATCCGGGCCCGAAGGCACAAGCCGCGCTTCTCGGTCTCAAGGACTTTCCCGAGGAATTGCATCTCCGGGGGCGTGAACTCTACATCTACTTTCCGGATGGCGCCGGCAAATCGAAGCTGCCGTGGTCGCAGATTGCAAAGCTACTGCAAACCGAGGGCACGGCGCGAAACTGGAACAGTGTGACCAAGCTGCTGGAGATGGCGGAAGAGATGGAAGCCGGGCGGTGACTCACGCTTCCGGATAATAGATTTTCTTTCCCGATCGCCTGGCCACAACCCATTGGAACCGGACTGAAGCCGCGTGATACGGAGTGTGCGCGATCAAGGCGTGCGTGCCGGTCACGGATGTGGTGCCTTGTGCCCAGGCAACCGACTCCTCCAAGGCGTGGGGTCAAAATCCCACGTGAATTTTGAGGAACCGTCTTTAACCCGCTGATTTCGAAGAAATGGTCGGGACGGGCAGATTTGAACTGCCGACCCCTCGCACCCCAAGCGAGTGCTCTACCAGGCTGAGCCACGTCCCGACAAGGAAGGAATCCGCTGATGCGACGGTCGCCGTGAGGCGACCAAATTAACACACAGCAGAGGGGTTAACTTTCCAATTCTACACTAGCCACGCGGGAAATAGCGCTGTCATCCTAAGCGCGCTTTTTGCGCGTAGGACCTATGCGACGCCGTCGGCAAAGTGCAGACGTCCTTCGGCCCGCAAAGGACGCGGGTCTCAGGATGACAGGCTTGGTGAGATGCGTCGCTGATGCCGGGGTTGATCCAGGTTAGTCGAGGTCTCGCCAGTTCGCCCCGACTCCCATGTCCACCTGCAGCGGAACGGCCAGCGTGTGAACCTTCTCCATATGTTCGCGGACCAGGGGTTGCATTACGTCCACTTCGTTTTCCGGGACTTCGAAAACGAGTTCGTCGTGGACCTGCAGCGTCATTCTTGACTTCAATCCGCGCTCGCGCAGGGCGGCATCGATGCGGATCATAGCGATCTTGATCAGATCGGCAGCCGTGCCCTGCAGCGGAGTGTTGACGGCGGTGCGTTCGGCGAATCCACGCTGGTTCACGTTCTTGCTGTTGATGTCGGGGATGGGGCGTGCGCGATCGAAGAGCGTTCTTACTTTCATGTCGCGACGCGCTTGTTCGAGAGTTTTGTCGATGAACGCGCGCACGCCTTTGTATTTTTCGAAGTAGGCGGCTATGAATTGCTTGGCTTCGCTGGTTTCGATGCCGAGTTGTTGCGACAGTCCGAAGGCCGAGAGCCCGTATACGATCCCAAAGTTCACGACCTTGGCCTGGCGGCGATGATCGGGCGTGACCATGAGCGGCGGTACACCGAAGACTTGTGACGCGGTCAGGGTGTGAATGTCGTCGCCGCGGCGGTAGGCCTCGACCAGCAGAGGATCGCGGGAAAAATGCGCCAGCAGGCGAAGTTCGATCTGCGAATAGTCCGCAGTCAGCAGCACGTGACCGGGTTCGGCGGTAAATGCGGCACGAATGCCGCGGCCGAGTTCGGTGCGAATCGGAATATTCTGCAGGTTGGGATTGGCCGAGGACAGGCGGCCGGTGGCGGTTCCAGTCTGGCCGAAAGTTGTGTGCAGGCGCCCGGTCGCGGGATTGATGAGTGCGGGCAGTGCATCGACATAAGTGGACTTCAGCTTGGTGAGCTGGCGGTAGTCGAGCACCATGCGCGCGATGGGATGATTCTCGGCCAGTTCTTCGAGAACATCGACTGCGGTTGAGATCGTGCGACCCTTGCCGTATTTCACCGGCTTGGGCAGGTTCATGCGGTTGAACAGAACGTCGCCGAGTTGCTTGGGCGAGCCGACGTTGAACTCCATGCCGGCGGCTTCGTAAATCTCTTTGGCCTTGATGGCGATCTCTCGCTCCAGTTCCGACGACATCTGCGCGAGCGCGGCGGTATCGATCTTCACTCCGGCTTGTTCCATGCGGGCGAGCACGGGGACCAGGGGAAGGTCCATCTCTTCGTAGAGTTTGGTCAGTCCGGCCTGCTCGACTTCGGTGCGCAGCGCGCTTGATAGGCGTCCAGTGATGTCGGCGGATTCGGCGAGTTCATCGGACAGCTTCAGGTTGAAGCGACGCAGCGCAATCTCCGCCAGCCGGTGCGACGAGTAGGTCGGATCGAGCAGGTACGAATACAGCATCGGATCATGGCGCACGCCTTCGAGATTGATGCCGAGCGGGTCGAGCGCGTGAATTGCCGCCTTGTAATCGTGAACCGATTTCGGCACGGTAGCGTTGGTCAAAGCGGAACGCAGCGCCACAGCCGCGTTGCCGGCATCGAGCTTGACGATTGAGGCCGAGCCCGCTCCGGCCGAGATGGCGACGCGGCGGGCGATTGGCGCAGGCGGCGGGCTGACGACTGACGCGCCGACTAAAAACATTTGTGCGTCCTGCGGTTCCTCTTCGATTTCTTCTTCTACGGCAGCGCCGCCTGATTGTTCCTGCTCGACGGCGACCGCAAGAGCGCTTCCAGAAACGATCGCGCGGAGTACGCTCTCTACATCCTGCGCTGAATTGGCCTCGCTATACTGCGCCTCGCCGACCTCGACGACCGGCAAGAGTTCTTTCAAAAGCGAGGTGAACTCCAGCGTAGTGAAGAGCTCGCGCAACGCGTCGACGTCGGGTTCTCCGGCGCGCATCGCCTCGATGTCCAGTTCGACCGGCACATTCGTGTCGATGGTCGCCATACTCTTGCTAAAGAGAATGGTCTCGCGATTGTTCAGCAGCGATTCACGGTAAGTTTTCTTTTCGACTTCCGCAGCGTGCTCGAGTGCCAGTTCGACGGTGCCGAAGCGCTTGATGATCTCAACCGAACCCTTGTCGCCGATGCCGGGTGCTCCGGGAATGTTTCGACGGAGTCGCCGCGCCAGCGCCATCACGTCAACCACGCGCTCCGGCGGCACGCCCAGAATTTCTTCGACCTTGGCCGCGTCGCAAATCAGGTTGTCTTTCGGCGGATTCAGAATCAGCACGCGATCGTTGACCAGCTGCATCATGTCTTTGTCGCTGGATACGACATAGACAGGATGCGAAGCCTCCGCCGCTTTGCGGGCGAGAGTGCCGATGACGTCGTCGGCTTCGAAGCGGGCCAACTCAAGAATCGGGATACGGTACGCCTCGAGCGCGCGGCGAATGTAGGGAACCTGCTGCGCCAGATCCTCGGGCATGGCTTTGCGATTGGCCTTGTAGCCCTTGTATTCCACTTCGGTGAAAGTCTGGGTCTTGATGTCGAACTTCTTCACCGAGGTTACCGCCTCGGCCTGCTCCTTGCGGAACGTAGGGCCGGCAACGTCAAACACGGCAGCCAGATATTCCGGGGAGAAATCGTCGCGCAGTTTGCGCAGCATGTTGACGAAGACATAGATCGCAGCCGTGGGCAGACCGGTCTTGGTCGACATGGGCCGCTGCCGCGCCATCGCGTGGTAGGCGCGGAAGATGAACGACATAGTGTCGATCAGGTAGATGCGGCCGGGATCCGAAGACGGCTTTGAAGATTCCGCCGCAGATGCCGCGGCAGGCGCGGAAGACGAGGTCGAGTCCGAAGATTTTTTACGCGGAGACACCGCGTTTAGTGTAGCAGCAGGAAAGCGGCTAGAAATCGACGCGGAAGTCGGCCTGCACTACCTTCTTGTTTTTATCTTTTGTTTGCGAGCCGTTGCGAAAGACGAGGTAGAACCAGGTCGCCTGCGTCATCGTAGGCGGCAGCGTGAAGTTGACTTCTCCGTCATGTGCGCTGTCGGCGGAGAACAATGCGTCGGCCGGGCGTCCGTTGACGAAGTCGTCGAATTGCTGCTGGTTCAACAGAAGGAATTCCACGTCCGCGGAAGCATCGCTAGTCGATGTTATGCCCGACGTTCCGCCCTGCTGCACAAACGAACGGTACTTGCCATGCAAAGTTGGCGAGGCAGCGTGGGCGGGAATTTCGAAAGGCAAGTCGACGACGCCATTCACGCGGAACGTTTTGTCGAGGATTGAGCTGCTGGTTCCCACCGGGGATTCGCCGACGCGATCAAGCTCCGATACTTTATGCGAGACCGGCTGTATCGTCTCCACGTCGGACGGCTTCTGGTGCAACACATAATCCGCCATCGGCCCGGTGACGACGATCATCTTCTGAGCTTCCTGCGCTTCCGCGTAGGTCGCCTCTGGTTGCGGCGCCGGCTCGGCCACCGCTGCGGGCGTGAAATGACGGTGCGTCCATGCGTAAGACGCCACAATCATCAGCAACAGGCTCGCCGTGAGCCACCCCAGCCATGTCTTCATACTTCTCTCCCAAAAGAATGTTAACCAGAGGTGGGAGGGGCGCAGAAGATTACTTCGGTTTGCCGTATTCCGTATTGAAGTGCAACCGGATCTCGCCGCACGTGCCCTGCTCCGGAGAGTAAACCACGCAGGTATCGAAAGGCCGCGAGTATACATGCAGGCTGACGGCGCGCTGATTGAACTCGCGAGGATTGATAACCCGATGCACCGGGTCGGCCGGATCGACGGCGCAGGGTTGCGAGATATTCATCTCGACCGTCTCGCTCGGCTCGAGCTTGCAGCGGCCGCCATCCAGATCCTGATGGACGAGGTGATAATTCTCCACGTGCAGGCGGCCGATCGGAACGGCCATCCAGCAATTCTGGTCGCGATGGTTATGCACCGAGCTGGCCTGGCCGACTTCCCAGCAGATGGCCATCAATTCATACAGAGGCGTGCGGTCGATGAGATTGCGCGTGTAGTGCTGCAGGTTCCAGGTTAAAAATGGAGCGAGGGAGCCGGCGTCGACTGGCGTTTCCTGAAGGAAGCGGCGAACCGGTTCGGTGGGACCGAAGGACGATTCGGGCAACTGCCGCAGTCCTTCGACGAGCTTTTGAATGGGAACGGGCTTCGCGGCAGTGATCATCGATGCGCTTTGAAAAGTATAGCGCAGCCAACCTTCAAGCCTCGATCCCCACGGGCCCACGACTTACGATCCACTGCCGAAGACCTAAAAACCTAAGACGACTCGTTACGGTTCCGTCCCTGCTCCCAGAATTTCCTTGGTCTCACCCTGCGCCACAGCGGGATACACTGCGCCTGTACGCCGCCGTAAATCCCCGGGCAGGTCGGAGCGCAACAACCACAATCCGGCTGCGGTGGCCGCGGCCCACGTCAGCGAGACCAGCGTCAATTGCATTAGGTCGGCAACTCGGCTGCTACGGCCCGCGGCTGCGAGCGGCACGACTTTCGCTACTTCAAAGCTGATTCCACCGGCCACCACAGACGTTAACGCGGCCTTGCCTAATTCACCCCAGCGCAACCCGCCCAGTGAAACCAATTTCTTGTAATGCAGGAGCCACGCCAGCGCCAGCAGGTTCACGCCAATGCCAATGTCGGAGGCCCACGCCAGGCCGATGACTCCGTATGCGTGAAACAGAATCGAATACAGCGGCAGCGATGCCGCGGTAATCACGCTGACCGCAACCATCGGAGTGAAGGTGTCTCCGGCGGCGTAGAACGCACGCGCGTAGAGTCCTTGTGCCGACCATAACGCCAGCGACAAAGAGAACCAGAAAAAATAAACCGCGCTGGTCTGCGTATCGGCGAAAAGAAATTTTCCGCGCCGGTACACCAGATCGATCAGCGGAATTGCCGCAACCATCATCCATCCGGTCGCCAGAAACGACGCCGCCGAGACGCGATACACCGAGTCGTTCACCGTGGCGGCAAATTCTTTCAGCTTCTTCTCGTTGAAGAGGCGAGCGAAGAACGGCAACGACGCCTGTCCAGTCGCCTGCCCCAACACGGCGATTGGCACCGCGAACAGCCGCTTGGCGAACGTCAGCCGCGTAATGTCGCCGACGCCGCCGGCCGCGTAGTGCCGCAAAATCCAGTCATCGGCGGTGACCAGCGACACTCCCAGCATCAGAGGCACTGAAAGCTTCACCCACTCGCGAAACGATGGATTGCTCACGTCAAAAGACGGACTGTATCCCGTGCCAATGCGCGCCGCGCCAATCACGCTGGCCAGGAAAGGTCCGGCAAAGCTGCCGATCAGCGCGCCATAAGCGAGGGACGCGATCCCGAAATGGCGGCCGCCCAACACTCCGCCCACGATGATGAACAGGTTGTAGACCAGCGGCCCGAACGCCGGAAACAGAAACAGCCGGTGCGAGAGCAGCACGGCCGAAACGACTCCGCCCACGTAAAAGAAAATCTGTGCTGGGAGAAGAATGCGCGTGAGGTGCACGCAGAGGTCAATCTGTTCCGGCGAAAATCCTTTCACGAACCAGCGCACAAACTGCGGCGTGAAAATCTCGGTCAGGATCGTGCCCCCGATCATCACCGTGGTCATCACGGTGATGATGACGGAGAAGGTTTTCTGCGCGTCGGCCTCGCGCTTCTCTGCCAGGAATTTGGTGTAGATCGAGATGAACGTGATGGAGGCTGCGCCGCCGGCGACGATGTAATTGAGAAAGTCGGGCAGTGTGAAGGCCGCGACGTAGGCGTCGGTCTGGCCGCCCGCGCCGTAGGCCCACGCGATGTAGGCGTCCCGTGCATAGCCGATCACGCGCGACAGCATCACGGCGGAAATCAGCAGCATGGTGGCCGAGAACGCCGTGTGCTGGTGCGAGGGCCGGAAGAAGCGGAACAAGCCCTTCGGAGCCCGATCTGGCCTGGCGCCGGAAGCGTCTGCAGAATTCGCCATTCAACCGGGATTCTACACGCAAAGCGAACCCTGCCCGGTTACGCCGCGTGGTTCCCGGAGCAGGTTTCGAGAGAGCAGTTCTCTTTCGGGAGCGCGGTGATCGAGCGGCGTCCTTCTATAAGTGCTAAGAATCGGGCCGTCGGCGCGAGCTCGGATTATTTTCCCGGGGATCGCGAATCTTTGTAGACCACGCCGCCCTTCATCACGAAAGCCACATGTTCCAGCGAGCGCACGTCAGCGAGAGGATCGGAGTCCACTGCAATGATGTCGGCGTATTTTCCGGCTTCAATCGTGCCCACGTCAGCCGAACGCCCGATCAGGTCGGCCGCGCTTGAAGTTGCGGCGCGGATAGCCTGCGCCGGCGTCATGCCAAATTTCACCATGTAATAAAACTGTTTGGCGTTGTCTCCGTGCGGATAGACGCCGGCATCGGTGCCGAATGCCATCTTCGCGCCCGCCTTGACCGCCTTCTCGAAGTTTTCCCGCTGCAGCCGGCCCACCATCTTTTCTTTTTCGATATTCTCCATCGGCAGGCCGAACTTGGGCGCTTCGTTGAGAATGTAGTCGTCGTTGTAGATGTCCATGACCAGGTACGTGCCGTGCTCTTTCGCCAGGCGGATGCCTTCGTCGTCGATCAGGCTGGCATGTTCAATGGAATCGATGCCCGCCAGAATCGCGTTCTTGATTCCCAGCGTGCCGTGAGCGTGCGCCGCGATTTTTCGGCCGGCCATGTGGGCCGTGTCGGCGGCGGCCTTGAGCTCTTCGAATGTGAACTGGGGCGCTCCCGGGCTGTCGCCCTTTGAGAGCACGCCGCCAGTCGCGAGGATTTTGATCACGTCGACGCCGTATTTGACCTGCGCCCGCACGACATGCCGCACTTCGTCGGCGCTGTCGGCAATTTGAAAATCCCGCTCTTCTGGAAACATCGACACCCGAGTTTGCGGAGAAAAATTGTTCAGGTCGCCGTGACCACCCGTGATCGAAATGCCCGGCCCGCTCGCGACCACACGCGGACCCGGAATCAGGCCCTCGTTGATCGAGTTGCGCAGGTCGACCGCCAGAAACGGCAGCGATCCAACATCGCGCACCGAAGTAAATCCTGCCTCCAGAGTCTTGCGCGCGTTCACCACCGCGGCAAAGGCGCTGTCGAAAGGCGTCTCTTTGAAATTATTGATTTCGTTGTAGCGGTCGGCGCGCGCGCCCAGATGGGTGTGGCAATCGATCAACCCAGGCAGGACCGTGGCATGGGAGAGATCGATGAGGTTCGCCCCCGCCGGAAATTGACCTGCGGAATTTGGCGCGATGCTTTTGATCCGCTCGCCTTCGACCGTG
>Ga0210388_10000777_pt1 | contig 25404 bp, 20 predicted proteins | sample IncBWC19OmetaG_FD_155485 | JGI IMG/M metagenome (GOLD analysis project Ga0210388, IMG submission 155485) | Forest soil microbial communities from Barre Woods Harvard Forest LTER site, Petersham, Massachusetts, United States - Inc-BW-C-19-O ...
CATGCCGGAAAGGTTCGCCCCGGTTTGAGCCCACGCCTCTTGGAGCACGACGAGAGACAGGGATAGCGCTACAAAAACAATTGAGAAAGGCCTCACAGATTCTCCCTGGGTTTCACGGTTGCGCAGATTTGATTCGCGTACGAAAGATCGCGACGACGCGCGAATCTATACGATTAGTACCGATATGTCAAACCTATTTGATGCGGTTAGGTGAGTGTTTGGTGGACGCGGCGGCGAACACAACGCCAGAACCTGCGCTGCATCGCGAGGTAGGTTCTTTGCACGGGGTTCGCGGAAGGACTGCGAGTTGCGCTTCAATCCGCAGGGATCGTCAAGATCGGCGCGAATGCGGTCAAATATCGATGACCAAGGCATGAGCTGGCATGGCACGTTGGCATCGGGCATGTCGCGCACGGAAAAACCGAGCGAATTCAAGCCATTCTAAATGCAGAGCAATTGGAGCGAGTTCATTCGGTTCCTTTCGGCACGCTCGTCTTGGAGTTTTCGCAACCCGGAGATTTGAACGGTGGTGTACCACGAATACGCAGCCACCGCGACGAGCATGGCGAAGAGCCGAGTATCAGCCCCAATGTTGGCGAGCGGTCATATGGACACGACACGTCTGGAGGATATAGCGCAGATTGCTCGGGCCAAAGCTAGCGGAATCCTGAATTCCAAAACACGCTCGCGGGGAGCGCGTGTCGACGCGAAAGAATTTTATTTTCTCACTGCCCCGATCCAGGCGCAGCGTGCCGCGACTTTAAAATGGAAAGGGGCGTCCCTAGCGGAACGCCCCTTTCGTGCTGACCCGTCTTGAAGTGTTACAGTTCGCGCGTTACCACCCTATGGCAGGTAGTAGCGGAACGAGGTGAAGACCATATTCTGTCTGCCTGCGGGGCCGCCGATCCCTTCGCTGTTCTCCGCACCGGACCAGGTGTTTCGCACGGCGTAGGAGTACTGTACGCCGGACTGCAAGCGACCCTTCGGCCCGTTGTAGAAGCGATACCAGAAGCCCAGCGTTCCCTCGAGAATGTTCCTGGTGTCTGCGGTGCAGTTCGACAGCGCGCCCGGCAATGCGCCGTTGTACGCTGTAGGAGATAGACCGGTTTTCGTTAGAGGACCCAATCCGCCGGTGAAATTGACGGCCGTCACCGTGGAGTTCGCAGAGTTCGGCAATGTCTCGGTTCGGCATCCGCTGTTATTAGCCAGTGGTGAGCCGTAACCAACTCCTCCGCCCGCCTCGTTCACGTACGCCGTTCGGCCGCCATATTCGCCGCCAACGTACGCATAAATGTCCAGCTTCGGAGTGGCGTGCCACTCAAGAGATGCCAGTGCCTGGTAGCTCTTGATGGCCGCGAGTGTGCCGTCTGGCCGGATGGTGACGTCTTGAATCGTTGACGTACCATAGCGCCCGACGCCGCTTCCACCGAGGAAGTGGAACCCTGCGTCTAGATGCTTATTGAACAACGGCGCGTGCGCGTTCAAGCCGATACCACCGATCGTGCGGGTGTCGTTTGTCGCTCCGAACGCGGACGGAGACGTTGTTCCATTGATACATGGAGCATCAACGCTAGCCGTAGCGCAGGGGAAGAGACGCGTTTTGGCGGTGCCGACTACGCCGAAGATTTCGTAGTGGCCCCAGCCCGGATCGAGAGCGGCCTTTACGACGAAATCAGGAGTTGAGTTGTAGGAGTAGTTGGCCTGGTTGTCTTGGAGTCCACCTGTATCACCGACGTTGCCAATTAGGGTGTTGCCGATGCTGGTGGCGGTGGTAAGCAAGACTGCATTGCCGGTGGTGCCGGCGGGTATATTCGTGGTGTTCGTGATGGCGAATCCGTGACCGGTAAATGTTGTTTCGCCGTTTTCCACCGAGACCGCAACGGTGAGTTTGTTGTCCACCAATGACTTGGAAACTCTGAACTCACCTTGTCGCGCCCAGCTGAAGCCCACGTTGTACTGTGCGTCGATCGTTCTGGGCCTTACTTCGGTACCTGGTTCGGTGCCTTTGGCGGTTTCAGTCACCAAGCTCCACATCTGGCCGCCGGTGAACTCCCAACCGCTGTCAGTGGCCGCCTGTCCCCAAGCCTGCCGCTGACGGAGCGTGTAACTGTTGCTTTCGTTGTCGTTGGAGGTGACACCTGCGCTCAAAAAGTCCGCCTCGACGTACCCACGGAACCGCACCGTATCCGCCTTACCCTCCACCATCAAATTGATTTGCGACTGGCGGCCGGTAATTTCCAGATCCGAGAGTTTAGCTTGGGAAGCGCCCGGCATCGGTATGGTTTTGAAGTCCGAGTTGACCGTGGCCGTCTCAGCACCCTGACGCCATACGCCTTCTGCCGCGAGGAACCCGCCTGGCTTCAGAGTGATCCCCTTGTAACGGATTTCAAACGCATCCGGGTTGTCTGGAGACGCCCCGAAGTGACCCACGGCATTCCCCATCGGATCGGCCGGAGCATTCGAAACCGCAACCGCGCCCTCATTTTCGAGAGGAGCGTTCACGGCCTTCAAATTCTCCCGCATAATTTCCATTTCCTGTTTCTGTTCCTTCAGCGCTTGATTCTGCAGCTGAAGCTGTTTCGTTTGTGCCTCGAGCAGTTCTCGAAGTTGCTGAATCTCGCTATCGATGCTCGCGGGCGCAGGTTTTGCGGGCGCTTCGGTCTTCGCGGGCGTCGCCGGAGTATTCGCCGGTGCGTCCTTCGAAGTGTCCGCTTTCTTGCTTGTTGAATCCTTGTCATCCCCCGTTCCTGGCGACCGGGCGATAGCCGGTGATACGGCTAAGCCAAATGCCAGAATGCCAATTGCAAGTGCTCGCATTCCATTCCTCCTTGAATTTAACTCCCAATCGAACATGCTTTCGATAGCCCGGGCCTTCGCTAAGGCCGTGGCCCACCAGCCCCACACCCTAGCCAGGTACTTAATTCAGTTGCGAATACTACTCCCCTCCACGAGGTCCAAGCATCCCCAGAGATGATGCTTGTGCGCAAAGAGTTGCAGCCATCATTGCGACTCTGTAGGCGGCCAATAACCGCCCAAATCCGGCCGCACTTTGCCCTACACACAACTCGGGACGGCAAACGTTATGTGGGCGCCTTGAACCGCCCGTAACGGCAATGTTAATTGTGCGTTACATCCGGGAGGGACCCTCTATCGGGCGGGTGAGAGCGGTTTCAGACCGCCAACTTCGAAATTGAGGAAGTTAGGTTTCGGAAACGGAGGAGCTTTGCCGCGTCTGCCTCGAAGAACTGCTTGACCGGCGGGCGTAGACGGGCATGACGGAGGGGAGGATTCGCCGAAAAGGCAAAACACTGAAGAATCGGTGCCGGCAGGGATCGCAGCGGTAAGCGGGAATGCCGCTCCAGCGCTTCACGCTCATTAAGGTTCCCTGTTCTACTCGCTCGCGCGAAATGTGCTCGAGATCAAAATTGCCGCACTTAGGGCAGTGAGCGTAATAAGAAAATGTGACGGGCACGCGCCACGAATAAAATCGGCGATCGCAAGTGTGGCATCTCCAAGGCCTGAGCCCGGCAAATGTGCTGAGAAAGTCAGAAACCCCGTCGCGGTGGGAACGAAAACAATCCGTGCTGCGGCATTGTGGACAGATCATTCGTATTTGCCGATTCTCACCGCTCTTGTTTTTGCAGCATACCCAAAACCCGACCGTCAGGCAACAGTTGGGGTGTTCTTCAAGCACCGTGTAGAATCGGAGCCGCAGTCGAATACGTTGCGGAGAGGAATTTGAAAGATGACCGACTATACGGATGCGCACTCACGGGCTGGAATTGACGCTCGGCTCCCCAAGCTTGAAACGTGGCCGAATCATTTTCCGGGTTACGAGATCACAATCCAATTTCCCGAATACACTTCTGTCTGCCCTAAGACGGGTCTGCCGGACTACGGCAAGATTACGATCCGATACGCACCAGGCAAAACGTGCCTGGAACTCAAGGCGCTGAAGATGTACTTGCTCGCATATCGCAACCTCGGAATTTTCTACGAAAACGCCGTCAACCGAATGCTGCGCGACATCGTTCAAGCGGTGCGCCCGGTTTCTTGCCGCGTGACGGGTGAGTTCACGCCGCGCGGCGGGTTGACGACAACTGTTGAAGCGGTCTGGCCTCGCAAAAGAGGAAACAGTGGCACTCGCAGGGCATAGACAACGCTTCCCTCCTCAGCGATAATTCCGCACGTCGAAAGCGCGGCTCCGCCGCCCGAAGGAGATCTATGAGTTTGACTGCAGCGCCGACCCCGAATCCAGCGCCGGACGAGCTGATTACAGAGCCGGCCGCCCTGCCGCGATGGGTGATACTGCTTTTTGTTGTGGCATTTGTTCTCGTCGCCTACTTGCTCTTCTCAAGCTACGCGGAGCGGCAAGCGATGCGAAAGGGCCTCGATGATGCCGACAAAAAAAGCCGTGTGCTCGGCGCGGAACTCGAGAAAACGAATTCGCGCATCGCAGATTTGAAAGGCGAACTCGACGTCACGTCGCAAAAACTTGGCTTGACTCAGGATGAACTGGCCCGCGCGCGCAGCCTTTCTGCATCTCTGAAGAAACAGCAGCAAGAGAGCGACGCGAAACTTCGCGAGCAAATCGGCGCCGTGGAGCAGGACACGTCCGCAAAGATTGGCCAGGTGGCAACCGAGCTCAGCGGTACGAAGAGTGATGTGGCGGCTACGAAGGCGGACCTCGAAGTCACCAAAACTAAACTTCAAAGCACCGTTGGCGACCTGGGCGTGCAGAGCGGTTTGATCGCGCGCAATCACGATGAAGTGGAAGAACTCAAACGCCTCGGCGAGCGGGACATTTTCGAATTCGATCTCGACAAGACCACCCAGCACGTTGGTCCGATTCAGGTTCTTCTCCGCAAAGTGGACACGAAGCATTATCGCTACACACTCAACGTAGTCGCCGACGACAAGAGCATTGAAAAGAAGGATAAAACGGTTGGCGAGCCGGTCCAATTCTACGTTCGAGGCGCGCGCGCTCCGTACGAAATTGTCGTTTTCGAAGTTTCAAAAGATCACGCGAAGGGCTACCTGAGTACTCCCAAATCGGCCAATGCTCCAGCTCCCGCGAAGCCTGCACCGGGGAATTGACCCGGTAGCAGCCAGGTCCGCAGTCTTGAAATGCTTGCCGCGGCGTCGGCAGAAAAGGCGAAGGTGGCTCACGTGAAGAGAATTCGTATTTCGGCGCTCGGCCTGCGGCATTTTCGCGCTGTAGCCCTGCTCCTTCTTATTATTCTTACGTGCTTTCCGCTTTTCGCGCAGACATCCTCGCTCGCGGATCGTTTGCCCGCCGACACAGTATTCTTTGCACGCTGGCGCGGAATGAACTCCCTGACGGCGGCGGAAAAAACGAATCACGTTATGCAACTTTTCGACGATCCGGATTTTCACCTCGGCCGCGACGCCTTGATCAAGAGTTTTCGCGACAGCCTCGCGAAAAACGGAGCGAAAACAGAGCCCGCAACCGCTGATATCCTTTCGATCCTCGACAATTCAGCAGTTGCTGGATTTGTGCTCAATCCTGCCTCCCGAAGCAAACCTACTTCGGACGCGCCGGTTCCACCTGTAGGATTTTTTATGGTTTACGACGCAACTGGGAAGACGGCTGTCGTGAAAAAACTTCGCGCTGACCTTCGGGCCAACGGCAAGGAAGTTCCCACAGTAATGACGTACGAGTTCAAGGGAACGACCGTCGAGGCGCGTACTGCGGGGACGGACGTTTCCTATACCGCCCTCACGCCTAAGTTCTATTTTCTCGCCGACCAGAAATCGGTCATCGAGGATCTGATCACGCGTTTTAGCTCGGAAGCAATGCCCGCGACCTCGGTGACTCAGCTTCCTGAATATCATGCGATTCAAAAACTCGTGGCCCCCGACGCGACGATCGAGTTTTTCGCGCGCGTTCCGGATCTTTCCAAAACGCTCAGCTCAGAACAACTTGCGAAACCCTCCGCGAAATTCGCGGAGAATTTGCATCTGAACCAAGTCCATGTGTTTGGCGGAAGCGTGAGCTTCGCCGGACAGGCAGCGCGTTTTCGAGGCGCGATACTCGGCGATGCCTCGGAAGGGTCGCTATTTGACATCGCGGGCCCGAGCAGCGCAACCTTCGCCACTCTCCCGGTGGTGAGCGCCGGGCCTATCTTCAGTATTTCGCGGTTCAATCTGGTGGCGTTGTACCGATTGCTTCGCGCAGCGGCCACGCCTGAATTGACAGCCCAACAAACAGCTGCTCTCGGCACATACGAAGCAATGGCGCAGGGTTTCCTGGGAATGCCGATCACCGATGCGCTGCAGCTTTTTACGGGCGAATTTGGGTCGCGAACCACTTTCGCGGATGATGGCTCAAGTCTGGAATCCTATGCAATTTCGATTCGGAAACCACAGGATCTGCTTCGGATTCTCCGCGCCGTCGGCTCTTCCTGGATTGCGGCTGAGAACACTTCTGGAGATACCACCTTTCTGGATCTTTCTTATCCTTATACCGACCCGGTGACGATGCAGAAGCGCCGCGAGTCTTATTACATTGCTGTAACGCCCACGATGCTGTTCGCCGCGCCGCGCAAGGCTGCGGTTCGCGCCGCAATGGCTCTGCCAGCTACGAAGGACACGTCAGCGACATCTCCAGGAGTGCTTGCGAGTCCGGATGCTTTGAAAATGCGTTCGCTTCTTCCTGAGAATCTGTCGGGGCTGAGCGCCGCCGACCTCACGCAGATTCCGTGGGAGAAAGTTATGGCGCACTACTGGCAGCAACTGGCAGCTGCCGCGAAGAACGCTACTCCCCCGGGGCCTCCGCCTCCCGACTGGATGAAATCAGTTAACCCTGACGTCCTGACTCGACATCTCCGTTTCTTCATCAACGGATGGTGGAAAGATTCCAGCGGTATTTACTTTGACGCGTACCTTCAATAAGACGCGTTTTGAGCGGACCCTGTATTCGGTAGTCGTCATTCTTGAGTCAGTGAGTCTTCTTTGCTGCGTTCCGGTATGTTCGCAAGCGCAGGAATCGGTGCAGCCCGTCCAAGCGGGAATTCAAGCGACGACTGAAATCGTCAAGATTGACGTGAGTGTGCTTGATCACCACGGCAATTTTTTGAGCGGGCTTGCGAAACAACAATTCCGGGTGCTGGACGACAACCTCGAGCAACCGATCGTTTTCTTCACGCCTGTCGAAGCGCCCGCGCAAGTTCTCGTGCTACTCGAGACAAGTCCGGCGGTGTACATGATCAGTGCCGGACATCTCAGCGCCGCCTACGCTCTTCTCGAGGGACTCGCGCCGGACGATCAGATCGCCCTTGTCAGTTACGCCCAGGAACCGCGAGCCCTGCTTGCATTCACGCAGGACAAATCCGCTTTTGCGGCGGCGCTTGGAAACATTCAATACATGCTCGGGATGGGCAATCTCAATTTCTTCGATTCTATTTCGACCGTGATCGACTGGCTCGCGCCCGTGAACGGAAAGAAAGCGGTCGTGCTTCTGACAACCGGCCTCGATTCTTCTCCGCCCGAACGGTGGGACGCGCTCATCGAAAAGCTCCGATCGAGCGATGTGGTCCTATTCCCGGTGGCGCTGGGCGGCACCTTGCGCCAGCCTGCGCCGAAAAAAAAGAAGGCGTCAAAACCGGAGCCGAAGGAAGACGAGCGTTCCGAGCCCCCGAATCCGCTGAGCTTCGCGAAAGCCAACGGCGATCTCGTGGCGCTGGCAAAAATAACGGGCGGACACGCTTACTTTCCGGAATCGCCGGCTGATTTCGTGCGTATCTACAGCCAGATCGCGGCCGCTCTTCGCCACCAGTATTTGGTCGGGATTGCGCCTCAACATGACGGGAAATTCCATTCGCTTACGGTACAAGTTCTAAACGACGAGACTCATTCCGGGGGAGCCTCGGGGAGAAATAGCGAGTATCAGGTATTTGCGCGCGAAGGATATCTGGCACCAACCCACTAGTCGTAATAATCTCGAACGGTACGCGGAGTCTAGCGAGCTCAAGCCACAACAATGCGCCATACACAATTCGTTTTCGGAAGCGCTCTCACCCTGCTCATTTCGTTCTCGCTGCACATATCTTCTGCGGGCACCGAGTCCTCGCAACTTGCAGTTCAACAACAGGCGCCGCCCGCGCGCTTCGCGTTCGGAGGGAATGCCGCCGAGATTCCCGCTGAATTTTCCGAGAATCTTATCTTTCTTCCGGTTGATATAAATAAGAGCCAGCCATCTTTGTTCATTCTTGACTCCACGGCTGCTGCCTCGTCAATCAGCAAAACCCGCGCGTCCGAGCTCGGGCTAGCAAATCTTCAAAATCCGGTGCTGAGTCTTCCCGGTGTAAACATGCCGTTCGCAAATATTGCGACCGCAGACGAGCAGAATCGCTCGGTGCAGCTCGGAAGGCCCGTTCAAGGAACTTTGGGCGCAGATTTTCTGAATCGCGTGGTGGTCGAAATCGATTACCTGCGCCAGACAGTTCGGCTGTACGACCCGGGTGCCTATAAATATTCAGGCAAAGGAATCGTGTTGCCCCTCAAATTCGATGGTAGCGCACCGGTTATCACTGCGAAATTCACGCTGCCAGGCCAGAAAACTCACGAGGGCGAGTTCGTCGTGGATACGGCACTCGATGCTTCACTGCTAATTTCCGAGCATTTCGCGGAAGCCCATCGTGTGTTCTCTTCGCACATGAAAACTGCCAGCGCGTCCGATCCAGAGATCGAAGATGGAGCGCCGATCGTTTTAGGCCGCTTGAAGGAATTCGAAATCGGCCATCTCGATGTGCAAAGCTCGATCGCCGCGTTCGTCCGATCGAATCCGAAATCCGGCCCCGAGACGAATCGCGCTGGTGTGATTGGCGGCGGCATGCTGCGACGATTCACGGTAATTTTTGATTACGTGCATCAACAAATGATCCTCGAACCAAGTACTCGCTTCACGGAATATGAGCAGGAAGATAAGAGTGGAATAGCGATCGTCGCAAAGGGGCCCGGATTTAAGACCTTCGAAGTGACGTCCGTACAAGACGGAACGCCTGGTGCCGAGGCCGGAGTTCGGAAAGGCGACGTGATCGCCGGAATCGATGACGAACCTGCGGCAGATCTGACGCTTGCTTCAATCCGGAGTCTATTTCGCCAGGTGGGTCACAAATACAAGCTCTTGATTCAGCGAAACGGAGAGTCGGTGCAAATCACAGTTCAAATGCGCCGGCTGATCTGAGTGAATCGGAATTGTTCAGGGGATTACTTCTCGAACCTGCGCAGAGTGTCTGCCATGGTTCGCAGGCGGGCATCGACCGTCGCAAACACAGATCCAGGTTCAAATTTTCCCGACTTACTGCGCTTCCCGGCATGAACGCCGGTGAGTATCTCGATGCCTTGCTCAATCGTCGCAACCGGATAGATGTGAAATTTGCCCTTTGCTACCGCATCGATCACTTCGTCACGCAACATGAGATCTTCCACGTTTTCTGCGGGAATCAGAACTCCCTGCGTTCCCGTTAATCCCTTCAACTTGCAGACGTCGTAAAATCCTTCGATCTTTTGATTTACGCCGCCAATCGGCTGCACATCGCCCTGTTGATTCACAGAGCCTGTCACCGACAATTCCTGCTTGATCGGAATTTCTGAGAGCGCCGACAAAATCGCGTAGATTTCCGTGGAACTCGCGCTATCGCCGTCCACTCCGGAATACGATTGCTCGAAACAAACGCTGGCGGACAATGAGAGCGGCTTGTCCTGCGCAAACGTCCGCCGCAAATAACCTGAAATGATCTGAACGCCCTTATCGTGAAAGCGGCCGCTGAGATTTGCTTCCCGTTCCACGTTGATGATGCCAAGCTTTCCGAGCGCCACTGCTGCCGTAATACGCACCGGCTTGCCGAATGCATATCCGCCGATTTCGAGCACGCTCAGCCCGTTAACCTGTCCCACGCGCGCGCCCGTTGTATCGATGAAGAGTAAATTCTGCTCCACCATCTCCCTGATTTTTGTTTCGGTCAGGTTGTGCCGGTCGATTTGAGCTTCCTGGGCTTTTCGCACATGCTCGGCCGTCACCACCGTGGCCTTATCGTGCTTCGCGACGTAGGACGATTCGCGGGCAAGATCAGCGAGATCGAAGAACCTCGCTGTAATCTTCCCGCGCCGTCCTGCCTGACGAACGCCATGTTCCAAAATCACAGCCACCGCAGTGCGGTCAAACGGGCAAAGATTCTCGTCGTCACTCAGCTTCCGCAAACGGCCGGCATACTGGCGAATCACTTCTTCGCTCCACTTCATCTCTTCGTCGAATTCCACGCGAACTTTGAAAATCTTCTTAAAATCGTCCTCGAAATCGTAGAGAAGCTCATACATATCGCGATCGCCGATCAAAATGATCTTCACTCGAATTTCGATCGGTTCCGGCTTGAGTGCAGCGGTGCTGAAAGGGAAAAATACATCCACAGGTTGAATTTCAAGTTTGCCGTGATTCAGAGTTCGCTTGAGCGTGCGCCAGACGCCAGTCTCCGTGAGGGTGTCGAGCGCGTACATTACAAGAAAGCCGCCATCCGCGCGGAGCAGCGAGCCTCCGCGCAAGTCCATAAAGTCCGAGCTCCATCCGCCCCGCGTGTCATAGCTTCGGTGAATTGTGCCGAAGAGATTCGCGTACGTGGGAATCGTCTCGAAAATTACCGGTACTTTTTCCTGCTCACCGTGCGCCAGAATTACATTTACGCCGTACACGCGGAACGGATCGCGATCGGTGCGCTCGGGGCGCTGTCCTCCGCCGCCTTCGGAGGGAGGCTGCTCGTCTTCCCCTTCACGCTCTTTGAAGGGGTCAAGATTGTCGAGAATGTGGTGCCGTACTTCTTCGAGGTATTCGGTTATCTGCGTGTTGGGATATTTTTCCTTCAGCTCTTCAATCACGCCGTCAACGAGCACGGACGCCGCTTCCTGCTCGAGATAACTCATCTCGCTTGCTAATTCGCGGGAGAGCGATAGCGTCTTGCGATATACGACCGTGAATTCCTGCCGGAACTGATCGTACTTGCGCTCCAAATCTTCCGCCGCGACACTCTCAAGCTTCCCGTCCTGCACCATCTTGGGGATCTCCTCGATCGGAACCATCTGCCCTTCGAGGACGGGGAAAATCTCCGGCAACGCCACAGCTCCCACTTGCATGCGGCCGAGTGCAAACTGCTCGCGCGCGATTCGGCGAGTGAAGTCGTCCATCAACTCTTTTTCGCGCACAGTGAATCGCTCTACGATGCGCGTCTTCTGCCTTTGGAATGGTTCGCCTTCAAAAACCTGTGGAATCCGTCGACGCAGAAAATCGATCCCCGATTCCACTTCCTTCTTGAATGCATTCGCTTGCCCGCGCGGAAGTGTCAGCAATCTGGGCCGGTCCGCATTCTTGAAATTATTCACGTAACAGCGGTCCGGCGCCGTTTCGGTCTCGAGGTGCATCTCCTCGACCATCCGCACGATCATGCCGCCGCGACTTGTTCCGGAAAGGCCGCACACGAAAAGATTGTAGCCAGATGCTCTCAGCTCGACGCCCATCCGCAAAGCGCGCAGGGCGCGCTCTTGTCCCATATCGTTGACGGTCGGCTCTACTTCGGCCGTCGTCTCAAAAGGCACGCGGGCGGGATCGCAGTGCCACCGAAGTTTCTCGGGCGGCAGGCTCAGATGTTTTGAATTGGAATTCTTCCGCATGATCGATTCCGAAGGGCGCTACTCTAGCACGCCGTGGGTAGTCCTCCCACTTGTGTTGGAAGCGTGGTTTCTACCCGGCGCACTTGGCACGTACAAATCGAGAAGACTCGCCGTGGTGGCGACAACGACTGGCCCCAGCACGATGCCGAGCATTCCAAAAACACTAATCCCACCCAGCACGCTGATAAAAACAACGAGTCCACCCATTTCCGCTCGCCCGCTGATCATCCACGGCCGAATAATATTGTCGACCATTCCCACAATTACGCTGCAGACGAGGGCAAGAATGATGCCCTTAGCGATATGCCCACCCAGCATCAGGCTGATCGCCGCCGGAGCCCATATGAGGGCGGAACCGACGACAGGCACAAGCGAAAAGAATCCCATCATCACTCCCCAGAAGATAGGCGCGGTGATTCCCGTCAGACCGAACGCCAAACCGCCCAGCAGGCCGTGCGCGGCTGCAGCTACGAGACTGGATGTGACGCTCGCAAAAATCAGATCGCGCGATTCCTGAATCATTCGATTCCGATGCACGTCCTCGAAGGGCAGGATTTGCCGAAGCCTGTCGACGAATGACGACCCATCGCGAAACAGATAGAACATTGCCAGGATCGTCACCGATAAGTGGAACGCAAATGCAGCCGTGTGGCGCAGAACGGCTCCGATTTGTCCCGCTGCGTAAGCTGCTGCGAGCTCGGCCCATCGGTGCAGCGTGCTTGCCAGGTCACTCGTGTCGGCATCCGGGAATCGCTGCACGGTGCGCGTCCACAGATCGTTTACCCAGCTGAAATGCCCACTGGCAACTTCCAATTGAATCGACTGAACTGCCTCGACTCCCTGCCGCACGAAGGCGATCATGATTAGAATCGCCGGAACGATCAGAATCAACGTCACACCGATTGCGGACGCGACTGCCGCCGTGGTCGCTCCCATTCGCTTCGCCAGTCGCTTGTAAACAGGAAAGAAGATGACGACGAGAATTACCGCCCAAGCCAGAGCACTGAGAAACGGTTCGAACACCCGAAAAGAAAGATAGGCAAGTACGGCGACAATTCCGTAGAAAAGTGCGCTGCCTAGTTTTTTCTGGGTCGTGGTTTCAGCAGTCAAATCTTCTCACTTTCCAGTAGACACAGGAGACTGATAGTTGCATTCGCCGTGTTTGTCAACTCCGCCATGTACCTACGGCGTGGAACGCTTCCATGTTAACGATGCGGTGCTACAATTCCAGCTGAGCTCCACTAAAATCGCAATGCCGAATACTCCCTGCAAACATACGCGTACCCGCTTAATCGCGAAAGACGATGACTCGGAGTTCGTCGAATGCCTGGACTGCGGCGAAATTCTCGAAGCTGGTGAGTTGAACGGCAACGGGTCTTTCGGTGAATCGCTTTCCGACGCGTAGCACACACCGCACAAGACGCAATAATCCCCTCCCCAGCCTCGCCAACGGGCGTAGAATTCGCTCGATCATTCACTGGAGGCCTCCATGTCGAGGCATGCCGTGGTTTTTTTGGCTCTGCTGCTTTTTGCCTTTTCAACTTCCGCGCAACAAACACAACCTGCTAGCGAAAAAGCATCCGCACCCGCAGCTCCCACAAAGATCCCGCCCGAAGCACTGAAGGTCGCTAATCCCGTGAAGCCCACGCCGGCGTCGATCGCCGTGGGCAAAAAGAAATATGGATACGATTGTGCGATGTGCCATGGAGCGGACGGCGATGGGAAAGGTGACCTCGCAGTCGACATGAAGCTAAAAATGAACGACTACCGCGATGCCGCAACTCTTAAAACCGTCACCGACGGCGAAATGTTTTACGTGATCAAAAATGGGAATGGCGACATGCCATCCGAAGCCGATCGCTTGAGTGACGAGGATGTGTGGAATCTTGTGAACTACATGCGCACGCTGGCGAAGAGTTCACCGTCATCGGGGGCCGCGCCGAGCCCAGCTAAATCAAAAACCGACGCCCAGCAGTAGATTCTGCTTCAGCCAATTCTCTTATCGCCGGCGAACTTTCATAGCACCAACGATTCCGATCAGTCATATCCTAGCAATTGTTGTCTCAATTGCTTCCCCACCGGTTTCCCGCGCGTCTAAAGATTGCAAATAGGGCTGCACTTTCGGTTCCGGCACGGGAACCACATCCGGGGAAATTCTATGAAAAGTTGGACGAGAGCTGTGCGCAGGGGCTTCTGCTTCATCGCGATTTCGGCCAGTTTGTTCAGCGCGGCGTACGCGCAGACATCGTCAGAAGAAAAAACCGCTGACTCGTTCTACACCGCGAAGGATTGGGCTAAAGCAGCGCCGGCGTATGAATCGCTCGCGAAAGCAAATCCCAACAACGCGCAGGATTGGTACCGCTGGGGTGTGGCGCTGGCCGAAACCGGGCAGTATCAGAAAGCGATCGAATGTTACGATAAGGCCGGAAACCTTGGATTTCACCAGTTCTCAGTGCTTCTCCGGACCGCGAAGGCCTACGCGCGACTTGGTGATCGAGAAAAAACCTTTTCCAAACTCGATGAAATCGTAAATTTGGGTTACGGCCCCGGCGAACTCTTGTCGACCGACTCCGATCTGCTTCTACTGAAGGACGATCCTCGTTTTGCGAAGGATGTGGAAAAGGCGGACCACAACTCATTCCCCTGCAAGTTCAGCCCGGAATATAAGCAATTTGATTTTTGGGTCGGCGAGTGGAACGTGAAGCAGACAGGGACGGATCAAGTGGTGGGCTCAAGTAGCATCCAAAAGATTCTCGACGAATGCGTAGTTCTAGAAAACTGGACCGGAGGACGCGGAAGCACGGGCAAAAGCTTCAACATCTACGATTCAAACACTAAAAAATGGGAACAATATTGGGTTGACAGCACCGGCGGCAGAATTTTCTTCTCCGGAAAACTCAACGGAACAACGATGGACTACTTCGCAGATACAGATGAGAACGGAAAGAAAGCGACGCGACATCTTCAGTTCTTCAACGTCAGCCCGGACGAGGTGAGACAGTTCAGCCAGCGGTCAGAGGATGGCGGCAAAACCTGGTCCGTCGAATACGATTTCACTTATTTCCGGAAGAAGGCTGGCGACTGAAGAAATCGCGGGACGCGCGCCCGATTGGTTGAGCCGAAGCTGACGCCAAGTATCCGGCGGTCGGGCGGTTCTACTTGATTCCGAGCATGTCGATGATGCGTATCACGTCGGCAGCAGAAACATCGTAGAGCGCGTGCTCGTCTTCCTGCTCGAGCCGTTCGCGAAGGTATTCAGCGCCGATATAACTCGCTTCCCGGTCCGATAGGTTGCGTCCGGCGCGCGTGCGAAACTCGACGAACCCGGGATGTGCAAGTCCCAGGATTACATTCTTTCCATCTACGAAAAATTTGCAGTCCATCGTGTCGGCATGACGGGTGGCGATGCCATTCCAGCAGTGCGAAAAACGGCAGCGGTAAATATAATCCGTCACCTTAGATGGCACGTCGAAAGCCCCGATAAAATCGCTCATCGCACCTGCATTGGGAATTGTCGGAAATATGGTTTTCGCCACTGAAGCTCCCGGTTCGTCTAATGCCGAGCACCCACCGCGGCAGGCTGCGAGGATTGCTGGTAGCTTCGAACCGCAGCCGCCACGCCAGCTCCCGCCGGAACGCGCACGCCGTGATCAAGCAGAACCTTTTCGAACGCGGCGAGGAAGAGCAGCACGTTCGTTCGCTGGCTGGAATAGCCCATCAAACCGACGCGCCAGAGTTTGCCCTTCACCGGCCCAAACCCGCCCGCGATTTCGATATTGAATTCATCCAGTAGTTGCTGCCGCACGGTCTTGTCATCCACTCCCGCGGGAACTTTCACGCCGGTCACCGTCACGAGGCGTTCCGCCGGATTCGCAACGAACAGCTCAAGCCCCATCGCCTCGATTCCAGCGATTAGCGCTTGCTGATTTTGAAGATGCCGCTCCCAGCGCGCTTCGAGGCCCTCTTCAAGCGTCAGCCTCAGCGCTTCACGCATTCCGTAGATCAACGAAATCGGAGGGGTGTGATGATACGTCCGCTCGCTGCCCCACATTGTCATGATCGGCGTGAGATCGAAATACCAGCTTCCCACTGGTTTTTTACGTGCTCGAAGCACATCCTCCACACGCGCGTTCACAGTGATCGGCGCCATGCCCGGAGGCGCACTGATCGCTTTTTGTGAGCCGCTGAAGCAGATATCGATCCGTTGCCGGTCGACGTCGAGCGGAATGCCCGCGAGTGTGGCAACCGCGTCGACGACTAGAAGCGCTCCCAACTCGTCTGCAACCTTGCGGTAGTCGTCGAGGCGCTGAAAAACCGCCGTCGATGTCTCGCCGTGCGCGAGCCCAACGAATTTAATCTTCTTGCCCTTGCCGGCGCGGCGCACTTCCTCCGGGTCCACTGTCCGACCGTACGGAGCTTCCACTCGAATCACTTTCGCCGGACTTCGCTCCGCGATCACTGCCATGCGCTCGGAGAACCAGCCATTCACGCAGACGATGCACTCGTCGCCTTCTTCTAAGGGATTCAGCACCGCCGCTTCGATTCCACCGGAGCCGGAGGCGGAGATTGGAAACGTGATGCGATTCTGCGTTTGGAAAACCCTTCGCAACAGGACTTGGACGTCGTTCATCATTCCGATGAACCACGGGTCCATGTGGCCGACGAGCGGAGTCGCCATGGCGCGGTAGACGCGCGGATCCATGCAAGAGGGACCCGGAGTCAGCATCAATCGTGCCGGCGGAAGAAGTTCACCGATGTTTTCAGTCATGATTTTGTTCCTCGCAGCGCTTCGTGATCGGCCTCTACAGGTAGCCAACAGCTCGGCTTCGGAGGCATGTGGGGGCGAAAACCGGCGCCTAACAACCCGTCCAGTCTCGCTAAATTGGCAGCATTCGGTCAACCTCCAAAATGGCCCGAGCCACGCATTGCCGCGAGCCCGAGGTTCATTCGTTCAAGTCGCAAAGCCACGAAATGTGTCGTGCGACTTTTCCGCCCCAAGCCCTGCAAAAACATGTGCTTTCTTGCTGTTAGCGGTTTCGCATCCTGTTCCCTGGGCGTGTTGAAAGGCCTATACCCCTATGCTAGATTGAAAAACTGGCTCCAAATCTTCATGACAACTGGAAAAATCACGTCCGCTGCGAAACCCAAGATCTCTCGCGTGGAGGTCTATTGGCACACGGTGAAATACCGCACCGTTGTGCTGAGCATCATCGCTTTCATTGGAGTGGTTTTTGCTGCTTTTCATTTTGCGTTTCCGGAGATGGCGGCGGGAGTGATCAGCAAGATTTCGAATTCCATCGCAGCGCCTTCCACCAACGAAAGTTCCACGGCCGCGGCACGCCAAGCACGATTTGTGAACCTCGACGGTAAAGTCCAAATCAAGAAAAGCAATTCAGTTCAGTGGGTGAACGCCGACTATCAACTCTCGCTCGACAAAGGTGACTTGATTCAAACCGGCGGCGAAGGAGTCGCCCGCATCCAGTTTGCTGACGGAACCACGTACACTGTGAAGGGCGACACGCTCGTCACGGTGGAAGATAACATCGTCGCGCAAGATCACGCCTCCAAAGTCGGCGTGCATATCACCTCTGGGCAGGTAGACCTCGCAACCGGTTCGTGGGAAATTCCGGGATCGAAGGCCGAAGTATCGTTTGAAAACGCTGTGGCTTCGGTGAAAGCGAATAGCCGCGCAGCCGTTCGTAGCGATCCAACTACGAACCAGCAAGAAATCACGGTTGATTCAGGCGGCGCTGAATTGAACCGCGGCGGCGAACATCTGGATATCGGACAATGGGAGCGGGCGTCGTTCCCTACCGGAGGCGCGATTACCAAGAGCCAGGTGCTAGCGCCGCCTCAACTGGATAAGCCGATCAATCTGGCTGCGGTGATTGTTGCCGATCCAAAACGCGACCCGATTCAGTTTTCCTGGAAACCGGTCTCGACCGCAAAGGCATACGAATTTCAAGTCAGTACGACGTCGATGTTTAACAAAGTCGTGATGGAGAAGAAAACTGGAGGCTCGAGTGTGGAAATCGCCGGGCTTCCACCCGGTGATTATTTCTGGCGGGTTCGCGCGATCGACGAAAAGAACAATTCAAGCGACCAAAGCGACCCTTTCAAATTTATGCTCGTCGTCGCAGGAAAAGAGCAGGACATGCTGCTCGAGGTGGACGACACTGAATTGCACGGCAACAACGTGGAAGTGATTGGACGTACGGAGCCCGGCGCTGCTCTAATCATTAACGGGGAACAGGTGGCGGACATTCGGCCCGATGGGCATTTCCGCTATTTCACGCAGCCGATGGACCGCGGCAGCCATACGATCGTAATCACGGGGCAGAATCGACGCGGCGGCACGGCCATCAAGAAAGTCGACGTCGTGGTTCCGTGAGATTGAACACCGAAATGAGACACAGAAATTTGCAGTTGGCGTGATTCAAGCTGAGTTGCACGCGCTGCCGCAGCAGTGCTCAAGTCGATCCTGAGGGGGATGCGTCACGTGACGAAAAGCGGTTACAACATGCGGTCGGTCTTCAGCCTGTTCTCTTCCGACTTGGCTATCGACCTGGGAACAGCCAACACACTGGTATTTGCGCGCGGAAAAGGGATCGTAGTCAACGAGCCCTCCATCGTCGCGATCAATAAAACTACAGGAGAAGTCGTCGCAGTCGGCCGCGAAGCGAAAGAGATGCTCGGCCGTACACCGGGCAACGTCGTCGCGATCAAGCCAATGAAAGACGGCGTCATCGCTGATTTCAAAGTTACGGAGCGGATGCTCACCTATTTCATTCAGAAAGCGCATAACCGCCGAGTGCTGGTTCATCCGCGAATTGTTATCGGCGTTCCGAGCGAAATTACACCTGTTGAAAAACGCGCCGTGCAGGACTCCGCATACCGCGCGCGAGCGAGTGAAGTCTATTTGGTCGAGCAAGCAATGGCTGCAGCTATTGGCGCGGGCCTGCCCATTGAAGAGCCGTCGGGCAACATGGTCGTCGATATCGGCGGCGGCACCACGGACATTGCCGTTATCTCGATGAGCGGAATTGTCTATTCGCGCTCCGTTCGCGTGGCGGGAAACGAAATGGACGAAGCGGTAATGCACTACCTAAAGCGCAAATACAATTTGCTCGTCGGCGAACGCACCGCTGAACAAATCAAAATCGAGATTGGCTCGGCATATCCCCTGGAAAAACCGCTCACGCTCGAAGTGAAGGGCCGCAACTTGATCGAAGGTGTGCCGCGTACCGTCACGATCGATGACAGCGAAATTCGCGAAGCTTTGTCCGAATGTATCGCAACCATTCTCAACGCGATTCGCGTCGCTCTCGAGCGTACGCCGCCCGAACTTTCCGCCGACATCAGCGACCGTGGCATTGTACTTACCGGTGGCGGCGCTCTCATCAAGAATCTCGACAAGCGCATTCGCGAAGAGACCGGCTTGCCTGTTTCGATTGCGGACGACCCGCTCGCTTCGGTAGTACTCGGTACGGGAAAAATGTTGAGCGATTTCCGGCTGCTGCGGCTCGTATCGATCGATTGAGGGTGATAGCGGTCCGAAGACGAATTTTCATTCGCCAGGCCGATAGAGAGTTTGCAAATGACCGAGTTTCTGAGATTGGCGCCGAAATGTTCCGAGGCGCCAGTCGCCGGTTCCTGAAAACATGCAAGACACGATTTATTCGCGCCACCGTCCGCTAAGCCTGCTGGCCGCACTGATTTTATTTCAGGTGCTGCTGCTCGCATTCCAGATTAAGCGCGAGAACAACGTCCGGCTCGTCCGTTACTGGGCCGTTCAAACGCTCACTCCCGTTGAACGCGCCGGCACCTGGTCATTTTCAAAAATCAGCGGCACCTGGCGCGGATATATCGGGTTGCAAGACACGCGAGCCGAAAATGCGCGCCTTCAAAAAGAGCTCGATCAGCTCCGCATGCGCAATCGTGAACTCGAAAGCCAGGCTGCCGAAGGCCAGCGCCTAGCTACGCTTCTGAATTTCCGCGAAAGCCATCCCGAAGCGCCGATGATTGCGGCGGAGGTGATCGGAGCGAGCGCCGACCCCACATCCCATACTTTATTTATCAATCGCGGTGAGCGCGACCACATTCGCCGAAATCTTGCAGTGATTACACCCGAAGGCGTGGTGGGAAAAATCGTCGAAGTGTTTCCGTCCACCTCGCAAATTCTGTTGATCAACGACAAAGACAGCGGCGTTGGCGCTCTGTTCGCCGCCACCCGAACCCACGGAGTGGTGAAAGGCAGCGGCGATCCCAATCCGCACATGGACTACATCGTCAACGATGAGAAGGTCCAAGCTGGAGATAAGGTTCTCACTTCTGGCGAAGATCATATCTTTCCCAAGGATCTCCCGATCGGAAAAGTCGAAAGCGCGAAACCCAGCACCCCATTCCAGTCAATTTCAATTGAGCCTGCAGCTCGACTCGACCGGCTTGAGGAAGTTCTCATCCTGATGTCTCAGCAGGAATTGACGCCCAAGAAATCCGAAGAAGCATCGACAGCCAGCGTTGCGCCCGCCACAAGCGCAAGCACGCCGGCCGCACCTCAACCGCCTGCTCCCCATAAATGAGATGGCTACGATGCTGAGTACCGGCGCGCAATCTGAATCAAATATCGAGGTCCACAAGTATTACGGCGGAGCCGTGCCGCTCGTGTGTTTTCTCGCTCTCGTCATGCAGGCATTCCTTCACAAATACGGCCGCTGGGCGGAGCTTGTCGACCTTCCCCTTCTCGTCACCATTTATTTCGGTGTGAGCCGCAGAAATCCAGTGAGTGGCATGTTTCTGGGCGCGGTTATCGGAATCGCGCAGGACGCATTGAGCCACGACAATCCGATAGGCATGTACGGCATTGCAAAAACGTGCGTAGGATATGTCGCATCATCGATAGGCGCGCGAATTGATACCGAGCACCCCGTGAGCCGCTTCGGCCTGATTTTCTTCTTCTTCCATTTTCATCAGATTATTTTGGCGATCACGGAGCGCGTGCTGCTGGCCCGAACGATGCCGTTCTTCACGCTCCACCTGTTCTTGGACTCCCTCGTAACCGCGGCCGTCGGCGTCGTCCTCTTCGCCCTGCTGGATCGGCTCCGTAGATCTTCGTAATTGCCCTTCGGTTTATTCGCATTTCCTCTGTCTTTGTGCTCCCCTGCGTTCTCTGTGTTAAGCCGTACTTGGCGCCGCGAGCAACTCTGCCGTTCAGCCCGGTTCTTCAAGGCCCCTGTCCCTCAGGACAGCTATTCTCCAATCTTCGTTTTAGGCACACTACAGTGACCGTAACGGCACCGTTGCCTTGCGGCCAAGGCTTTCGCGGTGTTAGCTTTGAACACCGCTTCGGGTGCCGCCCCGTTTCAAATGTGGGCGCAGCAGGGCCACGCAGGAAGGCCAAGGAAGACCCGCGCAGGAGATTCGTTGCCATCGTGGAGTGTTAACGACCAGAAGGTTCCCCAGGGCAGACTGGCGCTGGTTTCCTATGTATCCGTCATGTTCGTCGGGTTGCTCCTGATTGGCTTCTGGAAACTGCAAGTCGTCCAGTCCGGGCATTTCGCCGATCTCGCGGAACGTAATCGAGTCCGCTCCATTCCGATCATCGCACCGCGCGGCACAATGCTCGATCGCGAAGGCCGTGTCCTCGTCGATAGCTATCCTTCCTTCAGCATTCTTCTCCTCCGAGAAGATTTGAAATCGCTCGAAAAAAATATTCCACAGATTGTTGACGGCCTGGGTATCAGCAAACAGGACCTCCTGCAAACGCTCGACGCAGCGAAGAATGAGCCAAAATTTCAGCCTGTCGTGATCAAGCCCGCCGCGAGCGAAGCGGACATCGCGTTCGTCGAATCCCACCGCGCCGATATTCCCGTGTTGGAATTGCTGATGGTTCAGCGGCGCCGCTACCCGCATGGCGAAATGCTCGCCAACACGATCGGCTACGTCGGTGAAGTCTCGCCGCAGCAGCTTGATTCAAGCGATGGCCACTATCGTCCCGGCGACATCGTCGGCAAAGCCGGGCTCGAACGCCAATACAACGAAACCCTCGAAGGTACCGATGGAATGCGCCGCGTCGTCGTCAACAGCGTCGGCAAAGCGATGCGCACGCTCGACAACGTGGAAGCAATCCCGGGGAAACCCATCCAACTTACAATCGACTACGATTTGCAGGCAATCGCCGAAGAAGACATGAAAGACAAGGAAGGCGCGGTCGTTGCGATGGATGCGCGCACAGGCGAAATCCTCGCAATGGTCAGCCGGCCCACATTCGACCCCAACGATTTCGCTGTTCGAATTCCAGCCGACGAGTGGGCGAAACTCAATACTGACAAAAGCACTCCTCTTTTCAATCGCGCTATTCAAGGTCAACTCGCGCCCGGTTCGGTGTTCAAGATCGTCATGGCCACCGCGATGCTCGATTCGAAGGCTGTTCCCGAGAACACCACGGTGTACTGCCCGGGATATGCCAGCTTCTACGGCCGCACGTTCCACTGCTGGCGTCCGCAGGGGCACGGCACCGTCGATCTTCATCGCGCGATCGTCGATTCCTGCGACGTCTTTTTCTACACAATCGGCAAAGCGCTCGGCATTGACCGAATTCATGACTACGCTGCTGGCCTCGGCTTGGGCCGCAAGACGGGAGTCGATCTACCAGGCGAAGAGGCGGGTTTAATGCCTTCGGAGGACTGGGTCGAACGCGTCTTCCATCACAAATGGTATGCGGGCGAAACAATTTCAGTTTCGGTCGGCCAGGGCGCCGTTACTGTTACTCCGATTCAACTCGCCCGCATGGCTGCTGCTGTAGCAAGCGCCGGCACTCTCGTCCAGCCTCACTTGTTCAAGAATCTGCCGGACTTGAAAACCACTCGCTTTCCGCTGTCCGAGAACGCGGTGGAACAAGTTACGCAAGGTCTATACGGCGTGGTGAACGAAGGCGGTGGTACCGGCTATCACTTGCGCCTTCAAAATATTGATCTGTGCGGCAAATCAGGCACGGCGCAGCTGATGAGCTACAACGCTGCCAACCGCCTGGGAAACAAGAAAATGGACGGCTGGTTTGTGGGCTTTGCGCCGCGTCGCAATCCTGAGATCGTAGTAGCCGCCATTGTCCAGAATACAGTGGAACACGGCGGTGAAGCGGCAGGCCCGGTGGTACGCGATATCGTCAAAGCTTTCTACGACAAAAAGAACGGCACCACACAGCAAACGACGACGGCATCTGCTCAGCCAGTGCCAATTCCGGTCCGCCCTCTCGTCGCGACGGTGGGAACCGCACGCCCATGAACGGTCAACTTCGATGAGAGCCCATCGTCCATGAAAGACCGCCCGCGCATTCAGGATTTCGACTGGGCCCTCCTCGCCATCGTCGCCGCGATCAGCACGATCGGCGTCCTCGAGATCTACTCTTCTACGCATGCCAGCTCGAACATGGCTGGCCTCCAGTGGAAGCAACTCACGTGGATTGCAATTGGCGTAGCAGGGATGCTTGTCATCTCGAGGATCGATTATCACACCTTGCTCGACCAAGCTCCCGCTCTCTACATGTTTGGCGTCGCCACGCTCTTGATTGTTCTCGCAATTGGCCACTCCCGTTTCGGCGCTAAGCGCTGGATCACCCTGGGTGGCGGCCCCAATTTACAAGTGTCAGAACTTATGAAGTTGATTATAATCATTGTACTGGCTCGCTTCTTTGCGGAAGTGCGCACGGACCGGATGACTTTGGTGGATCTGGTCAAAGTAGCCGCCCTAACTGGCGTGCCGGTGGGTTTGATTCTGATTCAGCCTGATCTGGGAACCGCCATGGTTCTGGTACCGGTCGCCGTCGTGGGCGCTTTTCTTGCCGGTATCGAATGGAAGCACATGGCAATCGGTCTGGTGCTGATCGCTCTTTTGATCCCGGTCGGCTGGAATATGCGGCGGCATTTGAAGCCGTACCAGCAGCAGCGTATTGAGACTTTCCTGCATCCGGAGGAAAATCCACGCGGCGCTGGTTATCAGATTTTGCAGTCCGAAATTGCGGTTGGTTCCGGTGGGTTTTGGGGCAAAGGCTTCGGGAAGGGCAGCCAGAATCAATTGGGTTTCGTGCCCGTCCGCTATTCGGATTTTATTTTGGCTGCGATGGCGGAGGAACAAGGTTTCATTGGAGTTTGCGTCGTCTTGCTGCTATACCTCGGGTTGATTTTGCGGCTCGTGGACAACGCGCAGAAGGCGAAAGATCGGGCCGGGATGTTCGTAGTCATGGGAGTCACAGCAATTTTGGGCTTCCACGTCTTGGTGAATGCCTCGATGGTGATTGGTTATATGCCCGTCACTGGCATCCCGTTGCCGCTTATGAGTTACGGCGGATCATCAACCGCTTTTGTGTTTTTGGCTTTAGGCCTGGTGATGAACGTGCGCATGCGGCGTTTCGTCAACTAGGGCAAGCTGTGAAATATATGAAAGATTGAAATAGTGACCGGACTGCGAGCACGTCAGACAGCCGGTATTTCGAATTTTACTTAGGATTGCATCGGGTGAAGACGGTAGTTATCCATCCATACGGCACGTCCTTCCTGGGCGGCTCATCATGGCTACAACAGAATCGTTTCATCAGCCATGCCGGCCGAGCCCGTGTGCTCGCCCTGCCCTCCGGCGTGCCCGCCGCCATCCGATGCCCATTGAGGAGTTTTCATGTCGAAGGAAATGGTTATCTCGGCGAACCCCCACGAGACACGGGTCGCCATATTGGAAGAAGGCCAGCTCTGTGAATTTTATGTGGAGCGTGAAAAAGAATTTGCATTAGTTGGAAGCATTTACAAGGGCCGTGTCACACGCGTGCTGCCTGGCATGCAGTCGGCCTTCGTCGAAATCGGACTCGATAGCGACGCGTTCCTGTACGTTAGCGACTTCCTCGAAGACCTCGAAGAATTCGATCACATCGTCACCACCGCTGAAGATAAGGTCCAGAAGATGCAGGACCAGGGTGGCCAGGTGTTCAGCGCCACATCTTCTTCAGCGCCCGCACTGGAACCTGCTGACGTCGATTCTGCGCCGCTTTCGTCGAGCGAGGACCCGTCGGTCGAGCATTCGGCTGACTCGTTCCCGTCGGCCGACTCTCCCGTTTCTACCGAATCGCTTGCTCCCTCGGGCAATATCGCTCCTATATCGAATACGGCTCCGAGGCACAACACGCCATCGCTGAATCGGCCACGATTCGAGAATCGAAGCGACAGCCGTCCTAACCGCGGCGGCGGTCGCGATTTCCGCGGTGGACGCGGAGGACGCCGTGGTGGCCGGCCCAATCGTGGTGGCCCTGGAGGTGGACGCGGAGGCGACCGGCGCTATGGCCGCGAACTTCCTCAATCGAAGTATGCCTCGCACCGGCCGCATGACGATTCACCTGTCGATTCCGCCCCGCCGGACTCTTCAGTTCCAATAATTCTACCGGGAGAATCGCTCGCGAAGTATAAGGCGCCATCTTCCGCTTCGTCGGTTACTCCGCCGGAATCGGCGCCGCCGTTGACTCCTGCAAGCTTTCCGCCCGAGCCGACGCGCGAATCGCTCTCGCCAGCTCCGCCGCCGGAAACTGAACGCTCTGACTATCCGGCCGCTTCGCCATTATCAACATCCCGGCCTTCGTTCGACGCTTCGTCACGGTCTTCGTCGTACTCGTCGTCGACTGGACTCGAGCCGCTTCCTGGCGAATCCGTAGCGAAGTGGAAAAATCGCGAAGCGCACGTCGAA
>Ga0210388_10000778_pt1 | contig 25374 bp, 25 predicted proteins | sample IncBWC19OmetaG_FD_155485 | JGI IMG/M metagenome (GOLD analysis project Ga0210388, IMG submission 155485) | Forest soil microbial communities from Barre Woods Harvard Forest LTER site, Petersham, Massachusetts, United States - Inc-BW-C-19-O ...
CCCAGCCCAGGCCATCGTTTTTGGCAATGCCAACGACCCCAACAGCCGCGTAGCCAAACTGAAAGCACAAGAGCGCAGCTATGCGATTCTCGGCGAGCTGAACACGCGCCCGCGCACCACCTATCTTGCGGCCGTTCGCAATCCGAATCCTGAATTGGAGAAGGCATGAGCGCCGGGCAGCCGCCAATCAATTCTCCGGAGATTCAACGGCTTACTCCCGTCCTCGGCCCGGGGCATACCTATGCTTCGGTCACGGACAAGATCAGCGCGATCGTTCTGACGCGAAAGACCTCGATTGGCTGGTTCATCGGCTTTCTGCTGGCGTTCAGCGTTTTCGGCGTAATGAACATTGCCATCGGCTACCTGTTCATGAAAGGTACCGGGATTTGGGGCATCAACATACCCATCGGCTGGGGCTTCGCGATCGTGAACTTTGTTTGGTGGATTGGTATCGGGCACGCGGGAACGCTCATTTCCGCGATTCTCTTTTTGCTCAATCAGAAGTGGCGCACTTCGATCAACCGGTTTGCAGAAGCGATGACTCTGTTCGCTGTGGCTTGCGCCGGTATTTTCCCGCTCATCCATACGGGTCGTCCCTGGTACGCGTTCTGGATGTTCCCGTATCCCAGCGTGATGGGAATTTGGCCCCAGTTCCGCAGCCCGCTCATCTGGGACGTGTTCGCCGTTTCAACGTACGGCACGGTCTCTCTGCTCTTCTGGTTTGTGGGTTTGATCCCCGACCTCGCCACGCTGCGCGATCGCGCGGCTACAAAGCCAAAGCAGATCATTTACGGAATGTTGGCGTTGGGTTGGCGCGGATCTGCGCGGCATTGGCACCGGTATCAGTCCGCGTACCTGCTTCTCGCCGGCTTGGCTACCCCGCTGGTGCTCTCCGTACACACGGTGGTGAGCTTCGATTTCTCGGTGGCCATCGTGCCTGGCTGGCACACCACGATTTTCCCGCCGTACTTCGTTGCCGGGGCCATCTATTCCGGTTTTGCGATGGTTTTGACGATTGCGATTCCCCTGCGGAAAGCTTACGGCCTTGAAGATTTCATTACCATGCGCCATCTCGAGAACATGGCCAAGGTGATGCTCGCCACGGGATTGATCGTCGCTTACGGGTACTTCTTCGAATTCTTCATGTCGCTTTACAGCGGCAACAAGTTTGATGTTTTTCTCGTCAACCAGCGTCTGCACGGACCCTATTCTCATTTCTACTACGCGTTGATCCTCTGCAACATTTTGATTCCCCAGTTGCTCTGGTTCCAGAAAATGCGAACGAACGTGGCCGTGCTCTTTGCTATGTCCATCATCGTGAACATAGGCATGTGGCTGGAACGATTCGTGATTATCGTCATTAGTTTGACGCGCGATTTCATGCCTTCCGCGTGGGGCCGCTACTCTCCAACGGTTTGGGATTACGCCACTTTGCTTGGAACGATGGGCATGTTCGTCATGTTGATTTTCCTGTTCGTTCGCGTGCTGCCGGCGATTTCCATTGCCGAAATGCGCGAATTGGTGACGGAAACAGCCGAGGAACACAAGTGATAGCGCACCGGTCACACATTTACGGCGTGATTGGCGAATTTGAGAAGCCGGAGCAACTCGTTCATGCTGCCGAGAAAATTCGCGAAGCGGGCTACCGCTACTACGAATGCTACACTCCGTTTCCGGTGGAAGGCATGCCCGAAGCCATGGGCATGCGTCGCAATTCGGTGCCCCTGATTACGCTTATTGGCGGCATTGTCGGTGGGCTCACAGGATTTGGCTTCCAATACTGGGCGAACGTCTATAGCTATCCCCTGAACATAGCTGGCCGCCCGCTCAATAGCTGGCCGGCCTTTATTCCCGTTACTTTTGAGCTGACTATTCTCTTCGCTTCACTCTCGGCTGTCTTCGGCATGCTGGCGCTCAACGGACTGCCTCAACCTCATCATCCAATTTTCAATGCGCCCCGTTTCACGCATGCCTCGAGTGACCGCTTCTTTGTTTGCATCCAGGCTCGCGACAAAAAGTTTGATCTCGCGGATACGGCGCGCTTTCTGCAAGGGCTTGCCGCGCAACACGTTTCCGAGGTGCACGATGACTAACACCTCGCGAATCGTACGCGGTGTTTGCGCCGTGATGCTCTGCGTTTTGGCAGGGGGCTGCCAGATTCGCCAGGATATGGCGGACCAGCCCAAAAACACGCCCCTTTCCCCTAGCCCATTTTTCGCCGATGGCCGCTCGGAGCGCCCGCTGATCGAAAATACCGTAGCGCGCGGCTCGATTGCCGACGAAGACCTGTTCGTTCCCAAAGAATCGAATGCGTTCCCGCTTCCGCTGACGCAGGACTTGCTCAAGCGTGGCCAGGAACGCTATAAAATTTTTTGCGCGCCATGCCATGGCGTTCAGGGTGACGGCAACGGCATGATCGTCATGCGCGGGATGAAACGTCCACCCAGCTTTTATGCTCCGGATGATCCGCGCCTGCGTCAGGTTCCCAACGGCTACTTGTACGACGTAGTCACAAACGGATTCGGCGCCATGCTCAGCTATTCCGCGCAGGTTCCGCCGGCGGACCGCTGGGCCATCATTGCTTACGTCCGTGCGTTGCAGCTCAGCCATTACGCACCGGCTGGTGAGCTGCCACCAGATGTGCGTGACAAATTGCCCAAAGGAGACTCCGCGAAATGACCGCGCACGACTACATGGCGCCCGAAAGCATCGGCCGCCTGCAGCAACGCGCATCCGTGGCGGGCATTGTCGGACTGGTGGCCTGCGGCATCTGCTTCTTCCTGTATGGCGATCAATACGGCGACCGGTTTTTCCACTCCTATCTGATTGCTTTCATGTTTGTTCTAGGATTGTCGCTCGGGTCGCTCGGTCTACTTATGCTGCAGCATCTTACCGGCGGCCATTGGGGCATCATGACTCGCAGGCCGCTTGAGTCCGCCACGCGCGTGCTTCCAGTCGTCGCCATACTTTTTCTGCCTATAGCAATTTTCGGCATGAAGCATCTTTACGGAGAGTGGCTCAACGCGCCTTCCTCGGGAGAGGGGCGGCTTTCGGATCTCCAGCAATCCTATCTGGTCACCGGTGGGATCCTCGGTTTCAAAGCCCGGGCGCTATACTATTTTCTAATTTGGCTGGCTTTGGTTTACATCTTCAATCGCTGGTCCAAAGAACAGGATGTAAATCGCGAAGATCGTGCGCTTCGCCGCCGGATGAAAATGCTCGCGGGTCCGGGCATCATCCTCTATGTTTTCGTCATGACTTTCGCCGCCATAGACTGGGTTATGTCGCTTTCTCCGCACTGGGCCTCGACCATTTACGGCTTCCTCTTTGTGATCGGGCAGTTGATTTCTTCGATGTCGCTGATGATCGTCGTGCTCGTGCTCCTCTCGCGAACCGCACCCATGGAAGGGATCATTCAGAGCCGCCACCTACACGACTTGGGCAAGCTTCTGCTCGCGTTCGTTATGCTCTGGGCCTATTTCGGTTTTTCGCAACTGCTCATCATCTGGTCCGGAAATCTGCCCGAGGAAATCAGCTTCTATCGCACCCGCCTTTACGGAGCATGGGGCGTCGTGGCTGTCCTCGTTTTGATCTTTCATTTTTTCGTGCCGTTCTTTTCTCTTCTCTCGCGCGACCTTAAGCGCAACGCGAGGCTGTTGTCCAAAGTCGCCCTCTGGCTCATCTTCATGCGCCTGGTCGATCTTTTTTGGCTGACGCGTCCGGAGTTTACTTCGAACGCCATCCCTGGTTTGATGGACTTTGCCGCCATTCTGGCTCTGGCCGGAATTTGGTTTGCCGTCTTTGCGAGAAATTTAAAGACCCAGCCGCTTCTGCCGCTGGGCGATCCTCAACTTGAAGAGGCGATTGAAGTTCATGAGCACTGAGCATCACAACACGGGCCAGCCGGGCGATCCGCCAACGAACCCAGACGTCGCGTTCGAGTCTTCGGACATCGACACGCGTACGATTTTGGCGTACCTGTTCTACTTGGCGATATCCGTCGCTGCTGCCTTCATCGTCAGTATTTTCATATTTCGGTTTTTGACAAATATGGCCGTCGACTCTGACACTCCCATGGCTCCCGTTCACCGCGGCATCGGGCCTACTGTGCCGAATGGGCCGTATTTGCAAGGCGTTCCTTACTCTCCCGATGATCCACAGCAGGATCTGCGGAACAAACGGGAAGCGGATCAAACCGCGAACGATAAGTACGGCTGGATCAATCAGCAGGCCGGTATCGCGCAAATTCCGGTGGACGAAGCTATGAAAATTATCGTTTCCAAGGGATTGCCGGCAGTGCCTGCGCCGGCTGCGGAGAAGAAAAAGTAAGATTATGCCCGGGACGCGTCCCATCTTCGGGGTTTTCGCGCTGCTGCTAATCGCCAGCGCAGCAAGTGCTCAAGCTGTGCCGAGCAGCACTGGCCCGGCGGCGCAGAACATGCCGTTAGCGCTGCAAAATGTCGGTTTCGAGCCGCCGCTCAATGGGCATTTGCCGCTCGATCTCGCTTTCCGGGATGAGACTGGCCGCAACGTCCAGCTCCGCGAATATTTTACGCAGAAGCCTGTCCTCCTCGCGCTCGTTTATTACGGCTGCCCAATGCTGTGCGATCAGACCGAGCAAGGCGTCGTGGGCACACTGCGCATGCTTTCGTTCAATCCTGGCCGGGACTACGAAGTGGTTTTCGTCAGCTTCGATCCGCGCGAAAGTCCGGACATGGCCGCGCAGAAAAAAGAGTTGGCCATGACCCATTTCCGCCGCCCCGAGACGGCCAGCGGCTGGCACTTCCTCACCGGCTCGAAAGAGTCCGTCGATGCCATCACCAAAGCCGCGAATTTCCGGTATTCCTTCGATGAAAAGTCCAACCTCTTCGCGCATGCCGCCGGGATCATGCTGCTGACTCCCGATGGACGCATCTCCCGCTATTTTTATGGCGTCGAGTATCCTTCACGCGATGTGCGCCTCGGTCTCGTGGACGCTTCCGAGGGCAAAATCGGCACGCCCGTCGATCGCGCGCTGCTTTTCTGTTACCAGTACGATCCCACGTCAGCACGCTACAGCGCCTCGATTCTCAAGATTATCCGTTTGGCCGGTGTTCTGACGATTCTGGCTCTGGTCGCGGGAATGTTAATCTTCCGCCGCCGCGATATCGCCGCTCGAACGAAATTACAAGGAGCCCACTAAGCCGTGCAGGCGCAACTGCCATTTTATCCGGATCAGGCTTCCAACTTCGCTCCCAGCGTGGACTCGCTGATGTCGTTCCTGATCCTCATTTCTCTCTTCTTCGCCGTTGCAATTACAGCGGCGATCGTGATTTTCTTCTTTAAATACCACCGCAGGAGCAAGGACGAAATCGGCGTTCCCATTCACGGCGACATGCGCCTGGAAGTCATGTGGATTGTGGTCCCCGCGATTCTCTCCTTGGCCATGTTTGGATGGGGTGCGGTCGTTTATGTCGATTTCCGTCACGCGCCGCAAGATACTCTGGACATCTACGTGATCGGCAAGCAGTGGATGTGGAAAATTCAGCAGCCCAACGGCCACCGGGAGATTAATGAACTTCATGTCCCAGTGGGCCGCGACGTCAAGCTCGTGATGGCCAGCGAGGACGTTATCCACGACTTTTTCGTTCCCGCGTTCCGCGTAAAGATGGACGTCGTGCCCGGCCATTACAACACCATGTGGTTCCGTCCCACTAAGGCCGGCCGCTACCAATTTTTCTGTTCGCAGTATTGCGGCACAAACCATGCCGTCATGGGCGGGTGGGTCACCGTGATGGAGCCCTCCGATTACGCCGCGTGGCTTTCCGGGTCTACTGGCGAAGACGCCAATCCCGTCGTCGCCGGAGAGAAACTGTTTACTGAGAAAGCGTGCAGCACCTGCCATCTGAGCAATGGCACTGGCCGCGCACCTTCCCTCAACGGAGTTTATGGCGGCACAGTGCGCCTTGCGGACGGGTCCAGCGTCACCGCCGATGAGGCTTATATCCGCGAATCCATACTGCTTTCGAACGCCAAGATTGTCGCCGGTTATCAGCCGCTGATGCCTTCGTTTCAAGGACAGCTGACGGAAGAACAGATTTTGAGTTTGACCGCCTACATCAAGTCGTTGCAATCGCAGCCAGTGCCTGCGACGGGCGCGGGCGTGGTTGTACCGGGGAAGAAATAGGCTATGAGTACGACACCACTGCAGGCGCCGGTCCATAAGTTGCCGGAGGAGCACTATCTGAATGCCACTTACGGCATTCGCTCCTGGCTGCTGACCACCGACCATAAACGCATCGCGCTGCTCTATCTCGGCTCGGTCACCTTTTTCTTTTTCGTTGGCGGCATCTTTGCCACCATGATCCGCATTCACCTGCTTACGCCAGCGGGTTATTTGGTTACGCCCGAGACTTACAACAAACTTTTTACCATGCACGGCGTGGCGATGATTTTCTTTTTCCTGATTCCTTCCATCCCCGCCGTTCTTGGGAACTTTCTCATTCCCTTGATGATTGGCGCGAAAGACGTCGCCTTTCCCAAGCTCAACCTCCTGAGTTGGTACATTTACATTACCGGTGGCTGCTTCGTCCTCTATTCCTTCGCCACCGGCGGCCTGGATACTGGCTGGACTTTTTATACACCGCTCAGCAGCGTCTATTCGAATTCTGCCGTGACGCCCGCCGTCATCGGCATTTTCATCAACGGTTTTTCTTCTATCCTGACCGGCTTGAATTTCGTCGTCACCATCCATACCATGCGCGCTCCCGGCATGACCTGGTTCCGGCTACCGCTGTTCGTTTGGGCTCAGTATTCCACCAGCATCATCTTCATCCTAGGAACGCCGGTTATCGCCATCACGCTGCTCCTCGCGGGGCTCGAGCGGATGTTTCATCTCGGCTTCTTCAACCCAGCTCTTGGCGGCGACCCGATTCTCTTTCAGCACCTTTTCTGGTTTTACTCGCATCCCGCTGTGTACATCATGATTCTCCCGGCCATGGGTGTGATCAGCGAAATCATTCCCACGTTCGCTCGCAAACCTATCTTTGGCTACACATTCATCGCGGCCTCGAGTATCGCGATTGCCGTCATCGGATTCTTCGTCTGGGCGCACCACATGTTCCTCACCGGAGAGTCCACCTACGCCGCGCTGGCTTTCTCGCTTCTTAGCTACCTGGTGGCCATTCCTTCCGCGGTCAAAGTTTTCAACTGGACCTCCACCCTTTATAAGGGTTCCATTTCCTACGACACGCCGATGCTTTACGCCCTCGGCTTTATCGGTTTGTTCCTGATAGGCGGTCTGACTGGATTGTTCCTGGCCTGCCTCGGCCTGGACATTCATATCCACGACACCTACTTCGTCGTGGCGCATTTCCACTACATCATGGTGGGTGGCGCCGTTATGGGCTATGTCGGCGGTTTGCATTTCTGGTGGCCGAAGATCACCGGAAAACTTTATCCGGAGTTTCTGGCGCGTGTCGCCGCAGTACTCCTTTTCTTTGGCTTTAACCTGACTTTCTTTCCACAGTTCATTCTTGGCTATCTCGGCATGCCGCGCCGTTATCACAACTATCCCCCGGAGTTCCAGGTGCTCAATGTGATGTCCACCGCGGGAGCTTCCATTCTGGCGCTGGGCTACCTCTTGCCGATGATTTATCTCACGTGGTCGATGCGCTACGGCAAAGTGGCCGGTCCGAATCCATGGCCTGCGACAGGCCTTGAGTGGACCACCGCCTCTCCGCCGCTGACTGAAAACTTTGATGTGACGCCGGAAGTCGATTGGGAGCCGTACGACTATAAGAACCGGCCCGATCTTGGGCTTGGAGTACCGAGTGCGCCATCGCTTTCGCCGGCTCACGGAGACGACTAGCGGTCTAGTTTTACGTTTTGGGGCTCGTCGGACCTGAACTTTGGCGACGACCCGCCCGTGCCGCGGCATTCAGCGCGGCTCGAACTGAAGTCAAAGAGGAGTACCGAGTGCATCGCACCGGAGAACTGTCTGGGCAATTTCAAACGCTGGAGCAGCAGAAGGAATCCGCCACGCTGGGCATGTGGATCTTTCTGTCCACTGAAATTTTGTTCTTCGGCGGCCTCTTCCTTACGTACACCATAAACCGCCACACCTATGCGGACGTTTTCTCTTTTTCCAGCCGCACCATTAAATTGAGCTGGGGCGCCATCAACACCGTCGTTCTTATTGGTAGCTCACTGACCATGGCGATGTCGGTCTGGTCCGCCCAGGTCGGCAAGAAAAAGTTGGTCACCCTTTTCCTCATCGCCACCTTGATTTTGGGCAGCGTCTTCCTGGGCATCAAGGGAATCGAATATCACGATAAGTTTGTCGAGCACCATGTCCCTGGGCTCAGTTTTGACATGTATTACTGCACGAACCATCCTGGAGCCTGCAGCAATATCAGTCCCGAAGACCTCGCGAAGGAAAAAGTTGAACTGGATGAATTGACGACAAAGATGGGCGGCGAATCTGCCGTCAATGCAAACGCCCAGCTCTTCTTCTCTCTTTACTTCGGCATGACCGGTCTGCACGCCCTGCACATGATTATCGGTGCCGGACTGCTCCTCTGGCTGATCAAGCAATCCCTCGCGGACCGCTTCACGCCGGAATACAACACGCCCGTCGAGAATGTCGGTCTCTATTGGCACTTCGTCGATATTGTGTGGATTTATCTTTTCCCGTTGTTATATTTGATTGACAGGCATTAGCAGCGTCACTCAGGAGAGGCACGCTTGTCCGAACATATTGTTTCGCCAAAAATCTATCTTGTGATTTTTGCCGTGCTGATGGTTCTCACGTTTACCACTGTCGAAGCGGCAGAGGTGGACCTGAATCATTATTTTCATGGCTTGAACGTTATCGTGGCCCTGGTGATTGCCACCTGTAAAGCCATTCTGGTCATTCTCTTTTTCATGCACGCGTACTACAGTTCCAAACGCACGAAGCTGATTGTCTTTGCCGGCTTCTTCTGGCTCGCCATCATGCTCTCGCTGACTCTGAGCGACTATGCCACTCGCTCCTGGGACGTCGGGCGCTAGTGTTCTGAGGTCGCACGGCACACAGATAGCAGGCCATATCCCTTAGAAATGGACCTTCGCTAGCTTCTTGGTCTCAATCTGACACAATTGTCCGGCGCTAGTTTAGATCCGTGTGCTTTTGTTGGTTAGTGACCAATCGGAAGAACTTCCGCGTCACTGCTTGGCGAGAAAAAATAGGGGGGAGAAACGAACCGGCCCAGCCCTCAATCCCCTAAAGGGATCCTCGGTTCGCCTCCCCCACTGCCTTTACTAGTGCATCCTCGAAGCCAATCTCAACTCTTTTATTTTCAGCGGCTTGTCGCTGCATTGCAGGGTAAAAATGCTCTACCCCCCGCGAAATTTTACTCGTCAGGTAAATCCTCTACACCCAAAACTACGCCCTTAGGTCCCCTCTTGGGCCGATTCCAGCCCTCTACCGGGCAGCCGTGGGTGCCAGACTTTTGCCCCGGGTGTGGCGAAAATGCAGCGTAAAACCGAGCTCGGCGGCCCTTGAACTCTATCAGGCATTCTTGACCCCACTGATTTCACCCTGCTATTGTTGAGAGTTATTCTGGCCTCAGTGTAGCCACTGTGCGCTGGAGCTCCTGTGGAGGGAGCGTCTTCGTCTCATGGGCCTGACCAAACTGGTTATTCGGGGAGCGCGGCAGCACAACCTTAAGAATATCAGCCTCGAAATCCCCCGAAACACTCTGACAGTTATTACCGGCCTTTCCGGCTCCGGCAAATCGTCCCTGGCCTTCGATACCATCTATGCCGAGGGCCAGCGCCGCTACGTCGAGTCGCTCTCCGCCTACGCCCGGCAATTCCTCGACCAGATGGAGCGCCCCGAAGTAGATGTGATTGAGGGGCTTTCCCCCTCGATAGCCATCGAGCAAAAGACCACCACACGCTCTCCGCGTTCCACGGTGGGCACCATCACCGAGATCTACGACTATCTCCGCGTGATCTACGCTTCTGTGGGCTTGCCGCATTGCCCCCAATGCGGCAAGCCCATCGCGCGGCAATCCAGCGAGCAGATCGTTCAAGCCATCTTGAATGGCGAGCTGTGCCAGTCCGACGATCGCATCATGATCTTGGCGCCCATCGTTCGCGGACGAAAAGGCGCTTATCGCAAGGAGTTCGAAAAGCTGGCGCAAGACGGCTACGTTCGCGTGCGCGTCAACGGCGAGCTTTTCCCGCTGGACGTCCCCCCCGTCCTCGACAAGCGCAAGAACCATACGATTGAAGTCGTCGTCGACCGGCTGCTCGTCAAACAGGGAATCGCGGCGCGCCTCGAGCAGTCCATAGTCACGGCGCTAAAGCTTGCCGGAGGTCTCGTTACGGTCGCCATCGTCGGCGGCAAGGAGCATGTCTTCTCGGAAAAGCTCGCCTGCCCAGACTGCGGCATCTCCGTTCCGCAGCTTGAGCCGCGCTCTTTCAGTTTCAATTCGCCATATGGCGCGTGCCCGGCCTGCAATGGCCTCGGCTCCAAGTACGATTTCGATCCCGCCCGAATCATCACGGACTGGACGCGCCCGCTCTTCGACGGCGGCCTTGGTCCCGGCTCTAGCTCGGTGATCCTCAAGCGCACTCTTGAGCTTGCCGCCTATGCCTATCACATTGATTTAGAGACGCCCTTCGAGAAATTCCCTCCGCGCATCCAGAACCTGCTCCTCTACGGCTGTCCACCTTCGAACGGGCGCGGCGGTCCTGAACAAAAAGAGCTGGCTGGCAAGAAGACTCAAGGCGAAAAGGCATTCCGTTTTCCCGGCATCCTGAAATTCCTGGATCGCAACTTCACGGAGTCCAATTCGGATTCTTACCGCGAGTGGATGACGCAGTACATGTCGGCCACGCTTTGCAATGTTTGCCACGGCAAGCGCTTGCGTCCCGAATCGCTCGCCGTAAAGCTGGCCGGCTACTCCATTGCCGATTTTACGGCTCTCTCTCTCGCCGCTTCGCGCCCGGCAGTGGACAAGATCCTCGCGCAGTTTACTTCCCGCCAGCGCGAAATCGCTGGCCGTCCGCTCGAGGAAGTTGCGGAACGTATAGATTTTCTCCTCGCTGTCGGTCTTGGCTATCTCAGTCTGGATCGCTCCGCTGCCACACTCTCCGGAGGCGAGGCCCAGCGCATTCGTCTTGCGACGCAAATCGGCTCGCGGCTGCGCGGCGTGCTCTACGTTCTCGATGAGCCGTCTATCGGCCTTCACGCGCGAGACAACGACCGCCTGCTTGGCTCACTCGAGCAGTTGCGTAATCTCGGCAATACGGTCCTCGTCGTCGAGCATGACGAAGACACTATTCGCCGCGCGGATTTCGTAGTCGACCTCGGCCCCGGCGCGGGCAACGCCGGTGGCTACCTGGTAGCTCAAGGCAAGCCCGAGCAAATTGCCGCCAGCTCTGAATCGCTTACTGGCCGCTACCTCAGCGGTGCCTTAAAAATCGCCGTTCCGGAAAAACGACGCAGTCCCAATGGCAAAGCCATCCAGATTCTCGGTGCGAGCGCAAATAATCTAAAAGATGTAGATGTAACGCTTCCGCTCGGCTTGCTGACGGTCGTCACCGGCGTCTCCGGGTCTGGCAAATCTACGCTCGTGAACGACATCCTATATCGCGCACTTGCCCAGAAACTTTACCGTTCGATGGAGCCGCCTGGCGCCCATCGTGAGATTCTCGGCGCTGACCAAATCGATAAAGTCATCGAGATCGATCAAGCCCCCATCGGCCGCACCCCGCGTTCGAACCCTGCCACGTACACAGGCGTTTTTGCTCCGATCCGCGAACTCTTCGCCATGCTTCCCGAATCGCGCGAACGCGGCTACCGTCCCGGCCGCTTCAGCTTCAACGTCAAAGGCGGCCGCTGCGAAGCTTGCCAGGGTGACGGGCTGCGCCGCATTGAAATGAATTTTCTTCCCGATGTCTATGTGATGTGTGAAGTCTGTCGGGGCAAGCGCTACAATTCGGAAACTCTAGCCGTCCGCTACAAAGGACATACAATCAGCGACGTCCTGAACCTGCCCTCATCTGACGCGCTGAAACTCCTCGAGAACATTCCGCAAATTCAGCAAAAGCTCTCGACGCTAGTTGAAGTCGGGCTCGGTTACGTAACACTAGGCCAGTCCGCCACCACGCTTTCCGGCGGCGAAGCCCAGCGCATCAAGCTCGCCCGCGAACTTTCCAAACGCCAGACCGGCCGCACTCTTTACATCCTCGATGAACCAACCACCGGTCTCCACTTTGACGACGTGCGCAAACTGCTCGACGTCCTCCAGCGCCTCGTCAGTCTAGGCAACACCGTCCTCATCATCGAGCATCATCTCGACGTGATCAAACAAGCTGATTGGATCATAGACCTCGGACCCGAAGGCGGTGAAGGCGGAGGCCGCATCGTCGCGCAAGGCCCGCCCGAACTCGTTGCCCGCACAAAAAAATCCTATACCGGCCAAGCCTTGGCCCGCGTCCTCGGCATCTCCAACAACGGTCACGCCAACGGCCATATCCCGGTTGCTAAATGACAACCCCAACTTTTTTATCTGTGGGGTCGCATCGTGTTTGCCCTGCTCGCCCTGAGGAACGAAGGGAGCTCCGAAGGGCTGCGCCCAATCACGGCAAGGCTCATCCGCGCTTGGTATCAAGCCAATCGCGCGCTAAAGTATGTAAACCTCAATGAGCATCTATTCCACGCCGCCTCTCACTTTTGGTGCCGTCCATACCTATCCGCTCTCCTCCCGCAAAAGCAAAGTCAGCGTCCATGATTTCGCCAAGCCAGCAACCGGAAACGTTTCCCTTACAAAATTTCTCGATTCGCTTCCAAACATTCTTGCCGCCCAGGATTTGCGTAACCTCCTCGCTGCCATCCATCGCGCCCGCAAACAGCGGGCCCCCATTCTCTGGGGAATCGGCGGCCATGTAATTAAAGTCGGCCTTGGCCCCGTCTTGATCGATCTGATGAAACGCGGCTTCGTCTCTAGCATCGCCATGAACGGCGCAGCACTCATTCACGATTTCGAGATCGCGCTCGCCGGCAACACTTCCGAAGACGTCGAAGCTGGCCTCGGCGCAGGCCAGTTCGGCATGGCCAGCGAAACCGGTGAGTACATCAACGAATTTTCAAAACTCGCCGCCCGTCTCCACATCGGCTACGGCGAAGCCGCCGGCCAGTTTCTCAACAGCGGCGTCCTCACAGTAAGGCACGCTACCTCCAGTGTCCTCGTCGCCGCTTACAAACAACGTATCCCCATAACCATTCATCTCGCCATCGGTACGGACATTCCTCACATGCATCCTGCCGCCGACGGTCCTTGCCTCGGTGCCGCCACCTTCCTCGATTTCCGCCTGTTCTGTGCTCTTGTAAAACAAATGCATCCCGGCGGCATTTATTTAAATTGGGGATCAGCCGTGCTTCTTCCCGAAGTTTTCCTGAAAGCTGTGAGCGTAGCCCGCAATCTCGGTGTGCCCTTGCAGCCAATCACAACGGCCAACTTTGACTTTATCCAGCACTACCGCCCACTTCAGAATGTAGTGAAGCGTCCCACTGCATCCGAACGCGGAGTTCGCAAATCGGAATCGCGAGGCTACGCTATCACAGGCCATCACGAACTGCTCATGCCTTTGGTCGCCGCCGCGCTGGCCGCAGGCTGGCCAAAAACTTCGCGCCAAGGCAAACGCAAACGATGAGCCTTTCCGACGACAATTCTCTTCTTCCCCCGGACCAGGAACCGGCTTCGCAACCTCACGCGGAGCCCATCCCCGGTGAGTCTCAACCACCGACAACTCCCGCCGAGCCATCCCTCGCCGGCGATCCCATCAGCCTCGCTGCCAGCGTTCCCGCACCTGTCCCTTCCTACAAGGTTTCTCTTCCGGCGGATTTGCGTATCTCATGGTCCTGGTTGCATCTCGCCGTGTTTTCCTCCTTTATTGTGGTCAGTTTTTTCATCGTTCAGATAGGTTTCATGGTTTATTACGCTGCACCTCTAAGTCATCTCTCAGACAAAAAAGACTTCGAGCGTTTTGCCCTGTCAAAACCCGTATTTGCCGTTGGCAGTATGGTTCTCTTGTACGGCCTCGTCTTGCTGTTTCTCTACGTCACGCTCTCAGTCCTACCGGGCTTGCCCTTCTGGCGTACTCTCGGCTGGAGAAAGATCACGCGCCCCAACGGAGGTCGTCCGCGAAGCCCATGGATTTTCTTCTTTGCAGGCTGCGGGCTTTCGCTTGCCGTACTTGTCGCTACATACAAAATACAACCGCCGGAAGATGTGCCCATCGAAGAGCTTTTCCACTACAAAAACACGGCGTTGCTCTTCATGGCCATGGCCGTCTTGGTGGCGCCGCTCGTTGAAGAAACCGTATTTCGTGGCTATCTCTATCCGCTATTTGCAAAGTCTTTCGGCATTGCCAACAGCGTGATCCTTACAGGGGTTCTTTTCGGATTGATGCACGGAGCTCAGCTCGGCTGGACGTGGAGCCTCGTTTTCGTGCTCGTCACCGTCGGTATCGTCTTTACATTTGTTCGCGCGCGCACGGGTTCTGTTTTCGCCAGCTTTTTGCTTCACCTTGGCTACAATTCCGTGATCGCCCTGATCACCATTCTCGGCACGCAAGGTTTCACAAAAATGACGCCCACGCACTGACCGATTCGTTTTCTTCCCTCACCTCCGTTAGAATATTCGTAGGAGCACGGCATGCCGTGCCCGTTCTGGTGCAACCGTTCTGATGAGTAGACTGGTCTTATTTTTCTTAAATTCAAACCAGCTCATGGTTCACCGTCGCTAAGGACTCGCAAAAAATGTACGTAGCTCAGCCCATTGAATGGACCGACCGCGGCGTCGTCATGCTTGACCAACGTCTCCTTCCTGGCGAGGAAGTCAGCTACACCTACACCAATTACCACGAAGTGGCCAAAGCTATCCGCGACATGGTCATTCGAGGCGCGCCAGCGATCGGTGTGGCCGCTGCCATGGGAGCCGCGCTAGGCGTTCTTCATTCCTCAGCGAATTCAGTCGAAGCCTTGCGTACAGAATTTGCGGAGATATGCGACACGCTTGCGAAAACTCGCCCCACAGCCGTCGATCTCTTCTGGGCCATCGAACGCATGAAGCGCCGCTTTGCCGAACTCACCGCGCAAACCTCCGACCTCGCGAGAATTCGCCAAGGAATGGTCGAAGAGGCGCAACAAGTTCATCTGGAAAAGAAATCCACTGACGAAGCCATCGGCCGCTACGGTGCGGAATTCATGCCCGCCGAAGGCCAAGTGATGACGCAGTGCAACGCCGGAGCTCTCGCGACCGCAGGCTTCGGCACCGCGCTCGGCGTCATCCGCGTCGCCTTTCAACAAGGAAAGAAAATTCACATCCTCGTCCCAGAAACGCGTCCCTATTTGCAGGGCGCGCGCCTGACGGCTTGGGAACTTCACAAGGGCGGCATTCCTCTCACGCTCATCACCGACAACATGGTCGGCCACTTTCTGAAGACCGGAAAAGTCGGCGCCATCGTGACCGGAGCCGACCGTATCGCCGCCAACGGCGACACCGCCAACAAAATCGGCACGTACCAGATCGCCGTTCTTGCTAAAGAAAATAAAGTGCCGTTTTACATCGCCGCGCCTGTCTCTACATTCGATCTCTCTATCCCCGATGGTGACCACATCCCCATCGAGGAGCGTTCCGCCGCCGAAGTCACTTACTTGCAAGGCATCCGCATCGCCCCCGATGGAGTCCACGCCGCCCATCCCGCATTTGACGTGACACCATTTCGCTACATCGCCGCGATTTTCACTGAACGCGGCGTAGCACGCGCCCCGTACACCGAATCTTTGCGCGCCCTCGCGAACTCCACGCAACTCGCCGCTCCAGCCACGCGGTAGGGGTTGCCGCACATTCGAATGATCAACGCGCTCCACAAATTCATTCGTGCCGCGGCACTCATCACACTTCTTCTTCCAACGCTTAATGCGATTCCTCAAGCGAGCACACCGCAGGCTGCCAAATCGCAGCCCATTCGTCTTCATCCCGCGAATCCGCATTACTTCCTTTTCCGCGGAAAGGCTGTTGCCCTGATAACTAGCGGCGAGCACTACGGAGCGGTCCTGAACCGCGACTTCGACTATCACCGCTATCTCGCCACTCTGGAAGCCGACGGCCTGAACTATACGCGCCTCTTCGCCGGTTCCTACGTGGAAGTTCCCGCGAAGTCTTTTGGAATTTTGCATAACGATCTGGCTCCTGAGCCTGGACGATTTCTGGCTCCGTGGGCACGCAGCGACACTCCCGGCTATGCAGGCGGCGGAAACAAGTTCGATCTGGACAAATGGGACGCCGGCTTTTTCTTGCGCTATCGCGATTTTCTCGCTGAAGCGGCAAAGCGCGGAATCGTTGTGGAAGTGACTCTATTCTCGGCTCATTACGCCGAAGCGCAATGGCAAATGAACGCGCTAAATTCCGCCAACAACATCAACAACACCGATGCCATCGACTGGAAGAAACTCAACACTCTCGAAAACGGCAACATCCTCGCGTACCAGGAAAAATACGCGCGCAAGTTGGTCAGTGAAGCCAAGGGCTCTGACAATGTCGTCTTCGAAATCCAAAACGAACCGTGGTCAGACCGGCCCGCCCTCACGGAAGTCATCAACCCTTATCTACGTCCGCCAGCACGCGATAGCTTCCCGAATTCAGTCGATTTACCGGATGACCTTTCCATGGCCTGGCAGGCGCGCGTAGTCGAGTGGATTACGCAGGAAGAGTCTTCACTTCCAAACCGTCATCTCATCGCTCAGAACTATTCCAATTTTCGTTTGCCGGTACGCAAACTCCTGCCAAACGTCGACGTCGTGAACTTCCATTACGCCTTTCCAGAAGCCGTGCTCCTCAACTACGGCCTCGGCAAGGCAATCTCGTATGACGAAACTGGTTTTCTCGGTCGCGACGACGATGCCTACCGCCGCCAAGCGTGGAATTTCATGTTGTCCGGTGGAAGCACGTTCGGCGCACTGGACTATTCTTTTACAACCGGCCACGAAGACGGCTCCTACTCCGAGCCAAACGGTCCAGGAGGAGGCAGTCCATCGCTCCGCCACCAACTTCATATCCTTTCCGATTTCCTGCAGTCGTTCTCGCTGGTTGACCTCCGGCCAGACACTCACACGGTGAATCACGCCGCTGGCGCCACGGCTCACGCGCTGTCCAATCCCGGCAAGCAATACGCCATCTACCTCGATGGCAATGGCCCCGCCGAATTGACCCTCGATCTGCCACGCGGACAATATTCATGCGAATGGGTGAATGTAAAGACAGGAACTATCGAACAGATGGAAGGTTTTATCCACAAAGGTGGCCAGAAGCTTCTGACATCGCCCGCCTTCCAGAATGGAATCGCGTTACGTCTTAAGAGGACTACATCGGAAGTCCCGCGATAACCGAGTCTCGCCACAAGTTGCACTGCAATATGGCAAGCCTCTGCATTTGTAGGGGCGGGGCTTGCCCCGCCCTCTGCGCTTGACGTCGGCAGATGCCTGGCCTAAGGTCTTGCGCGAAGCTAGAATTGAAAACGCAGATTCTGCGTAAGTATTGCGTTCGCGCAAGACCTTCAACGTAAGCAATTTGCTCAAAGAAAGGCCAACTATGCCCGCCGTCGAGGCCAAAGTTTTTTCCATCGAAGCCCTGCGCGAATTCAGCACGCGCATCTTTCTTCATTTCGGGGTTCCCAAAGAAGATGCCGTCCAAGCCGCCGACGTTCTCGCTTCGGCGGATCTCCGCGGCATCGATTCCCACGGCGTGGCACGCCTCTATAGCTATGTCGGGATGCTCAGTGAAGGTCACATCAATCCCAAGCCAAAAATCACTATCGTGCGCTCCACGATGAGCACAGCGACTATCAATGGCGATAACGGCCTCGGCCTCGTCGTCGGCCCTCATTCGAATCGCATCGCAATGGACATGGCGGATAAAGCTGGCTCCGGCTGGGTCAGCGTCTGCAACACCAACCATTTCGGCATCGCGGGCTACTACGTCCTCCAAGCTCTCGAGCGCGACCTCATCGGCTGGGCTATGACGAATTCCACCAGTTTGGTCACGCCGTTGTGGGGCATGGAGCGCATGCTCGGCACAAATCCCATTGCCATTGCTTTCCCCGGAAAAGAGGAACCGGCCATCGTGATTGACATGGCCACTTGCGCCGCCGCCTACGGAAAAATTGAAATGGCTCGCAGGAAGGGCGAACCGATTCCGCTCGGCTGGGGCATCAACAACCAAGGTCGCAACACAACAAATCCTGACGATCCCGTTAACGGTGGCTGTCTGCTTCCGTTAGGTTCGGATCGCGAACGCGGAGGACACAAGGGCTACGGCTTGGCAGTCATGGTGGATGTGCTTTGCGGTGTGCTCAGCGGCGCGAACTGGGGCCCGTTCGCTCCGCCCTTTGCACTGCGCCAGGAAATGCCAAAGCGTAGCGTCGGAAAAGGCATCGGCCATTTCTTCGGTGCCATGCGCATCGACGGTTTCATCGACGCTGACGAATTCAAGCGCCAGATCGACGATTATGTCCGCACCTTCCGCGCCACCAAACCCGCTCCGGACACCAACGGCCCACTCATTCCCGGCGATCCCGAGCGCATCGCGGAAATCGAACGTAGGAAAACCGGTGTGCCGCTGATCATGCCCATCGTTGAAGATCTGCGCGCCATCTCCAAACAGACGGGCATCCCTTTTGAATGACCTTGCCGCTCGCCACTTCCAGCTACATCGCCGCCTGAACGGCAATGTGCTGCGAAGAATCGAAACGCGATCATCTCCTCGTCAGTGATTCGAGGCTGTAGACGCAGATGCGCTTGTGACTCTCTTCAAATCTTGGGTGAGAGCCATTAGCGCCGAATCAAAATTATTGTCATGGGTCTTTTGTATGTACGCGACCATGATCGATTCCGTCAGCGCCCAGAGCACATAATGCGTTTTCCGATCGTAGATGACGAGCCGGAACATCGGCAGCGGATCAGACGCACCATTCACCTTGTTTCCGCTGGAGGGACCGGGAGGCGCGATCAATTGCAGCTCGATAACAATATCCGCTTGCGAGGGATCGCCAACAATTTCGTATCTTCCCCAGCTCTGCATAGCGGAATAAAATTGATTGTACGGACGGTCCGGATCACCGCTGAACGGATGCGGAAAAAGTCCGCTGTCGGCCCCGGCATTCGAAATGAAAACTGTTTTTGCGTTCAGAAGCGCCGGTGGCACGGGCGCTAAGGATGCGGTCGGCGCCGGCGGTGCCTGAGCATTTGCCGCAGCTGCGAACAAAAGCGCGGCACAGAGTAACTGAAAGAATCGCGTTTGGGTCGGGTTTAGCATGGCTTCCTCCGGTTGCGGCAACGTCTTGGTTGCTCTCTAAATAAAAGACGTACCGTGCTCGCAGCCAGTTTCCATGCCAGGCTGTTTGTGTGTTCAGATGTGCGCCACGGAACGGCAACGCGCATTCCTTCATCGTCTGCAAACCCGCTGTGAATCTACTGTGCTGGTCGAATCGACATGACGACCCTTTCGCGCCGGCTGAAAAGAGCAAAGAAGCCCAGAATTTGCTTCAAAGGAAAATATTTTTTGTTGAGCAATCGCATTGCTTGCGAAGCTACCTCTCCAGTTACGATTTCAGCTTTAGCCTCAACGAACTCGCCTAGTGGCACACCTTTCATCGTGCAGGGAGCAATTTTCACGTTGCCGTTATTGCGGATACGTTTTACTTTTCCTGTGTTCCCAATGGTGTACATGTAAAGCAGCGCTCCCTCTCCAGCGATATCCCTAGCTGGATCGGCTGCGAACCATACTGGCGTTTTTACACCCTCGCCGTTCTTTTTGAATGTTTCGAGGCTGATGTATTTGTGATCGCGAAGGGCCGCAAATCCCATGTTGTCGCTCCTGCTCATTCGATGCACGCCATTCTATATGCGGCACAAAAATGTAGGACAGACATTCTTGTCTGTCTCCTTCCGGCCAAACGCTAAAGGGCAAGCTCGCGGTGACCCTGCCCTTTAGCTGACTTACGATCTTTGCTTTTCCCCCAACGAATCGGCGTCACGTTCTTGCTGCTCGAAGTTTATTTCGAGCGGACGTAGGTAACGTCTTCCGTGAAAGCGTCTTTCTGATCCTTGCGGAAGGTCCAAGTCGTTTTGAAATGATCGCTGTCGATGAAGGTGTAAACGGCGTGGTGCATGTGTCCGTCGTTCGGGCTCTTCAAGTTCGTGGCGCCCTCGAATTCAAATGTAATCGTCTTCGTGTCGGGAGCATACGCTCCGTGCATCGTGGGCTGGTTGCCGGCCATACAGTAATGCGTCAGTTTCAATTGATCCCCGTCCAGATAGTAGAGCGTAATCATCTCCACCGTTTTGCCCGCCTCCGTCACGTGCGCCCTCTCGATCACGGCCGTCCCGCCGGAAGTTACCTCGAGGTCCAAGGTCGCTTTGTCTGTATTGGACCTCTCCGTCTCCCAGTGGCCGGCCAACGATTTCAGCTGCTCGAAAGCCGCTGTACCGTTTCCGACCGCCTTCGCCGGCGCGATCGCAAAAGCTAACACCGCCATTGTAACTGCCGCCAAGATTTTCGTTCCTGTTCTACCGTTCATGATCCTTTCCTCCTTTGTTGACTAACCAACTCAACTGCTCAAACTCATCGCGCTACCGGTGGCGCTTGTGATTGCTTTCCGAATTTCTGTGTCGCACATCCGACCACGACGCCGAGCAACATTCCGGGCAGCATGATGTCCCAGAGTAAGGCCATCCCCGCGCGCAGGATCACCAGAAGACTGAGCGCTGCGCCGATTCCGATTCCCGCCAGAATTCCCACGAACATGGAATGAAATCGCTGCGAAACGTACCCGATAGCAATTCCGGAAACCAGGCCCTTCAACAGAGAAAACGTAATCACACTGGTCATCACCGGAGCCAGAGACGGCACCAGGAAACCGCTGAGGCCGTCCAACAGCCCCAGCGTACCTCCCACAGCCAGTCCCAGCATTGGTTTTGTCAGGCTCATCGTGTTCCCTTGCTCTTGCGCTGTATGTTTCAGCGCAACTTCCTTCGGCCCAGTGCCCTGCAGTGCAATTTCTTCTGGCGCGACGTCGTGCGCTGCAAATTCACTTCGCATTTGGGTCGGCTTGCATCACGCCGAACACATTACCTTCCGTGTCTTCGCAATACGCGAAGTAGCCAACGGTCGGAATGGGCGTTTTCGGCATGATATTTTTTCCGCCAGCTTTCAGAACCGCAGCGACGGCATCATCCACCGAGTCCACGCCAATTGTGTTGGTGGTCGACGTAATGCCACCGGGCTTCTTCATCATGCCGCCGTTGATGCCCGGCTCGCCTTCCTTGCCGGTCACGACCATCCAGTACTCCATCGGTCCTGGCCACTTATCGAATTTCCAGCCGAACGCCTTTCCGTAGAATGCGGCGGCGCGTTCCGGCTCCGCTGCCGGTATTTCAAAATGAATGACTCGAGACATAGTTCTCCCTCCTTGGATTTACGAGCAAACTTTTGACATTTTTTCCGGCTTTGTTAGCGCGTGGCCGGCGTTGTTGCCGGAGCTACTCCGTACCGCTGCGTTGCGAAACCAACGATCATTCCCACGATGCTGCCGGGAAGCATGATCTCGAGATAGTAGCCGTGCTGCATGTACGCGACCAGAAACGCTAGAAGGCAACCGACGGCCAAACCGAACAAGATTCCGAGTGGAACAGAATTTACTTTGCGCGCAAAGATGCCTGCGGCGACACCGGCGATGAGGCCTTTAACGGTGGACCCGATAACGATGCCCACAATCTGAGCTCGCACCGCTGGGGTAAACCACGCGGTGCCTCCGTCAATGGCTCCCAGCAGTGCCCCCAAGAGCAATCCGAGCAGGATCTTGTTCATTTGTCTGCTTCTCCTTTTCGTTCTCTGATGTTCTATACAACGGGACCTGGAATTCCTTTAGATTTATCTCTTCAAAACCAGCAGAAGAATGACGCGCATTGCCAAGTAGGCCAGAATCAGCAAGATAAAGAAGCGATAGCGGCGGTAGAAGCGGGCCGTTTTCTCGAAAATACTTTCGCGATGCGCTCCCACGGCAAGGCCGTCCAGGTAACGGGAAACGTCTTGACCAAGATCTTGGACGGCGGAATAGCGCGATTCGCGCCGTTCGGCGGTAGCTTTTGCGCAGATGGCTTCGAGCGAGCGGTCGGGGCGCGGCGTGAATCCGGCGGGCGTTTTTTGCAAGAGTATGAATCGCAGCAGGGCACCCAAAGAGAAAATGTCGCTGCGCGCATCCAGCAATTCGACTTCTCCGCGGGCTTGTTCCGGAGACATATAACCCGGAGTTCCCATCACCGTGCCATGGCCAGTGATGGCAGAACTTTTCGTGGAATCATCAGCGTCGCCTGGTTGCTTTGGCTTTTCGAGAATTGTCACTTCTGGATCGATGGAGGTATCCGCGTTTGCTGCTTCGCCACGCAGGATTTTTGCGAGGCCCCAATCCATTACGAGGACTTCGCCAAAGGGGCCGACCATAATGTTGGCAGGCTTGAGGTCGCGATGGAGGACACCGCGCGCATGGGCGAAGGCGACGGCTTCGCAGATGCGCAAGAACAGGCGGAGGCGGTCTTGCACGGACTCGACGCCTTCGATGAATTTATCGAGGCGTTGGCCTTCGACAAATTTCATGGTGTAGAAGACGCGTCCATCGGCGAGCGTGCCGACATCGTGGACGGGGACGATTCCAGGATGTTCGAGCCGAGCTAAGACGCGAGCTTCGCGCATAAGTCGATTGGCCAAGTCACTATCGGTACCGGGGACGTCGAGGACTTTCAGGGCGACACGGCGTTCGAGTCTTTCATCTTCGGCGGCGTAGACGACGCCCATGCCGCCGCGAGCGATGCGTTCGAGCAGGCGGTACCGTGTGCCGGCCAAGTCCGGTTCGTCGGCGCCAACGCGCAAGCGCTCGATGGCTTTATCTGAGAGAGACTTCATTTTGCTTCCCAGCCAAAGACGGCGCGGGCTTCGCGCTGGAATTCTTCTTCGCTGCCGCAGATTTCGCGCAGACGTTCGAGGGCCCCGCGCCGAAATTCGCGCCGCGCCCACGACAAGGCGTTCGTTACATCTGTGACCGGAATTCCATATTCCGCGGCGAGCTTGTCGTATGAAATGGTTTCGTCACCGGCGAGGTCGTATTCCTCGAAGAGACGAAATGTTCGTTGGCGTTTGTTCGCTTCGCAATACTTACGCAAATCCTCGACGGCCAGCTCGAAAAGTCCACGCACCCATTCTTTTTCGAAAAATTCTTCGAGCGATTCGCGAGAAGGAATCGCGGCGGGATCCATCGTGGCGCCCCCCAATTCTTCTTCGGCACCAGCAAAATCCAGCGCCACATGCGAGGCATGGCCGCCGCGCTTGAGGCGCTTGGCAACTTTTTCTTCGTTCAGCACAGAGTTGTCGACGCAGACGCGCAGGTAGGTGCGGAGGCGGCTCTTGGCCGGGTCGAATTTTTCGAGGAGGCTGCGTTCGATGAGCTGCACAAAAAATCCCTGGGTTAAATCCTGGGCGTCTTCGGTTGGACGGTTCCAGCGCAACCGCACGTACTTGTAGACGGGTTTCCAGTAGGCGGCGCATAAGGTATCCATCGCGCGGACGCGGTCGGTTTCGTCGCCGCTGCGCGCGGCGTCGATCAGCGACCATCGCGTTAGCGGAAAGCGGTCGCCACTCTGGTTGGATTTCTCGTCGCTCATTTCGGGCCGTTGGTCATGTGGTGAAGATGTTGGTGTTCAGGAAGTCGTTGCGGAATTTGCCGATGGGGTCGAATTTTTTGGTTAGGGCTATGAACTCGGGGAGCTTCTTGTAGTGGACGTGGAGCTGCTCAGGCGGCATGGTGAAGAGTTTGCCCCAGTGGGGGCGAGCCTGGAAGGGTGCGAGTTCTTTTTCGATCACCGGCAGAAGCTGGCTAACGGCGGGCCAGTCTTGTTTCCAGGTGAAGTGGATGGTGACGCAGGGTTGCTGGTAGCAGGGGCTCATCCAGAGATCGTCGGCGGCAATGGCGCGGATTTCAGTGATGAGCAGGTGTGGCGTGATTTGGTCGCGGAGACGCTCGATGGCGAGGATAGCTTCGACGGCGTGGTGGCGCGGGACGAAATATTCGGATTGGAGTTCTTTGCCGGCGCTGGGGGTGAAGCCCATGCGGAAGTGGGGGAGACGTTCGTACCAGGGGCCGAGAACGCCCATTTGCTCGGTACAGTTTTCGGCGGAGAGCGCGGCGATGGGGTGAAGATTTTTTGTGGCGAGTTTGGCGCCGAAGAATTCGGGCTTGACGTTGAATGCTTGACCTTTTTCTGTGCGGGATTTCAGCCAGACTTCGCTGAAATTGTGGTTTTGCCAGTCGGTGAAGAGGCTGACGCTGTAGGCGCTGGCCTGGATAGCGTCGAAGTGGTCTTTCATGGCGGCGAAGGAGAGATTTTCGTAGACGTACTGCTGCATCTGGTAAGTAGGTTGGATATCGAGCGTGATTTTCGTGATGACGCCGAGCGCGCCTAGGCCGACGACGGCTCCCTGGAAAAAATTGGGGTCTTCTTTGCGCGAGAGTTTCACTACATCGCCAGAGGCGGCGACGATTTCCAGCGCAGAGACCGCGGTGGCGAGATTGCCATTTTTTTCGCCGGAACCGTGGGTGGCGGTGGTGCAGGCTCCGGCGACGGAGATGTGGGGAAGCGAGGCGAGATTGTGGAGAGCGAAGCCTTTGGCGTCGAGAAGAGGGGCCAGTTGGCCGTAGGTGATACCGGCGTCGACGGTGACGTTGCGGGCTTGGGCGTCGAGAGAGACGATTTCGTCGAGCGGCTTGAGTGAGAGGAATGCGTCTTTGCTATCGGCGATTTTGTTGAAGCAGTGGCGGGAGCCGAGGACTTTGAATTTGGGATGAGCTTTGACGAAGTCTTGGATTTGCTGCTGGGATTTGGCAGGGTAGAGATTCTCGGTGCTGTATTCGAGGTTGCCAGCCCAGTTGGTAAGTTTGTCGGGCGTCGCCCAGGCTAGGAGGTGGGAGACGGTGGGGATCGCGATGGTGGCGGAGGAGAGTTTCAGGAAGGTGCGTTTGTTCATGGCGAAGCAGGAATCCCTCATTGAGTATCGTGAGCGGGGTCATAGTACACCCACCGTGTTGACTAGCGAAACCGCAAGGATGTTTTAAGGTCGCAGCTGAGAAAACGCATGCTTCACGAGAAATAGCCCGACGATAAGAAAAACGAAACCTAGCGAGAATAAGAGTAAACGGGCTGGAAGCGAGGTGATAATCGCCTCCGGCTTCCCGCCAACCCTCCTGCCAGAAAAATGAAGATTCCCCGTGGCCCCGGCCAAAAAAGCGAGA
>Ga0210388_10000779_pt1 | contig 25358 bp, 19 predicted proteins | sample IncBWC19OmetaG_FD_155485 | JGI IMG/M metagenome (GOLD analysis project Ga0210388, IMG submission 155485) | Forest soil microbial communities from Barre Woods Harvard Forest LTER site, Petersham, Massachusetts, United States - Inc-BW-C-19-O ...
GCCGTGCCCATGGCGCCGAAGGCCACTGCACGCAAAGCCAATTCGAGATCGGCCGAGGGGGTAACGATTGAGGCGTTGTTGCCACCCAGTTCGAGGATCGTCCGGCCAAAGCGCGTCGCCACCCGTTCCCCGACGACCCGACCCATTCGAGTCGACCCGGTTGCTGAGATGAGTGGCACGCGCACATCGTTGACCAGTAGCTCGCCAAGCTTGCGGTCGCCGATCAACACTGTCATCAAGCCCGCCGGGGCATCCGTGCCGAACCTATTGATCGCCCGAATGAGCAGCGACTCAACGGCAAGTGCCGACAGAGGCGTCTTCTCCGACGGTTTCCAGACGATGCTGTTTCCGCAAATCAACGCCAAGGCGGCGTTCCAGCACCACACTGCGACAGGAAAGTTAAATGCTGAAATGACGCCTACAATGCCTAGGGGATGCCATTGCTCCATGATGCGATGATCGCTGCGCTCGGAGGGCATCGTAACTCCATAGAGTTGGCGTGACAGGCCGACCGCGAAGTCGCAGATATCAATCATCTCCTGGACCTCGCCGAGAGCATCCGGGACTGTCTTGCCTACCTCGATGGTGACGATCTTTCCAAGGGCCTGTTTTTCAGCCCGAAGCTCTTCCGCAAGCAGCCTTACCAACTCCCCACGCCGTGGCGCCGGTACGACCCGCCAACGCCGAAAGGCGTCTCCTGCTGTCACCAGTTTCGAATGGGCCTCGTCCGTCCTCGTCTCACGAACCAGGGCAATCCTCTCCCCAGTAATGGGAGAGCGGGTTTCCAGCGAGCCATTCGTATACAAATCCTGTGCAAGACCGAGCCGCGCAAGCACTGATCGAACTTCGGATGCCATCGTCACGATAATTCTCCAATCGTCAGGTCCCTGTGATACTCCAGCCTGGCGCCATCCGCGCACAGCCCTCTACAGGACCACCCTACGTCGGGCAACTATTACGAGTCCCCATAGGATTCCCAACACAAGCCAGGAAAAACCAACCACAAACGCGTCAGCGCTCATGCCCTTGATTAACACGAGGAGAACCACCACTATGCCGAGCGTCGGCGTTATCCAATGGAGCAACCAGCGTCTCGAGCGGCGCTTCCAGGCAAATTCGGCGAGCACGCACACGTGCAGCATCAGAAAGCCACACAAGGCGCCGAAGTTCACAATGGTGGTCAATTCATCTAAGCGGTTACGCATCGCCAGGGCGACAGCGAGCGAAATTGCCGCCGTGACAAACATCGCCACGTGCGGCGAGTGATATCGCGGGTGGATCCGGGCAAGCGCCCGCGGAAGTTGCCCGTCGCGGGCCATGGCATAGAGTACGCGCGCAACCCCGACCTGCATGGGTACAGCATTGGTGAGGCCGACGACCAGCACGTACGTCCACGCGATGGTGACCGCGGCCCAAGGGCCCACCGCCCAGGCGGCGAACTCAAAGGTGCCCGCCGCTGCGTCCTTGATCTTGATGCCCGGTAATAGATTGCCGAACACCCAGGTCACGAGGACGAAATACACCGCGGCGATCACCAACACGCTAACGATGGCCCGTCCGACGGCTCTTGTATCGTGGCCTTCCACTTCCTCAGACAAAGTCGATATTGCGTCGAAACCCAGAAACGACATAACGCAAATCAACGTAGCGGTAAGCACCGCGCCGCTATCGAACAAGCGGCTATCCCAGAAGGGTGCCATGGTGAGCGCACCGGTGCCTTTGCCCTTCTCGAGCGCGACCAGGCAGAAGACCAGGAATACCACCATGACCAAGGTTTGTATCGAAACGGCGATCAAGTTCGCCCGGTTGGTGACCGTCATGCCAAACCAACTGATTCCCAACGTGACCGACACCATTATCACTATCCATACGGAACGATCGGGTCCGGGCAGCAACGCTCCGAGCGCGACTGCGATCATCACGTAGAGGAAGGAGGGGATGAGTAAATAGTCGAGCAAAAGCAGCCACCCCGCTACAAACCCGGGGAAAGGACCGAGGGAATGGCGCGCAAACCCATATACCGAACCCGCGGTCGGGACTGCCTCGGTCATCACAGCGTAGCTCTTCGCCGTAAAGTACATGCCTATACCGCCGAGTACGTAGGCCAGCGCGATCAGTCCTCGTGAGGCTTCCCAAACAAATCCAAGGGTCGACAAGGGCGTGATGGGCGCGATGTAGGCCAGCCCATACATGACGAGATCTCGATACTTGAGCGTACGCTTGAGGGACTGCATTTCTAGAGCTTGTGCCCGGTCACGGCGGAAAAAGCCAGGTACCCGGGCAAATTCTACTTTGCGATCGCACGTAGTCCTTTGACGAATTCATTGTATGATGTATGATAACGTACATTAATAGAGTGCGCCATCCGCGCCGACGAATATGTCAGGAGAACAGGGCAGCAACTGAAGGCTGGACGAGCCGGGGGGCCATCAGTGCTCTTCGCGTGCAGAAGCGTTCGGGCGTCTCCACGGACGTCGCGGACCTCTCGCGCGACGTTGCGGGCGCCTTTTGATTAACGGGTACTTGTCCGTGTTCGACGGCGATGGTTCCTTGTTAGAAGCGAGCCCGGAACCAGACAAAGATTGATCACACCTTCCGCGGGGAGATTACAAAAATGTCGGCGAGTTCTATCGAAACGTCTCCTGCCAGGGCGCCTCTATCCGCAGCATTTGTCGCTATGGCGACGTCTTGCGCCAGCATTACCTGCCTTTATTCGTCCGCTGCGTCAGGCAGCACGGCAGATTCTGCGGTCGCGACGGACAGTCTCGAGGAAGTCATTGTCACGGGGGTGCGGCAGACCGGTACTAAGGCGTCGGATAGCTCCGCGCCCATTCAGATACTCAGCCCGGAAGCATTGCAGGCGGCATCCGGAAAACCCGACCTGATGGCGGCGCTCGCGCAGATCGTACCCTCGTTAACCCAACAGGCGTATGGCGAAGATATGGCGGGGCAGACGCTAATGGCGAAGCTGCGTGGGCTTAGCCCCAACCACGTACTCGTGCTGGTCAATGGCAAGCGCAGGCACACAACGGCCAATATCGCGATTGACCTGGGTTCGACCTTTCAAGGTGGCGCGGGCGTCGACCTCAACTTTATTCCTCTCGATGCGATCGACCACATCGAAGTGCTGACGGACGGTGCCGCAGCACAGTATGGTTCCGATGCCATCGCCGGTGTGATCAACATCATTCTGAAGAAAAACAGCTCGGGAGGCGATCTCAGCGGCATGTACGGCCAATACGGCACCGATGGCGGCGGAAAAACCTACGACTTCAGCGGAAATATGGGATTTGAGCCGACCGCGGGTGGGTATGTGAGCTTCAGTGCGCAGTTTGACAGTCATGGCCACAGCAATGTCAGTGGCGTCGATGAGCGAGTGGTCAATCCGGCCAACCTGACGAGCTATCCGAATTCAAATCTGGTCAATGTACCGGGGTATCCGCATCTGAACCTGTGGGAGGGTGATGCCGCTCAACACAGGACACTGCTATTGGCCAATATGGGATTTGACTTCGAGGGTGGCACGCAGCTTTATTCGACGCTTACGTACGGCCACAAGGATGCGACATCCTACGAAATCTACCGCCTGCCGAGTGCGGCCGACTACACGGACGCGCTGACCGGCGCCGCGGTTTATCCGTTGCCTTTCGGCTTCAACCCCGAGGAAGCCGATAGCGAAGACGACTATCAGTTTAACGCGGGTGTCAAAGGCACATTCAATGCGTGGAACTGGGATCTGAATACGGGCTACGGCGCCGACAGACTTGCTATCTACACTATCGACTCTTATAACACGGGCTATGCACGCTCGGCCGGTTATCCCAGTCCGCAGAATTTCTACGATGGTTATCTGCAGGCGACGCAATGGACCACCACCCTCGACATCAATAAGGACGTCGATGTCGGACTTTCTGGTCCTCTAAACATCGCCTTTGGCGGCGAGTTTCGCCGGGATTCCTACTCGATCGGCGCGGGCTCCAACATCTCCTGGGAGTATGGCGGTCCTGCATCGTACGGCGGATTCGCCCCCAATGATGCTGGCGGCCACAGTCGCGATAATTATGCGGCTTATGTTGACCTGGCGGCGAAGCCCGTTGATGGCCTTCGAATCGACGCGGCCGGACGATTCGAGCATTACAGCGATTTCGGCGATGCGAAGGTCGGTAAACTCACCGGTCGCTACGATTTTTCGCAGGAATTCGCTTTGCGCGGCACGATCAGCAATGGCTTCAGAGCACCCACGCTCGCGGAGGAGTATTACACGTCGACCGACTCAGGACCGACAACCGCTTATGTGCAGATTGCCCCGAATTCGCCGGCCGCCAGGGTGCTTGGACTGGGTGACGGACTACAGCCTGAACATTCAATGAACCTGAGCCTGGGTACCGTCTGGCGTCCCATTCCGCAGATGAGCGCAACGTTGGATGTATACCAAATTACGATTACGAACCGAATTGTCGGCAGTGGACAAATTCTTGGCTCCAATGGCGGAACCCTGGTCTCTCCCGTTGTAAACGATGCGCTCATCGCGACCAATGCACCGCTCGATCCGCAGGTGGTGGCGAGCGGTATCACAGGCCTCAATGTCTTTGCGAACGGCATCGATACGCGGACCCGTGGCGCTGACCTGGTTTTCGGCTTCCCGGCGGAATACCAGTTCGGCAAGATCGTGTGGTCGATCGGAGCGACTTACAACACTACAACCATTACAAAATATGCGACCACGCCCCCGCAGCTGGCCGGTGTAAACCCGGCCACCGGGATTCCCACCAATGAGCTTTATGATCCGACCGCGTATTCCGATCTGACGTCCGCGAACCCAAAGTACGTAGTCAATCTCGGCATGCTCTATACTTACAACAAGCTTACTGTCAATCTGCTCGAAAAAATATATGGGCCATCGTCCGAATATGAGAATGACGACGCCGATAACGGCGGAACGGGGCCGGGCACCGTGCCAGCGTGCGTCCCGAAGGCCGGCACTTTGTTCATCTGCCCGGGAGGGTTTGACTACTTCAATTCGAAGATCGGTGTAACGCCGATTACGAATCTGGATTTGAGCTATCAACTGCACGAACATGTACGCTTCAGCATGGGTGCGCTCAATTTGTTGAACAGATTCCCACCCAAACTGAATGCTCAGCTGCTTCAGCATGAGAATAGCTCTGCCTACGGCGACTCTGTCGGGGTGGCTCAATATCCATTCTTCTCCCCATTTGGAATCAACGGCGGCTTCTACTACGCCAAGGTCACTATCCAGTATTGAGGAATTCTCAACTGACTGACTGACTCATCAACGGAGTGCGATCGTCGCGGCGTCTGCGCGGAGTGCGGCCTCGAAAAGCGGTTTGCCGGGACCGGTCTTCTCGGGGCCGCTGGGCGGCCTTTTCCGGTCATCAGCGCACAAGACGATTTCGTCGCAGGCTGGCATTCGTGACCCACATCGCTTACTGCAGCGCACGTATGTAGGCCTCGATGGACACCACAGCAGCGCGAACATGCGGCGCATTGCGCAGATCGCGGTGATAGACGAGATAGAACGGCTGAGCGGGTCCGGTGATATCCGTATCGATGCGGATCAGATCCGCGTTTTGCGGATCTTTCTCGAGCAATGCTGCAATGCCAACACCCTGGCGAACAGCTTCTACAACTGCCTCAATCGAACTGGATCGGAAAGCGAACCGGGTGGCCCCCAGCGCGATCATCCATTGCTCATGCGGCAGCCCTTTCCACCGCGCGTCGAGTCCGACGAATGGGTGCCTCGAGGCTTCCCCTTTCCCGAGTCGCCCGATCGGCAGATTCCGCCGGACATAGTCTGCTGAGGCGAACAGCGAGAAGCGGAAGCTGGCCAGGTGCTTTTCCACGAGCACGTTCGAAGTCGAACGCGTGAGGCGAATGGCAATGTCTGCCTCACGCGCTGCCACGTCGACCATTCGATTTTCTCCCACCAGCTCGATGTCGACTCCCTGATGCTCGTGATGGAACCCGAGCAGCAAGCGGGCGAGCGTTTGGACCATCCCGTCTGGAACGCTGACGCGCAGCGTTCCAGCCAGTGTTTTCCGATCGCGGCGCAGAGCATCGAGACCATGCTGGATCCCTTCGGCCAGCTGGACCAGCGGCAACGCATCAGGCTTCAGCTGGGTGCCCGACTGGCTTCGATAAACCAGCTGACATCCCATAGCAGCCTCCGTCGCATCCAGACGCCGTGCGATCGTGGATGTCGAAAGGCCTAGCGATTTGCCTGCGGCAAGTAAGCTCCCGGCTCGATGCACAGCCAGAAGTACGCGTAGGTCGTCCCAGGAAGGTATTTCCATAAATGGGCATCAGCTTACCGCTATGTTCCGTATATGGGAATTGCTGTCCCGCTTACACTGCTGCCATGAAAATCATCCTGATCGGAGCGGGCCGGATTGGAAGTACTGTTGCCTTCCATCTGGCAAAAGCGGGGCACCAGATCACCGTCGTCGCCCGAGGAACGCGATTCGAAACGCTGAGCCGGGAGGGCGCAATCGTGAAGACCGATGGGCAACGCGCGCCGATCACGGTCATTTCGTCACTCGATCCCGCCACACCTTACGATCTGGCGATCGTGACAGTCCCCGAACACCAGGTCGCCCCTTTGTTGCCGATGGTATCGGCCAGCAGCGCAAAGACGATCCTGCTCATGTTCAATACATTTAAAGGTACGGAACTCTATCGATCGGCAGTTGGGGCGGAGCGCTTCGCGTTCGGGTTTCCGAATATGACGGCATACTTGGTGGAGCATCGGCTGCGCTTCAGCGTTGACGGGCCTGGAATGGTGACAACGCTGGTGAACCCGGATCTGGCAAGGCTGTTCAAGCAGGCGGGCATGCCGGCTGAAGTGGAAAGCGACATGGATGCCTTCCTCAGGAGTCATGCCGCACTGACCGTTCCACTATTTTTGGCCGCACTGCTGACCTGGCAGCGTAAGACCAATTTGACATGGGCCGAGGCACAGCAGCTTAACGTCGCATGGACGGAAGGCTTCGATCTGGTCCGCAGTCTGGGCCACCCACTGAAACCCCGCTTCGTCGCGAAGCTATCACGCATGCCTTCATTCGCGCGTACGGGGTTGCTGTGGCTCTTCAGTCGATCGAAGCTCGTCAAGAATGTCGGCGAGTTTGGCCCGATGGAGACGCGCTGGCTGATTGATGCCATGGCGGCGGCGGCGCCTGGTCGAACGCCTCACTTGCTCGCCCTTCGACCTTGACCCACCGGCGTCGGCGTCGGATCCGTAAGCAGCCGTTGAGGACCAAACCAAGTGATTCCCCCTCAACTACTGAGCGCAAGGTCACCATCCTCTGGTCTGCCTGGACGAAACATCATAACAACTAGAAATCCCTCAGATTGTCGGTTTCGTTACGCAGTGCGCGGAGAAACTGCTCCAATTCTGCTTGGCGCTCCGCCACGCGCGCTCGTCCAGCAGGAGAGAGGACGCGACCAGGAACCTTTGCCAGGTTGGAGTCGAACAGGGGGATGACGTCGGGCCCTTGGGGCTTGCCGCCATTTGTGTCGATCAAAGCCAATATTCTGGCCGCCCCGATCGCCCCCAGCCAGTCGAGCGCGTCGGCATCGTGCAGGTATAGTGCTTCGGAACCTTGCGGCTCGCGATCGTACATGTGGGTTCGGATGGCATCTTGAACTTTAAGGATCTTCTCCATGGGAAAGCCGACTTCCTTGAGAATTGACGGCACGGTGTCGGCCGCGATATCGGCATGGTCACGCTTGGGATCCGCCCAAGGAGCAAACATCGCCATATCGTGAAGGTAGGCGGCCGCAAACAAGACGTCATCATCGAGTTGTACGTGATCCGATTCCGCCAACTCGCGCGCAAGACGGTAGTCGCGCGTAGAATGGGAGTATCCCCAAGCCGCATGCTTGCAGTACTCCGCCACAAATTCCTGCACCTTCTGACGCCAGTCGAAGACGGGTGGATTTTGCGCCTCAGCAATCGTTGTGCTTGCAGACGTCAGAGCAAGAGCAGAGCAATACAGTGCCGTCCTGAAGTAGGACATGATAGTTCCTATCATTTTACGTGGTGTCAGAACGGTTACTGACGAGGCGCAAGAATGTCATCCAGGAGCGCGGCGCCCCCACGCACTCGTTCAAGGTGCGGATATCGCGGACCGCCACTCCACGCCACCGACAATTCTTGCGTCGTCGCGCCTCGCGCGACTTGCAAGTCGAGCTTGCCGCCGTCGCTGGTGGCAACGATGGCGGTCTTCAATATCTCTGCGCTGTACGCGATACCATTCACCAACTGCACCTTCGCGCCTGCCACAATACCGGCACGCCAAGTAGGCCCGTCCCAAACGACGGCGGTGACCGTGCCTTCCTTGTCAAGCGTCATTCCGAGCGAGAAGCGGAGATCGATCGTACCTCTGCGCCGCTCGGTCGCCAGCTGTTGCGGAGACGGTTGATCCGTCCAACTCAACCTGTAGCCGCCGCGGGCAATACCATCGAGATCGGCGGTAGCGGCGACGCTGTCCACGCGAGCGCGCAGAAACGTCTCCCAGTCATAGGGCAGGACGGCGTTGAGGCCGGCGACGAGATCTCCGAACGTGTATGGCGCCGCCACCAGGCTGCCGTCGCGGATACCGAAGAAGCCGCGCGCGAAGTCGTCCAGCGACTTGCGGCCGCCGCTACGCTCGCGGATCAGCGTGTCGATGTCCAGCCAGACCAATTCCCCCTGTGAGTAGGCGTCGATCACGCCCAACTGCCAATCCGGCCAGGATTGGCGCCTCCCATCGGGCCAAATGTTGGCGTTGCCGTGCTGAATGAGCACCTCGTCGGACGCGTCCTGAAGCGTGCGCCACTGCATTCCCGGCCGCGCCGAAAAGTCCGACGCGACCCTCTCCCAGGATGCCAAGGCTTCCGGGAGGGTCCTGATGCCCGATCGAGCATCCAGCACGTCGTTCCAATAAACCGTCAGACCTTCGAAGACCCACAGCAGCGCGTCTTGCGGCGGCGTGTTGAAGTTCGCCGGCCACATCGGCGCGGGCACGCGAAAGACACCGTTCCAGGAATGGACATATCCGTGGAAGGGGACGCCCCACCGGCCAGAGTAACGCTCCCGGTTGCTGAAGAAGTCCGCCGGCAGCGCGTCCTCTCCGGATTGGCGCTGCTCGAAATAGCTCGGGCCGAAGTCGTTCGACAGCCACGTCATCAGATCGTAATGGCCGTAGTGCCGGCCGCCGAACAATTTGTAGGCCTGCGCTATTTCGCGCCGATATCGGTCGATGACCTCGTCCGGTACCGCGAGGCCCGCCTCGGTGTCAGCCGCGACATCCAAGCGTACCGGGACCGGATCCTCGCTGAGCGAGTATTGCTTCATCCAGTGCGCGGCCATGACCGGCGAATCAACCAGCGTTTCGAGTGACGTGGGCGCGAACCGCACGATATCGCCTGAACGTTGAGCGCCGTCCAGGGGCGAGGCAAACTTCCAACTTGCGGGCAGCGTCACCGAGGGATCGATCATGATACGGCGCGCGTAGTAGCCCGCCGGGTATAGCACGTGGCTTTGCCACTGAAGGTCGAGCATCGTGGGGGTCGCGAGCACAGGGCCGACACGTTGATCCGAGGGAACGAGAAACTGGAAGCTGAGATCGACGGCCCTGACACCCGCGGGTACGTCGACGTGAAATGCGGCAGGTTCCGCCGCGTCGCGCTGCCACTTCAGCGTATTGCCGGCCGCACTGACCACCAGGCCGGCGAGCTGATCGAGAGCGTTGGGCGGCACCGGGTCGCCTATAAGCCATTGCGGGAGCAATAGCGTCAGCCGCTGAGCGCCTTGCACCGGCACCGTCTCGTGGATCCGGTGAATACCGCGCGCGACGTCTGTCGCGTCAACCTCGAGGCGGATTACGCCCGGATATGCGACGTCGCGCGACGCGGGGATCGCTGGCGGCGGTGCGACGGCCTTAGGAAGCGGCCAGGCATCGGGCGACGGGATCGAGGCAGCGTAAATTGGCGTGATGTGCCAGACCGAGATCGCACATAGCAGACCAATCGCTAGTGCCCTGATCATATCATCATGCGCTCGGTCATCAGCACGGCTCCGGTTGACGTGGTCTACGAGATATCGCCGCTCGGGCGCTCTCTGGAGCCACACCTGCGCGCGATTCCGAAGTGGGCAGAAGATCATCGGGAGGAAGTCCGGTCTGCACAGAGAGCCTTCGCTGCTTGTAGTTATTTTAGACCGACGGAACTCGGCTATTGGGCTGACTTCATGCGTTCGAGTGCAACGCCGGCCGCCTCGATGGATTTTTCAATATCGACGGACGTGTGCGCGGTGCAAGCGACGTTATGGAGAGTTTTGACGCCGGTAAAGAAAACGCCCTGTTCGCGCAGATATTGAGCGAACTGCCCATACTTCGGAAGATTTACGTGCTCACAGAACTGGCGATAGCCCGTGATGACCTCCTCGTCTGTGAACATCGGATGAAACATCGACCCGCAGCTTTGCACCCGCATGTTGATGCCGACGTCCTTGGCGACTTGATTGAGGCGATGGGTCATCTCCGCACCGATGGCGCCGATTTTCTTAAAACCAGCAGCGTTGTCGCGTAGCATTTCCTGCAACATCGTTTTGGCAGCATAAAGTCCCAGGCGGTGAGCGTTGTTACTGCCGTAATGCAACACCTTCCCATATTGGATGCTGTCCATGACGTGATCAGGGCCTGCAATCGCAGCCACGGGAAACCCTTGGCCGAGCGCTTTGCCGTAGCTCATGATGTCGGGCTTGAGCCCGTACAATTCCGCCACGCCACCGGGCGCAACGCGAAAGCCGGTCACCGTTTCATCGAGATAGAACAAGACTTTGTAGTGTTTGCAGAGGGCTTCCACCCGCTTTAGATAGCCGGGCTTCGGGGGAATGATACCCAAGTTGGACATGACCCCCTCCATCGCGACGCAGGCAACATCGTGCCCGTGGGTTTGGAGCATTCGCTCCAAGGCATGCTCATCGTTCCATACGCAAACCAGCGTATCCTCCCAAGAGCCGGGCGTCAGCCCGGAACTGTCGACGACGCGGACCGGATCATTGGGGTGACCGAGCGTCGTCCACGGCTGCGGGTTTGAGGAGACCAGCAGCCCGTCGTACCAACCGTGGTAGTGACCCTCAAACTTCAGGATTTTCCTCTTGCCCGTGAGGCCACGCGCAATGCGGACCGCCGTCATACAGGCTTCGGTCCCGGAATTCGCGAAGCGAACCTTGTCGACATTGGGCAGGATGGAAACCATCAATTCGGCCAATTCCACCTCAACGTCCAGCGCTGATGCAAAGTGGCTGCCGGTCAGGATTTTTTCCCTGACGATGTCTACTATCTTCGGATGAGCGTGCCCCAGGGGCAAATTGCCAAACGACAACTGCCAGTCAATATATTCATTGCCGTCGACATCCCACACGTGCGAGCCCTTGCCTTCGCTCATATAGGACGGAAAGGGCGTGTAATTCAGCGGGCCGCGCGAGCCGGAACTCACGCCCTCGGGCAGAACCTTGATGGCGCGCTCGTAAAGCTCCTTGGACTTAGTCATTTTCATCGCTGCTGCCTCATCATTTTTTGCCGGCTGAGCGGCGGCGAGGACACTCGACCAGGCGAGCGCTCGCCTGAAATTCGCGCTCATTGATCGCGGTGCCCAAGATCCTTGCTTGTATGATGTCTGATATCTGCTTGGAACACAATACGGGCGCAACGTCGTGAGACACACGGTGACCGCTGCGCGAGCGACTTCGATTGAGATCGCGCAAAGCGACGGCGGCCGTATCGGAACAGCGTCGTGAGCCGGCCCTTCAGAGCTTGGTGTGGTGCGGCAGTCTGAGTTCCGAGAACTTATTTACGAAATCGAGGTTGCTTCCGCACTTCGGTAGGGGTCGCGGCGGGTTGAAGAGGGGCGCGCGCGGGGTCGCACCGTCGAAACGGTCGGCTTGAGGGCGCGTTGCGCGCCTCCACACGTCACTCGGCTCTGAGCGTAGGGCGCTTCCGGAAGTCGGGCGAGAGTCACAGCATGACTGTGCGCTGCCTATATCGTCGCGATCCGAGGACGAAAACCGTCGTTATCGGCAGAAATCAGACAGACTATTGAGACTTCCATGAGTGAGTGACATGTCGTGCAACACGAAGGGGATAGTGCCCGTCTGCTGTCCGCGCGGCTCCTGATCGTTTGCGAGCCTGTTGTCTTTGGCTCTTGACAGTACTATCAGTTCTAGCTCGCGAGGCCCAGCCAGGCGGGTGGGCAGAAAACCAGAAGTGCCGCGCGACGACAGCCGCAAAGATCTGCTCTGCCATCTCTTCGGGCGGGAGGGAGTTCAACGCAACGCGGCGCGTCGAGGGCAGGTCTGAATTCTGGTATTCGGAAGCGCCGGCGATGTTCGTATTGCCGAGCGCGGGGCAGACTAACGTCACTCCGACCCGCGACCCCATCGAATCCAGCTCGCGATACAGCGACTCCGACAGACCCACGATCGCGTGGGTGATCGCCGCGTCAGCCGCTGCACAATGATCTCCGAACATTTCCGCAGCAGCGATGTTGACGATATGTCCGGCATCGCGCTCGGCCATACCCGGCGCGAAGACCTGCACGCCGTTGATTACGCCCCACAGAGTCACCTCGATACTCACACCGGGATTGTTACAGACCAGCCACGGCGGACCGAGCTCGGCCGCGCTGCGGCGGGCCAGCCCAGAGAGGGCCGCGAAATCGAGCACGTCGATGGGGACCGCGATGGCCTCAACACCCTTCGTCTTGACCTGCTCGAGAGCCGCGGCCAGCATGTGCTCATTCGCGTCAGCGAGCGCTACCATCATGCCTCTATCTGCCGCAGACAACGCCAGCGCCAACCCGAGATCACGCGCTGCGCCTGTGATCACCGCCACTTTACCTGTCAGGTCAGTCCCTGGTCCCATGGCAAATGGGTCGCTCATTTACGCAATCCTCGGTAGTGGTGCGCCATTTTTACGGTACACCCCTCGCGGCCACTACGCTCGTCAGATGTCCCGGCGCCGTGACAACACTCTGCAATTCCCATCCGGACGCGGCAAGTAATCCTTGAAACTCGTGAGCTCCACGTTGACGCCCGTTAGTGACACAAAGCATGTTGATATCCAACAATTTGGAATAATGAGGCATCCCCGGCGGGGTGATCACGATCTCGCAAATCAACAGCAAGCGCGGGCCGGTGGCGCGCTTACGGGCGTTAGACAAAATCGCTATGCATTCCCGGTCGTCCCAGTCGTGGAGAATGTTCTTCAGCAGATAGCAATCAGCCTCCGGCACGGATACAAATATATCGCCCGCAACAAAACTCAACCGATTGGCGACGTTCGGCTCGCGCACCTTTTTCCCTTGCTCGGCAATTTCGGCCAGATCAACACAGGTTCCCAGCGTGTCGGGGTACCTCGACAGAAGGGCCGTGAGCAGCGTGCCCAGACCGCCCGCGATATCGCAAAAAGTCCTGACAGCAGATAGGTCAACATCGCCCAGGCGTAACGCCTCGACAACGTCGCCGACCTCGCCCTTCGAGAATGTCGACATCGCATCTTGAAAAATCCGACCGTACTGCGGATCGCGTCTCATCATCTCCCACAGGGTGACCCCGAATTCGACTTGCGCCCCGTCTTGTCGTCCTGCGCGTATCATCTCCACCAGATGGTTCCAGCCAGCCCGATGCGTCCGGTTTCCTTCCAGGAGCGCCAACGAACGCATCCCGGACGGATGACTGGCCTGAAATAAGCCACCCAGCGGCGAGAGCGTGAACGCATTGAAGTCCGCTTCGACCAAGAGGCCGAGATTCGCCATCGCACGCAGTAGCCGGTACAGCATCGTGGCGTTCGCGCCAATCGTGGTCGCGAGCGCGTCCGCACTTTTTGCCGACCCATCAACAAATTCATCGAAAACGCCCAGCGTGACACCCGCCTCCAGGATGCGGCTATTCCAGTGCCCATAGATCAGGTCAAAAATCGGTTTCATGTCATTCGGCATGCAGCGATCTCGTATTAACGTCGTCGTTCAGGCATTTTCATAAAGCGGCAAACCGTAGTCGGGCTCCTTTTTTGAGCCGCCAACCGCCTGAAATTCGCGCTCATTGCATCATGCTATCTTATATGATGTATGATAACTGCGTGGAACACAATACGGTGCCCGTGGACCCGAAATCCGCGGCTCAGCTTGGCTGTAGTGAGCACGTTTGATTGACCGTCGCTGAACATGTTGTCGGATATGAGACGGTCTACGGAGGGTGGGCCGAGCCGCAGTACGCATTGCTTGCTCAAATGCAATGTGTCGAGCAAGTCGTGGTCATTGCGGCCGCACCGCGCGGAGGCGAGCCGCACATCGACCTAAGTCATTCGAGCCACATCGGGACGATCGAGGTGACCAGCAGAATTCCCAACAGGACATTGAGAGCACGCCATTGTGTGTCGGTCTTTAGCAAGCGTGCGAGCAGCAATCCGGCAGCACACCAGAGCGAGAGCGACAGGATTGCGGCAATGCCAAACGCGCAGCCGAGCAGCACGCCGAGTTGGAATGGGCCACCCGCAAGTGCCGCAAAAGAAGCCGCGGCACCCAGCGTCATCGCCCATCCTTTTGGGTTATGCCATAGCAACCAGACCGCGCCGAGGAAGCTGGTTGGTTTCGTAAGACTGGCCTGGAGATGGGGCGGTCCGCTGCGGCCAATTTTCCAGGCAAGCCAGAGGAGATAAAGCGAACCGAGCGTCTTCATAGCGAGCTGCAGAGAGGGCAGCGCCAGCAAGATGCCACCCAGGCCGGCGGCGGCCGAGGCGGCCATCGATGCGAGCCCGACCGCGATGCCCGCCATGAATGGTATGGATCGGCGGTAACCGAAATGCGCGCCCGAGGCGGTTGCGAGTGTCGTGGCGCCCCCTGGGGTGATCGTAGAAACGATAACGAAGAGGACAAGTGGCAGGAACTCGACGGCAGGCACCTTGTTGCCCTGTTTGCTGATGTGAGAGGGGACTCTACCGCGTCGCATGGGATTGTGAAATCGCATGTTGTGCATGGGTTGCATTACGTTTCATAATGAAGGAATGAATCGTAATCTCGACATAACTCTCCTGCGGACCTTTGTCGCTGTAGCCGATCATGCCAGCATGACAGCGGCAGGAAACGCGCTGCATCTGACCCAAAGTACGGTCAGTCAACAGATCGCCCGGCTGGAAGACCTGTCCGGTGCGCTTTTCACGCGCGATCGTCGCAACTTCCGGCTAACTGCCACAGGAGAGCGATTACTCGCGAAAGCCCGCCGTTTGCTGACCTTGAACGACGAACTTTGGTCAGACATGACCACCAAGGTGATGGACGGGCGGATTCGTTTGGGCGCGCCCTATGATCTCGTCGGCACATGGCTCGCTCCGATCCTGAAAAACTATGCAGAGAATCATCCGTTGGTGGAGATTTCGCTCGTTTGCGCGGCGTCACCAGAACTCCTCGCGAGCACCACGGAAGGGGCCATTGACTTGGCTCTCATTGAAGAGCCACTCGGGCCATCTCGTGGCGAATGCCTTACCGTTGATCGACTGGTATGGGTTGGTGCGAAGGCTGGAACCGCGCACCTGAAAACTCCGCTTCCTGTTTCCATGGTTGCCGAAACCTGCGCCTTCCGGCCTGCGGTCCTGCAAGCGCTCAGCGAGCGTAACCTCGCGTGGCGCACCATATTCGAGAACGGCAGCATCGACGCGACCACGGCAACCGTTCGTTCAGACCTCGCGGTCACGGCATGGCTCGCCTCTACCGTGCCCGTCGATCTCGACATCCTACCGCCGGACGCGGGGTTGCCAGAACTGCCGTCTTTCGCGATCAACCTGCACATGCCCAACGGCCATGCGTCGCCCGCTACAACCGAATTTGCTCGACACATCCGTGGGAACGTGACGCATTATCGACATGGAACATGAGCCTCGAGGAGGCGCCCTCGGGCGCAATGGATGTCTTACGGTAGGACCGCGGTACCACCAGTGCTCTGCGATGAATGGCCTGACGATTGTGTGGAGGTCTCAATCGCGACCCGCTGCCGGGAGACAGTTCCGAAGCACGTAGGGCGTCGGCACGGATTTGCCCGCGATCCTCGCGGTCGCGCTCGTCAGCTCCACTATTTGGGGGTTGTCGCGCACCGCTGCGACAGCCTCGCGGCTCGCCCACTGACCATAGTTCGCAATTTTGGTGCGGTCGAGGCTCAGGTGGAAATTGAAGGAGACGAAGCCGGGCACGTGCCGAACGGTCTCCGTAGCCGAGTGCACGAGATAGGCCAACACTTCCTCCGCGCGATCCGGGGCGATCGTATACACGTTGAGGGTGGTGACCAAACCGGCATCTGGGGCTAGTTTCGCGAAGCGGGCGCCAGATCCCGACGCATCGTAGGCGAGCGTCGAATTCTTCAGCTCGTACTGGATCGGCGTGAAGCTCGCGGCGATCTGCGCTTGCTCTCGAATGAGCGCCCCAACCTTGGGGTTTTCACGAGCGCCCGCAATCGCGCCGGGGGTCAGCCACTGAGCGTAGTTGACCACCTGTGTGCGATCGAGACTGACGTGGAGATTGGCGGACACGAACCCGGGAACGAACCGAATGGTGGAGAGGGTCGAACGGACCAGGAAGCTCAGCAAGTCCTCGGCCCGCTCGGGGGAGACCGTGTAGGTGTTGATGATGGTGACATAGCCGCTGGCAGGATCGAGGTGTGTGACAGACGCGCCCGATTGCGAGGCGTCAACTTTTGGGGGCGATTCTGACGGCGTATTCATGAGAGCAATCCTTCTGGGTGGGTGGCAGCAAAGTCATATTGCCCATGAACGTCCCCGCTGACCTTGCCCATCACGGTCGTCCAATCGCCCTCGCCGAACTGGAGAGGGTAATCGTTGCGAACATGCATGTCGGGAAACGCCTGGAGCATTCCGGCCAGGGCTCCGGCGAGCGCAGCATGAGCGCACAGTAGACTGAGGAATGTGTACCGTCGATAATGGAAGCTCCATATTTGTTTACTTCTCGTCCAATCACGTATGGACCCATTTCTCGAGCTCATTCGGCTGCTGCGGCCCCGGGCTACATTGTGGGGAGGGCTCGAGGGTGCGGGGCGGTGGGGGTTGTCATTTCGCAAGAAAGACGACTTGCTGTTTTGCTGGCTGGAACGCGGCGAGTGCCAGCTAACACGCGCGCTGTGCGCACCCGTGTACCTGCAGCCCAATGACTTCGTTCTCATTCGTACCACTACGTCATTCACGCTGACCTCGGACCCGTCGATGGAGCCAACAGACAGCGATACGGCGGTTGCGGTTGCAAAGGACCCGAAGCTAAAGCTCGGTGAGGGTGCGGACTTGCCAGTGACCCTCCACGGCGGCAGGTTCGTATTCGATACAGCGAATGAAGACCTGTTGTCCGGTCTGCTTCCGTCGCTGGTTCACATTGCGGCTGACGACACGTCCTCGTGGCGGGTGCGCTCCTTGTTGAAGATGAATGAAACGGAGTCTATGCGACCAGGGCCCGGCAGCGAGTTCATCATCGCTCGCTTGATGGAGCTGATCCTGGTGGAGATACTCCGCGGTGGCGCGCTTCGGGTGGGCGAGGAGCACACGGGATTGCTCGCCGGCCTTGCCGATCCGGTGACGTCACGGGCACTCTCGGCAATACACAGGGACTTGGCGCATGACTGGACTGTCTACGACCTGGCCCGGCTCTGCGCGGTCTCTCGCTCGAGCTTTGCGGCCCGGTTTCGCAAGATCGTGGGTGCGGGGCCCATTGAGTACGTTCTGGCTTGGAAGATGGCCCGGGCCAAGGACGAACTACGCTACGGTTCCCGGAGCATCAGCCAGATTGCATTCGATATAGGCTTCCAGTCCTCGAGCGCGTTTAGTAGCGCGTTCTCCCGATATGTGGGCTGCTCGCCGAAGCGCTTTGCGGATGCGGCTCGTGGGGCGTCTGTGGATTGATGACACTTAGCTGATGAGATGTCAGGAGGAGAACCGGCATGGCAGGCGTGTTAGAACTGGGCGGCCAGAGATTTGCCAGGCGCTTCGTTCAAAGCGGGGGCATTCGATTTCACCTGGTCGACGGAGGCGTAGGGCCGACGGTCGTCCTCATCGCAGGCTTTCCGCAGACCGCACATGCCTGGCGTCGGATTCAGCCCCTCTTGTCCGGCTCTTACCGTACCATTGCCATTGATCTTCCCGGGCAAGGCTACTCGGACAAGCCCTTAAACGGCTACGACACGCAAACTACGGCAGGACGAATTAACGACCTCTTGAAGTTGTTGGGCGTGCGGAGACACTTTTACGTGGGGCACGATATCGGAGCGTGGATTGGCTACCCCTACGCGCACCATTACGCCGCGGACTTGGATGGCATCGTCTTTATCGACGCAAATATCCCTGGTATCACCCTGAAGTCCGAGGTATCGGTCACAGCTCCGTCCAATTGGAGAAGTTGGCACTTCCTGTTCAATGCAGTGGATGATCTTCCGGAAGCGCTGCTTTCCGGAAAGGAGCGCGTCCTGATCGAGTGGTTCTTCAACAAGAAAGCCGCTAATGCGATGGCGGCCTTCGAGCCGGCTGATATCGATGAGTACGTAAAATCCTACGCCTCGCTGGGCGGTCTTCGCGGCATGCTCGGCTACTACCGGGCCGTCGAGGAGGATATGCGGCAAAACCAGAGCTTATTCGCCAACAAAATCAAGACGCCGGTGTTAGCGTTGGGCGGCGATGTCGGCAGCGCACCAAACATCCCTGAATTGATGAAGCCGCTCTGTGAGAATCTTAGAGGAGGTCAGATCGAGGCCTGCGGACACTACGTTCCAGAAGAGCAGCCGGAGAAGCTCGCAATCGAATTAGTGAGCTTCTTCAAGGCCTGTCTTGGTTGACCCGAGGTTCTGCACGTATTCACTAGTAGCAGCGGTCTTATCTCGGCTATGAACATCGGAGATGAGGCCGATCCAAGGGCTGGCTATCAGCGACGCGAGATTCGAACCGTCATCGATGAGTGGCGGAGAATGCGACGTCCAAGCGCTTGCTCTTGAAGGAGTTGACGACGAAATCGACGAAAACACGCGTCTTGGCCGACATGAGCGTCCGTGATGCGTAGTAGAGCGAGAGTGCGCCGGCATCCGCGTACCAGTCCGGAAGCAGCCGAACCAGATCGCCGCGCTCCAAGTCGCGCAGCACATCGAGCAGAGCGATCAATGACACACCCAATCCAAGACGTGCGGCCTCTCGCATCGCGGTGGGATCATTCAGGACGATGGTTTCAGTGAGTGTTTCGGCCACCTCGATGCCACTCGCATTCCGGAGCATCCAGTGGCGAATTCGTCCCGTACGCAGCGAACGCATGACGATGCCGTTGTAGGCAGCGAGCTGAGAAGGATCGACCGGAGGCGTCCTCCCGGACATATATGCTGGTGAGGCGACAGCGACGACATGCACCGGCGCCAGCGTGCGCGATACGAGACCGGGGGCGAGCTCAAAGGCGCCGCCGATGGCGGCATCGTAGTTCTCGGCGATCAGATCCACGGGCCGGTTCTCGAGGTGCCACTCCGGCGTGATTCGCGGGTACTTTGCGAGGAAGCGTGGCAGCAAGGGCAGGATATGCGTGAGGCCAATCGATGGACTCATGCTGACTTTCAACACTCCTGCTGGCTCGCTGTTGTGGGCCGCTGCCTCGGCAATCGCAACCTGGAGCGCATCGAGGTTGCGGTCGATCGAAACCAGGAACCGCTCGCCGGCGTCCGTGAGGGTGAGTTTGCGTGTCGAACGGTGAAACAGCCTGACCCCGAGGTTGCGTTCCAGCATCGCCACGTTTCGGCTGATTGCGGCCGCGGTCAGTCCCAGCCGGCGTCCCGCTTCTGAAAAGCTGCCGCCTGCCGCCGCCCGCACGAAGGATTCGAGGTTCGCCAGAGTCTCCATATGCGCCGACTATCTTCAACTATTCCTTGCAAGAAAGACAAGAGAATACCCACTAATCAGGGCGCAAGAAAGCAGCCAGCATCAACCACTGCGTGAGCTTCATGGTTTGTTGGATATGGGACCCACTTCGGTCAACACCTGTCCGGCTATCACATCTCCCATCGGTCACCCTACCTTGGTCCACAGGGTGTCACTGCTTTCATACCGCACGACGAAGCCGGTTACTTTGCCTGCCGCGTCTCGCCGAAAGACCTTGCGCACGCGAGGATTACCCGGAACAAACAGGACGTCGCGCGTCTCAGCCTGCTGTTCAATTTCCGGCCCATCCGCACGCTTTGCGAGAATCCGATCACCTTCCCGGCGGATGGTGAAGGTGCCCGAATCCGCACGATAGGTGCCCGCAAGTTCGTCTATCTGAGCTTGCGAGAGCTGTATAGCTGGCGGGTCGGAAAGCACATTGGTGATATGGAGTACGCGTAGCCTCCAAGCGCCGTTCAGACGCTGCCACGTCTCTGTAAAGACATAGCGAACTTTGTTCTCGTCCGTATCTTCGTGGAGGACGACAGCCGTATCACCAGCCCGGGTCAGCTTGTAAGTCAGTATTTGCAGTGGTTTGGATGTCATTGGCTCCAACTGCCGAAGAAAAGCGTCGAGATATGTAACGCCACCTTCTTCGTCAAGATAGAAGAAATCGCCTGCCGCCAATTTCTGCCAAGCCGCGCGATTCGCCGTATGTACCGCCCTGAGCAAAATCTCATCACTCTTGCGCAGTTGCGTCTCCAGACGAGGGTCCGGTCCAGCCGGCTGCGCAGCAGGTGAGCTTACCGGTACATTCGAAACGGTTGCGAATGTGACGGCAAGCATGGTCGAACGAAAACAGGACATTCTCAATACCTCTATACCAAACGTTGAGTCTCGGAGGGTTGGACCACTTGGAGGGGTCCAACGTGAGTGGCTGGCTAGGATTCGCCACGTCAAATACGCTCAAAGACCTGGTGTGCCGTAACCGCGCTGACGTTTCAAGGGGATACTGAATCCTATCGTGTCGGATTCGTGCTGGGCAATAGCCCTATCTTTTCTGGCCGCTCGAATCCTGCGGTCGTTACCGCGCGCGGCGCAGTACGATACGGTCTGACTCGTCAACGGCCTTCAGGTCGAAGGCATGTTCGAGACTGCTGATCCAGTCTGTAACGTTGTCGCGTGTGACGGTGCCCGTGATGATCAGAGCGCCGACACTGTCGTCCTCGGGCACGATTGGCTTGGGTATGTACCGGTTCACGTCCTGCAGCACGTATTTGAGCGGTTGCTGCTGGAACTCGAGCTGTCCTCTTTGCCACGATGTTGCGGCGAAAAGATCCTCTTGTTTTGCGACCGTTTCGATACCGGCGCTGCCCGCGAAAGTCTCTTCTCCCGCCGCAACGTGCACCGAATGCAACTTCGGTTCGAACTGGCGCAGCAGGGCGATGGGGACGATCGCGGACTCCGGCTCCACGACGACCCGGCCTTCGGTCACCGCGACAATGACTCGATCGCTTTCACGCCGGACGTTGAATTCCGTGCCCAACGCGGTGATGCTGGCGCTCCCCGCGCGAACTTTGAAAGGTCGTGCCGGGTCCTTGGCGACCACAAAAAACGCTTCGCCACGCTGCAAATCGATGGCGCGGACGCTCTTTGACAACGCGACTTCCACTTGCGAGTTTCCGCCCAGGATGATTCGGGATCCATCCTCCAACGGCACAGTGCGATTCTCGCCGACTTCAGTGGTCAGGACTTTGACATGGGCGGCCCGAAGGCCCGGAAATCCTCCGGTTCCAAGGCTTCCCAACACCGCTCCGACTGCAATGAGCAGTGACGCGGCGATGGCGAAGTGGTGTCCCCGATGAGCGGAGCGAGGCCGCCATTGACTCACGGGAATCGAGCCGTCGTAGTGGTCTAGCGACAGTTCGCGCTGACCTGACGTCGCGCGCATTTGCAGCTGGCCTACGCTGTCGGAGATCTGTTCGAATTGGGAAAACACCGCGGCGTGGCGCGGATCGGCCTTCATCCACTCCTGCCACGCAAGGGTGTCTTCGGGCGAGAGTCCCGGGTCTTGCAACCGCACCAGCCATTCGGCAGCGGCAACATGAATCGGATCGGTCTCCGCGGCCGTCCACGCGGCATCAGGTTTCATTGGATCCTTCCCAGTGCAAGCCCGCGCGGCAATAGAGCAGTGCGCGCACGACGTATTTGCGTACCATGCTTTCCGAGAGCCCGAGCGTCTTCGCGATGCTCGCGAAGTCCTTACCGTGGACCTGGTGCAGCAGGAATGCTTGCCGGCATTTCGCCGGCAGGGCCACGACCAGCCGTTCGAGTCGCTTGAGCTGCTGTTGGCTCGCGAGATGACGCTCGGGAGTCAATTCGTCAGCGAGCTCCTCGTGGAGGGACGGCTCTGTTGCGAGGCTTTGGGTATGGTCGCGGCGACGCCGGTCGGTGGCGAGATTGGCCGCCGTTTTGAACAGGAAGGCACGCAGGTAACTGATCGCGCCTGGATTATCCAGGCTGAGCAACCGGACGTAAGCCTCCTGTGCAACCTCACGGGCCTCCTGGTACGACCGCAACCGCGCGTGCAGAAACCGTACGAGAGCCTCGTTATGTTCACGGAAGAGGCGTTCCATCAGCTCCGCCCGCGCTCGTTCTTCACCGGTGTCGGTGTCCGAGTCGCGCGCCGAAGAGCACTTTTCCCGCGTGGTATTCATTCAGTATGCCTGACTTCCCAAGTGTAAGACGGATGGCGTGGGGTGATTTGGAATTTATTTCCAGGCGAATCGCAGCCTGGCCAAATACATTCCAATTCGGGCCCCCCGGTGCGTCTTAGCCAGCAGTCAGCGGCCATTCGAGCCGCGAATTGCGGGGGAAGTGCATGAAAATCGGGTGTATCGTCGGCTGCATGTGGCGGGGGGCGCAGGTTCTGCTGATCTGTTGCCTCGCTGGAGTACACCCCGGCGAGGCGGCTGCCGATCTCGGCAGCTCGTTCAAATTCGACATTCCACCGCAGCCGCTGCCTACGGCGCTGCTAAAGTATTCCGAGCAATCCGGCGTACAGGTCACCAGCTCGGGCCAACTCATCGCGGGCCACGCCGCCGCGGGGGTGGTGGGGACCTTCGATGCGAAAGATGCGTTACGGCGTCTGTTGCAAGGTACCGATCTGGGATACACCGTCATCGGCCGCAATACGGTGGTGATTACCTCCGATACCCGATCCGCAGGGGCAGGCAGGCAGGACTCGAGCTCGCCGGAGCAGAACTCTCAGCAAGGAGCCCAGAGCCCCAGTCTCTGGGAGCGGTTTCGCACGGCTCAGGCAGGCGATCAGTCGCCTGCGGGATCTTCTCCCGTAACCGCGGCGCCGGTGTTTGGTCAGCAAAGACCGGATGCGCCGGTGCCTGTAGTGCTCGAGGAAGTCATCGTGACCGCGACCCGCCGCGCCGAGTCGGCGCAGAACGTTCCCGCTTCACTCACTGTGTTGGGCGGAACGCAGCTCGATAATCTCGGCATCACCAACATCAATGACATGGCCGCGCTCGTCCCGGGACTGCAGGTGGCCAGTGGCGCGCCAGGGGCCAACGAGGAGGTGTTGCGCGGCATTTCCACCGGTCTGGCTACGACCGGCGCAACCGTCGCCACCTACTTCGACGACGTCCCCACGACCGGCACCTCGTACGCCAGTGCTGGTGAGATCTTCACGCCCGATCCCGACTTGTTCGACGTGCAGCGGGTCGAGGTGCTGAAAGGCCCACAGGGAACCCTATTCGGCGCAAGCTCCATGGGCGGCCTGATCCACTATGTCTTCAATGAGCCCAACCTCGAGAAATTCGAGGGCAAGGCGGAGGTTGGATTCCAGGGTATTCCCGCTCACGGCACCGGGAATGCGCAGCGCCTGCTAGTGAACCTACCGTTGCTCAAAGATACCCTCGCGATCCGGATGGATGGCTTTCGGCTCACGACCCCGGGCTACATTGACAACGTTTTCCGGCACCAGACAGATACCAACACCTCGCTCTCCGAAGGGGGCCGTGTGTCGATTCTCTGGAAACCTTTCGATGACTTCAGCGCACGGGCGACTTCCTATTACCAGCGGTTGACGGCGGACGTCGCCACCGTGGATGTACAGCCTCAGACATTGCAGCCGACCTCTGGAGAGCTCCAAACCGCCGTCAAGTTGCCACAATCGATGTACTCGAAGTGGTTCGTCAACAACCTGACGCTCAGCTACGACTTCCCCTGGGCGAACCTGCTGTCTTCCACGAGCCTCCAGAAGCAGTTCACCGATCTCGAAGAGGACGCCAGCAACCTGTACGGAACGCTCTACGGTCCTCTCGTCGGGGGTAATGCGGCCCGGCTACCAGAGATTGTCGACCTCAGCAAGACGACGGAGGAGGTGCGGCTGACTTCGCCGACCGGCCAGAAGCTGGAATGGCTCGGGGGCTTTTATTACACGCACGAGATTGCGTCGACGCGGCAAAGCGTCAGCCTCTACGATGCGACCGGTGCGACCGACATACTGCTCGCTCCGGATCTGATCACCGCCGAGATCCAGTCGCGGTTGCGGGAGACCGCCGGATTCGGCGATGTCACCTACCACTTCAATCCCGCTTTCGACCTGCAGGCGGGCATTCGGTACGGCAGCATTGTCAATCAGTACAACCAACCCTACGAAACGCTGTCCGGAACGCCCCTGGTCCCCCCACTGGCGGCCAGCACCACCCTCGACAAGACGACCTACCTGGGCGTAGCGCGCTATCATTTCGACCGGGACACCATGTTGTATGCCCGGGTCGCGACGGGCTATCGGCCCGGCGGCCCGAATGACCGCATCCCGGGCTCCACGGCGCCGGCGACTTACGCGCCAGACAACCTCGTCAGCTACGAGCTGGGTCTCAAAGGCGACCTGGCTGACAACGTCTTCAACTACACGGTAGATGTCTACCGGATCAACTGGAAGAACATCCAGGTCATCGGGGTCGACCCGGCCACGAGTTTTACTTTCTATGCCAACGGCGGCAAGGCCTACAGCCAGGGGCTCGAGCTCGAGTTCGGCTACCGGCCGCTGGCGAATCTGCGCCTGGGGCTGACAGGCGCCCTCAACCAGGCCAAGCTCGATGCGGACCTTGCGATTCCCGGCGCCGTGGGCAGCAGCGGGGACGAGTTGCCCTATGCACCCAAGGTGGCGGTGACCGGCACCGTTGACTACATGCACCCTCTGAGCGCGGCACTGAACGGATTTGCCGGCCTGACCGTGGCGGAAGTCGGCGCCCGCCGGGCGTATTTCGCCAGCCCGGTAGTTGGTATTCCGGCGCTCGGTCCTGAGTTTGCCTCGACCACGGGGATCCTACCTTCCTACACGACGCTGGATCTTCGATGTGGGGTGATCCATGGACCGATCAGGCTCACGGTCTACGCGCG
>Ga0210388_10000780_pt1 | contig 25349 bp, 26 predicted proteins | sample IncBWC19OmetaG_FD_155485 | JGI IMG/M metagenome (GOLD analysis project Ga0210388, IMG submission 155485) | Forest soil microbial communities from Barre Woods Harvard Forest LTER site, Petersham, Massachusetts, United States - Inc-BW-C-19-O ...
ATCGCCAAGCCCAATGACGTCGCCGCTCTTCAGTTCCGCATGCTCGATGCGCACGCCGTTTACCAGAACGCCGTTGGCGCTGCGCTGGTCCCTGACAACCCAAACGTCGTGATTGCCTTCGAGCAGCGCGTGACTGCGGGAAATGCTGGAGTGGGGAAGCGTGATGTCGTTGGACGCGGCTCGCCCAATGTGAATCGTCGAGCCGTCTTTCAGCTCATAGAGGCGTGGCGGAGCGTCGGGGCGTTCAATGATTAGTCGTGGCATGGTCGGATCAAAGCGCTATTGCTATGTTCATGCCGTTTGCCGCGGCACGCAACGAAAGTGTGAGGCTGATTGTCCGATTCCGCAATCTGGTGTTGAACTCAGGCTTAGGTTGAAATGTGCCAGGCAAGTTGGGCTACGATAGCTTGGTGTACAGCGAACTAGTCTTGGAGCACTTTCGGAATCCTCGCAACGCCGGCAAGCTGGCGAACGCTACCGCCGAAGTGCAGGCGACGAATCCGGTTTGCGCCGATATTCTCGAGCTGGCAGTTCGAATCGAGGGTGGCGCAATCGTCGAAGCACGCTTCCTATGCCGCGGCTGTACCACCTCGATTGCTTCCGCATCGTTGTTGACGGAACGCCTCACGGGCTGCACCCTTGCGGCAGCGCGCTTGATCACGGCCCAGGCTATCTCCGAAGCCTTGGGCGGCCTACCGCCGGCAACCTTTCACGGCGCGCAACTCGCCGCAGACTCCCTCGGGCTTTTGCTTTCGAAATTGGCCTAATGGAAAGCACCCAGCAAGACCGCCATCAACTGCCCAGAGCCCGCTGCATCGTGCCTGGATCATTCAAATTAAGGATGCAGCCTTCTTCATTCGTCTGCACGATCTGAACTTCGCCGGAATGCGCCCAAACGACGGACCGCGCTCCCGTGTCGAGCGGGGCATTTTTCAATTCCTCGTAGAGCGCTGAAGAAAAAATAACAGGATGTCCCCGTTTGCCTTCGTAAACCGGAAGCACGATGGACTTGCCGGAACTGTAGAAAGATTCCACCAGCTCTTCGACGAGCGCCGAACTGATGAGCGGATGATCAATCAGAAAGAGAATAATGCCGTCTGTTTGAGGAGGAAGGCTCCGCAGCGCCGCCTGAATGGAACTCAATTGGCCTTTTTCCCAGTCCTCATTAATGACGATTTCCTCAGGAGCCAGATTTACTTCTTTCGCGATCGGCTCAGCATCCGCTCCCAGCACCACACGGCGCACGCCGATTTGTGGATGGCGCGCCACGTCGAGCAAATGTTCAAGGAATGGACGGCCTTGATAGGAGAGCAGCGCTTTCGGCGAGCCCATCCGGCGCGATGCGCCGCCCGAGAGGATGATGGCAGCGAGCATGCCGCCTCTTTTCGCTTTCAGCGTTCCGTTAGTGCAGGGCGCGGTTCGTAAACCAATTTTTTGTGTGCAGCCGACTCCGCATTGCGGCGAACGGCAATCAATTCCGCCACAATGCTGATAGCAATTTCTTCCGGTGCAAGCGCACCAATTTCCAGTCCCATGGGTGCATACACACGTTGAAATTCCTCGGGACGGTATCCTTCGTTCTCCAACGCTTTGTATACCGAAATGACTTTGCGCTTGCTGCCAATCATGCCGACGTAGCGAGCGGACGTTCGCACAGCCCATCCGAGCACGCGCATATCTTCTTTGTGGCCGCGCGTAACGATGATCAGATAGCTGGCAACATTTGGACGAATCTTTTCGAAGGCGTCCTCGTAGCTCGTATAAATTTCTTGCGCCATGGCGAACCGTTCAGGGTTGGCAAAAGCTTCGCGGTCGTCCACGACCGCAATGCCAAATCCAGCGGCGCTGGCAGCCTTCGCCACAGCCATCGAAACATGTCCGCCTCCAAAGAGATAAAGGATGGGCTGCGGCAGGATGGGCTCCACGAAAACTTCCAACGTGCCGCCGCAAATGAGGCCGTTGTCATAAGTCGCCTCATTATTCAAATTGAAGACCATCTTGCGCGGCGCTTCCTTGTGCATCACTTCCTTGGCCGCAGCCCAAACCTCGGCTTCTACACAGCCACCGCCGATCGTTCCCATGATCGACCCGTCGTCCCGCACAAGCATCCGCGAGCTCTCATAGCTGGGAATCGAGCCATTCGTGTGCACAATCGTCGCCAGCGCTCCGCGCAGCCCTGCGCGCCGCATTTTTACGATTTCTTCGAACAGGTCCAATCTCTGCCTCAGCCCTCAGCCTACGGCTGACCACTGGTCGTGTCAATCCACACGCGTTCAATGCTGGCGCGTTCTGGACACTCTGCCACCACGGTGTTACCTTGCGATTCTCGGAAAAAAACAGGGGGCGCAATGAAGGCGATTCGATTCCATCAGCATGGTGGGCCGGAAGTATTGAAGTATGAGGACGCACCGGAGCCCGTCTTGCGCGCGAACGAAGTGCTCGTGCGCGTGAGAGCCTGTGCGCTGAATCGCCTCGACCTTTGGGTGCGCACCGGCTTGCCAAACGTCCCGATTCCGCTGCCGCACATTCCGGGAAGCGATGTTGCGGGAGAAGTAGCGCAAATTGGTGCCGATGTAACCACGGTCAAAGTTGGCCAAAAGGTGGTGCTCGCCCCTGGCGTGACGTGCGGCAAGTGCGCGGCATGCCTTTCCGGCCACGACAATCGCTGCCGCCAATTCACAAACTTGGGCTACAAGATCAATGGCGGTTGCGCTGAATTTGTTCGCTGCCCGGAAGTAAACTGTATGCCCTATCCCGAGAATCTTTCCTTCGAGGAGGCAGCGAGCATCCCGCTCGTTTTTCAGACTGCCTGGCACATGCTCATCTCGCGCGCCGAACTTCAGCCTGGGGAAGACGTGTTGATTTTAGGAGCCGGCAGCGGCGTCGGAACCGCCGGCATACAAGTCGCCAAGTTTTTCGGTGCACGAGTCATCGCCACTGCAGGAACCGATGAGAAACTCGCGAAGGCCCGCGAGCTTGGCGCCGATTACGTCATCAACCACAAGACCCAGAGAATCCGCGACGAAGTGCGGCGCATCACGAATAAGCGGGGTGTAGATGTCGTGTTCGAGCATGTTGGCACAGCGACGTGGGACGAAAGCGTGGCGAGCCTCGCTCTTGCTGGCCGACTGGTGACCTGCGGCGCAACGACCGGCTACGACGCAAAGATCGATCTGCGTTTTCTTTTCAGCCGACAGCTTTCTCTGCTCGGGTCCTATATGGGGGCGAAGTCGGAACTGCTGACGGTCATGAAGCTCGTCGCCGTAGGCCGTTTGAAGCCCATTGTCGATCGCGTTTTTCCGCTAGCGGAAGCTGCCGCCGCCCACACCTATCTCGAATCAGGATCGCAGTTCGGCAAAGTGGTCCTCGCCGTGTAGCGTATTCGCTTCGGAACTTTGCTATTCTCTCGGCGTCTCGCAGGCGAAAACGGAAAACATCGCACATGGCAAGCTGGCAAGCTCACCTCTCAGTGTGGATCATCAAATGGCGCGTCAAACGAAAACTCCGTGGTGTGCGCGACTATCGCATCGCACGCAAAATTCTGAAGCCTGATCCTTATAAAGTGCCCGCGGACGTGCACATTTCTCCTGCTCAGATTGGTGGAGTGCCCGGAGAGTGGGTAGAGGGAAGTTCCGCTGCAAAGGCCGTTCTCTTGTATTTGCACGGCGGTGGCTATTTCGGATGTTCGGCGCAAACTCATCGGCCGATCACGGTAGCTCTCGCGCGTCAGGGATTCCGCGTTTTCGCGCCGAACTACCGTCTCGCGCCGGAAAATCAATTTCCAGCTGCAGTCGATGACGCGGTGGCGGTCTATTGCGGACTCCTGGGCGAAGGGTATTCGCCCGAGCGCATTGTCGTCAGCGGGGAGTCTGCGGGCGGCGGCCTCACGCTCTCTCTCCTCTTGACGCTCCGCGAAGAGGGGAATCCTCTTCCGGCCGGAGCCGCCCTCTTCTCGCCATGGACCGATCTTGCTGCCACCGGCGAATCTATTCGCACCAACTCCGAAAGCTGCGCCATGTTCTACGGACCGGACGTGGCCTTCACTTCGCGTCTTTATTTGGGCGAAATGGATCCGCGAAACCCGGTCGCTTCGCCACTCTATGCCGATCTCACCGGGCTTCCGCCGCTTCTCATTCACGTGGGCGAGGATGAAGTTCTGCGCGATGATTCCACGCGTCTAGCAGAAAAGGCGCGGGCCGCAGGCGTTCGCGTTGAACTAAAAGTTTGGCCGGTCGTTCCGCACGCCTGGCAGCTTGCGCCACACCTCGTTCCCGAAGCTCGGCAATCGTTGCGCGAAAGCGCGACGTTTCTGCGTGCCCTTGCTGCCGAGGATGCAGCGAACTTTCGTCCGGCTGCCAACTAAGCTGGTCGCGCCAGAACGCGTAGCTTTGCTTCATTTGTGTCCCTCGCTCGCCTGTGCGAAAATGAGGTCAGACGAGGGCACCATGAGCACATCGCTCGGCAAACACGTCACACTCACCAAACCCGACGACTTCGGCAGCCTGCTCGAAGACGAAGGCATTATTTTCACGACGCTCGACAAGGCTGTGAACTGGGCCCGCAAAAGCTCCATCTGGCCACTCGGCTTCGGCTTGGCCTGCTGCGCGATCGAAATGATGTCCATGGCCGCCGCCCGCTTTGACGTTGCGCGCTTCGGCGCAGAAGTTTTCCGCCCATCGCCGCGCCAGGCTGACCTGATGATCGTCGCCGGCCGCCTCTCGCAGAAAATGGCTCCCGTCATTCGCCAGCTCTACGATCAAATGCCAGAGCCCAAGTGGGTCATCTCCATGGGCGCTTGCGCCACTTCCGGCGGCGTCTTCAACAATTACGCCATCGTGCAAGGTTGCAACCAGGTGATTCCCGTCGATGTCTATGTTCCCGGCTGCCCGCCGCGTCCCGAGGCCGTCCTCTACGCCATCCTCCAACTACAAAAGAAAATCGACAACGAAAAAGGCTCCTTCAAGCGCGCATTGAATCTCGATTAAGTGGCACAGACTTCAGTCTGTGCGCTTTTGCGTGCCCGCCTGTTGAAGCTCAACGTGAAGCCATACCAAATCCTTCGGACCGCACTCATTTGCTCGATTCTTCTGCTCTCTGGCTGTCATGTCTACCGCGACCCTCCTCCGCCGCCTCCACAGCCCATGTGGACGCTGGCCTGGAGTGACGAATTCTCCGGCCCCGACGGGTCCTCGCCAGACTCCGAAAAATGGACCTACGACGTCGGCGGAAACAGCTGGGGCAACAAAGAACTCGAGTACTACACCAATCGCAGAGAAAACGCCCGCATTGAAAAGGGAAATCTAGTAATCACCGCGCAAAAAGAATCCTTTACGAGCCCTGATGACGTAACGCGTGACTACACTTCCGCGCGCCTCAAAACGCTAAATCATTTCACGCAAACTTACGGGCGCTTCGAAGCCCGCATCAAAATTCCGGAAGGGCAAGGAATGTGGCCCGCATTCTGGATGATTGGCCAGGACATCCGGGCCGTCGGCTGGCCGAAGTGCGGCGAAATCGACATCATGGAAAATATCGGAAAGGAACCCGGCACGATTCACGGTTCGTTGCATGGCCCCAGTACAGTCGCTCGTACCAGCGACTTAACTTCCATTTTCACTCTTCCGCCCGGCCAGAGCTTTGCCTCCGATTTCCATCTCTACGCCGTCGAATGGGAACCCGAGACAGTCCGTTTTTACGTCGACTCCCATCTGTACGCTACCTTTCGCTCTTCCGACTGGCCCGCGGGCGGGAAATGGGTTTTCGATCATCCGTTTTTCATCATTCTCAATGTCGCCGTAGGAGGCGGCTGGCCAGGCAGCCCAGATGCCTCCACAAAATTCCCGCAAACCATGCTTGTCGACTACGTCCGCGTTTATACTAAGCGCTAGTTTTTGTCCGCCAGCTTGGGAGAATTGATCACCATGTCTACGCCTGCAGATCCCGCTCGCCAACTTCTTCGCCACACCGTGGCCACGGTCGCCTATCGCGGTGGAAAAGCACTGCGCGGCGCCCCGGATTCGTTCGCGACATTTGCTGTGGGCGAGAGTCCTCGTGCCCCAGCGAAAATCCTCGCTCACATGGGCGATCTTTTCGATTGGGCTCTTTCAATGGCGAGTGGGGAAGCCGCCTGGCACGATTCCCAACCGCTCGCATGGGATGCGGAGGTCGCCCGCTTTTTCTCTTCGCTGAAAAAGTTCGACGACTATCTTGCCTCGCTGGAGCCTCTTCGCTCTCCCGCCGAAGGCCTTTTTCAAGGACCTATTGCGGACGCCCTCACGCATATCGGGCAACTCGCCATGCTCCGTCGCCTCGCCGGTTGCCCGATCAAAGGCGAAAATTATTTTAAAGCGGAAATCGCTACCGGCCGCGTCGGAGCAGAGCAATCCGCCCCCCGCCGCGAATTCGATTAATCCATCTGAACTTCTGTAGAGAAGTGACTACGGAAAACCCGAATCACCGTTACTTTGCAGTCGCGGTTTCTGCAGCAAACGCTTCGGGGAATTTGGAAACGACCGCAGTTCCCCCCGACCAATTCAGTTTGCTTCCAAGCGCGTTGTGGTCTTTGCGCACATATCCCATTCCGATTGCATGGCTCAAAAAGGATGGAACGGCGGCGCGAGTCACGAAACCGACTTCTTTTCCATCCACGGTCAGCGTCTCGCCCGCAACCGGAATCCCCGCGCCATCAAAAAGAATATCGACTCTTCGCCGATTCACCTGGCCGCGTGACCGCACGCGTTCCACAATCTCCTGTCCCGTATAGCAGCCCTTCGTGTAGCTGATGTGGCTGTCCTGCAAGCCTGCCTCGTGCGGGATCTGTTTTTCTCCAAAGTCATATCCAAACCACGGCACGCCTTGCGCAAGCCGCTGCGCGCTCAGCGCCGCATAGCCCATCGGACCGCCGCCATATTTCTTCACACTTTCCGAAAGAGTCTGCCAAAGATCTCTCAGCTTCTCGCGTTCGACCATAAATTCGCATCCTACAACTCCGCCCGGAGAACGCCGCTTCAGCCAGCAGGGAATTGACGCGACTGTCGCCTCCCTGCGACTAAGCTCTGTAAATTCCAAGAGGTCGATTCCCGTCAACTCTCGAACAACGACGGCAGCCCTCGGACCCTCAATCGACATGGCTCCGTATCGCTGCGATTCGTCAGTCAGCGTCACATCATCCATGATGATGTATTTTTCAATCACTTCGATAAGACGCTCACGAATCATCGCGTAGGAAAGACAGAAGAGATTCTCCGGCAGCGCGTAAGTTTCGACCTCCGCAAGAATGTGCCCCTGCGGACTTAGCAGCAGCGACGAATTTCCTTGTCCAACCTGAAGATCTTTAATGTTGTTCGTCAGGATGGCGTTCAAATAGCGCACCCGGTCCGGCCCTGTGAACGAAAGATAGGCTAGGCAATTCTTGTCGACCAGGGCCACGCTCTTGCGCGCGAACTCTTGTTCCTCTCGCGGGTCGATCCAATGGTCCGGCAGGCCGCACCCGAACCACGTTCCCAGAGTCGCACCGGAATCTTTGTGCAGCGCGGCAAGCGGCGTTTCGATCGCGACGCCTGTCTCTCTTGTCTCCATGCTTTTCCTTCCTTCAACAGCTTAGCAAAGTAAAAGAGTGTCTGCGTGCGCCGCGCTCCTGCTTTACCGGGAGTGGATGATATAATCTAAAGTTATGACGGACGCTGTGCCCACCTTCGACGCTGTATCGCAAGGACTCATCCACATCACCATTCCGGTGGGAATGCTGCAATGCAATTGTTCTATCATCGGCGATCCCATCACCCGCGAAGCGCTCGTGATTGACCCGGGCGACGAAGTCACGCGCATTCTGGAACTCCTGGGTCGGCACAGGCTGACGGTTAAAGCCATCGTTAGTACTCACGCGCACATCGACCACGTCGGCGGTCTTAGCAAGTTGCGCCAATACACTGGCGCTCCCATCCTAATGCATCGGGACGATCTGCCTCTTTATCAAGGGATGGAAGTGCAAGCGGCGTTCCTTGGAGTTGCCACGCCGGAGATCTGCGATGTCGACCAGCTTTTGAAAGAAGGCGACGCGCTGAGCTGGGGTTCGTTCCAAGCCAACGTCATGCACACACCGGGTCATACGCCGGGCAGCGTGTGCCTTTATTTGCCGAAGGACGCCGGCGCCGTTGCCATGCCCGTTCCGCGACTTTTTGCGGGCGACACTCTCTTCGCCGGCAGCATTGGCCGCACCGATTTGTGGGGCGGTTCGATGGACCAAATCACGGACTCGCTTCGCGGGAAGCTAATGCAGTTGCCCGACGAGACGATCGTCTATCCCGGCCACGGCCGCCTGACCAGCATCGGCCAGGAACGCAACACCAATCCGTTTTTGATTACGACCTGATTTCTTGCGGCGGCGCACGCAGTTTCAGCCGCGCTCGGCGGAAAGGTGTGGCACGCAATCTACGGGTTCCGCTTCTCTCGCGCGCGTTTCAATTCTTCCATAACCGATTGCACGAGCTGCTTCGCGTGCTCCAGTTCCTGAGTGATGATGCGCAGATCCATCGCCGGGACCGCCGCGTTCCGCTGGCTGGTGCAATAAACGCCGTGCTGTCCGACTAGCACCAGCGCATTCGTCATGCGGTCCAGTGACACGGCGAGCCGGCCGCGCTCCCGTCCGTACATTTGTTCGTAGTGCTCCAGCTCATCCTTATGTTCATCAAATGCATTCATGGATAGCAGTCCTTGTTCCTTCGCGCGCTTTCGCAGGCCCGCCAGACGGTTGCACATCGGGCACATACAACACGCACCAAACTTTACCCCATGCGGTGCGCGGAACATAATTCGCTTGAGCCACCAATAGACGACTTACCCACTCCCCAGCGCAATCCGTGGGTTTGGCGGCAAGCAGTCCGGCCCCGCTGTACGGGCTTGGGAAAAGATTCGGCTGGAGCAATCTGACAATGCGACGATCCGACCTCGTGCAGCACAAGGAAAAAGAGAAGGGCGCTGTGACGCGCACTTCGCAAATCGTCTTCGGTGAGCGCCAGCATCTGCTGCGCGTTCTCGATTCGCTCGAAGGCACGGATTTGCCCATCGCCCGGCTGCAGCAGGAGCGCCGCATCCTGGAAGATCTCATCCACGCGCGTACCCGCGAACTCAATCAAATCAACACGGCTTGGGACGAAAAGATCGGCCTCGTTCTGAGCGCCGACGCCAAACCGGAAATGCTTGAAAAGCTCGTCAAGCAAGCGCCTGAAGAAGATTTCTATCTGCTGCGGTTGATCAGCGAGCATCCGCGCGCCAACGCAAAAACTCTAAATAAGCTGGCCAAGCATCCCTACGGCGCGATTCGCGAAAATGTCGCCCGTCATCCGAACGCCGACGCCGGCACGCTCACTTGGCTCAGCAAAGATCGCAGCCAACCGCTCTGGTATCTCGTCGCCTTCAATCCCAACACTCCCACTCCGCTGCAGCGCCGTCTCCGTGATCGCCTCAAAAAGCTAGGCGAAAACCAACTCTCTCGTTAGCTCCCGACAACATAAAGCCGGGAGGGGGCAGTTTCCTATGGTCTTCTCGACAAAGCCCTAGCCTTGAAATACCTCGAATCTGGCCGCTGATCCACACCTCTTCTCACGTTTTCCGGCAAGCCGGCATCTACGCTCAAACCGGATTTTGCCAGAGCTTCCCTTTTTATTCCGAAATAACGCAAGTGTGTAGCAGGTTTCGTGTCGTCCTCTTTGAGCTACTCGAGAGCCAGCCGATGGCCAATCCCAGGAACCGGGCCGCCCGGCGGTGCTACTAGCCAACCGGATACACGGTAGTACTCGCGCTCTATTGGCCGCTGCAGGGGCGGTGGGGAAAATGAATGCACCCTAGGGTTTTCTAATGTGTTTTGCAGTTGGAGGTGCGTAGTGAAGTCTTTTAATATGTTGAAGATACCGATGATCCTACTGGGACTTGGAGGAGCGCTGCTGCTGTCTCCGGCCTGCAAAGCGCAGGAAGTTAGCCCGGCGATTTTCACAAATACTGGTGTCGAAGATGCTTACCCAGCGGCGAAGCCAAAGCCGGCAGCAACGCACTCGCGGAAACAGCAAACCGGTCCCGCTACGAGCACGCAACTTGCCGCCAAGCGCAATTCGTCTAAACCTGCGCAGCCCAGCGTGCAGTTGGTGGCAGAGAAGCGCAAGCAAACTCCGAAGCCGTAAGCAGGCAGGTGTGGCAGGGCTGAACGCAACTCCGCGCAAGAGCCAAGCCGAAGACGTCGCTGCTCGCCTGAAAAAACTGGGCCAAAACCAACTCTCCGGCTGACAGGTACTGATTGTCTGGCTTATCCGTCTAAATATGTTAAGAGCTGGAGTGTCCTGAATCGCCGGCAGTTGAACCCATCGCGCGGCCAGGTTGGCATGCGAGTGGAAGAGTGATCGTAACCGTGGTCCCTTTTCCTTCTTCTGAGCTGATCCGTACGTCACCGGCGAACGGCCGCACACGTTCGACCATTCCGCGGAGTCCTACGCCAACGCCCCGATTTCTAATTTTAGCGAGATTTTGTTCGGAGATTCCTTTTCCGAAATCGCGTACCTCGATGACAACGTTGGCGAGGTCGTAGGCTAAACTTAGTTGCGCGGATTTGCTGTCCGAGTGCCGGTGTATGTTTGTCAAACACTCCTGAATAACCCGGAAGATTGTCAGCTCCATGTCTTCAGGCAGCCGATCGAACTCAGTCATGGATAGGCGAACATCAATCCCGACGCGCTGCTGTAACCCCTCAATGTACCAGGCCAATGCCGCTCGAAGTCCAAGTTCGTCCAGAAGCGGTGGATGAAGCAGGTAAGATGTCGCCCGAATTTCCTGTTCCAATTCCTTTATCATCGATTGGGCTTGGCTCGCGAGTTCCCCCGCCGTTTGATTGGCACTGCCGAATTGCTTCGATATTTGCGCGAGGTTAATAGCTAACGCCGCGATGATTTGCCCAGCGCTATCATGCATTTCTCGGGCAATGTGACGACGCTCTTCGTCTTGCGTTTTCATCAGCCGCACGGAGAGCTCGCGAAGCTGTTCCGATTGCTGCAGCACATCGCGCGTGCGCATTTCCAGCTCTTTGGTGCGCTCCTGAACCTGGCTCTCGAGCGATTCAGTCAGGGTACGAAGACGTTCCTCGCTCTTCCGAAGGTCCGACTCCACGCTTTTGCGATAAGTGATATCCCTCGTGGAGCCTGCAACCAGTTCGACGTTTCCTTCACGGTCCAGGACCGGGCGGAATATATATTCGTAGTAGCCTCCCGCGCCAGTTGGACTGGTGTACGGGGTCTCATCCGTCAGACCTGCTTTTGTTTCGAACACCGTCTGAATTTGCCGCTGAAGTCGTGCCGCAAGTTCATCAGGATATTTCAAATCGAAGAAGTTTTTTCCAACGGCGTCCTCGAGGTTTATGCCCCAGAGATCCAAAAGAGACCGGTTGATAAACACAAATCGGCCTTCGCGGTTGAAAATATAGGCAAAGTCGGAAATCGAAGAAAGCGTGATGTCTAGAATCCGAGCCTGTTGGTCGAGGCGAAAGAGGAGATCGTCTGCTTTTTGTTGGGTCGCCTTCAGCTCTGAAATATCGATGACCACGCCCGGAAGAGAGATGGCCTTTCCTGCGGCGTCGCGTTCGACGGTTCCGCGCGCAGAGACCCAAGACGTGTCGCCATTTTCTCTCACAAGGCGATAGGTAATTTCGTACCTGTCGTTCGGGCCTTCCAGCGCTTTCGATATTGCGGTCTGTACGGCCCCCCGGTCTTCGGGATGAATTGCCCGGATATAGTTCTCAATGGGAGCACCCCGTGCATCTTCGGAGTTCACTCCAAACAGTCGAGCCAGGTTCTCGTCTGCCACAAGCCGGTTATGCAGAATGTCCCAAGTCCACGTAGCTACTTCATGAGCAGCCTGAACGGCTTTCAAACGCCGATTGGCTTCAGCTGACGCAGCCATTTCAATATCATTAGGCAGAGCCGTCAGACGGACATCGGGCTCGGAGGGCGTTCGCTCTAAATGACCTTTGGACATGTGTTTGTCGGACAACAGGGGAGTATAGCAAGTAAAGCATGCTCGCCGCAGTGACGTTGGGCGCTGGCCTGACGTGCGCCAAGTCCAGCCACACACCTGATCAGCTTCGAGTGCGGTACCGGAGATAGTAGAATGGCTCGACTCAATTCTCGAAAGAGGTGTTTGCTTTGCGAAATGGCGCGCGAGCTAAAAGATGACCAATGACGCGAGGGAACCATCGCCGGGGTGGCAATTCGTACGCGCAAAAAAATGGATCATTTTCACCGTATCCATCGTGATGATCGTGCCGTGCTTTTGGCACCAGCGCATCGAAGCCAGCGACCTTGCAAGTCATGTCTACAACGCGTGGCTGGCCCAATTAATCGAGAAGGGGCAGGCTCCCGGGCTCTACATCGTGCGTCAGTGGAACAATGTGCTGTTTGACTGGACGTTGCTGCACTCTGCAAATATCGTCGGTTTCGGGGCGGCCGAAAAGATTGTCGTCTCGCTCTGCGTGCTAATCTTCTTCTGGGGAGTTTTTGCTTTCGTTGCTGCTGTCAGCGAGCGCCCGCCCTGGCTTCTCACCCCGTGCATCGCCATCCTGGCTTACGGCTACGCCTTCAACATGGGTTTCCTCAACTACTATTTGTCGCTAGGGCTCGCATCATTAAGCATCGCTCTTTTATGGCGGGGAAGGGGATTGGAGCGATTCCTGGGGTTGCTGATCGTGCCGTTCATTCTACTAGCACACCCGATTGGATTCCTCTGGCTGGCAGGGATGGCGTTCTATCTATTTCTTTGGACCAAGCTGCCGAATTGGTGGAAATTGTGCGCACCGGCATCTGCCCTGGTGGCACTGTTTGCTATTCACTGGTATCTGGCGCATCAGACGAAGTTTCCTGTCGACTGGGAGCACAGCCCTTTTTATGTAATGAACGGAGCTGACCAGCTAACGCTCTACGGACAACGCTACGCCGTGCTTGGATGGACCGCGCTAGGCTTTGGAGTACTCTGCGTCGCCGTCGATTTAGTTTCTCGTTGGCGCGACACCTCTTTTTGGCAGTCTCTACGGCTTCCCGCTGAGTTATATTTCATTGCCATTGTTGCCGTGGCTCTGCTGCCTGAAAATTTGCGGCCGTCGATCTCTGGCGGCTGGATTGGATTGCTTGCCTCACGACTGACAGCGATCACAGCCATATTTGGACTCTGCCTGATGGGCTGCCTGAAACCGAGGAAGTGGCATCTCGCGGGTTTCGGTACGTGCGCGATTTTCTTCTTCACTTTCTTGTACACGGACACGCTCGACTTGAACCGCATGGAATCCAGCGTCGAGCAAATTGTTAGCGGTTTGCCTTTTGGCACTCGCGTCATCGCAACGATCTGGGCGCCTCCAGACTCGCGCGTTTCCTTTATCGGCCATATCGTCGACCGTGCCTGCATCGGACACTGCTTCAGCTACGCCAACTACGAGCCCTCCTCCGGACAATTTCGCATTCGCGCACATCCCGGCAGTCCCGTCGTCAGCGCATCAGACGACGACACCGAGGACATGCAAGCAGGGGAGTACGAAGTCCAGGACGAGGACCTGCCAGTCATGGAAATTTTCCAGTGCGATGAAAAAGACCTGACCAAGCTCTGCATCCGCGCTCTCGCTTCCGGCGAAAAAAATGGCCGCCTCGGCTATAAGCCACCCTCCAACTAGCCCTTTGGAGTGCGGCAGCTCCGCTGCCGCGTTTCGCCACTAATTCCCAGAACTCTGCCTCTGCTCAGGCGCCAATAAGCCGGCGCTCCTGCCTTCCCCTAGCTCAAAAACGCCTCAAAACCCGCCAAAATTGCGGTAGACAAATTGGCTCTTGCAGCAGTCCAATATCGTGTAGAATTGGCTCAAGGTGAGAGACAATGTTGCCACTGCATCTCCAGCCTGAGAGCCACGTCCCGCTGTACATCCAGCTTCGCGACCAGTTGCGTTCGCTCGTTCATGCAGGCGATTTGCGGCCCGGCGACCGCATTCCCGCCAGCCGCGAGCTCGCCACAATGCTGGGTGTGCATCGCACCACGGTAGCGAACGCATACGCCGAGCTTGAATCCGAAGGCCTCATTCAGGGGCACGTTGGTCGCGGCACGTATATCAAAGGCAATGGAAACGGCCTGAAGCTTACTCCGCCGCCTCCACCGGTCCTCAACGGAAACGGAAGCGCTGGCATTCGCTGGGAATTGCTCTTCGCAGATGAACGTGGCGAAGAAGCGCTCAGCCGGTTGACGGCCTCCGCGCCCGAGAATGCGTTGTCCTTTGTGATGGCGCGTCCCGCCGAAGAATTCTTTCCCGTCGACGAATTGCAAATCTGCGTGAATGCGGTGCTTCGCCGCGAAGCCACGGATGTTCTGAAGCTCGGACCCTCCGATGGTTATGCCCCTCTAAAAGAAGCGCTGCTCGATCATCTCCGCGCCGACGGCATTCCCGCCAAAGACGAAAATCTTTTAATCACAGACGGTTGCCAACAATCGCTGGACATCATCAGCAAAGCCTTCGTGCGGCCCGGCGATTCCGTCATTCTCGAGAATCCAACCTATCCCGGCGCGATGGCGATCTTCCATGGAGCTCGGGCGCGTTGTCTTGCCGTGCCTATGCAAACGCGTCCAGAACCCGGAACCATGCTCGGCCTCGACCTGGAAGCATTGGAAGCCACGCTCGCCGCAAATCGCGTGAAACTGATTGTGCTTACTCCCGATTTTCAGAATCCAACTGGCACATCGATGCCGCTGGCGTCGCGCCGCAAAGTGTTGGAACTTGCAGGACGGCACCAAGTGCCCGTCGTCGAAGACCATATTTATGCGCGGCTCCATGCTCGCGACGAGCGTGTGCCTTCGTTGAAACAGCTCGACCGCGGCAACATCGTGATTCATATCGATAGTTTTGCGAAAGTCGCGTTCCCTGGGCTGCGAGTCGGATGGATAGTTGCACCCGCAACTGCGATCGAACGCCTGCGTATCGTTAAGCAGACTACGGACCTGCATACGGATCAGCTTGCGCAAGCAACACTCGCGGAATTTCTGCGGCGCGGGCTGTTTACCAAACACATTGCCAAGATGCGCAAAGTTTATGCCTCGCGCCTTGTGGCTCTGGACGAAGCGCTCCGCAAGCACATGCCCGAGGGCACGCGGTGGACGCGTCCCGACGGCGGAATGTGCTTGTGGCTGGAACTTCCACCGGGCTTCGACGCCAGCGAACTCTTGATTCACGCGAAAGAACGCGGTGTGCTCTTCGCGCCTGGCCGCTACTTCTACGTGCAGAATCCGCTGCCCAACACCCTTCGTCTCGGCTACGCTGGCTTGGATGAAAAAGAAATCGCGCGCGGCGTGACGATTCTCGCGGATATCCTCCGCGTTGAAATGCGCAAGCGCCAGCGCGGCGTGCGGCGCGCTGAGCGGAGTAGAGTTGCGTTGGTTTGAAGAAACGAAGTAAAGAAGTAATGAGGTAACGGAAAAAGCAGAGAGAGGCTGGCTGAATTTGACGGACACAATAACCCTGGCGCCGAATCCAACGAATAAATGCTTTGGCTGCGGCGGAGCGAACGATCTCGGGATGAAGCTGACGTTTGTACAGGACAACGTCAACCGACGGATTGTGGGAAAATTTATTTTGGGCGAAGCGTATCAAGGTGGTGGGGGCATGGGGCACGGCGGAATTATTGCGACCCTCCTGGACGAAGTGATGGGAAAAGTCTGCCGCTTTCGTGAGGTTCGCGCTGTGACGGCCGAGCTGACGGTGAAGTACTTAAAGCCAGTGAAAGTGGACGAGGAGATTGTCGTTGAAGGTTTCGAGACGGAAGTGAAAGGGCGCAATCTGTTTCTCGTGGGGGAAATTCGGAACAATGCGGGCGAAGTGCTGGCACGAGGGACCGGAAGATTTGTGGTGATTGGCCAGAAAGAAAAGGCTACCACCGAAGTGAGCAGCTCATAGAGACAAGCGGTATAGAGGATTTTGGCGGTAAAAAATACGCCGAATAATTTCGGATTAGAGGAGAAACAATATGGACTCAAAGAAAGTGAATGGCAGCGGCGGTGCGGATAGCAATGCGAACGAATGGCGCGTGAAAGTCGGCCTGGCAGAGATGCTCAAGGGCGGCGTGATTATGGACGTCACCAACGCCGAGCAAGCCAAGATTGCAGAGAAGGCCGGTGCGTGCGCCGTGATGGCACTCGAACGCGTGCCCTCAGACATTCGCAAGGAAGGCGGCGTGGCGCGGATGGCGTCGATCAAGATCATTCGCGAGATCATGAAAACGGTCACGATTCCGGTGATGGCCAAGGTGCGCATCGGGCATTTTGCCGAAGCGGAAGTGCTGCAGGCTCTCGAAGTGGATTTCATTGATGAGAGCGAAGTGCTGACTCCCGCCGATGAAGAAAACCACGTCTGGAAGCACGATTACCGCGTGCCGTTCGTTTGCGGAGCTCGCAATCTCGGCGAAGCGCTACGGCGCATCGCGGAAGGCGCGGCGATGATTCGCACCAAGGGCGAAGCAGGTTCCGGCAACGTGGTCGAAGCTGTGCGCCACATGCGCACGATTGTTAGCCAAATGAAAAAGCTAACAACTTTGCGCGACGATGAGCTGATGCGCGAAGCAAAAGAACTTGGCGCGCCTCTCGATTTGATTCGCCAGATTGCCAAGACCGGCAAACTGCCTGTTCCGAATTTTTCGGCGGGTGGAATCGCGACGCCCGCGGATGCGGCGCTCGTTCGCCGTCTCGGCGCGGAAGCTGTCTTCGTTGGCTCGGGCATTTTCAAGTCTAGCGATCCGGAAGCGCGCGCAAAGGCCGTCGTCAAGGCTACGACGCATTTCGATGACCCGAAGGCCGTGCTCGAAGCGTGCGAGGATCTTGGCGAAGCGATGCCTGGGATCGATGTGCGCCAGCTCGAAGAGAAGGACATGCTTTCGACTCGCGGCTGGTAACGATTCGTTGAGATTGTTTTTGTTGTTTGTAGTGGCACAGCATGCTGTGCCGACGCAAAGATAGGCGCAATAGAGAGCCTGCGCAGCATGCTGCGCCACTACAAGACGAAAAGACGGGCACGGCGTGCCGTGCCCCTACGACGATGGGCGGGGCAAGCCCCGCCTTACAACTTTTGATGGAGTGCTCGGCGTGAAGATTGGGATTTTGGCGGTGCAGGGGGATTTTGCGGCGCATGCGGCTCGGCTTGCTGAGCTGGGCGCGGAAACCGTCGAGGTGCGTACCGTTGGCGACCTTGATGGGTGCGATGGGTTGATTCTTCCTGGCGGCGAGAGCACCACCCAGCTGCAATTCTTGCAGGAAGAAGGGTTGTTTGAGGCGGTGAAGAAGTTTGCGGCGGACGGTGGGGTGATTTTCGGGACTTGCGCCGGGGCGATTCTTTTGGCGACTGAGGTGAGGAATCCTGCGCAGGCTTCTTTGGGTTTGCTGGACATGACGGTTTTGCGCAATGGGTATGGGCGGCAGCTGGCTAGCGACGTGTTCTTTGGGTCGAGCAAGCTAACGGATGCTCCTTTGGAGATGGTTTTTATTCGGGCGCCGATCATTGAGCGCCTTGGCCCTGGTGTCGAGGTTTTGGCTGAGCATGGCGGTAAGCCCGTTTTGGTACAGAAGGGCAACTTGATGGCGGGGACGTTTCACCCGGAATTGACGCACGAGAGTATTGTGCACCGGCATTTCCTGCAGTTAGTGGCAGCGCGGCAGAGATCGTCCGCGTCTGTCGCGCCGTAGTCGATCGAGATTCGTGAGCATGCTGAGTGTTGAGCTATTTGAGAACACAGCCAGGATTGGCTGTGCCACCTACCCTCACTTTTCTGCAAGCGTTGCTGATAAAGGACTTAGGTCTCCTGTGCGCTGACTATTGTTGCGAGCATGGTGCGTTGGGCGCAGCCCTGGGGATCGGCTCAACGCGGTCTGCGCTTGGCGGGGTGGGGAGTTAGGCCGGCCTGCTTCCAGAGCTTTTCCCAGTGCCAGAGGCCTGGGTACTCGGGGAGGGGGTGGCCCAGTTGGTGGGCCAGCATTAGGATTTGGCCGCGGTGGTGGGCTTCGTGGGCGAAGATGTAGGCGAACATGGTACCGGTGGCGGGCCAGGTTGGCATCCAGCTGTCGCGGACGAACTTAGTGACGCGGCGATTCGGGTCGGCTGAGAGAGCATCTGCGAGCATGCGTTGGCATTGAGCGGCGCTTTTCTTGAGAGCGGCGGCGGCTTGCTTCTTGGTGCAGCGATGGGGATTTAACTGTGGCGGACACTTCAGATGCGGCGCGGATTCCTTGAGCCATTTTAGACGACAGTTGTGGAGGTGCGCGAAGATGGCGGCGATGGTTCGGCCGGTGGCTTTCTGGCCTGGGAGCTGAGCGCGCCACGATCGAACATCGAGGCGTTTGAGGATGAGCTGGTTCATCGCGTCGTTGATCGCATAGGTATCGAGCAGGGAGTCGCGAATTTCGGTCAGCACATCGTTGGATTGGATTGCCATCGGAGCTCCGCGATTTTGGCCATGTTACCAGAGGGAAGCCCCGAGAGAGGCATCCAGATTTCTTTTCATCTTCGCTCACAGAGAGGGAGGGGTAGAGCCCCTCCCCTACAGAGGCAGGGCACACCATTTTGGGGGAGCTAGAAACAAAAGGTCAGTTTTCGTTAACCGCGGTTTGGGGGACACATCTCTGAAACCGCGAGTGGGATAAATTCATCAGCATCCCGAAGCGGGTCATTGGAATGGCCACAACTTGCGAAGACAAGTCTCGAGCAGTGCCTAGTCATTCTGAGTGGAGTGCAGTGATTGGATCGAGACGCATGGCACGCAGCGCAGGGATGTAGCTGGCAGCGAGCGCGACGGCGGTGAGAACAACGGTGACGCCAGCGAAGGTGGGCAGATCGGTAGGCGACACGCCGAAGAGCAGCCCGGCCATGAGGTGAGAGACGATGAGCGCACCGGCCACACCTAGCGCGGCGCCAGCGGCGGCCAGACCGAGTCCCCGGCGCAGGACCATCTTGAGGATATTGCCTCTTTGAGCCCCCAGCGCGAGGCGAATGGCAATTTCACGTCTCTGTTCATTCACCAGATAAGAAATCGTTCCATAGATTCCGAGACCGGCGAGCAACAGGGCAGTGGCCGCAAAGAACGCCACCATTTCCATCGAGAATCGCCTTACCGAAAGCGAGGAGGACAGAACGTCATCCAAGGTCTCCGCCTGGAAGACGGGAAGCTCCGGATCGACGGTCTGGACCTGCTCGCGCATTTGTGCGGAGACGGCGCGGGGATCGAGTTGCCCGCGAAGAAAGATGGCCAGGCTTTTGGCGGGGCGCTGGTACACGCTACGGTAGAGCTGCGGAATGCCCGAGTCCGCCAACGACTCCGTACGGGCGTCCGCAATCACGCCGATGATCGTGGTCCAGGGTAGTGGGCCAGAGCTCGACACATCGCGGGAAGTCAGGCTCAAACGGACGCGTTTGCCCAGTGGGTCCTGGCCTGGCCAGTAGGTGCGAGCCGCAGCCTGATTGATGATCGCAACCTGGGGCGTAACCTCAAGGTCCTGGTCGTTGAAAAGGCGTCCGCGCAGCAGCGGCATGGCCAACAGGTGGAAGTATTCGGGCGAAACGATGGGACTATCGATCTGAGGAGCCTGATTGTCCATCGTCTCGATGCCTTCGCGGACCAATGGCAGCGGGCTGGGATGGCTGTGGCCCAAGGGAAGAGCGGTCCTGTCGCCGACGGCCGCTTCTTCAACACCCGGCAGGGTACGGCTGCGGCGAAGAATCTCGCGCAGCAAGACCGCTTCCTCGGTGGCGGTTCGGTAGATATCAGCGGCGGGATCGTTGGGCCCGGGCAGCCAAGTTTGAACGGCCATGACGCGTTCAGGATTAAAACCGGGTTGCAGCTTGTACAAGTCCCAGAAACTGCGCAGCAGAAGGCCCGCGGAGACCATGAGCACCAGAGAGAGCGCCAATTCACCGATGACCAGTATCTGGCGGGCGCGCGAGCGTTCCCGGGAACCGTTGGAGCCGCGTCCTTCCTGCTTAAGCGTACCGATCAAATCGACTCGGCTCATAAGCCAGGCGGGAGCAAGTCCGAAGACGGTTCCGGCTACGACAGAGACGGCGAGAGCGAACGCCAGTACGCCCCAGCTGATCGATATGTTGTTCAGGTGAGGGAGGCTCTCCGGAACGAGCTGCAATAGGAACTTCCTCGCGGAGAAGAGAATCGCAAAACCAGCGATCCCGCCGAGCAGGAAGAGCAGCAGACTCTCGGTCAGAAGCTGGCGGATGAGGCGCGTTCTTTCCGCCCCCAGAGCTTGACGAACCGCGATTTCACGACCTCGCGCACTAGCCCTGGCTAGCAGGAGATTGGCGACGTTGACGCAACTGATCAGGAGGACCAATCCTACCGCGCCGAACAACAGAATGAGAGATTGTCGAATACTGCCGACCACGCTTTCGCTGAGCGGAATCAGGCGCACGGTCCACGCGGTGTGTGCCGGATACTCCTCCGGATATTGCTTCTTAAGCGATTCGACCAGCGCATCAAGGTGCGCCTGCGCGGCCGCAATCGAGAGACCGGGCTTCAGGCGCGCGACGACCACTCGACTCCCCAGACGTGAACCACGCAGCGGAGGCGGAAACGGCAGACCAGCAAAGCCAGCTCCCAACCACAGTTCCACATTCTGCTCCTCGCTGGTTGAGCCCTGATCGCGAAAAGCGCGCGGCATGACGCCCACGACTTGATAAGCGTCGTTGTCCAGGCGGAGAGTTTTGCCGAGAATGTGCGGGTCGGCTGCGAATTCCCTCCTCCACAGTCCGTCGCTGATCACGACCTCCAGGTTGTAGCCGGGAGTGGCATCGTGCGGATCGAATGTGCGACCCAACTGCGCGTCTACACCGAGGACCGCGAAGTAATTCGGCGTAACCTGCTTGAAGCTGAGACGCAGGGGCTGTTCCCCGCCGGTGAGGTTCACGTTTGCGCCGGTGCCGGTAATCGACGTGGACTGAAATATTCCGGAACTCTGCAGGTCTCTCAACTCTGGGATGGAGATGCCGACGCCCTGCGCGCCGACGCCAGGAAGATCGTCCTGGATGCGAATTAACTCGGCGGGGTTTGGATACGGCAAAGGGTGCAGCAGCGTGGCGTCGAGCACGCTGTAGATCGCAGTGGTGGCTCCAATGCCGAGCGCGATTGTGGCGATCGCAACGAACGCAAATCCAGGGGATCTTCCCAGCATGCGGACCGCGTACTTCAGGTCGAAAAGCAGATTCTCGACGAGGGGCAGACTCTGCTCGGCGTGATGATCTTGCCGTATCGCTTCGGCCGCGCCGAGCTTAAGCACGGCCTGCCGCCGCGCTTCGGTGGGTGACATACCCGCGCGGAGATTCTCCTCGGTCTGGAACGCGAGATGCTCGGCGATCTCTTCCCGCAGGCGTTGGTCGGCACTCCGCCGAGTTACGAAATTGGAGAGGCGAATCAGGAAGCGTCGCAGGAATCTCACGGTAAATCCTCCGCCTTGACATTGAAAAAACGCGCGATGATTGCCGCGGTTTGCTCCCATTCGCGAGTCTCCGCCTGGAGTTGCTTGCGGCCGGCCCCGGTAAGCCGATAGAAGCGCGCGCGGCGGTTGTTTTTCGACGCGCCCCACTCGGAGGCAATCGAGCCTTCATGTTCGAGCTTGAGGAGCAAGGGATAAAGCGTGCCCTGGTTGACAGCAAGAAGGTCTCCGCTGATTTGCTCGATGCGCCGGGCAATTCCCCAGCCGTGCTGCGGCCCCAGGACATCGAGTGTCTTGAGGACCATCAGCGCGAGCGTACCTTGCAAGACGTCCGGCTTTTCCTTCACGGGGAGTCCCACCTTTAGGTTTCCAACAGGAACAATGGCACAGCTCCTTTTGGAAAGCAACAGGACATTTTAACAATTGCGAAAGCGGCGGCAGAGCTGCCGCACTCCACAGATGCCGGCCGGTGCACGGAACTGTGAACTAAGACACGAACGAAGAGAGCGTGGTTCCTGTTGCAGCGGTTTGGGGTCCCGGTTAGGCTGGTAGAATTGACTAGCTGTATTGGTGTGCGAGAGGGATTGCGTGAAAGAGATTCGTCGAGCGAGGGTTGTGTTTGTTTGCATTGGGAATTCGTGCCGGAGTCCGATGGCGGAAGGGATTGCGGCGCACATTGCTTCGGACGTAATGGAGGTTTCGAGCGCGGGCGTGGCGGCTCTGGGACGCGTGCAAACCATGTCCAAGCTGACGCTGACGAAGAACGGTTATCCAGCGGAGGGATTGGAGTCGAAACCGTGTGAGGATGTGGACCTGCAGACGGCCGACATCATTATCAATATGACGGGTCGGCCGGGGTTGATGGTGTTTCAGGATGCTTCAAAGGTAGAAGATTGGAACGTGGAAGATCCTTATGGTGCGGACGCAGAGACGTACCAGAGGATTTTCGAGGATATTGAGCGGCGCGTGGTGGAACTCGTGGGCAGAGTGAGGACTTGGGACGGCGGTAAATTTACGGCGCGTAGTTCGCACGAAAAGGGAAGCGACCGCGGGATGGAAGGCGGAGTTGCGGAAGGCAGTGGGCAGGGATGAGTTGCGTCGAGGAGATTCTGTAGTGAGGCGAGAGAAAACTAGCGTTTCGCAGGAAGACTATCTCAAGGCGATTTGGGAGATGCTGGAGGAGGACCAAACGCCGATTAGCGCGCGTCTGGCTGAGGAGTTGAAGGTGACGCCTCCGGCGGTGACTGCGGCGTTGAAGCGGATGGCGCGCGACGGGCATGTGCGCGTGGAACGCACCGGGCGAATCGATCTCACGCGCAAAGGGCGCATGGTGGCGGAACGGCTGGCTTTGCGACACCAGCTGGCGGAGATGCTGCTGACCGAAGTGATTGGGCTTTCGTGGGCAAAGGCGCATGACGAAGCGGAGCGGCTTGAGCATGGGATTTCGCCGGAAGTCGAAGCGCTTTTGTTGAAGCGATTTAGTAACAAGAAGACTTGTCCGCACGGCGTGCCGATGCGGGGAGGTGTGGCGAAACTGCGAAGTCAGGGCGCGGTATTGCTGGCGGATTTGCGTGCTAACGAGAACGCGGAAATTCTCTGCGTTTACGAGAAGGACGGGCAGTTTTTGGAATTTTTGGAAGGGTTGAAATTGCGGCCTTCGACCAAAGTCGAAGTTTTGAAGCGGGAGTATGACGAGACTATGACTCTGCGGTCGGATGGGCACACGATGCATTTGGGAAAGCCGGCGACTTCGAGGATTTGGGTGCGGCGGTTGGGGTGAGTAAGTTAGTAGTGGGTGGTGGAATTCGTTAAAAAACGATACAGCCTTTACCCAAGAGCCTAGATCACGGGGGGATAAGTTCGGTGCGGAACCCAGGGAGAGTTGCGGGATTCTGGTACTTGCTCCTGGTCCTTCTAGGCCCAGTGCGCCTCATCTATATTCCGACCAAACTGTTTGTGAGAGGGAACGCGAGCGCCACGGCGACCAACATCGCGGGGCACGAGTGGCTATTTCGCATCGGAATTGTGAGTGACTTGGCCTGTGCGGTGATCCTGATTTTTCTCGTTCTGGCCTTTTACCGATTGTTCAAAGGAGTGGACGAGGATCTCGCGGTGCAGGTGGTGATTTTCGGCGGCGTGATGCCGGCGGTCCTTGATTTTGTAGGTGTGGTGAGTGACTCGGCTGCGCTGATGATCGTGCGCGGGGGCGATTTCCTTTCGGGGTTCGACAAATCTCAGCGGGACGCCTTGGCGCTGCTGTTCCTCAAGTTGCGTGATCATCAAAATACGGCCGCGGAAATTCTTTGGGGATTATGGCTTTTGCCGTTGGGGTTGCTGGTTTACCGATCGCGTTTCCTGCCGCGGTTCCTTGGGGTGTGGTTGGCGCTCGGCGGCTTCGCGTATGTGATGTTGAGTCTTACTGGCGAGTTGATGCCGCAATATCAGGGCAAGGTGTTTGCGTATGCGCAGCCTGCTTTCTTTGGGGAGATTGCGCTGACGCTGTGGCTATTGATTAAGGGCGCCAAACCGCCAATGGCGGACAGCGTAAGTGCGGGTCGCGGATTAGGCGTCTAGATTCAAGCAAACCGGTGCGCAGTATGCTGCGCCACTACAAGGGATTCGGGTTAGGTGCGTTGATCGAGGAGGGTTTTTAGGCGGGCGTAGCCGGCTTTGCTAACCGAGAGGCGGGTGCCGTCCGCTAGGATAGCTAGGCGGCTGTCTTTTCCGTAGGGCTCGATTCGGACTACCTTCTCGAAATTCACTATGTAGGAGCGATGGATTCGTACGAACTGCTCGGGATCGAGGCAGGCTTCTAGGCTTGCGATCGTTTGTTGCTTGAGATGCTTTTTTCCTTCGGTGGCTAGGGCGACGTAGTCGTCTTGCGCTTCGGCGTAGTCGAGCTTTCTTACCGGGATTAGAGTGACGCGAGTGCCGTCGCGGACTACGATGCGTTCGAGGAATTGTTTTGGTGGGCGAGCGGCGGAGGCGAGGTCGGGAGCTGGCGGCAATTTTTCGCCAATGCGTGATTTCGCGCGTTCAAGGGCAGCTTCGAAGCGCTCGCGGCCGATGGGCTTCAAGAGATAGTCGACGGCGTGGACTTCGAAGGCGCGCATGGCGTATTGGTCATAGGCCGTGACGAAAATGACGGCGGTGTCCGTGCCAATCAGTTCGAGCACATCGAAGCCGGAGAGCTTGGGCATCTGCACATCCAGAAAAATGAGGTCGGGCTTGTGCTCGGCTACGGCTTTCACGGCCTCGAAGCCATTTGCGCACTCGGCGAGGACTTCGATCTCCGGATGCGTCTGGATCAATTCGCGGAGAACCAGGCGCGCAAGGTCTTCGTCGTCAACGACGAGAGCGGTGATCTTCTTTTCGGGCGGCTTACTCAATTCTTGACCTCTTTGGTGTCTACTGGGAACGACAAATCCACACGAAAGATTCCGTTTTCGGCGCTGACGCGCATATTCGCATCTTTGCCATAACGCGCTTCTAGCCGCTCGCGGACATTCTTGAGCCCAAGACCACCCTTATGCATGGGCCCAGATTCCGGATCGAAGGTATTTTCAATGGCCAAATGGGCGCGGCCGTTTTCATCCTGGCCGGAAAGACGGACGGTTCCTCCCTCGGGCAAATTGGCGATGCCGTGCGTTACGGCATTCTCTATGAGCGGCTGGAGAAGAAGAGGAGGAAGCTGAAGAGAACTGGAAATTTTCTGGAGATCTTCTTCCATTAGCAAGCGCGCGCCGAAGCGGACCTTCTCGATCGCAAGATAGCGATGAAGAAGCGAGAGCTCTTCCGAGAGAGGCACGCTGGTTTTTTCGCCGAGCCCCAGAGTCATACGCAGAAATTCGGCCAGCAGAATGCACATT
>Ga0210388_10000781_pt1 | contig 25341 bp, 25 predicted proteins | sample IncBWC19OmetaG_FD_155485 | JGI IMG/M metagenome (GOLD analysis project Ga0210388, IMG submission 155485) | Forest soil microbial communities from Barre Woods Harvard Forest LTER site, Petersham, Massachusetts, United States - Inc-BW-C-19-O ...
TCGGGCCCGCGCATTCGAACGCCTGGTACCGCCGGGGACCTAGCTTCCAGAGACCGTCCGTGTAGGTAGCCGCCACAGCATTGTCAGGACCCCTGAGCGTTCCGTCCGAGCGGATCCTGAAATAGGCCCCGCGCACCAGTATCGCCGAATCGGCGCGCTCCGGATGAAACATGAGTGTGATCAATTCTCGAGCCCCACCATGAGACCGAGCGCTCTCAAGGCGTTAGTGAGCTCATCGCACGGCCTTGGGTTTAGCCGACGGCCGCTCGCGGGTTCCGCTGCTCGGGGAGCGATCCGGTCCGGGTGTGCTGGCGGCAAAGGCGCGCAGACATTCGCGGGAGCAGACAATGGCGACCGGTTCCTGGTCGTCGATCCCGCCGGGGTTTGGATGGCGGCTCACCCGGAAGTGCTCGTGCGGACGGCGTCCATCTTCGTAGCCGATATCACGCTCACACACATCACAGGTCAGGACGAGGACTTCTTCGGCCGGGTGGAAGGTCCCAGTCTTACGCCAAGCCATGATTATCCCCATCGCGAGCGTGGCGGCTCACACGAAAAATCGCTCCAGGCTCGCGCGCAGCCGGGAGCGATGTCAGTCGAACTGGCGCGCTCAGTAGCGGCGATTGCCGCCGCCGCCGCCGCCGCCGTAGCCACCACCACCACCGCCTCCGCCACCACCACGCTCACGATCCTGAGCCTCGTTCACCTTGAGGGTGCGGCCGTCGAAGTCGGTGCCGTTCAGCGCCTGCGTGGCGCGGGAAGCATCCGCATTTGACATTTCCACGAAGCCGAAGCCGCGCGGGCGATTCGTTTCGCGATCGGTGATCAGAGAAACTTTCTCGACGGTACCGTGCTTGGAAAACAGGGCACGGACGGCCTCGTCGGTCGCGGTGAAGGGAAGGTTGCCAACGTATAGTTTGGTCACTGCTGCAGTACTCACAAAAGAAGGGGAAAAACAGGCAGGTAGGTCCCGCCTCCTGGTTCGCTTAGCTTTGCGAGGGTGGCAGACAGTGGCCGGAAGGTGCACCGGGACGGCGCAATGGAGGCCAAGGCAGACAAGTTCGAAAGATGACGAGCCGGACCCCACACTACAGGAGTTTCCGCCCTGTTGCCAAACTTTCGCCAGGTCCGTTAGTTGCCGCAAGCCAACAAAACACGGGCGCCGGGCCGGGCAGACATTGCGATTGCGTTTCCCCCCCAAAAGGCGCAACGTGGATCGAGGCCGCCGATGAGCGGTGGCCAGGAGCTGAGAACTGCATGAATTTGAGCCTCACCGATGCCTTTGGCCGATTTGGTGCGAAACCGAGTAGCCGGCTTCACGGCCGTTCTGCGATAGCGACTGACGGTGCCATGGTGCTCAACTGCTTGAGTGTCCACTTCGGGCATCCCACCCGTGGTGTTCTGCGCTACGAAGACCGGCTCTCCCGCGAGCCCGCCGGGTCGAAGGATGTCGGGTTACTCGGTCAACACCTCGCGCTGGCGCGCGATGGGGAGTTGCCGATCCGTATGATCGTGACAGCCAAGGCGGGTGAGAAGACCAGCAGCAGCTGTCACGTGCGTCCTGACTTGATCGGCAAGATCGTCACGTTTGATGGCGATCATTTCATTATCGACTTCACCCGACGCGAAGAGGCTCGGCCGGCGGTTCCTGCCGGGCGCCGCAAGTAGCTCCGTCCGGGAGTCTCCCTTGCCGGGGGCGATGGCCCCTGCTCGTCAGCGGTTCCTGGTCTTCCCGGGGCGAGTCGCCGTAACCGTGTAGCTGAGATTCAACAGGCAAGGTTGTTTCGAGTCGTACTTGCGGGCGCGCAAGCCGCTGCAATCCAACATCCCCTCCGCCCGGTGCGCCGGGTCCGCCACCGCCGCGTTGACGGCGTCGGTGAGGTCGTATTGTCCGTCGCAGTTAGCATAGGGACAGGGGAAGGTGAAGAATGCCCTGGCTGGAGGATGCAGTACGTGTGACTGTGATCCCGGCGCGTTGGGTGTCGCACCCAGGAATTTCAACTCGAGGCGGAGCTCCTGTACGGCGGGGAACGCCACGCGCAGCGACAGTGAGGCCGCCCGATTGCGGCGCAATTGCTCCACCCGCTGCTGATGCGCATCCAGGTTGCGTGAAGGCGCGAGCCGGCCCATGATGACTCCGATGAGGATGTGATGTGGCGCGGGAAGGTGGGTTGGAAAGTCGCGCAGCTCACATCACTCTACTCCGAATGTGGCAGTTCGTAAGGAGAATTTCAGGTGAGCTATGAGTAACGATGCTTCTGCGGTCGACACGAGTGGCGCGCGCGAGGTCTACGAGTTGCTCAACCAGCTCGACCGCCATATCAACGGTCAGGACGCCAGTGGCCGGGCGTTGCTGTACCAGGCGAAAGAGCGCCTGCGGATGCTGATTATCAACATCGATAGAGTGAGTCCGGCATAGCCGGCCCAGTTTCACTGGGCCCGGTGCCGAGGCGTATGATCGGCAGGATGAGAAAGCCCAAAGAAGAGGCAGAACTGTTCAAGGCGGCACTGCAGGCGGGGATTCGGTATGCCGAGGGCCGCGGAGCGGTGCAGTTCGAGGCGACCGATTCGGCCAGCGACAAGGCGCTCTACATCTATCGGCTGCTCGTACACGACAAGCTCATCACCCCGATGCCGGAAGACCAAGTCGGCGAGAAGACGATCCGCCACAGACTGGCCTCATGGTATGCACACCTCCCTAAGGATCCCTCGACCTGACTACGGGCGTTGCCGGATTCAGGCCCGCGGGCACATTGTGGGACCCGTCCTACACGAATTGCAGGTGGCCAAGCGTTCGCACGCGAAGCTCATTAGAGCAAGCTTACGTCCACATCGAGGAGGTACGCATCATGAAGAAAAACACACCGAATAGTTCTCGCGCTCCGATCCCCAACGAGACTTTGGACCTGTGGATGGAAGCGGTTGCACTGGTGATCCTGCGGCGTCAGATGCGCGGCCGGTGGACGAGCAGCAGCCGCTCGCTAGCGACGCCGGCCTAGGTTTCGAGCCATCCGGGCACGAGCCCGTCCATGATGTATTTCGCGAAACGAAAATCGCGAATTCTCTGGACGCGCCCGTCCACCCAATCGAGCAGTACGAGATATTCCACCGTATCGGAAGCGTCCGCCGGGTTGCTGACGAACAGGGCCGGATGGCCCTCCGCCAGTCCCGGCGTGAACTTCCAGCCTGAGCTGGCACCATAGCGGCCGAAGTACTCGGAAACGTCTTTGCGCCCGGCGAGGCGCAGGCGATTCACCAGATCCAACTGTACGTCTTCGGCCAATAGGTTGCGCAAGGTGTCGAAGTCGCGCGCATTGAAACGATCGGCGTAAGAGCGCAGGCGAATCTGCTCCTCTGCGCCCAGCGCAGGTTGGGCGGACTCGCTGACTTCAGATAGTGCCTGCAACCGAACCCGGCCACGATGGAGGGCCGCCTTTACCGCTGGCAAGGTCGTCCCGAGAATCTGCGCTGTCTCGGCCAGCGAGTATTCCAACACATCCATCAGAACCACGGTCGAGCGCTGGATCACCGGCAGTTGCATGATCGTTGCGAGGCTCGCCGTGGCCGCGACCCACGAGTCGGTGGTGGCGGCCTGGTCCGGCAGGCCGGTCGTATCCTCCTCGAGAGACACTTCAGCCTGCCTCTTACGTCGGCGCAGGGCATCGAGCGCGGTGTTGTGGGCGATGGCGAACAGCCACCTTTCGGCGTTGTTGATTGCGCCAGCCGACGGCAGCGCCTCCGCCGCTTTCGCGAGGGCCTCCTGCACGACGTCTTCGCCGTCGAACACCGAGCCCACCATCCGGGCGCAGTATCGATGTAGCCGCGGCCGCACCTCCGTCATCAGCCGGTTGACTGCGTCCCGTTCCACAAAATCGCCTGCCATTCATGCACCTCACGTCCGGACAGTGAGCCTGCCCCATGGAGTAGACGTTCCGGGCCAGCCAAAGGATACGGTCCGGAAAGATTTTTTGCAGCGAACCCTTTTGCCCGCCGGCGGCGTCCTCGTACAAGGTAGGCACGCACTTTCCGCGGGCCACCCAAAACGAGGACTCAAGACCATGCAGAGAGTGACAATGGTTCGCTACACCACCAGGCCCGATCAAGGCGCTACGAATGAGGCCCTGTCGCGCGCGGTGTTTCCGCAGCTCAAGGCCGCCGCGCCCGAGGGTATCGCCTATGCGCTGTTCCGGGACGGCAATGAATTCATCCATGTATTCCTGAATCTCCAGGCGGACGAGGCCGCCTCCCTGACGGAGTTGCCCGCGTTCAAGCGATTCCAGGAGGGTATCGAGGACCGTTGCGAGGTGCCGCCACACGCAACCCGGCTGGCCGTGCAATTGGTTGATTGTTACGGCTTCGACGCGGGTCCGGGGTAACCGGCGCGGAAGCGGCAACCGAAGTATACTGCGGCGCCCGCTGCCCCTACGGCGCCGCAGATACTGTAAGCGATCATGACCCAGGGAAGAATTGCCGTCATAACAGGCACCACCCACGGCATAGGTGCTGTTACGAGCCGCGAGCTGGCCAGAGCCGGATACACCGTCGTCATGTTATGTCGCGACTACGATGCCGCGATGCTCGAGCGGCAGGCCATTCTTGGCCAGGTTCCCGGTGCCACTGTGCATGCCGTCCGCTGCGACCTGGCATCGTTGCGCTCGGTCCGTGAGGCGGCGCGGACCGTCAGCCGCGAATTCGATCGGATCGCCTTACTCATCAACAACGCCGGTATGGTCTCGACATTGCATCGAATGTCGACCGATGGGTTCGAGCTCACGTTCGCGACCAACCATCTCGGCCCTTTCCTCCTGACGCAGCTATTACTCGACCGCATCGCTGACGACGGCCGGATCGTCAGCGTCGCCTCGCGTGTGCACTATCAAGGGAAACTCGATCTCACGCGAATCGCGGATCCCAAGGCCCGCTACGGTAGCAGGGCGGCTTACGCGCAATCCAAGCTCGCCAACGTACTCCACACGTTTGCGCTGGCACGGCGGCTCGCGGCCACCCGGATTACGGTCAACTGTCTGCATCCCGGGGTTGTTGCGACAAACCTGCTACCGCGCTGGCTGCAGCTCATCAAGCCGCTCATCAGCCCCATCATGCTCGATGCGGAGCGCGGTGCGCGTACGACACTGTACCTGGCATTGTCGAACGAGGTCGCCGGGGTGAGCGGTCGGTACTTCGATGAGAACCAGGTGGTGCAGCCGGCCGCGGCCGCCGCGACCGACCTCGAGTTACAGGAGGCGCTCTGGCAGGCGAGCGAGCGTTGGGTCGCCGAGTGAGGCGCGCGCCGCCGCCCGATCCTCGCGAATGACAGTCCCGAAAACGTAATCCCACAGGGGAGTCGTGACCCCGAAGTTACCCGCCTGGGATGAATAGTGGTGCCGCAGGTGCCAGTGTCTCCCCGCCAGCATCCATCCCGCGAGAAAGCGCGGCCGGCGGTAGTGAATGACGTGATGCACGATGCCATACCACAGAAATCCCAACATCACACCGGCTGTCATTCCGCTGGCCACGTTGAGTGAGATAGCGCGCCATGCCGGCACGAAGACCACGAGCCAGATGATGCCGAGCGTGACCCAGGTTGGAGTGCCGACATAGGCGCGGGGCGAGTCGTGATGAATGGCGTGCATCGCTGCGAACACCGGGATCCGGTGCAGCACGAACCCGTGCAGGAGATATTCGAGAAGCGTCCAACAGCCCGCCGCGGCCGCGAACGCCGCGAGCCAATGGATACGTTGTATCCAGCTCGTATTCAACCAGGCGGCGCCGACGCACAGCGCGCCCACCAGGACGGCATAGATCACGAAATCGGCGTGATACGCGGTTTTACTCAGCCGCATGGCGCAGTCTCTTGCGTCAACTCCAGCAACGCCTCTCCCATCCGGATTCTCTGCCCCGCCTCGAGGTGCTGGCAAATCGAGACCCCCGGGGGCGCCAGGACGATGATCGTGGAACCGTGCTGAAACCATCCCATTTCCGCTCCCTTGCGGTAGCTCGCGTCGCAGTCCATGACGTTGGGTCCGGGGTACCTGAGGTGCAGGAGCGTGTCGAGGCAATGTAACCGGATACTGGCGACCAGGATCGCCGCCACCGGCACGAGAGTAACGATCTGACCGGAGGGGACGAGCCGGCAGCGGATGACCGCACGCTCGTTCTTGCAGAACAACCGCTCGACGCGCTTGAGTGCGATCGGGTTCACATTCCACGTGTCCCCCGATATATAGGTCACCTGCTCGACGCGACAGTCAGACGGCGCGTGGAAGCGGTGATACATGCTCGACGTGAGGCGCAGCGTGACGTAGGAGCCGCCGAGATATTGTGAGATCGCCTCCCGTTGCACTCCCAGAAGGCTCTCCAGCGTGTAGGGAAAGCCTTTCGCCTGCAGCAGGGACCCATCAGCGAGTTTCCCGGAGGCGCCTATTATCGCGTCACAGGGGCTTACGAGCGTGGCAGGGTCGGGATTGAGCGGTCGGGCGCCCTCACGCAACTCCCGCGTGAAGCAGTCATGCAGGCTCTTGAAGTCGGTGCGTTTCGCATCACTCAGGTCGAGGTCCGAGAACAGCCGCCAGATGCGCAGGCTGAAGTCGCGCACGAGGGGCTGCTCCAGCTTGCTGAACCACCCCAGGAACAGGGTCAGCCAGCGGCGTGGGATCCGGTTGGTGAGTAGAAAATTGAGATCCTCGTGTTGCACGAGGCTGGCAATGACCGAGCGGAGCTTCATGACGCTGTCATTCATTTGCAATACGGTGCGAGCCGAGGAATTTCATGGACTACACAATGATCCTGTATCTGCTGGCCGCACTCGTTCTCATCATCGTCCTGCGCAAGTTGCAATTGCGCCTCCAGCTCTCGCTGGCAAAGCACCGCTCGCTCACCGGTCATGCGCGCATGTCGCGCCGCCTGGCCGGCCTCGTGCCGTTCTATGAGTACGGTGAGGACCACTTCTTTCGCGCGGACGGCGCTCCGCCGGAAGTAGCGGCCACTCGCCGCGAGGGATTCATGCGGCTCGCGGCCACCTTTGCGGAGCGATACGCCGTGACCGCCGCGCGGACCGCCGAGCTCGCCGACTCTATTTCGGATCTGCAGTTCACGTCCCGCTACCGGGTGCCCTTTCAGTTCAGCCGCTTCGTGCGCAAGCACTTCAAGACGGGCACCTTGCTGGCCTCTTCCGCGGGGCCCACAGTGACCGACCTCGATGGCAACCGCTTCTTCGACCTCACCGGCTCGTACGGCACCAACCTGTTTGGTTATGACTTCTACAAGGAGTGTATCCGGCGCGGCAGTGAGCGCGTTCAGGACCTGGGCCCCGTACTCGGTGCCTATCACCCCGTCATCGCCTACAACGTACGGCGTCTGCGGGAGATTTCGGGTCTCGACGAAGTGTCCTTCCACATGTCCGGTACGGAGGCCGTGATGCAGGCGGTCCGCCTTGCGCAGTACCACACGCGGCGGCGTCGGATTGTGCGCTTCAGTGGGGCGTATCACGGTTGGTGGGGCGATGTGCAGCCCGGAGCGGGCAACCCGGTTCCCGCGCGCGACACCCTGACGTTGAAGGAAATGGGCGAGGGAACGTTGCGAGTGTTGCGAGCCCGGCGCGACGTCGCCTGTGTGCTCGTGAATCCACTGCAGGCGCTGCATCCGAATAAGGCCGCTCCGGGGGATTCGGCGCTGGTGGATAGCGGGCGCGGCGCTCACTTCGACCGTGCCGCGTACACGAAGTGGCTCCAGGAGCTGCGCGCCGTGTGCACCGAGCGAGGCATCGCCCTGATTTTCGACGAAGTCTTCGTTGGCTTTCGACTCGCACCCGGCGGCGCGCAGGAGTATTTCGGCGTCCGCGCGGACATGGTGACCTACGGCAAAACACTCGGCGGCGGTCTTCCGGTGGGAGCCCTCTGTGGTCGCAAAGACCTCATGAAGCGTTTCCGCGAGGACCGGCCCGCTGACATCTGTTTCGCACGTGGCACCTTCAATTCCCATCCCTACGTCATGGGAGCGATGTGCGAGTTTCTCGAGCGTATCGAGTCCGAGGAAATCCGCGCGCTTTACCAGGAAGGGGACGAGATCTGGAACCGTCGCGTACAGTTCCTCAACGAGCGTCTGCAGGCCGAGAAGCTTCCCGTGCAAGTAGCCAACCTCGCTTCGATCTGGACGGTCAGCTACCTGCAGCCGTCCCGTTACAACTGGATGTTTCAATACTATCTGCGCGCCGCGGGGCTGGCGCTGAGCTGGGTTGGCACCGGCCGCCTGATCTTCAGCCTCGATTACACCGAGGCCGATTTCGCGGCCGTCGCCGAGCGGTTCGTGGCGGCGGCGCGGGCCATGAGCCAGGACGCCTGGTGGTGGTCCCGCGACGGATTGACCAACAAGTCGATCCGTCGCCAGGTCCTAAGAGAGCTGCTTCAGACCCGATGGGCTGCGGCCATGGGATCGATGAGCTCACCCCGCAACAAGTAGAAAGGCGCCTTGTAATACAGGTAAACGTCGTGGAACGGGTCGGTGACGATCTTCGTCAACCAGACCAGGCCCGTCTGCACGTCTTTCAGGAAGAACAGGTGGACCGTGCGAAACACGAGTCCGCCTAACCCGATGGCGAGCCAGATGATGCCGACGTTGTGGATGAACTGCGCGCCGCTGGGGTGCGCAGGGAACACTCCCAACAGCGTCGGGTCGAGCCAGAGCACGGCGGGGGCCAGCGCCCAGATCGCGAGCAATACGACCTTGCGCCTCAGGTTGTAGCCCACCTTGATGTCTTCCTTGTGCTCGTGGGTCGCCTGGTTGACCTCGTCGTACCCTTTCGGCTCGAAGAAGAAGTGACCGCTCTGCCGGCTCGTCATGGCCACCAGCCAGGCGATGAGCGCCGCGGCGACCGGACGATCGGCCAAGAGCGCGATGTAGGCAGCGATGAAGCTCAGGGCACTCAGCAGGTGCAGTGCCTGGTTGATGCGGCTGTGGTGGTAGTACCTATGATCGTCCCAACGCTGGGTCCGTAGGGCCTGCAGGAAACTTTGCATCTTCGAAGATCCCATGTTTCAGTGCCTGATAGTCGGCATGTAGGAGTTATCTCAGAATCGCTACAGAAATATTACAAGTCGGGCCGGGAATGCGAATTTGCCGACTCGTTCATCCGACTGTCACGCGGCGACGCGATTTCCGTGACGCCGGCACCCCGATCCCCCAGCCCCAGGCGGGGTGCGCGCAACCCCAAACCTACCAGTTTCTACCCTCCCGCGCGCCTCCAGTCGCTTCTACTTAGGTCGAAAGTGCTCCCGCGCCCCCGCCGCCTATGATCCTAGGGCGCTGCGAATAAGACGGGTCTCGACGGAACGAGGGGGGCGAATGAACAGGTATGTGGGACTGAAGACGACCAGGATGTTAGTCGCGTGTGTCGGCGTGGCGACATGTGCCGCGGTGCAGGCCGCCGACCCGTTACCCGACAGCTTTACGCTGGCCGGTGTCACGCTCTACGCGACGATCGATGTCGGCTACGCCTACCAGTCCGAGGGCGTTCCGCTCAGCGGCAAGTATCTCGGGGGTCTCGAATACCAGGCCTTCACGACCACCCGCAACTTCTCCGGTTCGCAGTCGACCCTGGCGGAAAGCGGCATAGAGCAGTCGAAGGTCGGGATCAGGGTCGACCTGCCGGTCGGCTTCGACCTCAACATGGTCGGCCGCGTGGAGACCGGTTTCAACCCACTGTCGGGGGAGCTCACCGATGCCTGCGGGAGCATTGCTGACAATAGTGGGGTGGCGCAGGGCAAGCAGACGGCGAATGCCGACAGCAGCCGTTGTGGACAGGCATTCAACGGCCCGGCCTTTGGCGGCCTGAGCCACAAGGTCTACGGGACGCTCACCATCGGCCGGCAGCAGTCGCTGCAACTCGACGCACTTTCAGTGTATGACCCGCAGACCCTGTCCTACGCGTTCTCGTTCCTCGGTTATTCCGGGTTCGATGCCGGGGCAGGCAGCACGCAGGCCGCCCGCTTGGACAACTCGGTGAAATATGTCATTCAAAACGGGCCGGCCCACGCCGCGGTGGTTTACTCCAACGGGGGCGAGGATGTCGGTGTATTCGGACATTCGTACGGCATCAACCTGGGCGCAGCTTTCGCGGGGCTTTCAGTTGACGCCGTGTATGAGAAGGAGAATGGCGCCGTCAACCTGCGCAGCTCGTTCGACAATCCCGTCAACCCGGTTCCGACGCCGGGACTTGCGGCCTACGTCTCGAACGACACGTCGTGGAATCTCATGGGGAAATATACCTTCGACCTGGGTGGGGGGGGCACGAAGGGCGCCGACGGCAAGTCGGCGCCCGCCGACAAGTTGACCGTGTATGCCGGTTACTCCCATATTCAGAAAGCCCACTCCGGCGTCACCAGCGGCTCGGCCCAGGGGGATTACCCGCTCAACATCGATATCAACATCAACAACTCGGCCGAATACAGCCTCGAGTGGCTGGGCGCCAAGTACGCGCTGGCTTCCGGGTGGAGCTTCACCGGCGCTCTCTATCACGTGAGCCAGAATAGCTGGACCATCGGGCTCGGGCCCGCCGGCACCCAGGGGGTCGGGTGCTCAGGTGCCGGCTTGCTCTGCTCCGGCATCTTCTCGGAAGGGTCCGTGACGGCGGACTACGCTTTCAACAAGCACCACGACGCCTATGTCGGCGTCAACTATTCACACGTGACCGATGGTCTCGCCAACGGCTTTGTTGGCACAACTTCAAACGGGACCACCGGCAGCGAGACCCAGACGACCGTCATGGTGGGCTACCGTCTGCGGCTGTAAGATTGGCAGTGCCCGTACCCGAAGCGTAGGATGGCCGCGGGGGTAAGGAATCCATGCCATCGGATTGGCTGCTGGCTGCCCTGGCGCTGGCTTACCTGGGATGCCTGTTTGCGCTCGCCTTCTACGGCGACAAACATGCGTTCTATGCAGGCCACCCACGTTTGCGGCCTTATATCTACGCGTTGGCGCTCGGCGTCTATTGCACGTCCTGGACGTTTTTCGGCGCTGTCGGCACGGCGGTCCGGGACGGCTGGGCTTACCTGCCGATCTATCTGGGCCCGGCGCTGGTATTCGTGTTTGGTCTGCCGATCATGGAGCGCCTGGTGCAGATCTGCCGCGCGCACAAGATCATCTCCATTGCCGACTTCGTCGCGTCCCGCTTCGGCAAGAGCCGGCCGCTGGCGGTGCTGGTCACCGTCATCGCCACGACTGCGGCGATACCGTACCTGGCCCTCCAATACAAAGCGGTCGCGGCCAGCATCGGGGTGCTGACACAGCCTTTCGGGCACACGCCGTGGTATCGCGACGCCGCGCTCGGTGTTGCATTGTTGATGTCGCTGTTCGCCGTGTTGTTCGGAGCGCGCCGGGTCGATGCCAGCGAGCAGCGCGAAGGCTTGATGTTGGCTATCGCCTTCGAGTCGCTTTTGAAGCTGTTGGCCTTCGTCGCCGTGGGCGTGTTTTCTTACCTCCACCTGCAGCCCGGGCCGTTGCGTTTGCCGCCCGATCTCGCGACGCGGCAGTCGCTGCTCAACGGTGACACACTGATGGCGACCGTGCTGGCCGCGGCGGCAATCTTCTGCCTGCCGCGGCAGTTTCAGATCGGGGTCGTCGGGTGTGTCGATGGCGCCGATTTGAAGTGCGCGCGCTGGCTGTTCCCCACCTATCTCGGCCTGTTTTCCGTGTTCGTGCTGCCGGTGGTGGCGTTGGGCTCGAGCGGTCACCTGCCGGGCCAGGGGGCCGCCGATGTTCTCATTCTGACCCTGCCGATGAGTCACGGGTTTCCCTGGCTCACCCTGCTCGTCTTTCTGGGCGGCCTGTCCGCGGCGACCGCCATGGTAGTGGTGGCGAGTGTTGCGCTCTCGACCATGATATCCAACGATATCGTCGCACCGTTGCTGTGGCGGCAACGCATGGAGGAAGGGGCGAGCCTCGCCCGGCGGGTCTTGTGGGTACGCCGCGCCATCATCATCAGCCTGGCGCTGGTGGGTTTCGCGTACTACCGCTCGACTTCGGGATCGACCAGTCTCGCGGCGATCGGCCTGTTGGCCTTCGCCGCGGTGGCGCAGTTTGCTCCGGGGGTGCTTGCGGCGCTGTATTGGAATGGAGCCAGTCGCAGGGGTGTTTTCTGGGGAATGCTGAGCGGCTTCCTGCTCTGGGGCTACCTGCTTTTTCTACCGAACCTGTTAGCTGGCCGCCTGGGCGCCGTCGGGCCCGGTGCGTTCCTCGCATTGACGACCAACGTGATCGTCATGGTAACGGTGTCGTTACGTCATGGCGTGACTTTGCAGGAGCGCCTCGCTGCGCGCACCTTCGTCGCTCCAAGGCGCCCGATGGCAGGCTTGCCGGCCATTACCGCTACGGTCGGCGATCTGGAGACGGTGGCGTCGCGCATGATCGGCGGCCCTGCCGCGCGGCAGGCGCTGGCCGAATACGCAACTCAGACGCGCCAGAGCCTGCCGAGGCCCGCGGATCTCGCCGATCGCGGCCTGTTGCAACACTTCGAACGGGTCATCGCCGGCTCCATCGGCTCCTCGTCCGCGCGGGTCGTGTTGACTCACGCGCTCAAGCGCAAGGGCCTGGACCTCGATGAGGTGGCTGAGCTGCTCGACGAGACCTCCCAGGAGTTGCGTTTCAGCCGGCAGCTCCTGCAGGCGACGATGGAAAACATCACGCAGGCGATCAGTGTCGTCGATGCCGACATGCGGATCGTGGCCTGGAATCGCCGCTACCTGGAGATGTTTGGCTATCCGCCCGATATGGTCTACGTGGGGCGTCCGGTCGAGCACCTCATCCGCTGGAACGCTGCGCGCGGCGAGTTCGGTGACGGCGACGTGGAACAGCACGTCGAGAAGCGCCTCGCGCACTTGCGGGCCGGCACGCCTTACACGTTCCAGCGTCTGCGTCGTAATGGGCAGGTCTACAGCGTTCACGGCCAGCCCATGTCGGGCGGCGGCTTTGTCACGACTTACACCGACGTGACGGATTTCAAACGTGCCGAGCAGGCGCTGCTCGATGCCAAGCAGGGCCTGGAGGAGCGGGTCGCGCAACGCACGCGTGAGCTGTGCGAGGCGCTCGAAGCGCAACGTCTCGCCAAACAGGAAGCCGAGCAGGCCAACCGGAGCAAGACGCGATTCGTGGCGGCCGCCAGTCACGACCTGTTACAGCCACTGAACGCCGCGCGCCTGTTCGCCTCGGCACTCGAGTCGCGCGTGGTGCAGTACCCCGAATTCCTCGAGCTGGCCAGCCGCATCGACGCCTCCATGAGAGCGGCGGAGGAGTTGCTGAGCGACCTCCTGGACGTGGCGCGGCTCGACATCGGTGTCCTGAAGCCGGATATCACTTCGTTTCACATTGGCGAATTGCTGGAGGAGTTGCGGCGGCAATTTGCGCCGCTGGCACAAGCGCGCCGGTTGCGGCTCGATGTGGTCGGTTGCCGCGACCTGGTGCGCAGTGACCGGGTGCTGCTGCGGCGGATCGTGCAGAACTATCTTTCCAACGCGTTGCGTTACACTGTGCGCGGTGGCGTGGTGTTAGGTTGCCGCAGGCGCGGGGCAGGACTCGAGGTCGTCGTGTACGACACCGGGCCGGGGATCCCTGAGCATCAGCAACAACGTATCTACGGCGAGTTCCATCGCCTCGAGCAGGACTCGCCCTGGGGCGAGAAAGGACTCGGCCTCGGACTGTCGATCTGCGATCGGCTGGCGCGGCTGCTCAGCCACGAGCTTTCACTGCAAAGCCGCCCCGGTAAGGGCTCCGGCTTCGGCGTGCGCGTCGCCCGGGATACGCGGCCCCTGCAGGCGCACCAGCCGGTGCCGCATGTCTCTTTGGCCGATCCAATCGGCCTCAAGGGGCTACGCGTACTGTGCGTCGACAACGACTCGGCGATTCTGGATGGAATGGAGGCGTTGCTCGGGGGGTGGGGCGTGTTGGTGCTCAAGGCCCGCTGCAGCAGCGAAGCGCTCGCCCTCGCTGCTGCGGTCGATCTCGACGCCGTGCTCGTCGATTATCACCTCGATGATGGGAGCGACGGGCTCGAGCTATTGCGCCGTTTGAATGAGCGCCGCGAGGCTGCCCTGGCTGGCGGACTGATCACCGCCGATCATGGCGCCCGCGTGGCGCTTGCCGCACGCGCCCAGGGCTATCCGGTGCTACACAAGCCGATACGGCCCGCGGCGCTGCGCGCCCTGCTGGCCGCATCGAGGCGCCGTTCCGTGGGGCGTGCCGCGCGATGGCTCAATCAGGCTCTTCCGGTTGAGCTTTGATCTCGTCCGGGTTCAGGGTGAGGCGCGCGGCGAGCAGTGCTGTTTGAGTGCGATTGGCAGCGCCGAGCTTGCGCATGATGGCCGTCATGTGCGCTTTCACGGTGGCCTCGGTGATCTGCAGCTCGTACGCGATCTGTTTGTTGAGACGGCCTGAGCAGAGCTTGCTGAAAACACGGAACTGCTGCGGGGTGAGCTGGGCGAGCCGCTCCGCGACCTCGAGCGCTGCGTGGTCGGGTAAGCCCATGCCGCCGCTCCCCCGATAGCCCGCCGGCGTTACGATATCGCCGCGTAACACCGCGCGCACACTGGCGCATATGGAGTCGGCATTGGCGGACTTGGAGAGAAAACCCTGCGCGCCGAACGCCATGGCCTGTTGCACGGTAGTGGGATCGTCCAGGGCCGACACGATGACGACCGGCAGCTCGGGATACGCGCCGCGCAAATAGGCGAGGGCGCTGAAACCGTGCGCGCCCGGCAGGTTCAGGTCCAACAGTAACAAGTCGACCCGCGGCTGGCGCTCCAGCGTGTCGAACAGGGTCGCGACACTGTCGGCTTCGAAAAACTCGCCGGTGGGGCAGGCGGCGCACACCGCGCTTATCAGCGCCGCCCGGAACAGCGGATGGTCGTCGACGATGACGACCTGGTAGGCAGTCGATAGCTGGGGCTCGCTCAGCGTCATACATTCTCTATTACCGCAAATCCCGCGGCTGCGGTGCTCGACCTTCGTCGACTTGCCGGCAGCCGGGCGTCAAAAAATGTCACCGGGACTAAAGTCTCAGTGGCACTTGCGTCGCGTACGGACGCGGGCCGCGGTCGTTGACCTACTTTCGTCCTGTTGGTGTTAGGTCACTAGTCGGTGTCGCGGGGACGCGACGTCCGGCTTGTCGCTAAACTCGCTCAAAGTGTCATGTCGGTCTGTGACTCACTACCGGTGTTGGCGCTTGACGCAGTGCGATTGCCGTGTATTCTAATCCGCCATAAGGAACGCTGTACCGTATAGAAGAACAACGAGACCGATCCACGTTGGCTGTCAGGAGGACCGCGAGTGACAGATTTGCAACAGAACGCCCGGCATGACGGCACCGTCAGGCTGCCGCCATTGGGGCGCTGTTTGAGCCACGTGGGCCTCCTGGTGGGTCCTCCCCGGTGAGGGTTTTATTGCCGGCCGCGGCGCCAGTCGCTCCAGCGATTGCGCGCGGGTTGCCCCTGCGCGTGCCCAAGCAATCTTCCGTACGAAAACTTCAACTTCAGGCGAACGGATCGGACATTCCGCGGCCCCCACCGCGCATGAGAGCCGACGGCTGAAAGATTCAACCGCAAAGGAGTCGTTTGTTTATGGTCTCACGTAAAACGTCATTGCTTATGAGTGCTCCGCTCGTGATCCTCTGCACGGCCGGTGCGCGACCGGCAGCGGCGGATGAGGCACCTCCACCGCCGGCGCCTACCGCCGCCCAGGAGCCCATGCTGCTGGAGGAAATCATTGTCACGGCCGAGAAGCAGGCCTCCGGACGGCCGCTGCAGATCGTGCCAATCGCCATAACGGCAATCGACGCGGGCACCATCCAGGAACAACACGTCCAGAACATCGTCGACATCGGCCACATGGCGCCGAACGTCGTGCTGGATGCATCCGGCACGCTGCTGGGAACCGCCGCGTTCACCATCCGTGGTGTCGGTGAGCGTTCCAGCACCGCCTCCATCGACCCGGCGGTTGCCGTGACCCAGGACGGCATGCCGCTGAGCCTGCAGACGGGCCTGTCGTTGTTGGGCACCTTCGATACCGAGAGTGTGCAGATCCTGCGCGGTCCGCAAGGCGTGCTGCAGGGTGTGGGCGCCGCCGGCGGCGCGGTCACCTTCACGACGCCCCTGCCGACCGACACGTTCCAATCGAATGCTTCGGTCACCGCGGGTAATTTCGACACCATCGGTGCCACGACCACCATATCGGGGCCGCTCTCCGACAAGGTGCTCGGCAAGGTCGCGGTCTATGAGCAGTACACCGCCGGTTACTACAACAATACGACGGACGAAGGCACGTACGTTGCCACGAAAGAATATGCCGCAGGCACCGAGCCGCAACATCCGACCGGGCTGGTCGGCGGAACCCAGGTGGTGGTCGTCAAGCCCACCTTCCTCGTCAACCTGAGCGACACCCTCAAACTCAAGGTGTTCGCGCAATTCGAGAGCGACAACGACGGCGGCTCGGCGACCCAGCTGATCAACCCGAATCCCCTGCCCGGCAAGCCGGTGAAGTTCATCACCAACTTCGGCTATACGCCGACGCCGGAGAACTACCAGACGAACCTCGCTACTCCCGGTTGGACGCACATCACGGAGGAGCACCTGATCGGCGAGCTCGATTGGAACGTGGGCTCGGGTGTCTGGACGACCAACCTCGCGGTCCGCAACGTGAACTACAATTCGGTGTTCAACAACGCCGGCGGCCCGTTCAACGCCTTCCTCGTCTATACCCAGGAAGAAAACCGCCAGGCCAGCATGGAGTCGCGCTGGAGCGGTGCGCTCACCGATAAGATCACTTTGCTGGCGGGCATCTACGCGTTCGATGACAACCTGCCGGTCCAGGTGGTCGATGCGACCAACCTGGGCGAGCTGGGCACGCCCCTGGCGGTCCCCAAAAACGTCAACTCGCCGTTGAACATGGACAACCAGCTCATCCAGTACAACCAGAAGACGACCAGCGCCGCCGCGTTCACCAACGTGGACTACAGCATCCTCAGCAACCTGACGCTGTCCGGCGGTGTGCGCTACCAGTACGAGCACAAGATCATGGACATCCAGCCGGGCGCGAATGCGGCCGGCGTGGTGTATTGCACGACCGGGACGGTGACCGGCTGCCCCACGACCTGGTACGACCCCTCGAAAGTCTGGAACACGCCCACCTGGCGCGCACTGCTGAGCTGGCAGGCCACGCGCGATGTCATGTCGTACGTGAGCTATACCAGGGGTTGGGCCGCGGGTAACTTCAACGGCAGCCCTTCGACCTTAGGGGCCGCGCTGGTGCCGGCGAACCCCGAGACTGTCGATTCGTACGAACTGGGCATCAAGAGCGAGTGGTTCGACCACCGCTTCCGCGCGAACGCCGCCGTGTTCGACGAGAAATTCGACAACATCCAACGCACGGCCACCACCGCGGTCGAGGGTCTGCACATCCAGACGCTGGTCAACGCGGCCTCCGCGACCATCAAAGGCGCGGAAATGGAGCTGACGGCGCTGCCGTTCGAGGGGGTGAAGCTGTTCGCCACCGGCGGCTTTACCAACGCCGTCTATAACAAGTTCACGGCCGCGGTGGCCACGGATACCTACAATCCGAATGAGGCGTTGACGGAGTTGAGCTTCGCCAACCTACCGCGCTGGACGACGGATGCGGGTGGCACCTACAGCTTCTCGCTGCCGAACGTCGACGGACGCTTCTCGTTCACGGCCGATTATTCGTGGCGCTCCATGCAGTGGGGCGACTTCGGTAACACCCCGCAGGAGATCATCAAAGCCTACGGGTTGTTGAACGGCAGCATCAGCCACACCGCGGGTCCCTGGACCGTGTCGCTGTGGGGGCGCAATCTGACGAACAAGTACTATGACGAGGCGGCGGCGATCGCCGGTGCCTTCCAGCAGTGGCCCGGCTTACCGCGGACGTATGGCCTGACCGCGTACTTGAAGTTCCAATAAGGTCTGGACGGACGGGGAGAGACGGCAGGCACTGCCGTCTCTCCTTTATACGTAACCGGACAGCGCCTATAGAGACATCACCGGGTTTGCCGACCTTGCGCGGCGAATACGGCGTGTGGCAAATTCGGTCATGCGCATTCTGAAGAGACTTTAGTCGAAAATGGCTCGCCGCGGCAGACAGGGTGAGGACGGAGGTACGCGACTTTCCTCCGTTGCGAACGCGATCCTGCTGATGAAAACGTTCTCCGACGAGCAAAGTCAGCTCGGTATCAGCGCGCTCGCCGAGCGCCTGGGGCTGGCGAAAAGCACCGTGCACCGGCTCGCCTCGACACTGGTCGAAGCCGGCATGCTCGAGCAGAACAAGGAAACGGGCAAATACCGCCTCGGGTTGGCTGTTTTCGAGCTGGGCTCACTGGTCCGCCGCAAGATCGACATGTCATTCGAGGCCAAGCCCTGGTTGATGACGCTGCGGGAGCAGACCGGCGAAACAGTGAATTTATCGATTCTCGACCATGGCGGCGTCGTTTGCGTCAACTTCCTCGAGAGTAAGAACGTCAACCGCATCAGCTCGGGCATCGGGTTGCGCAAGCCGGTGCATTGCACTGCCGAAGGCAAGGCGCTCATAGCGTTTCAGTCCGCCACAGCGATCGAGCGCATCATCGGCGCGAAGTTGGAGCGGCGCACGCAGCGGACCGTCATCAATCCGGCGGCGCTGAACGAAGAGTTCGCGGTCATCCGGGCACGCGGCTACGCGACCGATGACGAAGAGTACGAAGTGGGTGTGCGCGGCATAGCGGCGCCCGTTCGAGATGACAGCGGTATTCCGGTGGCCGCGGTCGGCGTCACGGGCCCGACCCAGCGCCTGACGAAGACCCGGCTGCTGAGCCTGGCTCGCCACGTCAACGCCGCCGCTAAAGCGATTTCAGCGCGGCTCGGGGACCCGACGGTAGGCGCTCTGACCTCCGCGGGCTGAAATCCCCAGCTCGCGCCCGGTTATAAGTTAACTGCCGCGGCTCATCCAAACGCAGCGGGTGCGGCTCCCGCGCTAACAAACTTGCGTGAATCGACGCCGGGCGCGCCCGCGCGCCTGGCCGGAACGGGCTCGATTGACAACTTTTCAGCACGCTGTTAGAACTGCGTTCAGCATAAAGGAATCCTGTTCCATATAAAGGAACACACGTGAGCGAACTCGAGGAGGACGCCTTGTCGGCTACAGCTCAGGCGGATGCAAGGATCGGACTCGTCGCTCTCTGCGACACCGCGGACGTGACGCCCGATATGCCGCTGCGGGTCGTGGTGGCCGAGGTCGCGTACGCGGTGTTCAACCTCGATGGACACTTCTACGCCACCCAGGATCAGTGTACGCACGGTCCTGGCTCGCTGGCCGAGGGCTTCCTGATGGGAGCCGAGATCGAGTGTCCGTTCCACCAGGGACGTTTCGATATCCGCACCGGGCGCGCTACGGCGGCCCCGTGCACGCAGGCCCTCAGAATCTGGACCGTCCACACTATCGACGGACGGTTATGTATCGATCCCGCGGAGTATCGAGCGGAGGAGCCGTGAGTCTGCAAGCCGCGGTGGTGATCATCGGCTCGGGTCAGTCCGGCGGACGCGCCGCCGAGGCCTTGCGCCAGGGCGGACATACCGGCCGGATCACGTTGATCGGCGACGAGCTCCACGCGCCCTACGAACGACCCGCGCTCTCTAAAGAATTTCTTAGTTCCGCCGCGGCGGAGAAGCTCGCCTGGGTGCGGCCTCATGGCTGGTATTCGCAAGCGGCCATAACGACGCTCCACGGCCGACGGGCGGTCAGGATCGACAAGGCTCGCAATGTCGTTGAGTTGGACGAGGGCGCGCCCGTCGAGTACCAAGCCCTGATTCTGACGACCGGCGCGCGTCCGCGGCAGCTCACCGTGGAGGGCGCGGACCACCCGCTAGTGAGCTATCTGCGCACCATCGAAGACAGTCAGCGGCTGCAGCGGCGCTTGTCGCCCGGCGCGCGTGTCGTGGTGATCGGCGCCGGCTTCATTGGTCTGGAAGTAGCGGCTACCGCCGTGTCGCGGGGCTGCGCGGTCACCGTGTTGGAGTTGGCCGAGCTGCCGATGGCGCGCGTCGTTCCACAGCAGGTCGGCGCTTTCTATGCTGACTTTCACCGTCGCAAGGGTGTCGATCTGCGTGTTGGTACCGCCGTGAGTCGTATTACCGACGAACGCGGACGAGCGCTCGTTCACACCGATGGTGGCGCTCCCATCCTGGCGGACGCGGTGGTCGTGGGCATCGGTGTGATCCCCAACGTCGAGCTGGCGCAGGCCGCCGGGCTCGAGATCGACAACGGCATTGTCGTCGATGAGTTTGGCCGTACCGGCAACCCGCTGATCTACGCCGCGGGCGACGTCACCAGTCATTTCAACTCGCTGTTGGGTCGCCGGGTGCGCCTGGAGTCCTGGCAGAACGCGCAGAACCAGGCGATCGCCGTCGCGCGCAACATTCTTGGCGCTGCGGCCCCGTACGCCGAGGTGCCGTGGTTCTGGAGCGATCAGTACGAGCTCAACCTGCAGATCGCGGGCATTGCGCAGGCCGGCGACGCAATCATCCGGCGCAGTGCTGCCGGCGGCGGTCCTGTTTTATGTTTTCACCTGCGCGAGGGGCGGTTGGCCGCCGTGATCGGGATCAACTGCGCCCGCGACGTGCGCTTTGGCAAGGAGATCATTGCGATGGGAGGCTCCCCGAGCGCAGCTGAGCTGGGCGATCCTTCTGTCAGTCTCGCCAGCCTGTACGCCGCCGCCAAACGCTCAGCCAAGGCCGCATGATGTCGAAGCTCAGGTTATCTGTCGCGATGGGCAACTACGACCGGACGCGGCCCCTTGTGGACGGTGACGTGCAGATCGACGGCACCGACCCCATCTACATGCTCCTCTCACCGGAGGAGATGTTTTTCCGGGCTTTCCGCGACGTAGCCTTTGACATCAGCGAGCTCTCCTTGAGCAGCTTTGCCGTCAAGACCGCCGCCGGCACGAATCCCTACGTGGGCGTGCCGGTCTTTCCGTCGCGGGCGTTTCGCCACACTTCCATTTACATCCGCACCGATCGGGGTATCAGTAACCCGGCCGATCTGCAGGGGCGCCGCATAGGCACACCCGAATATCAACTGACCGCCGCGGTGTGGGCGCGGGCCCTGTTGCACGAGGAATACGGCGTCAAGCCGTCCGACATTACCTGGGTGCGCGGTGGCATGGAGGATCCGGGCCGTCCGGAGAAGATTCCGCTGCAACTGCCGGCCGACGTCCGCCTCGAGAGCGCCCCCGCCGATACCACCCTGTCGCAGTTGCTCGAGCGGGGCGACATCGACGGTATCGTAGGTCCGCGCGCGCCCTCCAGTTTTGAGCGAGGCGACAGCCGGGTAGCGTGGCTCTTCGCCGACCCGGCGCACACGGCGGCTGAATATTTCCGCAAGACCCGGATCTTCCCGATCATGCACATCCTCGGCATCCGCCGGGAGCTGGCAGAACAGCAGCCGTGGTTGCCGATGGCTGTCTGCAAAGCGTTTGCGGAGGCGAAGAGCATCGCCCTGGCGCGCCTGGTCGATACTTCGGCGTGCAAGGTGACGTTGCCTTTCGTCGAGGAAACGCTGCGTGGCGCGCGCTCCCTGATGGGCCCCGATTTCTGGTCCTACGGCGTGGCACCGAACCGGCACGTGCTGGATCACTTCCTCCACCATCACCACGCGCAGGGCCTGTCGGGCCGGCGGCTGCAGGTCGAGGAGCTGTTTCATCCGGCCACGCTCGAGAGCTACAAGATATGACGAACCGCTTGGAGTGTTAGATGCTCAGAAAGGAACAGAATGACCTGCTGACGCAGACCGGAGCGCAGACTCCGATGGGCGCGATGTTCCGCAGCTACTGGATTCCGGCGCTGTTGTCGGAGGAGCTGCCGGAGAACGACTGCGCGCCGGTGCGCGTCAAGCTGCTGTCGGAGCGCCTGCTGGCGTTTCGGGATTCGCAGGGGCGTTATGGCCTCATCGAGGAGTTCTGCGCCCACCGCGGCGTGTCGCTCTGGTTTGGGCGTAACGAGGAGAGCGGCATCCGCTGTCCGTATCACGGCTGGAAGTACGACGTGACGGGCCAGTGCGTCGATGTGCCCTCCGAGCCGGCCGAAAACGGCTTTTGCCAGCGTATCAAGCTGAAGGGTTACCCGCTGGTCGAGCAGGGCGGCGTTCTGTGGACCTACATGGGGCCCGCAGAGAAGCGTCCTCCGCTGCCGCAGTGGGAGTTCTCGCTGGTGCCCGCCGCGCAGCGCTACATCTCCAAGCGGCTCCAGGAGTGCAACTGGCTGCAAGCCATGGAAGGCGGCATCGATTCCAGTCATGTGTCCTGGCTGCACCGGGCCAACCTCAACAGCGATCCGCTGTTCAAGGGCGCCAAGGGCAACCAATACAACCTGTCGGACGCGAAGCCTGTCTTCGAGGTGGTGCCGTCCGACGGAGGGCTGCTGATCGGCGCGCGACGTAACGCCGAACAGGGCAATTACTACTGGCGTATCACACCCTGGGTCATGCCGTGTTTCACCATGGTGCCGCCGCGCGGCGATCACCCTGTGCACGGTCACTTCTGGATTCCCATCGATGATGTCAGTTGCTGGGCCTGGAGCTTTGACTATCACCCGGTGCGTGCACTGACCGACACGGAGCTGCAGGCTATGCGCGCCGGCAAAGGCATTCACGTTGCGACCATACCGGGCACTTATGTGCCACTCGCCAACCGCAGCAACGACTACCTGATGGACCGCTCCGCCCAGAAGGCGGGGCTCACTTTCAGCGGCATCGACGGCATCGGGATGCAGGACGCCTCTTTGCAGGAAAGCATGGGTCCGATCGCCGATCGCACCCGTGAAAATCTGACCTCGACCGACAATGGCATTGTCATGGCGCGGATGCGCCTGATGAAAGCGGCCCGGGCGCTGGTGGATAAGGGCGAAACGCCACCCGGCGTCGACCCCGCCCACCATCGCGTCCGTTCCGCCGCCCTGATTCTCGCTCCTGATCAGCCTTTCAAAGACGCCGCCAAAGAGGCTTTGACAGTCCGGCTCGGCGAGCCCCAGGCTTCCGTTTGATAGGTATGACCGTGCGCTCCACTAAGTTGAAGGCTGTCTTCCAGACACTGGGGCATACCAGTGCGCTGAAGGACGGTACGGTGCGGCCGCGGGATTTCGAGTTCGAATTCGAGGAGGTGCCCGCTATCATCCAGGCGTTCCGGCGCATGGTGCGTGGGCTCGAGTTCGATGTGAGTGAGATGGCGCTCACCACGTACCTGTCGGCGCGGGCCCATCACAAGCCTTTTACGGCGTTGCCGATCTTCCTGGTGCGCGCCTTCCACCATGGGGCCATACTCTGCAACACGACGCAGGGAGTTCGGGGTCCCAGGGACCTCGAGGGCAGGCGGGTCGGCGTGAACCGCGGCTACACGGTGACGACTGGAGTGTGGGCGCGGAGCATCCTCCAACATGAGCACGGTGTCGATCTGAGCCGAATCACCTGGGTACTGTCTGGTGATGAGCACGTCGCGGAATTCCAGGCGCCGGCGAATGTCGTGCGGCTCGAAAAGGGCAAGACCCTCCAGGACGCGCTCGTGGCCGGTGAGCTTGCCGCCACTATCGGTGTGCAGGTAGCGCATCCGGACGTGGCTCCCTTGATCCCCGACGCGGAGGAGGCGGGCTTCCGGGCTTTGGCGCGCGATGGCCACTATCCGATCAATCACCTGCTGGTCGTCAAAGATGCCGTGTTGGAGTCCCAGCCGCACCTCGCCGAGCAGCTTTTCGAGGCGTTCACCGCGGCGAAGCGTCCTTATCTCGAGCGCCTGCGCGCCGCCGCCGCGGGAAATCCGCCGCAGGCCGATCGGATGTATCGCCGTGTGTTGGAAATCACCGGTAGCGACCCGCTGCCTTATGGGATCGAGCCGAATCGTCCGATGGTGGCGGCATTGATCCGCTACGCCCATGAGCAGCAGATCATCTCCCGTCCGTATGAGGTCGAAGAACTGTTCGTCAGGGGCACATCATGAAACCTGAAAACCCCACCGTCACCCTCGCGGCGCTCCAGCAGATGAAGGCCGACGGCCGCAAGATTGTTGGCGTCGTTGCCTGGGACTACCAGATGGCGCAAATCGTGGATCGCGCCGGGGTGGACCTCGTGTCGGTCGGCGATACGGTGGGCGTCAACCTCTGGGGGCACACTCATCCATTGGAAGTGACCCTGGACGAGATGGTCATCGTTTGCAAAGCCGTTCGGCGCGGCGTCAAGCGTGCGCTGTTGAGTTGCGACTTTCCTTACGGGCCGCTGCAGGAAGGCACCGCAACTGCGTTGCGCGCGGCGATTCGGCTGGTGAAGGAAGCGGGTGCCGACATGATCAAGCTCGACGGCGCCGCCGACTTTCCGGAGGTTGTCGAAGCGTTGGTGCGGGCAGGCATTCCCGTGTTCGCGCAGTTCGGCATCACGCCGCAGACGGCACTTCGGTACGGAATCGCTTACAGTGTTGCATCCTCCCCTGGGGCGCAGGTCACTCCGCAGATGCAAACCCGTCTGCTGGAGGAGGCGAAGCGGCTGGAGGGCGCGGGCGCCGCGCTACTCGACTTCACTAACTCGGGACCCGCGGCTGGCGCGGCGGTAGCGGCAGCGGTCCGGATTCCGGTCATCGGCGGATTCGGAGGCGGCCCGTGGCTCGATGGCCGGATGCGACTCGCCCATGGCGCGATCGGATACGCGGCGAGCTCGATCGATGCAGAGGTCGAAACCTATGCCAATGTTGCCCGGATAGCACTCGATGCGATTGCCGCATATGCCGGCGACGTCCGCGCCGCGCGCCAGATAAAAGGCGCCACGCCAATTAAAACCGCACCGTGAAGCGGAACACACGATGCCACTCGTAACTATCGACGGGATCCAAACGCGTTATGAGACGCTGGGCTCCGGCCCTCCGATCCTGATGTTCTCACCGGGCGGATTCAATGCCACGCTCGATGCCTGGTCGTCGGTTGGAGTGTATGCCCGCACGAAGCCACTCGAGCATTTGAGCCGGCACTACACGTGCATCGTTTTCGACCGGCGCGAGACCGGCCAATCCGGTGGCCGGATCGAGCGCATCACCTGGGCGGATTATGTCGAACAGGGGAAGGGGCTTCTAGAGCATCTGGGCATCGAGCGGGCTCATGTCATGGGGGGCTGTTTGGGCTGCTCCTCGGCCGTGGCCTTTAGCGTGGCCCATCCGGTGGCCGTGCGGAGCCTGGTCCTGTACTGGCCGGCGGGCGGTGCCAAGTATCTTTCGAGCAGCCAGGAGCGTTTCGCCGTGCACCTGGACTTCGTCAAACAGCACGGGTTGGAAGAAGTCGTGGCGCT
>Ga0210388_10000782_pt1 | contig 25315 bp, 25 predicted proteins | sample IncBWC19OmetaG_FD_155485 | JGI IMG/M metagenome (GOLD analysis project Ga0210388, IMG submission 155485) | Forest soil microbial communities from Barre Woods Harvard Forest LTER site, Petersham, Massachusetts, United States - Inc-BW-C-19-O ...
GGCATCGTCGCCCTCCTGGCCCGGGAGCGGCAGTGCACAGACGTCGGGCTCGGGCAGGCCGCCTGCCTGGACGCCGCGGGCGATCGCGGTGGCGGCCGCGGCAGCCCCCAGCCGGGCCCCGAACGGCGCACACGCGATCAGCAGACGCCAGGAGACGCCGACGCTGCGGCGCTCGCGACCGGGCGCGGGCGCCGCGGCGGCGCGCTTGGACGTGGTGGGGCGCTCGCTGTGTTGCGTCACGATCGGGCATCCTTCCAGCAATGGCAGCCGAGAAAGCGCAGCCCGTGGTGATGGAGCTCTACGGGCACGAGGTGCGCGTGAGCAATCCAGGCAAGCTGTTCTTCCCCGACGCCGGGATTACGAAGCTCGACCTGGTGAACTACTACGTCGAATGCGAGACGGCGGTCGTGCGCCACCTGCGCGAGCGCCCGACTGTGCTGAAGCGCTGGGTGGACGGCGTGGCGGGCAAGCCGTTCTTCCAGAAGCGGGTTCCCGACGGTGCGCCGGAGTGGCTGCAGACGGCGACGGTCACGTTCCCGAGCGGCCGCCACGCACGCGAGCTGATTCCCAACGACGCGGCGCACCTCGTGTGGGGAGTGAATCTCGGCGTGATCGATTGGAACCCGTGGCCGGTGCGGCGCGAGGACCTCGACCATCCCGACGAGCTGCGCGTGGACCTCGACCCGCAGCCAGACGTACCGTTCTCCGAGGTGCGCGAGGTGGCGCTGGGCGTGCGGGAGGTGCTCGACGAGCACGGCCTGCGTGGCTATCCGAAGACCTCCGGTTCGCGCGGGATCCACGTATACGTTCGTATCGAGCCGCGCGAGAGCTTCACAGAAGTCCGTCGCGCGGCGCTCGCGCTCGCGCGTGAGGTCGAGCGGCGCATGCCCGGTCGCGCAACCAGCCGCTGGTGGAAGGAGGAACGCGAAGGGGTGTTCATCGACTACAACCAGAACGCCCGCGACCGCACGGTCGCGTCGGCGTACTCGGTGCGCGCGGTGCCCGACGCCCGTGTGTCGTGCCCGCTGGAGTGGGACGAAGTGCCGGACGTCGAGCCGGCGGACCTGCGCCTGCAGACCGTCCCGGCGCGCCTGCGTGAGCTCGGCGACCCTTCCGCGTCGATCGACGAGCACCCCGGTCGCCTGGACGGCCTGCTCGAGTTGGCGGCGCGCGACGAGCGTGACGGTCTCGGCGATGCGCCGTGGCCGCCCAACTTTCGCAAGCAGAAGGGCGAGCCGCCGCGCGTGCAGCCGAGCCGTGCGCGCCAGGCGAAGGAGAAGGGCGCGTGACGTTGGCGCTGGCGCCGCCGCTGAAGCCGCAGCTGGCGCTGTCGCGCAAGGAGCTGCCGGTGGGCGAGGACTACGCGTATGAGGTCAAGCTCGACGGCTTTCGCTGCATCGCGTTCGTCGACGGCGAGGACGTGTTTCTGCAGTCGCGTAACGGCAAGACGCTCGGGCGCTACTTCCCCGAGCTGACCTTCCCCCCGGGACGCTACGTGCTCGACGGTGAGATCGTGGTGCGCGACGCCGACGGACACGAGGACTTCGACGCGCTCGGCCAGCGCATCCATCCCGCGGTCTCGCGCATCGAGCGTCTCGCGGGCGAGACGCCGGCTGTGTACGTCGCGTTCGACCTGCTCGCCCAGCGCGACGACTCGCTGCTCGACGCCCCGTTCGCGGAGCGCCGCGCCGCGCTCGAGCAGCTGCTCGCCGACGAGGCGTTCGCGCGCGCTCCCGTCGAGCTGATGGTGAGCGTCGCCACCGTCGCCGAGGCCGAGCAATGGCTCACGCACGCCGAGGGAGCGATCGCGAAGAGCCTGTCCGCGCCGTATCGCCCGGGTGAGCGCAAGGGGATGGCGAAGGTCAAGCGCGTGCGCACGATCGACGCCGTGCTCGTGGGCTGGCGACCGGGCAAGGAGCCGGGCACCGTCGGCGCGCTGATCCTCGGGCTCTACGACGGCGACGACCTGCGCGTGGTGGGGCACTGCTCCGGTCTGAGCGCCGCCGAGAAGAAGCGGCTGGTGGGCTTCCTGGCCGATTACCAGTCCGGCGAGAGCGGCTCGGCCGACCCGAGTCGCTGGAGTGCGGGCAAGGATCTCGAGTGGGTCGGCCTGCGGCCGGAGCTGGTCGTGGAGATCGATTTTGACCACGTCTCGGCGGGGCGCATCCGCCACGGTGCGAAGCTGCGCCGCTGGCGCGATGACAAGCCGCCGCGCGAGTGCACGTTCGGGCAGCTCTACAGCTGAGACCCGGCGGCGAGGAGCGTCGTCTAGCATCCTCGTCGTGAGCGGCGAGGAGAGCCACACGACGGCGACCGTCGCCGAGGAGGAGTACCTGCAGAGCCTTTTCTGGCTGCAGGAGGCGGGGCTGCCGATGACCGGGGCGAACGTCGCCCGCGCGATGCAGCTGTCGCCGCCGACCGTCCACGAGATGATCGGGCGCCTCGAGCGCGACGGCTATATCACGCGCGGAAGCGACCGTGCGATCGCGTTCACGGGCAGCGGAGCCGAGCACGCCGAAGGGATCGTGCGCAGGCACCGCCTGATCGAGCGCTTTCTCACTGACGTCCTCGGCGTACCGTGGGACGAGGTCCACGAGGAGGCCGAGCGGCTCGAGCACGCGATGTCACCGGTGCTGGAGGACCGGATGCTCGCGGCGATCGGCGACGCCAAGACCTGCCCGCACGGCCACCCGATCGTCGCCGGCGCGCGGCTGGCGGGTGTGCCGCTGGCGGACGTCGCGGTCGGTGCGAAGGTGCGCGTGCTGCGCTTCGAGAACGAGGCGGAGGACCTCCTGCACTACCTCAAGGCGTCGGGAATCGAGCCCGGCATGGAGGCGGTGATGGCGGAGCGCGGTCCCGAGCACGTCGAGCTGCAGACCAGCGACGGCCAGCGCCTGGGCGTCACGGCAAGCGTCGCCGAGACCGTGTCGGTGATCGCCGACCCCTCGCCGCCGCCGCGCACCGCCCTGCCCGAGCAGCTCGTGCTGGGCCAGCGCTACGGCCGCTAGAGCGCGCTCGTCACCTTCGCCGGCCGCCACGGGTAAGCTCGCCCAAGTCAAGCGACGAAGGGGGACAGATGGCCGAAACACCCACGCTGTTCGTTTGCCACGGAGACGACGGCGGACCGCGGATCCATCCATGCCGGCGCGTGCAGGAGGCGCTGCGCGCGGCGAACATCCCGTTCGAGAAGGTGGTCGCGGCTCACGGAAGTCCGATCCCGTTCCTGCGCAAAGGCTCGCGTGAGGAGCTCAGGGAGCAGACGGGGCAGACCAAGCTGCCGGCGCTGAAGCTCGCCGACGGCACCGTCGTCACGCCTTCGCGCGCGATCCTCGAGTGGATCGCCAGCGCGGGGGCTCAGGCTGGTTGAGTCCGCGCTCGCCGCGCGTGAACCGGCGCGACGCGGCTACAGCGAGCGGTAGGCGTCGGCCAGGCGCGCGATGCCGACGTCGATCTGCTCTGGCGTGACGCCCGAGTAGGCGAGGCGCAACGTGTTCTCGCCACCGTCGAGCATGAAGTCGGTGCCCTTCACGAACGACACGCCACGCTCGGCCGCGGCGTCGAACAGGGCGCTCACGTCGGTGCCCTCGGGTAGCGTCACCCACATGAAGTAGCCGCCCTGCGGAACGACGAACTCGGCGTCGGCGAGCTCGCTTCGCAGTGCGTTGGCGAGCGCCTGCGCACGTTCGCCGAGCGCGGACTTGACGGTCTCGATCGAGCGCTCGATCGCGCCCGAGGCGGAGAACTCGTAGACGATCGACTGCGCGACCATGTTGGGTGAGATGTAGGTGTTGGTCGCGAGCTTGGCGATCGAGGCGATCAGATCGAGTGGGCCGACGAGATAGCCGACGCGGATGCCGGGGCACACGGTCTTGGAGAACGAGGACGCGTACACCACGCGCTCAGGGTCCATCGACAGCATCGTCGGCAGCGGCTCGCCGCTGAAGCGCAGGTCCACGTAGGGGTCGTCCTCGAACACGATGAAGCTGTGCTCTGCGGCCAGCTCCAGCAGGCGCGTGCGCTTCTCCAGCGACAGCGTGTAGCCGGCAGGGTTCTGGAAGTTGGGGATGATGTGCGCGAGCGTCGGCCGCGCGCCCGCGCCCCCGACGGCGAGCAGCTCGGCGAGCGCGTCCGTGTCGATGCCGTCGGGCTCGAGCTGCACGGCGTGCACGCGCGCGCCGCGCCCGCGCAGCGACAGCAGCGTGCGATCGTAGGTCGGTCGCTCGACGATCACCTCGTCGCCCGCTTTCACGAGCTGCTCGAACAGGAACGCGTCGGCCTGCATCGACCCGTTGGTGACCAGCACCCGCTCCGGCTCGACACCGTGACGGTCGGCGATCCAGCTGCGCAGCCGCGGGTAGCCGGTCGAGGTTCCATACGCGGTCGTGCCCGCGGGGTCGCTCTCGAACGCGCGCACAGCCGCGTCGCGCAGGCCGTCGACGTCGACGATGTCGAGCGACGGCGCGCCGCGCGCGAAGGAGATTGTCGGTCCAGTCGTGCTCGGCACAGCGGCGTAGCTTAGGCGTCCGAGCAATTCGTCGTAGTCATGGGTCAGCTCGCGCGCCGCGTGCTCGAGCCGTTCGCGGAAGCGCAGCAGCTCTGCGGCGCCGGGAGGCTGTGGCGCGCGTCCTGTCTGCGGCGCGTGTCCTGTCTGCGGCGAGCTGTGAGCCTCAGGCGCGTGCTCGGGCGACGGTGAGCCGCCGAGCGACGGCGACCCGCTAGTGGTGGGAGGCTGCGGAGATCTGGGTGGCCACGGTGCGCCCGCTGGGGCCGGCCGGCGGTCCGCCGCAGCCGCGGGTGCAGGGCGGGGCGGCCGCAAGTGCTCGATGGTCTCATCGACGATCCGGCTAGCGCCGGAGAGCTGGCCGAGCCAAGGCTCGGCCTGAGGTGGCTTGTCCGTCGCTTCAAAAAGCTCGTCGGTCGCCTCCAACGGCTCGCCGACGCTCATCCCGTGCAGAGTACGCTCCAGCTCATGCAGCTTGCGTTGCAGTGCGGCGAGCGTTTGCGCTAGCTCTTGCTCCATGAGCGCCTAGCGTACAGCGCGACGCTCAGCTAGACACGGCGCGCCCCGTGGCGCTAACGTCGCGGTCCTTTCCCCTCGGCTGCTGTTCGTTTTGGGAATTGGACAACCTCCGCCCGCGGCGTCGTCTCGACTACCTCGCGGTTTACGACCGACATCAGCGTATCCGCGCCCATCATCGCAACGAGTTCTCTTGAGGCGAGCACGACGGTCAGCCCTTGCTCTCTGCTTAGAGCGCGCAACAAGGCGAGGAGGGCGTCTCTGCCGGAGAGCCCTCCGGTCATCGCGGGCTCGTCGATCAGCAGGAGCGATGGCCCTCTCACAAGGGCCTGGGCGAGCATAACCCGCGTACGGTCGGGTATCTGAAGCGAGGTCGCGACCATGCGGGCCTGATCGGCGACGCCGACCTTGTCAAGGACGTGCTCTGCGCGACGCCGTGCTTCGCGCAGGTTGAGGCCCAGGCTCGCCGAGGACAGCGCCAGGTGGTCTAGGACCGTTTCGCGCGGGCCTGGGGACCAGTCTTGTGGCGCCATCAGGGCCACTCGGCTGCGTAGGAACCGGCTGCGGTCAACGGCAGACATGGTTGCGAGGTCACATCCTTCGAAGCGTATGGTTCCAGCACTCGGGCTCTCGATCCCCGCCATCAGTCGCAACAGCGTCGACTTACCGGATCCCTGGATGCCGTGGATCCCCACGAAGGTGCCAGTAGCGATCTCGAAAGACACCCGCTCGAATACGGTGACCTCCAACCTGCCGTGTATGTATCGCTGACCCACGTCTTGAAGCGCGAGCAGTGCTGCCTCTGGTTCTGTAGTACCGCTCTGCTCATCATCTGATAGCCCTTCGAGATGGAACTTGATCGCATCGCGCAGCTCGCGTTCACATTCCTCACGCGTAGCCCCCGTCGCGACGACGCCCGGCACGTCAGGGCTGTACGCCGAGTAATTTGTTGAGTCGTCGCCCTCGACGACGATCACGTGACGCTTGGCGATCATGGCTGCCTCAGTCCTGCCTGTCTAAGGATGCTAGCGAGCGTCTTCGGATGCAAGGTGTCCCTTGGCTTGCCCGCAACTGTGACCTTGCCCGACCGCTGTCGGTGCTTGAACTGTCGGTGGCTGCCGCGTGTGCGCGACAGCTCCCAGCCGTCTTGCTCCAAGAGCCTTACGACCTCAATAACCTTCATCGGCCCTATTCGATACCACGGGCTTAGGTTGTGCTAGTTAGCGTCCGGAGGCCCCGCGCGTTACCCGCACTCATCGTGTGCGCCGCGGCCTCGCCACACGCGGAGCCCGCAACAGGACTAATGCGTTAGAGCCGATGCGCCGCCGAGGACCTCGACGGCGATCTGGGCGGTCTCGGTGGGGGTGCGCCCGACGCGCACGCCCTTGGCTTCGAGCGCCCCGGCCTTGGCGGCGGCGGTGCCGGCACTGCCCGAGACGATCGCGCCGGCGTGGCCCATCTGCTTGCCGGCCGGCGCGGTGAAACCGGCGATGTAGCCGACGACGGGCTTGCTCATGTGCTCGGCGATGTACTCGGCGGCCTCCTCCTCGGCGGAGCCGCCGATCTCGCCGGAGAGCACGACCAGCTCGGTCTCCTCGTCGGCCTCGAACAGCTCGAGCACGTCGACGAACGACGAGCCGGGCACGGGGTCGCCGCCGATGCCGACGATCGTGCTGCAGCCGACGCCCGCCTGGGCGATCTCGTTGCCGATCTGGTAGGTGAGCGTGCCGGAGCGCGATACGACGCCCACGCTGCCGGCCTTGAAGAACGACGCTGGGATGATGCCGACGTTGGCCTTGCCGGGCGAGAGGATGCCGGGGCAGTTCGGCCCGATCAGCCGGGTGCCCTGGTAATCGCGCTTGAGCGTGTTGTAAACGCGCAGCTCGTCGTGCGCGGGGATCCCCTCGGTGATGGCGATCACGAGCTCGACGCCCGCGGCGGCCGCCTCGAGGATCGAGTCGGCGGCGAAGCGCGGTGGCACGAAGATCATCGCGGTGTTGGGCTGCACCTCGGCGGCGGCCTGCTCCCAGCTGTCGAACACGGGGATCCCCTCGACGTCTAGGCCGCCCTTGCCGGGCGTGACGCCGCCGACGACGTTGGTGCCGTAGTTGCGGTTGTTGAGCGTGTGGAACGAGCCCTCGCGCCCGGTGATGCCAGCGACGGCCAGCCGTGTGTTCTCGTCGACCAGAACCGACATCAGGCGGGCGCCCCCACGCTCTGGCCGGTGGCCAGCGCGACAACCTTCTCGGCCGCTTCGTTCATCGTCTTAGCGGCGTACACGTTGGGCAGCGCGGCCTCCTGCAGCAGGCGCCGGCCCTCGACGTCGTTGGTGCCATCCAGCCGCACCACGAACGGCACGGACGGTTTGATCTCCTCGAAGGCCCCGATCAGGCCCCGGGCGACCTCGTCGCCGCGGGTGATGCCGCCGAAGATGTTGAACAGGACCGCCTTGACGGCGTCGTTGGCGAGCAGCAGCTCGACCGCCTGCTTGATCTTCTCGGCGTCGGAGCCGCCGCCGGCGTCGAGGAAGTTCGCGGGCGAGCCGCCGGCCTGCGCGACGACGTCGAGCGTGGACATCACCAGTCCGGCACCGTTTCCGAGGATGCCGATGTCGCCGTCGAGCTTGACGTACTGGACGCCCTCCTCCTTCGCGCGGCGCTCGATCGGGTCTTCGTTCTCGCTGTCGGAGAGCCCTTGGTTCTCCGGGTGGCGGTACAGCGCGTTGCCGTCGAGCGAGACCTTCGAGTCCAGCGCCTTGACCTCGCGTTCGGGCGTCACGATCAGAGGGTTGATCTCGGCAAGCGTCGCGTCCTCCTGCAGCCAAACCTCGTACAGCGCGACGAGCGCGTCGGCGACACCGTCGATGACGTCGGCGTCGGCGCCGCCTTCGGTGGCGATCGCGACAGCCTCCTCGCGCGCGAGTCCGGCGAGCGGGTCGACGTGGTGTCGGATCAGCTTCTCGGGTGTCTGTTCGGCGACCTCTTCGATGTCAACGCCGCCCTCGACGCTGAACATCACCAGCGGCTGCTTGGCGGAGCGGTCGAGCAGCACCGACGCGTAGTACTCGGACGCGATGTCCGAGGCATGCTCGACCCACAGCGTGCGTACGGTGTGTCCGCGAATGTCCATCCCGAGGATGTTGGTGGCGTGCTCGCGTGCCTCGTCCTCGTTCGACGCGAGCTTGACGCCGCCGGCCTTGCCGCGCCCGCCGATCAGCACCTGCGCCTTGAGAACGACCGGGTAGCCCACCGCGTCGGCCGCCTTGACCGCGCCCTCGACGCTCGTGACCGCCTCTCCGGAGGAGACCTTCAGGCCGTGGCGGGCGAACAGCTGCTTGCCTTGATACTCCAGCAGATCCATGCGGCGCGGGACTCTAACGCAAGCTGGGCGATCGCGTGCAGGCGGACCCGATGAGGACGGCGCGCCGCGTCCGAGAGGCCGGGCGCGGCATAATGCCCGCCGATGCCCATCCCGAAGAACATCACTTTCGTCACTTTCGACGTGTACGGCACGCTGATCGACTGGGAGACCGGGATCTACGACGCGTTCTCCAAAGAGGCCGCGCGCGACGGCGTGGAGATCGACCGCGGCGTCCTGATCCCGATGTTCCACGAGATCTCACGCGAAATCGAGGGCGGCTCCTACGAGCTCTACGCGGAGGTCCTCAGGCGCACGGCGATCGAGATCGCCAAACGCCTCGAGTGGCCGCTGGAGCCCTCGCGCTCCGGGTTCCTGCCCGATTCGGTGCAGCGCTGGCAGCCGTTCAAAGAGACCAACCCGCAGCTGCAGAAGATCGCTAAGAAGTACAAAGTGGGGCTGCTGTCAAACATCGACGACAAGCTGCTGGGGCAGACGCGCCGCCACATCCCGACGGACTTCGACCTGGTTGTGACGGCGCAGCAGGTCCGCTCCTACAAGCCTGAACCGCCGCACTTCACCGAGGCCGCGAGACGCATGGGCGGCAAGCGCGGCTGGGTGCACGTGGCGGCGAGCCACTACCACGACGTGGCGCCGTGCGTGAAAGCACGCGTGCCGGTGATCTGGGTCAACCGCAACAAAGAGACGCTCGACTCCTCGCAGAAGAAGCCGACGGCCGAGGTGCCGAACCTCAAAGAGGCCGCCAAGCTGCTCGGCATCTCCTAGGCGGACGCCCGCGCGTGCGAGCCGTCTCGCTCCACCGCGACGTGATCGTGGTCACAAGCGCGCTGCTGCAGGTCAACTGCGTGATCGTGCGCGGCGCCGTTGGCGAAGGTGCGGAGAACGCGGAGGGCGAGGTGTTCGTGATCGACTCGCCGGTGCTGCCGGACGAGCTCGACGCGCTGCCGGCGCTGCTCGAGCAGGCGCACTTCCCGTCGCCGAGCGGCCTGCTGGCGACGCACGGCGACTGGGATCATGTCCTCGGGCCGCTCGCCTTTCCAGGAGTGCCACTGGGCTGCGCGGAGAGCACCGCGGAGCGGCTGCAGAGCTCGCCGGGCGAGGCTCAGCGCGAGCTGCGCAGCTTCGACGAAGAGCTGGTGATCGAGCGCGCGCGACCGCTCGCGCTCGGCGCCGTGCAGGCGCTGCCGGTGCCAGGGCGATGCGAGATCGGCGACGCCGAGCTCGAGCTGCATCCCACCGACGGCCACACGCCGGACGGCATGGCGATCGCGATCCCTTGGGCGCGCACGCTGGTCCTCGGCGACTACCTCTCACCGGTGGAGATCCCAGCGCTCAACGACGGCAACACGATCGACGCGTATTTCGCGACGCTCGAGCGCCTACGTCCGCTGCTCGCGCATGCCGAGCAGGTCGTCCCTGGTCACGGAGCCGTGATGGACAGCGAGCGTGCGCTGACGTTGCTCCATGAGGACGTCACGTATCTGACCGAGCTAGGCGAGCGCGGCGCCGGCGCCGCGCTGCCAGAGAGCCGCCGCTCGCGCCAGCAGCGCCAGATTCACGCCGAGAACGTCCAGGCGCTCGCGTAGATACCATGGCGCACCGTCGGCGCGATTGAACACACTCCGCGGCGGCCCGGCGGCCCGGCGGCGGCGTGGTGGCTCGCTTAGCCGCGCGCCGACGGCGGCGGAGACACGCGGCGGCCCGGCGGCGGCCTGGTGGCTCGCCTAGCTGGCGCCGTCGGCGGCGGAGACGATCGTTGCGATCGGCGCTCCGGCTTGGATCGGGGCGCCCTCGGTGATCGGCAGCTCGACGATCTTGCCCGCCTTGTGCGCGGTGATCTCGTTCTCCATCTTCATCGCCTCGATGATGCACAGCAGCTGCCCCTCCTGCACCTCATCGCCCTGCTTGACGAGCACCTTCCACATGTTGCCCTGCAGCGGCGAGGGCAGCGTGTCCGGCCCGCCGCCGCTGGAGGCCTTACGCGCGCCCCGCGTTGGCGGCTTGCGCGCGGCGCCGCCGGCGCTGCTGCCGTTCATGGCGGCGGCGCCTGCAGCCGCACCGCCGGCGAACGGGGGCCCGATGACACGCACGTCGAAGCGCTTGCCGGAGACCTCCACGGCGTAGGTCTGCTCGACCTTCTCGGCCCGATCCTCGCCGTCAGCGCCAGCGGGCGTGGCGGCGGGGAAGGCGAGCGTCTTCAGCCACTGCTTGTCCTCGAGCAGGTCGCGGCAGGTCTCGCCACGCGCCCACTGCCCGGTGGCGAGCAGCGCCTGGTGGAAGGGGATCAGCGTCTTGAGCTCGCCGATCTCGAATTCGGAGAGCGCGCGCAGCATGCGCCGGGTGGCCTGCTCGCGGTCGGCGTCCCAGACGATCAGCTTGGCCACCATCGGGTCATACATCGGCGAGACTTCGCCGCCTTCCTGCACGCCCGAGTCGACGCGCACGCCGGGCCCGCTGGGCTCGCGGTACACGCCGATCCTGCCGGGCGCCGGCGCGAAGTTCTTGGAGGCGTCCTCGGCGTTGATGCGGCACTCGATCGCGTGCCCGCGCAGCTCGACGTCCTCCTGCGCGTAGGACAGCGGCTCGCCGGCTGCGGCTTTGATGCCCTCCTTGACGATGTCGACGCCGGTGGTCATCTCGGTGACGCAGTGCTCGACCTGCACGCGCGTGTTCATCTCGAGGAAGAAGTACTCCGGCTCCTTGCCGTCGGCCGCTGAGAACAGCCCCTCGATCGTGCCGGCGCCGACGTAGTCGACGGCTTTGGCTGCGTCGACGCCGATCTTGCCGATGCGCTCGCGGATCTCGGGAGTGACGACCCACTCGGGGGCGGGGGACTCCTCGATGACCTTCTGGTGGCGACGCTGGATCGAGCAGTCGCGCTCGCCGAGGTGAATCACGTTGCCGTGGCGATCGGCGAGCACCTGCACCTCGACGTGGCGCGGGTCGTGGAGGTAGCGCTCGAGGTAGACGGTGGGGTCGGAGAAGAACTTCTCGCCTTCGCGGCTGGAACCCTCGAAGGCCCCCTCGAGCTCGTCCTCCGTCAGCGCGACGCGAAAGCCCTTGCCGCCGCCGCCGCCGGCGGCCTTGACGGCGACCGGGAAGCCGATCTCGTCCTTGGCGATGCGCAGCGCGTCGGCGACGGTGGCGACGGCCTCGGTGGTGCCGGGGACGATCGGCACCCCGGCCGCCTGCATCAGCTCGCGTGCACGGGTCTTCGACCCCATCGCCTCAATTGCGCCGGCGGGCGGTCCGATGAAGACGACGCCGGCGTCCTCGCAGGCCTGTGCGAAGGGCGCGTTCTCGGCGAGGAAGCCGTATCCGGGGTGGATCGCCTCGGCGCCGGAACGGCTGGCGGCATCGAGGATCTTCTCGACGCTGAGGTAGTTCTCCGCCGCGGGACCGTCGCCGAGGTTGTAGGACTCGCCGGCGCGCTTGACGTGGGGCGCGTCGCGGTCGAGCTCGGAGTAGACGGCGACGCTGGCGACGCCGAGCTCGTCGAGCGCGCGAATGATGCGGACGGCGATCTCGCCGCGGTTGGCTACCAGGACCTTGGAGAACATTGGCTGGACAGCTTATTCAGATCGTTCCTGGCGGAGCGATCCAGATGCTCTCGAAGCCCAGTACGCCGGAGAGCGTGTCGTAGTGATGGTCGTAGTGCAACACGCCGAACCCGCGCTCGGCGGCCGCTGCGGCGATCAGGTAGTCGCTGACAGGCACGCGTGGATGGTTGGCGCTCGCGAGCTCACCCGAGGCGCTGATCGCTGCGTCGCAGACTCCCTGGCTGATGGACGCCTGTCGCAGTGAGCTCAGCGATTTGGCGAGCCGGCCATGCTCCGCTGCGTCCTTCGCAGTCGTGAGAAGCTCGAGCGCCACCACAGGGCAGCCGACGAGCAGATCGGCCTGCGCGGTGTCGCGGAAGTGGGGCGCCACCTTGGGGTGGCGCTGGCGCGCCCACGCAGACGTGTCCACGACGAGTGCGACACCTGGTCCGTATCTCACGTCAGCTGTGATGCGGCTGCGATGGAGGCGGCAGCTTGTCCGCCAGATCCGATTCGCGCTTCGCGACGATGTCGCTCAACTGCGAGAAGTCGTACGTCAACAGCTCCTCGATCGCCTGTGCTCGGGCTTGGGTCTCGCTGTCGGTCTCGCGGGAGACCTCCTCGGCGCCGCGCAAAGCCAGGGCGCGGATCAATCCTGCGCGCCCGTGTGAGCTGTCGAGGTGCGCACCGGCGCGGTCGACAGCGCTTGCAAACTCAGGGTCGAGCGTCACCTGGACGCGAGGATGGGATGTCGGCACAGGTCCAAGTGTACCACCTGGACCACCACCACCGCAGGAGCGTGCGGGGTACCTGCTCGGGCGTGGCCGGCCTCAGGCTGCGGCGGCCGCGATCATGCCCGCGCCGACGGTCCCGTTGGTGGACTCGTCGATCAGGATGAAGCTGCCGGTGCGGCGGTTGCTGGCGTAGGGGTCGAACACCAGTGGCGCGCTGGTGCGCAGGCGTACGCGGCCGATGTCATTGAGCCCGAGCTCCTGGGGGGCGGCCATGCGCTCGAGCGTGTGCACGTCGACCATGTCGGCGATCGTGTCGATCACGGCTGTGGCGCTGCGCGAGGTCTGCTTGATCAGGTAGCGCGATCCCGGCCGCAGCAGCTCGTCGGTCATCCAGCAGATGTCGGCCTCGAGCTCGCGCGCCACTGCAGGGGCCTCGTCGGGGTGGCAGATGAGCTCGCCGCGCGAGATATCCAGCTCGTCCTCCAGGCGCAGCGTCAGGGACATCGGCGCCATCGCCTCTGCCAGCTCGCCGTCGTAGGTGTCGATCGCGGCGATCCGCGTGCGCGCGCCCGACGGCAGCACCGTCACCTCGTCGCCGAGACGCAGTGCGCCGCTCGCCAGCTGCCCCGAGTAGCCGCGGTAGTCGATCAGGCTCGCGTCGGGGACGCCGGCGCCCGGACGGATCACCCACTGCACGGGGAAGCGCGCGGGCTTCTCGTCGGGGTGGTCGTATGCGACGTCCACCTGCTCGAGCCACTCGAGCAGCGGCAGGCCGTCGTACCAGTCCATACGCGCCGAGCGCTCGACCACGTTGTCGCCGTTCAGCGCCGACATCGGCAGGTATGAGGTCGCCGTCTTTCGCGGGTTCTTGCCGCCCCGAAGCTTCTGTGCGAACTCCTCGAACTCCTCGATCAGCTCCTGATAGCGCTCCTGGGAGTAGTCCACGAGATCCATCTTGTTGATCGCCACGACCATCTGCGGGATGCCCAGCAGCGCGCTGATGAACGCGTGGCGCTTGGATTGCTCGAGCACACCCCTGCGCGCGTCGATCAGCACGACCGACACGTCCGCCGTGGATGCACCCGTGACCATGTTGCGCGTGTACTGGCGGTGACCGGGGCAGTCGGCAATGATGAAGCGCCGCTTGGCGGTCGCGAAGTAGCGGTAGGCAACGTCGATTGTGATTCCCTGCTCGCGCTCTGCGCGCAGCCCGTCGGTCAGCAGCGCCAGATCGAGCGTGCCCTCACCGCCGCGGCGCTCTGACGCCTGCGCGACATGCGCCAGCTGGTCCTCGAACACCTGCTTGGCGTCGTACAGCAGCCGCCCGATCAGCGTGCTCTTGCCGTCGTCGACGGACCCCGCCGTCGTGAAGCGCAGCAGGTCGAGGGTCATCGCCACACCAGCTGCAGATCAGTGCGCGACCCCGCCGGCCCCCCTCGAGGGGGCCTCATGAAAAAGGGTCGTCCGCGCACTAGAAATAACCGGCCTTCTTGCGGTCCTCCATCGCGGCCTCCGACACGCGGTCATCGGCGCGGGTCTCGCCGCGCTCGGTGATGCGGGTCGCTGCGATCTCCAGCACGACTTCCTCGAGCGTGCCCGCCAGCGAGCGCACGCCGCCGGTGCAGCTCATGTCACCGACCGTCCTGTAGCGCACGGTCTCCGTGAAGACCTCCTCGCCGTCGATCAGCTCGGTGCGCTCGTGCCACGCGTACAGCATGTCGTCGCGCTCGAACACCTGGCGCTCGTGCGCGAAGTAGATCGAGGGCACCTCCAGGCGCTCCTGGTCGATGTACTCCCACACGTCGAGCTCGGTCCAGTTCGACAGCGGGAACACGCGCACGTTCTCACCCTTTTTGATGCGCCCGTTGTACAGGTTCCACAGCTCCGGGCGCTGGTTCTTGGGATCCCACTGACCGAAGTCGTCGCGGAAGGAGAACACGCGCTCCTTCGCCCGCGCGCGCTCCTCGTCGCGGCGCGCGCCGCCGAACGCCGCGTCGAAGCCGTTCTCGGCGATCGCGTCCAGCAGCGTCACCGTCTGCAGTTTGTTGCGCGACGCGCGCGGCCCCGTCTCCTCGACGACGCGGCCCTTGTCGATCGACTCCTGGACGCTCGCCACGATCAGCCGCTCGCCCAACTCGCCGACGCGGCGGTCGCGGTACTCGATCACCTCGGGGAAGTTGTGGCCGGTGTCGACGTGCATCAGCGGGAACGGGAACGGCGCCGGACGAAACGCCTTCTCCGCGAGGCGCAGCAGCACGATCGAGTCCTTGCCGCCGCTGAACAGCAGCACCGGTTTCTCGAATTCCGCCGCGACCTCGCGCATCACGTGGATCGCCTCTGACTCCAGCGCCCGCAGGTGGCTCAGCTGGGGGCGCGTCGCGACGCTCACGGCTCGACTACCTCCACGTGTATGCCGCACTCGGTCTTGTCGGTGCCGGCCCAGCGGCCCTCGCGGCCGGCGCCTGGCTGCGTGCACGGTGCGCAGCCGATCGACTCGTAGCCGCGGTCGTGCAGCGGGTTGTAGGGGAGGTCGCGCTCGTGGATCCGCCGCCACAGGTCCTTGTCGGTCCAGTGCGCCAGCGGGTTGTACTTCCACAGGCCGCGCTTGGCGTCGCGCTCGATCAGCTCCGTGGCCGCGCGCGTCGGGCCCTGCTCGCGGCGAATGCCGGTGATCCAGCCCTCCGCGCCCGCAAGCGCGCTCTCGAGTGCCGCCACCTTGGCGGCCGAGCAGCAGTGCTCCGGGCCCGACCAGGGCCCACCCTCCCTCTCGGCGCTGCTCGCGTCCTGCACCTCGATCTCGATGCCGAAGCGCTGCTCGAAGGCGCGCCACGTCTCGAGCGTCTCGGGGAAGAGCACGCCCGTGTCGATCGTCACCACGCGCACCGCCTTGCCCGGGGCGGCGGGGGACATCTCTTCATTAAGCCGCAGCAGCTCGTCGAGCAGCACCGACTCCTCCTTCTGGAACGAGCACAGCAGCACCGCGCGCTCGCCGTGGCGCGCCGCCTCGCGCAGCGTGTGCGTGAGGCTGAATGTGGGGTCGATCTTGGAGGTCACCGGCACATTGTGGGTGTCTATTGGAGGCATCTGATCTGGTCGTCTCGTTTCATGGAGTTCTTGAGCTCTGTACGGCGTCCCTGGCCTGTGTCTTCCTATACCGCGCACTCTCCCTCGCCGCGCTGGACTTCGAACGGGGCGTTTCTGTTCCAGTCGATGAAGTCGTTCATCGTCTCCAGTGAGAACTCCACCGGCATCGACAGATCCTTCACAAGCCCCTCCAGCTCCCCCGTGCCGACGCGCTCTGTGAACGCCCCCCACGGCTCGCCGTCATCGCGGTTCTCTTCATAGTGGCGGATCCAGCGTTCGATCGCCTCCGGTACCCGCTTGGCGGGCAGGCGCAGCTTCAGTCGCGTGCCGAACTTCACGGGGGCGCCTTCGTAGACGCCGCCCACGTGCGGGATGTACGCGGGGATCGTGTGCCCGCCGACTTTGATCGACGCGCCGTAGAAGCCGATGTCGGCGACGTGGTGCTGCGCGCAGCCGTTCGGGCAGCCGCTCATCTTGATGTGGATGTCGCGTGTCAGCGGGTCTGAGATGTCCATCGCCTGCACGCGCTCCTGCACGGCCTGGTTCAGCCCCATCGAGCTGGTGATGCCGAGCTTGCACGAATCGGTGCCCGGGCACGACACCACATCGGTGATCTCGCGCGTGCCCGCGTCCGCGAGGCCGAGCTCGCCCAGCGCGCGCCACACGTCGTACACGCTCTCCTGGCGCACCCAGCGCAGCAACAGGTTCTGCTGCACGGTCGTGCGTGCGTAGCCACCCGCGTGGTCGCGCACGATCTGCGCGAGGCCGCGGAACTGCTCGGGGCTGAGGTCGCCACGCGTGACCTTCACCTCGACCGTGACGAAGCCCTCCTGCTTCTGCTCGAGCACGTTCGCCGCGCGGAAGCGCTCGAAATGACCGATGTCGCCGTTGGGAGAGCCGTAGCTGGCTGGGGGGGCGGGCGCCGACTCGCGCTCGTCGTCCACGAACAGCCGGTGCTCGACGGAGAAGTCGCGTTCGGCCACCCAGTCGCCTTCCAGCTCCTCCTCGACCTGGCGGCGCAGCTCGTCGATGCCGAACTTGTCCACGAACACCTTGATGCGCGCACGAGCGCGGTTCACGCGCAGCCAGTCCTGGCGGTCGAAGATCCTGAACACGGCCTCGGCGATCTTCAGGTAGTCGCCGTTGTCGAGCTCCACGAACTCGTACAGAGCAGGCGCGACGCGCGGCATGATCGAGGTGCCGCCGCCGACGAGCATCTGGGCTCCCCTGACCTGGGTGGGTGGGCTCCCATCTCCATTATCGATCTGCTTCACGCGCGCCCGGTAGGCAATGTCGTGGATCTCGGAGATCGCGCGCCCCTGCTCGGAGCCGTCGAACGCGGTCTTGATCTTGCGCGGCATCGCCTGCGTCGTCGGATGGCGCACGAAGTAGCGCACGTACGCGCCGACGTAAGGGGTCATGTCGAACAGCTCGTCCGCCGCGACGCCCGCCCACGGATCGCCCGTCACGTTTCTGACAGTGTTGCCGCAGCCCTCGCGACTCGACAGGCCGGTCTCGGCCAGCTCGCGGATGGCTTTCTCGACTTCCGGCAGCGGGATGTGGTGCATCTGGATGTTCTGGCGCGTCGTGATGTGCCCCTTGTTCAGCGGCACGTACTTCTCGATCACGTCCGCGAACGACTCCATCTGCTCAGGCGTGATGCCGCCGAACGGCAGCTTCACGCGGATCATCTGCACGTCGGGCTGGCGCTGACCGTAGACGCCCTGCTTGAGGCGGAACTTGATGAATTCGTCTTCGGGGATATCGCCCGCGAGAAACCGGCCCGCCTCGGTCTTGAAGTCGTCGAACTCCTGCTCGAGGATCGGGATCACGTGCCCCGGCACGTTCTGCACGACCTCCGGGTCGTCGAGCGTGCCGCGCTGGGCGGAGATGGAACCTGGCTCCATGGGTACGAAAACCTCCTGGTTCGGACCCCGTCGGTCCGAACTGCGTTCGACTACACGGGTCGTTGAACAGCTATTGCGCTAAAGCCTAGCGGCTTTTAGGTGTTTATCCAGGGATCGGGAACATCCAGGAAACATCGGCCGCATCGGCGTCCGCAGCGGGCGCGCGCGAGACGCCTTCCAGCAGCGCCGTGCGTCGCCAGCCGTCGAGGGCGCTGCGCGAGGACGCGCTTGGCGGCGGCGCGATTGCGCGCATGAAGCGCTCGATCGCAGCCACGATCGCGGCGGCCTCCTCGGGGTTGGCGGAGGGAGGGATTGCCTGCAGGCGGCGGTTGACGTTGCTCATGCGCACATTGTGACCGTTTGTCGAGCTCTTGCTCTCAGGTCTGGGCGATCTCCGATGCAAACTGCACGAGGCGGCTCGCCTGGCGTAGAGCCGACTTGAGGTCCTTCGTCGCTACATCGAACAACCCATAGTGCGCCTCGTCCTTGAGGTCGACCAGGCGACCGAGGGAGTTGGCCGCCTGTCGGCCTCCGGGTGTCACTCGCTCCAGCAGAGCCGCGGCCTCGCGATGGTCCTGGCCCCGATACCGCCGGCCGAGGGCCTTGCAGCACGCAGCGTCGGACGCGGCGATCCCTGCCAGCACGGCCAACGCTGCGGCCGGACTCGCGTACTCGACGTCATCGCCTTCGTCGGCTACCAGTTGCGCCACCTCGAGAAACAGGCGCGCGTGACGAAGCCGGGTCGCGGCATCTGCCCCAGAGCAGCGCTGGGTTCGCCCGACGCCGCGCGGGCTCATGCGGGGCCGACCATGGTGGAGATATCTGATCCGTGCAGCACGAGCGCATCGGAGCGAAGTGCGGCGACGATCGCCCGGTCTTCCCTACGCAGTTGATCGATCTCCTCGTCGGCGAGCTCCACGATCTGGGCGTAGTTACCCGTCCACCTCCGGATCTGGTCCTTGAGATCGGCCAGCTGTGTGCGCCACGTCGTGTTGTCGTCGTCGACCGCCCTGGGCCGAATGACGAGCAGGTCTATGTCGCTTGCTGTCCCGCCGTCTCCCCGCGCAGCAGATCCGAACATCGAGACGTTGGCGGGTGCTATCTCCCAGGAGTCGAGTGCGCCTCGAATGCGGCGGAGCAACTCGCCCCGCATATCCATGAGGAGCTCCACCGCCGGCGCGGCGAGGTGCTCGCGATTGAGCGTGAACAGATACGCCCGGTTCAGCTCCACCCGATCTACGAGGCCATGCTCGGTCAGCCTGTTCAGAGCATCCAGAACGCCGCTGTGCGAGCGCCTGCCTGTCAGCGCTGCCACCTCCCGACCGGTGAGGACGCCGGTCGTCCTGGCGAGCACCCGCAACACGTCGCCGTCGAGCGTGGGTGAGACCGCCTTATGGGGGCTTGCGATATCCATAGTGGCGAGTATATCGTCCATATGGAGTCTTTTCCGAACACATGGACGGTATACCATCCATCCAGCCGGTGCGCCGAAGATGACTGCCGGATTTCGCCGAGCATTTGCGCCGGTCTGTTGTAACAGCGCTACAGCGGGATGTTGCCGTGCTTGCGCTTGGGCCCCGGCTCGCGCTTGCCCTGCAGCGTGCGCAGCGCAGTGATCAGCCGCGGACGCGTCTCGTGCGGCACGATCACGTCGTCGATGTAGCCGCGCTCGGCGGCGGTGTAGGGGTTGGCGAAGCGCGCCTTGTAGTCCTCCATGAGCTTCTTGCGCCGCTCGTCGGGCGTCGGGCTGCCGGCGATGTCGCGGCGATAGATGATGTTGACCGCGCCCTCGGGCCCCATCACGGCGACCTCGGAGGTGGGCCAGGCGAAGTTGAAGTCCGCGCCGAGGTGCTTGGAGGACATGACGTCGTAGGCGCCGCCGTAGGCCTTGCGCGTGATGATCGTGACCTTCGGCACGGTCGCCTCGGCGAACGCGTAGAGCAGCTTGGCGCCATGGCGGATGATGCCGCCCCACTCCTGCGCGGTGCCCGGCAGGAAGCCCGGCACGTCGCAGAACGTCAGCAGTGGGATGTTGAAGGCATCGCACGTGCGCACGAAGCGCGCGGCCTTCTCCGAGGCGGCGATGTCGAGCACGCCGGCGAGCTGCGCGGGCTGGTTGCCGACGATGCCGATCGCGTAGCCGTCCATGCGCGAGAAGCCGCAGATGATGTTCTTGGCGTAGTGCTCGTGCACCTCGAAAAACTCTTCATCGTCGACGATCCGCTTGACGACCTCGCGCATGTCGTAGGGCTTGTTGGGGTTGTCCGGGACGACGTGGTCGAGCTCGGGGTCCATGCGCTCGGGGTCGTCGCTCGGCTCCACGCGCGGCGTGCTCTGCAGGTTGTTGGAGGGCAGGAAGCTGAGCAGGTAGCGGCAGTCCTCGAGGCACGCGTCCTCGTCGTCTGAGGCGAACTGCGCGACCCCCGACTTGGTGTTGTGCGACATCGCGCCGCCGAGCTCCTCGAAGCCGACTTCCTCGCCGGTGACGGTCTTGATCACGTCGGGACCGGTGATGAACATGTGCGAGGTCTCCTTGACCATGAAGATGAAGTCGGTGATCGCGGGCGAGTACACGGCGCCGCCGGCGCACGGGCCCATCACGAGGCTGATCTGCGGGATCACGCCGGAGCAGCGCACGTTGCGCAGGAACACGTCGCCGTAGGAGCCCAGCGACACGACACCCTCCTGGATGCGCGCGCCACCGGAGTCGTTGATACCGATCACGGGGCAGCCGATCTTGGCCGCGAGATCCATGATCTTGCACATCTTCTCGCCCATGACCTCGCCGAGCGAGCCGCCGAACACCGTGAAGTCCTGGCTGAACACGCACACGGTGCGCCCGTCGATCGTGCCGTGCCCCGTCACGACGGCGTCGCCCCACGGCCGGTTTTTCTGCATGTCGAAGTCGTAGGTGCGGTGGCGCACGAACGTGTCGAGCTCCTGGAAGGAGCCGGGGTCGAGCAGCTTCTCGACGCGCTCGCGCGCCGTGTACTTGCCGCGTGCGTGCTGCTTCTCCTCGGCCTCGGGCGCCGAGTGCAGCGCCGCCGCGCGCAGCTCCTCGAGCTGCGCGAGCTTCTCCTCATATGTCTCCGGTGCCTTCTGGCGCGCCGGTTTGCGGTGTCCGCTGCGCGAGCTCGCAAGCAGCGCCGCGTCTGCCTGTCGGTTATGGGAGCTACTCGCCATCGGTCGAGGATCTTAGCCGGGCACAGGCTCGCGCCAGGCCCACACCAACCCGCGATAGCCAAAGTCCTCTGACTCGTGCAGGCCCGTGTAGCCCGCCGCGGCCAGCCGCCCGAGCGCCGCGCCCCTGGCGTCGGGCTCGGGGCACGCGGCCGCGTGCCACTCGAGCACGATCGCGCGCGCCCGCAGATCCGCCAGTCGCGGATCGGTCAGGATCGGCCACTCGCCGCCCTCGATGTCCATCTTGATCAGCTCGACGTCGTGGTCCTGCGCGAACAGGTCGACCGCCGCGACCGAGATCGTGCGACCGTCCGTGAGCGCTGCCGGAGCCGGCCCGCGGTTGGCAACGCCTGCCAGGCCGGCGATCTGCGACTCGCCGAACAGGCCCGAGACGAACTCGAGCGTGCCATCCCGTGCGGCCACCGCTGCGGCCGTGACCGTCCAGCGCTCCTGCAGACCGTTGGCCGATATCACCCGCTGGAGCACCTGCAGGTTCATCGGATCGGGCTCGAAGCTGTGCAGCCTCGCGCGCGGCCATCTGCCCATGACGAAGACCCCGAAGAGCCCGATGTTGCCGCCGAGGTCCAGCACAGACAAGCCGTGCGCCCGCTCCAGCGTCGCCGTAAGCGCGGCGGGCGGCTCATAGCCGCCGCGCCCATCTCCGTCGCCGAAGACCTCTTTGAAGATGTACAGATCCCTGGTCCGATGGCGCAGGAAGACCTTCAGGCCCGACGTGCGCAGGCGATAGCCGCACGCCCGTGGAGTGGCCTGCTCGCGCAGCTGCTCGCGCACGACGAAGCCGATCGCGCCGTGCAGGGGACGGGCGGCTCGCGACGCCGCGCGCAAGCGTCGCGCGGGAGCCGAGTCGAGCAGTTCGGTGACGCCGGGGACGCGCTTGACGGCGGCTGCGAGACCGTCGCGCACGACCCTGGCGCTAGGCGCCTGCGGCCGCGGAAGCCTGCACGAGGCCGCGCTCGTGCAGCTCCTCGGCGATCTGCACCGCGTTGGTGGCGGCCCCCTTGTGGAGGTTGTCGGCCACGACCCACATGTCGAGCGCGCGCTCGTGGCCGGGGTCGCGGCGGATGCGTCCGACGAACACCTCGTCGCGGCCGGCAGCCTCGACGGCCAGCGGGTACATCGCCCTGTCGGGGTCGTCGATCACGACGACGCCCGGAGCCGCCTGCAGCAGCTCACGGGCCCGTCCGGGCGAGAGCTCCGTGCGGGTCTGGACATTGACGGCCTCGGAGTGGCCGGTCACGACCGGGACGCGCACGCAGGTGGCGCTGACGCGGATCGCGGGGTCCTCGAGGATCTTGCGCGTCTCGTTGATCAGCTTGCGCTCCTCGTCGGTGTGGTCGTCGCCGGCGGCGAAGCTGCCGGCGTGGGGAAGCGCGTTGAACGCGATCTGGTGCGCGTACTGGGTGGGCGCGTCGATGGCGCGCTCGTGCAGCAGCGCGCGTGACTGCTCGAGCAGCTCCTCGACAGCCAGGCGGCCGGTTCCCGATACGGCCTGGTAGGTGCTGATCACCAGGCGCTCGATGCCCGCCTCGCGGTGCAGCGGGGCGAGGGCGACGACCATCTGCATTGTCGAGCAGTTGGGGTTGGCGATGATTCCCGCGTGGCCCGCGAGCGCCTCGGGGTTGACCTCGCTGACGACCAGCGGGACGTCGTCGTTCATGCGCCAGCGCGACGAGTTGTCGATCACGGTGGCGCCCGCGGCGACGAACCGCGGCGCCCACTCCGCGGAGGTCGAGCCGCCGGCTGAGAACAGAGCCAGCTCGAAGCCCTGGATCGAATCGTCGTCGAGACCGCGCACGAGCAGCCCTCCGTCGAGCTGCCTTCCGGCCGAGCGGGCGGAGGCGAACGGCACGATCTCCGACGCGGGGAAGTTGCGCTCGCGCAGCAGCCTCAGCATCAGCGTGCCGACCTGCCCGGTCGCCCCGACGACAGCCACTCGATAGCCCTCTGACATGGGCTTCAGGGTACCGGCCTGCGTTCGCCGCGGCGTTTGCAGCCAAGATGATCCTCCTGTATATCCAGGCGTTCGAGATGACGAGCCGTGGACCATGAGCCCCGAGTTGCAGCTCGGACCCCTGCGGGTGAGCGCCCCGGCTTCGACCGCCTCACCTGCATCCGCCGGGGGGGAACCGTCGCTGAGCGTGGTGATCCCGTACTACCGCGGCGCAGCGGTGATCGCCGAGGCGGTCGAGTCGGTGCTGGCGCAGACGCTCGCGCCGCTGGAGATCGTGATCTGCGACGACGGCTCGCCCGATGACCTCGACGCGGCGCTCGGGGGGCTGCGCGAGCGCGTCGTCGTGGTGCGCCAGGAAAACGGCGGCATCGCCTCCGCGATGAACGCCACGACGCGCGCGGCGCGCGGCGAGTTCGTGGTCCAGCTCGACCAGGACGACGCTTTCCTGCCCGGCCGCCTGGAGGCGATCGCCGCGGTGCTGAGGGCTCGCCCGGACCTCGACATCGTCGCCACCGACGCGATCGTGGAGATGCAGGGGCGGGAGATCGTGACGCTCGAGGCGATCAGCCGCTACGAGGACGGCGACCAGCGCGCTGCCATGCTGAGGACGTGCTCGTTTCTGTGGCCTGCGATCAGACGCTCGCGGCTGCTGGCCGCCGGTGGCTACGACGAGAGCTTTGCGGTGATGCAGGACTGGGAGTGCTTTGCGCGGCTGGTGCTCGGCGGGGCGCTCGTGGCGTACGTGCACGCGCCGCTGTACCGCTGGCGCATGACTCCGGGCAGCCGCTCCTCGCGCGACAGGGTCGCCAATGTCGAGGCGATTGAGCGGATGCTGGTGAAGCTGCTCGCGGGATCGTCGCTGCGCGACAGCGAGCGCGCGCGGGCGCAGGCTCTGCTCAGCCAGCGGCGCCGCTGGCTGGCGCGCGAACGGGCGCGCCAGGCGGTCGAGAACCGCTCCCCCTCCGCCCGCAGGCTTTCGCTCGGCCTGGCCGCCGGGCGCGGCTTCGACAACGCGACGCGCGCGAAGGCTGCCGTGACCGTGCTCTCGCCGGCGCTGGCGCGGCGCTTCCTCGAGCGCCGCGCCGAGCAGGCCGATCCGGCGCGCGAGGCGCTCGCGCAGAGAGGCTTTCACTGGGCTGCCGAGGCGGACGGGTCGTGAGCGTGGCGCAGGCCGGCGTCGAGGAGCTGACCGTGGCTGACTGGCGCGTGTCGGCGTGCCCACCGGTGGGTTCCCACGGTGGGGACGCGCAGCCTCAAAACGCACCGCGGCTGAGCGTCATCATCACCTACTTCCTCGGTCAGCAGACCATCGGCGACGCCGTGCGCTCGGTCCTCGCGCAGACCGTGCCGCCGCACGAGATCGTGATCTGCGACGACGGTTCGCCGGATGACCTCGACGCCGGCCTCGGCGAGCTGCGCGACCACGTGCGGGTCGTACGCAAGGAGAACGGCGGCACGGGTTCGGCGCTGAACGCCGCCGCGGCCGCTGCGGGCGGCGACTATCTCGTGCAGCTGGACGTCGACGATGCCTTCTGCCCGCGACGCCTGGAGGCCGTCGCGGCGGTGCTGGCGGCGCGCCCGGACGTGGACATCGTCACGGGCGACGCCCTGATCGAGTACGGCGAGCGAGTCGTCGCCCGTATGGGCCGGCTCAACCCGCCTGCGCTGGCCACAGGGCGCGAGACGATGCTCGAGCGCAACTGGATCCCGTGGCCGGCGGCGCGACGCTCGTTGGTCATGGAGCGGGGTGGCTGGGACGTCCGTTTCAAGGTCTTCGAGGACTGGGACTGCTGGCTGCGGCTCGTGCTCGCCGGTGCGGCCGTCGCGTATGTGCACGCGCCGCTGTACCGCTGGCGACTGTCGCCCGACAGCCGCTCCTCGGCCAGTCGCGTGGCCCACCACCAAGACCAGGTGCTGATGATCGAAAAGGCGCTGCAGAGCTCAGACCTGACGCCCGCCGAGCGCGCGAGGGCCACCTCGCTGCTCGCTGGTCGCAGGCTCTCGCTGCGTCGCGCGCGTGCCCGCGATGCGATCCGCGAGCGCGCACCCGACGCGCGCCGGCGCTCGATCGCGCTGCTCGCCGACGGTGGCGTCGAGCGCGCCACGCGGGCCAAGGCCGCGCTCGCGATTCTGTCCCCGAGCCTCGCAGGACGCCTGCTGGAGCGGCGCTCGGAGACCGCCGACCCGGCCGTCGCAGAGCTCGCCCGGCGCGGCTTCGGCTAAGCGCCGACGTGCAGCGCCATCAGCACGATCGTGACCAGCACGAGCACGCTGAGCAGCGTGCCGACGAGCGACAGGCGGCGCACCAGCGCGCGGTACTCGTCGCTGAACTCGACCTCGCCGGCGGGCGCGCGGGCACCGGCTCCCGCCGCCCCCGCGACGCCGGCGGGCTCGGTGCTCGCCGCGAGGTCGCGAATGGCGATCTGCTCGGCGCGTTTCGAGGTCGGGATCATCACCGCGCCGACCAGCGCGCCGATCACTACGACCGGTCGTAGTGATCGGCG
>Ga0210388_10000784_pt1 | contig 25279 bp, 20 predicted proteins | sample IncBWC19OmetaG_FD_155485 | JGI IMG/M metagenome (GOLD analysis project Ga0210388, IMG submission 155485) | Forest soil microbial communities from Barre Woods Harvard Forest LTER site, Petersham, Massachusetts, United States - Inc-BW-C-19-O ...
GCTTCAATTGCGTCTCAGCCAACATCAGCGGAGCATGATTCCACATGGCCTCCGTCAGCGCCACCGGATCGTTCAACGACCCCCATTCGCTCACCGGCCGCACTCTCGGCAGCAACCCGACTTTCAGACCATGACAATGCGAGCAGCCTCGCGCGGCGAACGCCCTCTTGCCCCGTCCGGCATCTCCAGGCAGTTCAAAAAACCGGGTCGAATAGAAATACGCGAACAGATCCGCCGCCGCTTGAGCGTTCATATCGCCGGCACGAATTCCTTGTTCCCGCATCGCCGCCCACATCGCCGGCGCGTGGTTCCACATCGTAGCGGCCAGGCCCGCGGGCGTGAATCCGCGATCGACAATGCGGCCAAGATCAGGACCGGCAGACCCTCCCTGGCCGTTCACGCTATGGCACTGCACGCACGATAGCATCCCGAACAACTGCCGCCCTCGCTCCGAATCGGCAATGGTGCCCTGAGCCCTCCCCGCCAGCGCCGCCAACACCAGAACGCCGAGTTGCCGTCTCATCGCATGTACCTCAATCCGATGGATCCCAGATGAGTCCCAAATCCCTCATAGGGATAGAACGCCTCGCCATATCCGTAAAACCACCATTCGGCGAACGCTTGCACATGTTTCGACATCGGTACCCACAGCTTCGCCATCGGCTGATAATAGCTGGTGGGCCGGCTTCCGGAAGAAATGAACAGGGACCCGCCCGCAGTCAATTTCGGCGCGACCACGCCCCAATGTCCGAGATTGAAATTGAACAGCGCGGTGGCTGTATGCGCGTCTTCAAGGTAGTTCGAAACCGCCGACGTCAGCGTCTGCGGCACCAGATATGAAATGTCCGAACGAAGAGAGGACCAGCTATAAGATCCCTGAAGAGTGCCGATCTTGCCGCCGCCGGGCGACCAGAATATCGACGCCGCCTCCTGCTGCGACCGGAATGTATACCGAATTCCCGGCGTAGGATTCTCGTTATTCAGATAAGTGAAGTCGAGCGCCACGCTCAGCGAATTCGTCGCCTGATACCGTGCCTGCGTGCGGACTTTTTGATAGTCGTACAAGCTGGTGTTGAAATAGACCCCACCGCTCGAAGCGACCTCAGTCTCCGCCGTCAGCAGTAGCTTTTGAATCGGCCTGAAATTAACCCCGCCCAGCCCGACGGTCCGCCGGAGCTTTGCCTGCTCCGCTCCGGAGAGTTCGCCGGCCTGCGGGAACACCGCATCGCTCGCATCCCCCCAAACATAGCGGTATCCCCCGCGAAGCGTCAGATGCGGCGCCACTTCGAGATAGATATTGGTTTCCGTCTGATTGTAGTCGCTCACCAGCGACGATGCCAGCAACTGCGCCGTCTCCTGCGCCGCATTCGTCAACGCGATATTTTGAAGCGACGATGAATTTCCCGCATCGTGCATCCGATCAGTCAGCCACGATTCCGTGATCCGAACTCTCTTCAACGGCCGGATCTCGCCGCCGAAATTCGCCGTAGTATGCGGAAGCTTCGCCGCCGCGGAAACCAGATACTGCTCGCTTTGGTAAAACACGATCTCCGACGGCAGATACAAGTTGCCGGTCGCTCCTTCCTGATAATGGACGCTGGAGCTCGGCTGGCTGAACAGAAATTGGCCGTACACATCCAGCCAGGGAAGCGCATTGGAACTGAACAGAGCTTTCGTATAAGTGCTTGTTCCGTTGATGCCGTACGCCGCGGCAAGGCTCGTCAGATCCAGCGTCTGGCCGAAAATCGGAGTCGTCAGATAGCCAGGGTTTGTCGCGCCGGGGCTCTGATAGAGACTCTGATCGCTCTTGAATGTCGTTCCGCCTTCTTCGATCGTCGCGTGAAATCGCCGCAACTCGAAGCGGATGCCTCCGCGATACAGATTGGTTGTGTCGCGCAGGCCCGTCGGCACCGCGTACTCGTTGCTGTTAGCCACAAACGCCATCACTCCCGATCCCGAGTTCGCATCGCGATCGTAGGCCAGGTAAGGAACGAGCCAGTGGCCAGGCAACATCTCCAGAGAATAGGAGCCGATATGCCTGCGAGTATCGAAGGATTGTTCATCGAGCACGATCCCGCGCGTTAAGAGAGGATCGGCGTAGGACGGCAGATTATTGAAGTACGCAAGGTCGCGATAATCGGCGTCGAATCGATACAGCTTTGACTTCTCGGCATCGAGATGAAAGCTTCCATAAGGATCGCCGCCCCAGCCCGAGGCGCGAACATGCATCGAATCGAACAGGCGCTTCGTTGGATCGATCAGTGTGAAGTCAGCGCCGAATAACTTTGGTCCTTCGCCCAGGTTGACCACGCTGCGATACGTCTCCAGGCTTCCGTTGACGCCGCTACGCCACCGGTAGCCGAAATCGACCCACCCGCTTAGTTCCGGTTCTGCGGTAGGCACCGGCGAAATTGGTGCCGCGGCATCTTTAGTCGCAACTTGGCTGACTGTGGGTGCCGCGGCTGTCTCCGGAGGCTTCTGAGCATCCACCGGCGTTTGTCCAGCCAGTGGTAGAAGCAATGCGACTATATGTAGGACTCTCATTGGAGCAAATTCCTGTCGACATAGCTTCCGTGAATCTTCTGATGGCACACGGTGCAATTCTGATACCGCGGCGAACGTAAGTCATGAAACGCGGGCGGGACCACCCCGATCGTGCCGCTCGTCTTCACCGTGGGGAGATTCGCGTGACACTCCAGGCACACCTGCTGCACCACCGGCCGGTCCAGCATTCGCGGGTTCGCCGACCCGTGCGACGCGTGGCAACTTGAACATCCCTCAAAGCGCACCGGCCCATGCTCGAAGGTAAAGGGCCCTCGTTTGTCGCCATGACAGTTCAAGCATCCCGGCTCGTTTGCGCCGAACGATTGCGTCATCGCCGGTTTCATGCTCCCGTGCGGATTATGGCAATCGACGCAGCTCATCGAGCCTTCGGGAATCTTGTGGTGAAACGGCTTCTGGAACTGCGCCGCCACCGTTAAATGACAGCCTTCGCACTGTTTATTGATCGCTTCCGTTTTGCGCACCACCAGCTCGTCCGATCCGGTCGCGTGAATTTTATGGCAGGTAGTGCACGCCACCAGGTCCTTGGCATGGCTGCTTGCCAGCCGGCCGATGTGGGTCGGTTGATTGAGATGACAGGAGAGGCAAGTCTTATCGATCGCAGCCGCAGTGAGTTTACCCGGATTCCGAATGTCCGCGGCTGACGCAGACTCCGCGTGTTTCGCTCCCGGACCGTGGCATGATTCGCACGCCTTCCCGTCGAACCCTCCTTTCTTGTCGCTGCCGTCCACCAGATGATGCGGCGTTTTGTTGAATGCTTTGGCGATGTCTTCATGACACGTCCCACAGGTTTCCGAGCCCACATACGGAGAGGCCGGAGGCGTCTGCGCGCGCGCCCCAGCCCCGAGCAGCGCAAAAAGCAGAACGCGCTCAATATTGCGCATGAACCTTATCGACCGCAAAAGCGGCACCGGATGAGTGGCAAACCGTACAGGCCTCTCCGAGTGTCGTCGTGTTCGAAAGGAAGTGCGATGCGCTGGGCAAATCCACGTGGCAGCCGGAGCAGGCCGACGCGACTGGTTGAACCGGATTGATCGGCCCCTGCGGATCGGTCACTGGATTCAAGCCGATGGGCAGATTCAACTCGCTGGAATTGACGTGGCACATCGAGCAGTTCGCCAGATCTGTCGCCGCCCCTGTCGGACTCATCGCCGGGAACAGCGTGCCGCTGAAATCATTGTGGCTGCCGCCAAAACCTACGACAACGTAAGTTCGCTTGGACGCCGCCATGTTCACACCGTCGTGGATGCGATGCACGAGCAGATTGAAGTTGATGCCTTGTGGAGGCGCAGTCTTATCCGCCGCCACCACCGCCGACCCCCTCACCGACACATCGGTGTTCGAAGGATTGTGGCACATCACGCAGTACTCCGTGTTATTGCGCAGCGCGCCATGCACCTGAAGCGAAACGTGACAGCCATTGCAATTGGCGATCGCCACCACCGACCGGCGCGGCGCGACTGGTGAGCCGTCTACAGAGAAATAGACTACTTTGTTAGGCGCTCCATATTGGATGCTTTGTTGCGAAGTCGTGCCGGCCAGCACCACATCGGTTCGCCGCGCCTCGACCCCGATTGCATAAGTGCCCGTCGCTTTCGCCGGAACGATGTTAGTAAAGGTGTAGAGGCAGTTGCCGGAGGCATCGCAAGTTGCCTTGGTGGCGCTCTCGGTCACATATCCAGGAGTTGTGGCGCTCCCGAAAGTGGTATATCCATAGTCTGTCGTCGGACCCGCCATGGTGAAGGAGATCGATCCCAGCTTCGATAAGGGCAGGGGATTCCCGCTTCCGTCTTTTACGGTAAACGCCACCACCGGCGCCGTTCCCGCAGTTCCATTCGAAACTTTAGTGATCGCCACCGCCAGACCACCGAGCAGACTCGACGCAATCGGTGCAACGTGTGCGCCTTTAATCGAGGCGTCGAAGTCCATCTCCCCTTGCGGGATATGGCATGTTGCGCACAGGTTGTCGTCAAACTGCGGTCCACCGGGATGATTCACGCCGGTCGCGAAGTTCACATCGTCGTGGCATGAGCCGCAAGCCGCCCGGGTCGGGTTCGTCAAGTAAGCAGTCGCCTGGGCCGCACCCGAAGTCTGCGAATGGCATGTTTCGCAACGCCGTGGATCTCCCGGATCTGCCGGAAAAACCACTTTTGAAAAATCAGTTGTTCCGAACCTGTTCGTGACGGAGTACGTTCCTCCGGCCACCACACTAGGCAAACTGGCTCCCATATGAAGCTTGTGGAAGAAAACCTTGGCATCGAACGATTTGCCGTCATTGGGATCGAGGTTCTGCGGATTGTGGCAGATCACGCAAAGATCCAGGCCGCGCCGCGATCCGCCGTGCGCCGAAAGCTGATCGTGGCAGGTATTGCAACTGGCGGTCTTGACGACGTCATTAATATGCGTCACTTTCGAGCCATTCGGCACGAAATTATAAGTCGTGCTGGCATAATTGGTGCCGAGGCTATAGACGGTCAGGTTTCGTGATCCATAAATCCCAATCGTGTGGGTGGCGGTTGCATCGTATCCCGAAGGCGCTTTGGTATGAAACACATACTGATATTGTCCAGACCCTAGGACGCTTATCGTTCCGCCAGAATCGGCTCCAGGTTGTACTATTGAGCCCAGGGCCGCTCCGGTGGCGCTACTGGTCGTGTACGTCGAATAGTCGCCCGTGTTTTGGGGAAGTACGCCCGCCACAAAACTGGTGCTAATCGTGCCGGGCGTCTGAACTCCGGAATTATCGAGTGGTAAACCATTTGGATCTGCCAACATATAGGAAACAGTGATGGTCCCGTCGGACGCGATCGACGCGGAATTCACCGTAATCGTCAGCCCGGGTCGCACAAAGTCGACGGTCGCGGCATCCGCGAAAAATGCTTTTTCGTGGCGAGAGTAAGGCTTCCTGGGCGCGCTGGACAGGCTCATCACCGCCGCTGCCGCGATCGCTGACGCTTTGAAATAGCGACTGAATCTGCTCATGGCATCCTCACTTTCTGCAATGCTCGCACACTAATGGCCCCTTAAACGTCCTTATTTATCCACAATGAGCCTCGGAAGCGTTATTTGACCTTATTTTCGCGGAAATCCATGCGCGAAACGACGCAACCAAGAGGGAGGGATCCCGGATTCTTGTACGCTCATAGCAAGCAGGATCCCTTCCACCGTCGAGGATTCCGATGCGTGCTGTCGTGGGGTGCCGAGGATCGGCGGTTTTTGCGGTCAGTTCATTTCCGCGTGTTTCCCAGATCACGAGGATCGAAGGGCATCGGTACTCATTGACGCTCATTTACGTCTAGTTAGTGCATCCAGACAGCCAATGATCCACCCCGATATTTCCTAGGTTTTCTTGTTTTGTTGGATTCTCCCCTGCGCCGGCAACCCCAAAACGCTGCGTCAATTCGCTCATTTTTTAGCGCTCATCACGGCCCGAGACGAAGCGCACGGTGGATTTCGACGCCGTTTAAAAAGAGGTTCCTTCGCTATATCGCCAGCGTCGCCTGCAAGGTTCGCGATCCGCGCGGACTGGCTGGCTTTCCATGGCTTCAAAAAGGGGCGAATCATGGGCGCGGAATAAATGAACCTCGCGTCGAGTTTACGGGGTTTCTGCGCCGCCCCGGCGTTCGGAAGACAGATGTTTGTCAAAAACACTTGGCAGGTAAGGGTTGAATTTGCGCCACAATCGTTTCCGGCTCGTGCGAGAGTTTTCCGAACACTCGCGGCAGGCGTCGATGACGGTGGACATGGGCATCGCGACAGCTTTCCTGAGAGTGAAAGATATTTGATCCGATGTCTCTATCCTCGACCTTTAGAACGGAAAGCCTCAGCGGCTCGAACGACATCAACCGGACCAAAGTCGACGCCCGAGGTTCGCCCATATTCCGGCACTACCTGAAAATCAAGCACTGCCGTTTGGGCCGTCAATCCAAACCAGTGAACAAGATTGCACTCTAGCCTGATCCGAAGATCGGCTTGCGCGGGAAAACGGGGAGGATCTCCAATTCAAAAGGAGCCTTCTGCATCTTGTACACGGGGAGTGCGCCGGGCGCCCGGCCAAGCTTACTCGACGAAGCAAATTCCGGTTAAATTCCCCTGCCCAGCGGCCAGCATCTTTTCGTTCGATCCGTCGAAGTTGGCACTGTACACGGAGCCCGCGAGGTCGGTGAAGAACATGCGGCGCCCCTTCAGGTCCAACGCCAAGCCGATCCCCTCCATCAGGTGCGTAATCAGGATCTGGGGTGCGGCGGGGGAATCCGCGGATGAGTTCATTGAAGCGCGATTCACGGTGTTGCCGCGCGGCGGGTCGCCACGATCGGTCCAATAGAGCATCCTGCTAGTTGGATCGAGGTCGAGATCGATGGGCTCCGGGAGACTGGCGAAGAGTAGCTCGATGTCGGTACGCGTTGCTGCCGTCTCGCCGGCTGGGATGTCGATTCCCGCACGGAAAATGGCACCTTCGCCAGCATTGTCTCTGCCCTTCTGCGTCCAGTAGACCTTGCCGTTTTCCGGATCGATCGCGATCCCCACACACCACCTGGTCTGATCGCGGCGGTCGGCTTCGGTTCGCCCGGTCTCTACCAGCGTTTCTATATCCGAACCATCCAGACTGCAGCGCATCACTCGCATACCTTCGCGGTCGCACCAGTAAAGCTTTTGTTTCGTCGATTCGATCTGAAGTTGCTTTGGAGTGAAGGTGCCGCCCGGCGGAACAATCACCGAAATATTTCCCCCATCTAGATCGGAGCGAAAAATGGAACCGTCATTCTTCACGGGGTTTCCCATGTTGGTCCAGTACAGATGCCCTCGCGGCGGATCGACAACAAGACCGTCTGGGTGCTTTAATCCGCCCGGGATAACAACCGTCAAGTCCGACCCATCGGGATTGGCAGAAAGAACGCGGCCGGCACTCGCGTCCAGAAAGAAAATCCGGCCTGAGAATGAACGTTTCGTAGATTCATTGGTAAGCGTAAGGCTCTCTAGTGTGGACATATTGCATCTCTCCTGTTCGGTCTGGGTTCTCGGAATTAGAGTCCGGCTCTTGCACGCAGCGTCAGGAGCCCCATGAGTACTTCGTTCTCCTGCTTACTCAGCTGATCCACCGAACGGTTGCCGGCCTCCTGAAGCACACCCTCCACGACCGATTGCTTCAGCGAATCGGTCACAGTTGGAGCGCTGAGTGTTCCGATCATGCCAGCAAGTGGTGGCATGAGGTGCTCCATGAAGTGGTGAATTCCGCCAGGTCCGCCGCCAAGGTGCCATTGCAGACTGGGCCCTAACACTCCCCAGCGCAGACCCGGCCCGTAGCAGATAGCAGCATCGGCATCCTCGACGCTGAGCACACCTTGCTGGACGAGGTACAGCACTTCCTTGTAGAGCGCTGCCTGAAATCGGTTGGGCACATGACCTGGAAGGGCTTTAAACAAGCGGACGGGTTTTTTCCCGATGGATGCGTAAAACTCCATCGCCCGCTGAATGGTTTGCTCGGACGTCTTGGCTCCTCCAACGACCTCGACCAGAGGAATAATATGTGGAGGGTTGAATGGATGGCCGATCACACAGCGCTCAGGATGCTTGCACTCGGACTGGATCACGTCCATGGTGAGCCCGGACGAACTGGAAGCGATGATGGAATCCGCAGGCGTGGCTTGGTCCATGTCGGCGAATAGTTTGATTTTGAAGTCCGGCCGCTCCGGTCCGTTCTCCTGCACAAAGTCCGCCTTAGCCACTGCTTCTTTCATGCTGGATGCAAAGGACAGCCGGTCCAGCGAAGCGTTCGGCGCCAGCCCTAATGCCGTCAGTAGCTCCCAGGCATCTTCTACGTACTTGCGAAGACTGGCCTCCGCGTTGGGTGCGGGATCGGCCGCAATCACGTCGAATCCGCGCGACAAATAGCACGCGGCCCAACTTGCACCGATGACGCCGGTTCCGACAATTGCGATTCGTTCAATAGGTTTGTTCAATGGCATTTGTTTCTCCTTATTTGTGGTCCAGCTCTAAACTTTTTCTGCAATACCAGCGGCACCCACTTGGTTCGACCAATCAGCATCGGGACGATCGAGGATGGGATCGACATGAACACCTCCGAAGTATCCCCACGCCCACTCCCAAAAGGTCGCTATTTTCGCCCTGGCGGTGGTCAGGAGCAGGACGTGGACGCCGAGCCATGAGGCGAACGCCAACATTCCCGTCACCGAATGGCGATTTGAGCCTAACTCGGCCACGGCGGCATTACGGCCAACCATCGCCATAATGCCCTTGTCGCGGTATCGGAATGGCTGTTCGGGTTTTCCAGATACAGCCGCAATGATGTTTTTGGCACAATGCTGGCCAGCTTGTTGGGCTACGGACCCAAGCTGAGGCAGCGCCTCCCCGGTGGACGTCTTAAAGTTCGCGAAGTCCCCCAGCGCATACACGCCGGGAAATCCGGCAACGCTCAGATCCGACTGCACGTCCACTCGTCCTCCACGGCCGGCCTTGATCCCGAGTGAAGCCGCAAGGCGTGCAGCTTTGAGTCCGCCGGCCCAGATCACAAGCTGCACGGGAATCCCCGTCCCATCCGCGAGAAACACTCCGTCTTTCCGCACTTCCCGGACCGATGCGCCGAGCCTTAGCTCTACACCGCGCCTCTTTAGCACCTCTGCCACGTACTCCTGCGAGTGCCGGCTGAAAGGGCCGAGAACGGTGTTCGCCATGTCAATGAGTGTTACTGAGGCGCGCTTTAAGTTGACATGCTTGAACGCGTACTCCGGTGTCCGCTGTAGAGTATCCGCGATTGCGCCGGCAATCTCCACTCCCGTGGCACCGCCTCCGATCACGACGAATCGGAGCGCCTCTTTCTGTTTGGCCGGCTCCCGGTCGGCCGCTTCGAGCGTTTCAAGCAGTCGCGACCTCAGCCGCTCCGCATCCGTCAGTGAGTACAGCGGCAACGCATGCTCATGAACGCCGGGAATATCGAAGAAATTTGGCTCCGCGCCGGCGGCGAGAACCAGGAAGTCGCCCTGATATGCCTCGCCATTCACGGAATATGCCGTTCGCGATGCAAGATCGACCGACTGGATCTCGGTCATAGTGACATCGACATTCCTATGGCTCGCAAGTACCGCCCGGAGATTGAACGCGGCGTTATCGGGAGACAACGTGCCTGTGGCCACCTGATACAGCAGTGGCTGGAATTGTTGATAATTGTTTCTATCAAGTACGACGATCTGCAGATTGTTCTGGCCTGCCAGCTTTCTTGCACAGTGCAGCCCAGCGAAGCCGCCACCCACAATCACGATTCTGATGGTTTTGTTTTCCATAGCAGCCCCTATTCACCGCGCGACCCAAAACGATAATCAAACCCAAAAGCTACTGCGTTATTCGCCTTGACGTTAATGCCAGGCGCGATATTGGCGCCTACATGGCCGGTTCCTACGTCGATGCTCCAAGGGGAATTCCGCAGCCGTGAGATTCTAACCGCATAAATCAGATCAGAGGGAACGGTTGGGCCGGGAATATACTTGATCGCACGGGGTTCCTGGTCGATCTCGAATGTCGGCGAGATGACCAAGACTTTTGCGATCGGCACAGGAAACGAGATCGCGCCGAAACCGCGCGCCTGCCAGTTAACGGTGTTGCCTCCATAGCCGTATTTGTCGGCATTCGTTCCGCGGGCGCCGGCATTGATGAGAAACGCGAATTTACCATCACCGATGACGAACAGTTTTGTCGCCACGCCGTAAATATCGCCGTTGGTCGCGTTTTTGTGCGCGAAGATTTGGGTTACAAAAGGATCATTTGTGCGAAGCACGCCGCCGACCGCAATCGCGGGTACCCACTTGTGCTTGCGGTACCCAGCAGCAATTAGCTTCACTTTGGCGTTGAAGATATTCATGCCCGCGAAGTTGAAGAGAGGGCTGAGCGAGGGGTCACCGCCATCGGTATGATTACTGCGGGTATAGCCAAATTCAAGCCAGTTGCCGAAGCCTTCTTCGAGCGCAGCGTTGAAATAATTCCCCGCAACAGGCCCGGCATCGACGACATGCACGCCGAGGGTGGGCGCATTGAATCTCTTCGGCGCGGCAGGCACAACATCGGCCGAGGGCTGGAAGAATACTCCAGATTGACCGTCCATATTCAATGCCTGGCCGTACATCAAACCCGGCGCGACGATCATAATAAGCGTGAACAGCAGACAATTCGGGAATACATTGCTTCGAATAAGACGCATCACGGTCTCGAGATTCATTGGAGTTCACTCCTTAGTTCTTTTTCAGGTAACGCGCTGCAGGTGATATGAGCTGCTCTCGTCAGCTCACCATGCACGTCACTCGCCACCCTTGTGGGGGTGTTATGCGATTGCGACTGAACTATTCGCGAGCTCGTTTGCGTGACGTGACTGTCGATTTGTCGAAGCCTGTCCGTCATGAGCGAATCCAGCGAAGTCTACCGACTGCGCCGTTCAAGAAAGCTCAGAGTCAACGTCAATCGATGCTTTTCTGCTCCACCGGTGCTTGCGCGCGCACGGTGGAGCTGGCTGCCCCTCATTTCAACCGGTGTTTCGGACCGATGTGAAGCTCTACCAACTTGTCTCATCTGCAAACGTGCTTGGAGCGAAACCCGTTGGCATGTCCGTCTGATAATGCCTAAACCTAACCGTTCAACAACCGCATGGCTCTCAGGCGCATGGGTCCGTCACGAAACGACTCATGTCGCTAATAGTCGCTCAACTATCAGTCAAAGAAGTCGAGTCGGCCTCTCGACATTCTCGTCTGCCGAGCACTCGTCACTTTGCGAGTGCTGCAACGGCCTGGTTGGAGATCAGGCATTGTTAGTCAGCTGTTTACGAGGTGGCGCTCGCAGTGCACATACGACGCTGCCGGAACCCGAGATCCGTTTGCATGAGCGCTACTACCGGCAGGGGCAAGAGGCCACATCGATGAATCGAGCGACACACATTTCAGCCGCTGCTTTTTTGGCTGCTGGCCTAGCTTCAGCCCAGGTCACCTCCGGCGATCAGCTCGACGACGGCAAGAGCAAACGGATTCTCGGGATCATTCCCGATAACCGAACTTCTCCAACCCTGGACAATTTCAGGCCTTTGACGGCTGGACAAAAGGTCAACATCGCCTCCGAAGACGCTTTTGACCGCGGGACGTTTGCGCTCGCTGGAATTTTCGGCGGCGTGTCCCAGTTAACTAACGCGAACCGGTCGTTCGGCCAAGGGCCGGCTGGGTATGGACGCTATTTCGGTACTGCCTACGGTGATCTACTCATCGGAAACTATATGTCAGAAGCTGTCTTTCCAATACTCCTTCACCAGGACCCTCGGTATTTCAGGCTCGGCAGAAGGCACCGCCGGAGTTCTCGAAAGCCGCCAGGCGGTACTTACCGCGGATCTACAGATAGCCGACTTGTCAGCCGAACTAAACGATCTGCTGGGACTGTCCTTGGACACTCGTCTCGAGTTAGATCCGGTGACGCCGGCCGATTTCGATGTGCGGCCGCGCGAAGAATACGTGCGCGTCGCCTGGTCTGAAAACCCCGAGATTCAAGCAGCGGAGGACGCAGTGCGTAAAGCGAAGGCCGGCGTCACGGAGGCAAAATCGAAATACCTTCCCGATATTACAGCATTCGCCCATCAAAGCTACCAGGACGGTGTGCCTTTCCTCGTCCGCAATTTCGGGACATTTGGCGTCAACCTCAACTGGGAAGTATTTGACTTTGGAAAACGGCGCTCCGCAGTTCGCGAACGCGAGGATCAATTGGCACAGGCCGAAGAGAACGTTCGGCGCCTGAAGGATCAGGTCGCCGTAACGATCGACCGAAGTTACAACAAACTCCAGCGCACGAAGAGCCTGGTCGAAGTCGCAGAGCAACTCGTGAAACTGCGTGAGGAGAACCAACGACTGGCGGAGAATCAGCTTGCCCATGGCGTGGTGCTCGTCTCCGACAACCGAAAGGCGACTGCGGCCACGTACAAGGCGCAAGCCGATCTCCTTCAGTCGAGGCTTAGCTATCTATTGGCCTGGGCAGAACTCGAGCAAGCGGCCGGACAAACGCCGGGGTTCTGATGCAAAAGAAACAAAACATACTCTCGAACGAGCAGCAAAGTAAATAGCGCCCGTCCGCCGAGTCGTTTCGATAGTAAGCGGAGATCCGGAGGACCATAGCATGACAAACGAAAGCAGCACCTCTGTAACTCGTCGCCGTTTTGCCCAAGCGTCATTCGGGACTGGCGCCAGGTTGTTATTGTCTGGAGCCTGCAAAGGATTTTCTCATGAAGTCAGTTCCAGTCCGGCTCGTCCGGCCTCAATAAAAAGTGTCGTGTTAACACATGGTGCCTTCGCCGATGGTTCCAGTTGGAGCAAAGTTATTCCTTCACTGGAGGCTGAGGGGCTCAATGTCACCGCAGTTCAGAACCCGCTGACCTCTTTGGCCGAAGATGTAACCACCACCCGAAGGATACTGGCCCAGCAGAACGGCGCCACAATTTTGGTCGGCCATTCGTACGCAGGCTTCGTAATTACCGAGGCGGGCAACGCTCCCAACGTCGCTGGCTTGGTGTATGTGTCGTCGTATGGCCCTGATCAGGGCGAGTCGCACGATGATCTTGTCAAACGCTTCCCCGTGCCAGCCGGGATTTCAGCCATCCGCACGGATGAATACGGATTCCTTTGGATCGCTCGCGACAAGTTTCACGAAGCCTTCATGCATGACGCTGAAGAATCTTATGCACGCATTCTTGCTACCGTCCAAAAACCCGCGGCCAAGAAGGGATGTTTTGGAGTGCCCGTATCCGCCCCAGCGTGGAAATCGAAGCGGTCGTGGTTTCTCGTCTCGACCGATGACTACCTGATCAATCCCGATCTGCAGCGTTTCATGGCGAAACGAATGGACGCAACCGTGAGGACGGTCCCGTCCAGCCATGCGTCCCTGATTTCTCATCCACAGAGGTCACCAACCTCATTCTTGAGGCAGTCCGCAATGCGATTTGAAAGAAATAAACGACGGAGCAACAACTCAGACTGGCAGAGTCTTCAAACGACCAGATTCAATCGTCGCGGGGGCCTTTGGATGACTCGATTGGAGGGACCTCTTCCCCTGGACCACGCCCGCTTTCGAGCAGTTGGCAGTTGCTTTCCACCCTAAACGACTCTAATTCGTACGGGCTTTAAGTTCTTCATCACGCAATCCGCCGTTCCGACGCATGAACTCGTCCCAGCGCTTCGCGGCGTCCTGGTCGCGGCCTCGAAGCGCGTGTGAATAGACGTCCGCCGTCACGCGAACCGACTTTTAGCAGGTGCCGCCGAAGCTTTCGCCGCCCGGATCGCCGCCCAGCGCTTCTTTGTCCCGGCGATGATCGCCCGTCTGCCGGCCGCGCTCATCTTCCCTTTAGCGAGCGCAATAGGACCTTGGGCCACCTGCGGCGTCGAGTCCTGCTCGACAGACGGCGGTGGCGCCTTTCGACCGGGACCGGTGGCCGCCCCTTTCGCTTCGGACCTTGAAGGGCCTCAATCGCCTTTGCTATTTTGTTTTTCTCCCGCAGCAGCAGGGCGAGAATGTGATCAGTTGCCATGAGAACAGAAGGGGAACATTATTGATGGTTCATTCGGTCTCTGGAACTAATGAGATTCAGATACCCGTGGAATCATTCCGCGAACCCTGTAGTCTACTTTGGCCCTAAATAGTCTTCGACATGAATTACGGTCAAACCGAAGCGCTCGCGATCTGCTCGGCTGACCTCAACGTGAGCGCGACGAAAGTCAACGTCCCGTTCGTGCACCCCGCGGTTGGCAGCGTCGGCGCGCCTACCACGAATAGATTTTCGTGATCGTGAGTGCGGCCGAAATTGTCGCAGACGCTTTGGGCAGGATCTGTCCCCATGCGGCATCCGCCCGCGGGATGATCCAGGTAGTTGCCTTCATTGATCCGAAGTATCTTGCCGTGGTCATTGCGCGCCAAACGCTCGAAAATATTCCCGATGTGTTGTTTCGTAGTAGCATAACGCGCCTCGGAAGCGGCATCGCGCCGATGCGTGATCTTCGGCATCGGGTCGCCCCTCTTGTTCTTGACGGATCGATCTAGCGTGAGCTCGCTATTTTCGGATGGATGAACGTCGTAATACGCGCGCACGCGAGCGACTCCGCGCTTGTTGCGCAAACGCCAATCCTGCACAATTTCGTCGCCCAGGAGAATCCTTCCGCTTGCGTCTTTCAAGCGTGGAGCCTCGCGACCCGCCTCCCAGATGCGAAGATCGTGGCGGACGTAGGCTTCGCGCGGAGAGCATCGAAAATACTGACGCGAAATCAGCCCATATTGGGGATTCATGTTAGGATAAATCTCGTCGTCCAATTCGATAAAGGATTGAATAAACGAGTGACCGTTCATATACTTTCCCACTTGTCCGGCACGGTTCGCTAGGCCGTTTGGGAATCGGGAGCACGCCGAATTCAGCAATAGATGTGAGCTCCACGTATAGCCCGCGGCGACGACGAAAACTTTGGCACGATACTCCACAGTCTCATTCGGGCGCTCGGTCTGAACTCTTGCGCAGCTGCCACAGTCGTCTTCGAGCTATCCAGTACAAGCTTCCGAATCAGTGCCCGATCATGCAGCGTAATTTTTTTCTCCGCGAGCAGCCGCTTGAACGTAAAATCCGGCGAATAGCGAGCTCCTGTCGGGCAGATATCGCAGGTGCCGCAGCGAATGCACGCTGCGCGGCCATCGTAGGCCACCGTATTCTTGGCCTGCGGAGTGGCTTGGAACGGGATGCCACTCTTATCGCCCCATTCCTTCAACCGGTCCAAACTCCAAGTCAGCGGGATCTGCTTCATCGGATATGGCTCGGAACGTTTGTCGCCAGGGAACGGGCTCGGCTCGCCTGACACGCCCAGCCGCCGCTCCGCTTCGCAGTAGAACTTTTCAAGCTCCATCCATTCAAGCGGCCAGTCGACGTAGAGGCCATACATCGATTTCAAACGCAAATCCTCTTCCGAAAACCGATTGCATGTGCCGCCCCAGTGAAGAGCTTGTCCGCCGACGGCCATGGTTCTGGAAATTCCGCCCTCCGCGGCCTGCCCTTCAATGAAATCGCCCGGCCAGGGATTCTCGCCATATTTCGCCATCCGATCGCGATACTGAAAGCGGTTCTCGAAATCGAAAAGTGAGCGGCCCGCCTCGACGATTGTGATGGAAGTACCCGGTCGCAACTCCGACAATTTCTGCGCCAGCATCGCCGAGGAAATTCCCGCGCCGATGATACAGATGTCGCTTTCATAGACCGGCATACTAACTTAACCCCGCGGGCCGCTGGCCCGAATCGCCGAGCCCACGGCAATCGTCACGCTTGATGGCAACGCCGTAAAGAAAGTCCTCGCCATGGGCCGAGCCGTAGAAATATGCCAACAGATCGGCGGCGACGTGTTTACCATTTGGGCGCGGCGGAATCCGATCGATTTGGGACGCGTCCAAAGCCTTCTCGACAGCAGTACGTCTCGCAGCGGCGTCCAATTGGGAGAGATCGAGCTTGCGCAATTGCTCGTCGTAATGAATCGAAGGATTCGGGCCAGTCACCTGTGTTCGCGGGAACCCGTAACCTGAGCTGATTTCAGCCCCCGCCTTGTAAGTGCGGAACCAACTGACGAAGTCAACCGCAATCTTGTCGGTCCGCGAGCGGCCGAGGGACGCGGGCAATACGACGCTCGCAAGGTCCTGAAACTCCTCCACGCGGACCGCTTGAGCTTGAGACGATCGCGTGCCCGCGAATCCAAGCATCGCTCGAAACATTCTTTTAAAGAATCCCCGCCGTTTCATTGCTGATCCCCCAACGAAAACGCGACGATCGATGCGTCCGCTCCCTGGCCTACCGCGATAATCACAAACTGCTGCCCCGAACGCGTCCTATATGTTATCGGGGTGCCGTACGACCGTCCACCAAGCGCTCCCTGCCACAGGTCTTTTCCATTTGTCTTATCGATGGCATGCAGAGACATATCTTCCCCGCCGACAAAAAATAGGCCGCCCTTGGTCACGATTCCGCCCTGCGGTCCACCGATTCCAAGTTGCGGAGGCAACGTCACGCCCTTTAGGGCTGAGTTCTCGCGCAACTCCGGCCAATCTCCGAAGGGCTGCTGCCAGGCGATGGTCCCGTGATTCAGATCGAGGGCGGACACGTGTCCGTAAGGGGGCTTGGTGAGCGGAAGGCGTCCGTGAAACGTCGCTTGCACGCCAAAATCGCCGCTCCAGTCCGCGTCTACTTCCGCGGCGCGCGGGTTCGCCGAGGAGTGGTCAGTTTTCTTGACACGAAAAACTGCCGGGGAATTCGTTGTCTTGATATAGAGCATCCCGATTTCCGGATCGAAAGCGCCTCCTCCCCAATTCGCGCCCCCGATGATCCCCGGTCGACCCAGCGTACCCTGCAGCGATGGCGGCGTGAACAATGGTCCCAGCCGATATTTCTTCATTTCGGCTTGTGCTTCGGCCTTCAGTTCTGGGGTCAAGTCGAACGCGTCATCTAGTGTCACTCCCTGCGGACTGAATGCCGGAGGCTTCGTCGGAAACGGCTGCGTCGCTGAGGCATGCTCTCCTGGAATATCGCTTGAGGGCACCGGCCGTTCCTCAATTGGCCACACCGGTTTGCCTGTCACCCGATCGAATACGAACGCGAAACCCTCTTTCGTAAGTTGCACTACTGCGTCGATCTTTTTTCCGTCCACCGTAATCGTCGCCAGCACTGGAGGCGACGACAGATCGTAGTCCCACAGGCCATGGTGGACGATCTGGAAGTGCCACTTGCGCGCGCCGGTATTCGCGTCCAGACAGACCAAAGTTTCGCCAAATAAATTGTTGCCGAGACGGTTGCCGCCATAGAAATCGTTGCTCGGCGTGCTCACCGGTAGATACAGGAGCCCGCGGCGTTCATCCAAAGTAAACGGCGCCCACACGTTGGTGTGACCGGTAAACTTCCAGGAATCGTTACCCCAGGTATCGTTGCCAAATTCCCCTGCCTGCGGAATCGTATGGAAGCTCCAAACTCGCTTGCCAGTATGAGCATCGAATGCCCGCACGTCGCCGGGCGGATCGTTCTTATACATCAAGCGATCGCCCACGCCATTCCCCACGATCACCAGGTCCTTGTATATGACTGGCGGAGACGTTTCGGTGTAGTGCATTTTGTTGATTTGCCAAACCAGCCCCTGGCTTAGGTCGACCACGCCGTTATCGCCAAAAGTATTCACAGGCTGACCGGTCTTCGCGTCGAGCGAAATCAGCCGGTAACGAGTATTCAGGTAAATACGCAGTTGCTTGCTTGCGCTCGCGTCGCGCCATATCGCGATCCCTCGGTGTACGTAGCCGGTCCCGTTCGGAGGCTGCCCGTCCACATACGATTTGGGATCGAAACTCCACAAGACCGTCCCTTTCCCCGGATCGAGCGCGACCACTTTGTTGTACGGCGACGTCACGTACATCACGTTATCGATTACGACCGGCGAGTTCTCGAACATGCCGGGCCGCGTGCCGTACTCTTTCAGTTCTGTCTCGCCAGTCTTCCAGGCCCACGCCTTTCGCAGTCGTGACACGTTCCTGGTATTTATGTCGGCGAGTTTAGAGTAATGAGAGTTTCCAGAATCGCCCCCCCAAGACCGCCAATCCACCTGGGCTTGAGCCGCAGCTACAACAACAAACATCATTGCTAAACGAGCCGCCGCAGTCAGTATCGACCATCTCAGCATGATTTTCGTCCCCTTTTCGCGGAAACTCGTGTTTTGGATATTCGAGACGACAAAGTTTGCCATGTCTGTCCTTCTCGCACCGCTAGCCCTAAACCTATGCAGTCTATCCTAAATGACGGCCTACCCCAGCCCTGAAAGACCGCAGCGAACCGTCAGACGGCCCTGGGTACTTTGGCGGCCGAACTCCGATTAGGGTCTCTGCGCGGTGAGGAGGTTGATATAGAACGATGACCCAGAACAAGGGAGGCGTGGGCCACACCGCTTCTCGAAGACGTCTCCGTGCCGTTCATCTTCCCTTCACGATCGCCTTCTCCAACGCTCCGACGAATTGCTTCAGGCTGACCCCGAACGCTTGGCAAAACATCCGCAACTCCATCACGTCGATCCGCCGCTCCCCGCGTTCGCACTTGGAGACGAACGTCTGGGTCTCGCCGAGCCGCTTGGCGAGCTGCACCTGCGTCAGGCCGGCCTTCTCTCGCGCAGCTTTGAGGGTCTTGAGGAAGACGGCGTACCGGGCAAAGTGGATGGACTTTTCCATTGCGTTTCGAGAACGCAACGGTCCAAGACTATTACAACTTCGAATAGTCCAACATGGACTATGATGAGAGCCAATGACCGCTCTGGCGAATCAATTGCGACCGATAGGTAAAATCATCCGCTATTGGTTTCTCGCGCTGGTCTGCGGTTTCATCGTGCGTGGGGATAATGAGTTCACGATCCCGCTTGACGACGGCAGCTGGATTGCCCAGGGCATTGTTGTCGCGGTAAAGCTGGTTGCGAGATCCAAAAGTGACATTGAATGGACGAACTGCTCCACACCTGGTGTGTAGGCTACGAGATCAGGAGATTTGGGCGGCTGGACATCTTGGAACGACCCCTTACGATAAAGTTGCAGTTCGATCAGGGCGGTCTGTGCAAGGGCGTCCCCAGCCAATGGTCTGAGTCGGCTGAAGAGGTCGTATCAGGTATGGGAACCAAGAAAGGCGGATTTCATCTTGAAGACGCAGAGGGATGCACGATTGACGTCCTAGAAGGGGCACTTGTCTCCGCCAAGATTGGGACGAAGGTCCTCGTTGAGAAAGAACCCCCAGTGCCGGATTTCACTGATCGGTTGAAAGCGATCCAGAACAAGCGCGCAGTCGAAGCGGCGTGGCTGAGGAAGGCGGCTGAAGAGCGAAAGCAGAAAGAAGTTAAAGATGCCGCACGGGCGGCGCAACTAAAAGCTGAAGAGGACGTCAAGGCCGCCGAGGAACGACGCAAAGTGAGAGTGGCCTGCGCGGCCATTTATCAGGCTACGATTGACAAAAAGGTGAAGGACCTCACGGTCCGCGAGGAACAACAGGTTAGGGCGTGTCAGGTACTCAATCTCTACCCGCCGAAATAGCCTTGTGGGCGCTGATACGAACTTTGTACGAGTGGCGAGTCATTCGGCCTGAGCCGGTGAGCAGCCCATACATGCCAAACGAATATGGGCCACCAGATAGCTTGTCGGATTGCCGATTCCCGAGCGGGGTACTTTTCGTTAATCGACATCCTTAATTGACCTTGCCAAGGTACCTATCAAACCAGGCGACAACTTCGCGAATCAAGTCGCCACGCTGTTCCGAGACGTCGTGGGCGGTGTCAAACAGGACGACCTTTTTGTCCATGGCCGGAGTTCCCAGCATCCGCAGCAGCGCGTCCTTGCCTAGGAAAATCCAATCGAACCGGCCGGCGATCAAGAGCGTGGGCGCTTTCAAGTGCGGGGCAAAATCGGCCTGGTCCGTACCAGGCAGCGGCGCCTCGTTGTAAAATCCACCATCCAGCATGACCACGGTTTTTATCCGATCCTCGACGGCGGCAAAGTTCACGCCCAACGCCGCCCCATAGCTGACACCTAGATAACCAACCCGGTTCCGATCGATATCCGGGCGCGTCTCAAGGTAATCGATGGACCGTCCTATATCTTTTGAATCTTGGAACAGTGTTTCGCGACCCTCAGCCGTGTCCGGCGCGGCCATTGGGGCCGGACGCTCATACGTTCCTTTATAAACCGGATAGATGACGGCGCGGCCGCTCTGAATCACGAAGTCGATGAACTTCATATCGCCCAAGGCGTCGCATTGGGAATATCCAGGACGCGCGCGCTGGGAAAGAAGACGACGGTCTGATAGGGCGGCCGCACGCGAGCCGGAAGGAAGAGGTACGCCGTCACCCTCTCCTTCCCGTACGCCGCATCGAACGTAACCTTCTCCTTGCGCCAATCCTTAGAATCCTGGTCGACGCTTTCTGTTTTCGCGTTCAGCGGCGTGCGGTCATAGGCGTACAAGGATTTGTAAATGCGATATGCGGCAACGGGAGCGGGCGCGGCGTGCGCAAAATCCCGAATGTTCTGCCGCCGTTCGGCCGAGGCGCTCGCGGGCAGGTCGGCGGTGTTCCGCACGCAGCGAAATCCTTCATTAGCCGCGCGATGGAAGGGCGGAAGGCCCGCGGGCTCGAAGTATTCGGTAGTGGACGTGCTCAATCCTCCGCCCAAGATATAGCGAGTGCCGCCACCGGATTCGTTCTTGCACCACTCCGCTACATTACCCGCCATATCGTAGGTGCCTAAAGGCCCCACACCCTGATACGTTCCGACCGGTGCAGCGACCGGACCAAAGTTGCTCAGCGGAGTGATGTATTTTGCCACAGCGCTCGGCGCCGCCAAATACCATTGTGCGATCACCGGCAAGCTTTTTCCGGAGAATTCCGCGTAGGCAGAAGCTTCATACCAGCTCACGCCACTCACCGGGTAATCCGCTTGTCCTTCAGGATAGTGCCCTGCGGCCCACATTAACGGTCCCGGCCGCCCGCTGGAGTCGCGAAACACGTCCATCGCCTGCTGAAAGGTCAGCGCCTTGCCATCGCGAACAAATTTCTCCTTCCAATATTCCGGCTTCTGATAGCCGCCCTGATCGACAAATTCCTGATATCGACGGTTGGTGACCTCGAAACGATCGATATAGAATTTGGGGAGATCGTATGGTCCCAAGTCTCCCAGCGACCAGATCACATCGAAATGTTTTTGGGCCGGCACGGGGATCATTCCTTCCGGAGCGGCCTTAAGGTCATCTAGCCGGAAGTTGAACTCACGAACAAAGCCGTGGATATCGTCCGCTACTGGAGCGCCCACAAACTCTCCTACGCCCGGCTTCGACACCCTCCAGCGCAGATAGCCGTTTGGAATGCGGACATGTTCAAGAGGCGTCGTTCCCAATGCAAACCAAGCATCGTCCGGCGAAAGGTAATCTTTGATTTCCACGGAAGCTCCGGCAGGAGTTGATCGCACTGCTACGTCGTGCGCCAGACCCTCGGCGATCTGCGCCAGTTGCGGATCGCCCGGCAGGTACGTCTGGGCTTCACGCAACAGGCGGAACGCGGCCAAAGGTTTGTTCCGATTCGTGAGCCTGCTGATTTCCGGTATCGCTTGCTCTCGCGCCCAGTGGCGTTTCTCGGATCGCTGATAGAACCAAATCGATGCGCCCACCGCCAGCAGGACGACGGCCGCTCCCGCGATCGCGTACACGGCCCGAAAGCCACCACTTTCAGAAGGCGCATCCAAAGCCTTGAGAACTGCGGACAGGTCATTGACCATCTCGTCCGCTGACTGGTACCGCCTGACCGGATCCTTTTGCAGTGCCCGCGAAACAATGTCCGCGATCCCGGCCGGCAGGTCTGGGCGGATCTCACGAAGCGCCTGCGGATCATCATGCACCACTGTGTGCATCACCTGAAGCTGGGTGTCTCCGCGAAAGGCCGGCTTGCCGGCCAGCATTTCATAGAGGACCGCGCCCAGGCTCCAGAGATCGGTGCGGAAATCGACGGCCTTTCCGGAGGCCTGCTCGGGAGACATGTAGAGTGGCGTGCCTCGCGCCGAACCCTCTAACGTCGCCGTCACTTCGCTCGACTTGGCCAGCCCGAAATCGATGATCCGGGCGATGCCGTCCCTGGCGACGATGACGTTGCTGGGCTTAATATCCCGATGGGAAATCCGGTGCCTGTGAGCAGTGGCCAATCCTGATGCGATCTGCCGGGCGATTTGCAGCGCTTCCCGAACCTCCATTCCGTTGGCGATCTTTTCCCGAAGTGTAAGTCCTTCGTGGAACGTCATCGCAATGAACACATCGCCGCCCGGGGTCTCATCGATGTCATGGATCACAACAATGTTCGGATGATCCAACGCCGACGCGGCGCGGGCTTCATCGCTGAGGCGCTTCCGCAACTCGCTGTCATGCGAAAGATGCGGCGGCAGAAATTTCAGGGCTACGACCCGGCCGAGCCTCGTATCGAGCGCTTTGTAAACGATCCCCATGCCTCCGGCGCCGATCTTTTCCTGAATGGTGTAGTGTGAGACGCTCTGTCCGGTCAAGCCAACCGGCGCGCCTGGCGGCAGCTCCGTGGCAGTAAATTCCTCAAGAAGCTCCGCCGCCGGCCGGTCGAGAATCTGTCCGTCCGAATCCTGTGCCAGGAGCCTCTCCACTTCCCGCCGGATCTCCGGGTCCGTGCCCGCCAGCACCCCAACCCCACGCTCGCGCGCCGAGTGGTACAGCTCTTCGATCTGCCGCCATCGGTCGGGCATCATGACCTCCATGATAGTAGTCGCTGCCGGCGAGCCTTTAGAAAACATCGGCCGGTCATTCTAAGGGCGCAAAATCCAGGGCAAGAAGATGAACCTGATGCGAATATAGTTAGGAAGCCGAATGACCGAGACGACACAGCTGCTTCGAGCCTGGGCAAGCGGGGACCGCGGCGCGTTGGACCGGCTCACGCCGCGGGTTTACGACGAATTGCGGCGCATTGCCGAGCGTTTCATGCGCGATGAGAGGCCGGGGCGAACCCTCCAGACCACGGCGCTGGTCCATGAAGCCTATCTCAAACTGATCGACATCAGCAATGTGGACTGGCAGCACCGCGCTCACTTTTTCGCCATTTCGGCTCAAATCATGCGCCGGATTTTGCTGGACCGGGCACGGCGTCGCGTGGCGGCCAAGCGCGGCGGCGGAGCGGTGCGCTTAAATCTGGATGAAGCGCCCGATGTGGGCTCCATACGGGCTCGCGAGGTAATCGCTCTCGATGACGCCTTAAGTGCATTGGCGGCGGTGTATCCCAGGAAAGCGGAAATCATCGAGCTGCGCTTCTTCGCCGGGTTAAGCGTGGAGGAGACTGCTGAGGTATTAAAGGTCTCCCCCGACACCGTCAAACGCGATTGGAAACTCGCGCGCGCCTGGTTATTGGCCGAGATGGGCGACTCCCAGCACCCGGAACGATAAAAATTATTTTTCGATCCCCTTACACTTCTCTCCTTCGCTTCGCGCCTGGAGGTTGAAGCCGAATGATCAGCGCTTCAACGCAAAGTAAAAGGAGATTTTCGATGAAAACGATTCTGTTTCGCACCACGCTGGCGGGCATGCTAGCGAGTTACGTCCTCCAAGCGCAAAACGCCAGCCCGGCCGTTCACTACACCGTGAAGGACCTGGGCACGCTCGGAGGAACGTTTAGCACCGCTTTTGGAATTAATAACGCAGGTTCGGTGGGTGGCACTATGGCGCTGCCCGGCGGGAACACCGACGCCTCCCTTTCCGGGGTCGGGGGCGCAAAGCGCGATCTGGGCACGTTGGACGGACCAAACGCCCAAGCCAGCGGACCTAACGGGGCAAACGAACTGGCGGTTCTTTCTGAGATTTCCAAGCCGGACCCGCTCAGTGAAGACTTCTGCGGTTTCGGCGATCACCTGATTTGCCTGGGGGCGATATGGCGTGGCGCGTTGCGGCCCCTTCCGACCCTTGGCGGCGATAATGCGATGGCTTTTGCTCTGAACAATCGCAGCCAGGTCATCGGAGTTGCGGAAAATAGCACGCACGACGCGCTCTGCCCGGCGCCGCAGCTGCTCGATTTTAAGCCGGTAGTCTGGGGGCCAGCACCCAATGCGATCACGGCGCTGCCCACGCTTCCCGGGGACACCGTAGGATTCGCGCTCGGTATCAACGATCTCGGGCAAGTCGTCGGCTCCACAGGTGACTGCTCGAACACCGTGGTTACGGCTGTGGGTCTGTTAGCCGGACCTCATGCTGTTCTCTGGGAGAATGGATCGGCCATCGACCTGGGCAACCTGGGAGGCAAGACGATGGGCAAAGCCGCGGCCATCAATAATCGGGGTGAAGTGGCCGGGTTTTCGGACCTAGCCGACGGCACGGTTCATTCCTTCCTGTGGACCAGGGACGCCGGCATGCATGATCTCGGCGCGCTAAACGGGGACGTCCTTGGCGACCCGGCGGGGATCAACAACAGTACGCAGGTGGTTGGAGGGTCATGCGATAGCAGCGGAAACTGCCGCGCCTTCCTGTGGCAAAGCAATGTGCTCTCAGATCTCAATTCCCTGATACCGGCGGATTCGCCTCTGTATCTCGTGTATGCGCTGGGAATAAATGATGTGGGAGAAATTGTCGGTTTCGCGGTTGAGACAAACACGGGCGATGTTCACGCTTACGTGGCCACCCCGATACGAGGCGAATCCGGCAAACCGAACCTCGTGCCTGCTCCATCGATTAGCGGGAGCACACGCGTCACTCTTCCTGAGAATGTTCGTAGGCTGCTTCAGCAGCGACTGCCCTTTGGGCGTCTTGGAGCCCGGCAAGTGGGCCGTTAAGCGCAGTGCGCTCTTCAGGCTCGCTTAAATCAGCGGCCTGAAGGGCACCGGTTTGGTTTTAGAAGTTCACTCCGAATCGATACGACGTGTAGTATTTTGGAGCGCTCGCCCGTATCCCGGAGTTCGATTTCATTTGCTGACCCGAATTGGATTGGAGGTAGGCGATAGGGAGCGATAGACGATGTTTCACTCATTAGGGGCGGCTTTGGGTGGATTGTTTGAATGTTAAGTCAGAGGAGCGCGTGGTGTATAAAAGGCTGAACTCAACGGGCACGTTGATTCAGAAAACAACCATGGAGGTTCCTCACGAGACATTATGTATTACATCGGACTGGATGTT
>Ga0210388_10000787_pt1 | contig 25250 bp, 23 predicted proteins | sample IncBWC19OmetaG_FD_155485 | JGI IMG/M metagenome (GOLD analysis project Ga0210388, IMG submission 155485) | Forest soil microbial communities from Barre Woods Harvard Forest LTER site, Petersham, Massachusetts, United States - Inc-BW-C-19-O ...
TCTTCCGGATGCGCGGCTGCGCAGCGAGGAGAGGCATTTGGTCACGGAGTCAGCAGTGACATGAACATCGCCCCAGAGGGCGAGCTTGAGCTGCGCAGCGGTGACGACTTTTCCGGCGTTGGCCAGCAGAAGCTGGAGCGCGGCCAGCTCAATGGGAGGCAGGTGAATGAGCGATTTTTCGCGGAACAGGGAACCATCGGCCTCCAGCCGGAAGCCGGCGAACAGGAGTGCCGGTTCTGCCTGCCTGCCGAGGCGAGGTTGTTTAGCGCCAGGTTCTGTTGATGAAAGTTTGTGTTCCCGATCCAACGCCTTACCTCGGAACTCTTGCCAACCTGCTCGCCGATGTCAGGCCATTCGAAATGCAGACGAATGGCTCATGCCAACCCGATTCATGCCAATCAGGTTCAACTCAAACTGGGGCTGCGTGGAACACCATGCTGGACGTCCGGGGAGGAAGTTGAACAGCATGCCGCGAAAAAAGCGAAATCCATGAGCAACGGGGTTCTTTGCGGCAAGGCAATTATCTGTTGTTTGCGTCGGATCGAGATAGTGAATTCAAGTGCTCATATGGCGATATTAAGTAACGAAATGTGGTTACTTTTTTACTAATAAGTAAACAAACCAATTGGCTGCTATATCCATTAGAACTATGGAATTCGGGTTGTTTTGAAGGGATATCGTGGAATTGATGGCCTTGGGGTGGATTCAGTCATTCTGCGATCATGGGGAGCAGCTTGAGACGGGGAGGTGGATGGCCCGAAAGGCGCTCTGCATAACCGAATCTCTGCGCTCATTTTGAAGCGCTTAAAGGTGCGCGAGACTCATGAGGGTTTCGTGAATCTTTGCTATGAATTCTGGATTTACAATCTCCAGAGACGGGCGCGGTGGAACTCCAGAGGACGAGGCGAATGCGGGCATGAGCAGTGGGGGTAATCTGCGGGCGGAAATCGGTAATCGAAATTCAGCGTCAGCCTTGAATTTGACTGTTGATAACTATGGTTCATTCGTATCTTGTGATTGGAACTTCAGACTCGGGACACTCGTTCGAACCGGGTTTTACGGCCGGGTGAGGGTGACACCCAAGCCGGTGGTTAGGACGACGTCGTTGTCCAGGGTGCCCGCGGGTGGGAATGAGGTGTAATTGTCGCTGAAGGTGGTGACCCAGTTGAACATCTTTCCGATCTTGGTGCTGAAGGTTGAGTTGACGGTGAATTGGTACTGGCTCAGCGTGCTCAGGTCAGGGTAGATATATGCCTGCTCCGTGAACAGGCTGGAGGCGCCGAGCTTGCGCGTGTACTGCTCGCCAAGATCGAGGGCGGCGAAGCTGTTGACGCTGGCCGGCGTAAGTGGAGTGGTATCTGTGGCTGCTACTGCCGAGTAGTTCTCGTGGGTCCAGACCAGGCCGCCGAGGATGTCGAAGGTCTGCTTGGGAGTCTTGCTGGCGTGCCAGCCGAAGCCGCCGCCGACGATAGAGCGCAGCTCGAGGTCCTGGAGGGCGTTGGTGGAGAAATCGCCGGTGCCGAAGGCGAACAGCCGGGGATTGAGGTTGTGGTCGTAGCGGAGTCCGCCGTTGGTGGCATTGGCGCTGGTGGAGGGGATGGCGTTCGCATTCTCACTGTAGAGAGTGTTGGCGTAGAGCGAGGTCTTGTCAGTGCGCGTGGTGCGGGCGGCGGTGAACCCTGCGCCAAATGTGGCCGTGTTGGAGTTTCCGTGCGCCAGCGCGAGCGAGGCGTTGGCAGCCACGACCCAGGCGTGTCCCCAGCTTGGACGCAATGAGGCTTCATAAGCCAACTGGTCGGCGGAACTGCGCAACACCGTAACCTCCGCGACCGAGAGCGCGACTGGACCGGAAGCAGTGGTGACGATCAGGCCAGCGTCGGAGCGCTCGACTGCGGTCACGTTCAGTTTTCCCTTCGCGGTGGGCAGCACCAGGGGCTGGCTGGTGGTGAGGCTGGTGACCTGGTCCCAGGCGATGGCGATGGGATCGGCATATGCGGTCTTGAAGGTGAGCTTGCCGCCATCGAGCTTTACAGCAGTGCCGGTTAGGCGGTCGCCGTTCTTGAGCACCACGGTATCGGCGCGGAGGGCTGAGGCTGCGGTGAACAGGAGAATGGTGAACGCGAGGACGGAAAGCGCAAATCGCTGGGGGATGGGGAGTGGCATGGGATCTATGGTGCTCCTTTAAAGGATGGATGATATCGAGACTGGCACGGCTGAAGCCGGACTTTTATTTGCGTACTTGTTCATGGTAACTCGACTCCTGGGAGGGGTAACTCGGACGTCCGGCTGGAAGTTTTTAATCGTGGGCGGAGAAAACCTTCAGAAATCCTTCAGAAATTAGCGGCATCGGCGCTGTCACACTTTAGTTCGAGGCTGGTTTCTGAAAGGAAGATTGAGATGGGTAAAGCTGTATCGTATGCGCAGTGGTCGCTTGAGCCGTACTGCATCGGAACGAAGCTGCGCGCACTGCGCACGCAGAAGCGGCTGACGCTGGCGCGCCTGGCGGCGGAGACCGGGCTCTCGACCGCGCTGTTGTCCAAGCTGGAGACCGATCGCATGGTTCCTACGCTGCCAACCCTGGCCACCATCAGCCGGGTTTATGGCGTGGGGCTGAGCCACTTTTTCAGGGACCCCACACGACACACGATCTCCATCACGCGCAGAGCTCATTTCGAGGCGCAGGAGCGGGGAATGGAGCAGGCGCGGATTACGCCGTTGAATGCAATGGAGGAATGCGCGCCGCTGGCGGATTCAACTGCTGAGCCGGTTGGCCGAGGCCCCAAACTGGTGGCGCAAATGATTGAGTTTCCGGCGGGCGGGACGGCCAGCTCTTCTGATTGCCTTCACGATTCGAGTTGCCTGGTGTACGTGCTGGAAGGAAACTTGCAGTTGGATTCCGGGGGATTGCATGAGCTGCTCAAGGCGGGCGATTGCGCCTATGTGGAGAGCGATATGGCCCTGGCGTGGAGCGCGGCAGACAAGCGCCGCTGCCGCGTGCTGGCGGTGTTTGCGGGCGCGGCGTGAGCTACTTTCCGACGCGGTCAATCAACTTGAGGGAATCGAGAAAGCGCGTGGTGTCAGCGTAGTTCGAGTTGAGCGGAGAAGCGACAATCAACTCGTAAATGCTTGTGCCGACCAGATATACCCGTGCAGTGACACGCGCACTGTCGCTATCGATCACGAATTCGATGCCGTGGCTAGCGCCCAGGGTAATCGGTTTCTCGCTGACAAGCTTGCCTTTGCTGTTAGTCACTGCGCCATTCTTTGCGCCTTGCAGGATCACATCGGGATCCTTTCCGGCCAGGGTCGGACCGAAATCGGTAACTCCAGCGATCAGCGCCGTGGCGGCATCTTCGGCGGTGTAGGAATGGTATTCAGCGGTTCCTGTGCCTGTGGCGACGTTCTGTTTATCGAAGCTGGGCTTGGACGGGAATGAGGCGCTGAACCCGTCTGCGGGGTAGGGGTAAGGCTTCCAATCCGCGGCCGGCGGCGGAGCAGCGGCAGCCTCAGTGTGCGAGCGAGGGGCGAGCTGAAGCGAGTCGAGGAAGCGGGCTGAATCTGCGTAAGGGGTCTGAAGCGGCGCGACAACGATCAACTGGTAAAGCGTTGTGCCCACCAGGTAGATACGCGCGAAAAGATGCGCGCTGTCGTTTTCGGCCTCAAACGCGACTCCGTGATTCGCGTCCAGAGTGATCTTCTTCTCGCTGACGAGGCGGCCCTTGACGTTGCCGACGGCGCCTTGCTTTGCGCTATCGAGCAGGGTGTCGGGATCCTTGCCGGCGGCGGCCGCGCCGTAGTCGCAGACCGCGGCTATCAGCGCAACTCCCGAATCCTCGGCGGTGTAGGTGCGGATTTCCAATGGACCGGCATCGGAATTGACGGTCTGTTTCTCGACCTCGGGCTTAGAGGGAAACGACGCGGTGAATCCATCCGCGAGGAAAGGGTAGGGCTTCCATTGTGGCGCTTGGGCGGCAAGGGTCGCGGGGAGCGAAAGCAGCGCGAGGCCAAGAGCGAAGCGAAGATTGCGGGTTTTGAGCATCGAGTGCATGAGAATGAATCTCCTTCCGGGGGCGGGTCAAGCGCGGGCATGACCGTACTGCGACTACTGCCAGGGGCTGCCGCGCCGACTAACCTGATGCGACGCCGGACTCGCATTCGCACGGACACCTAGATTGACACGGCGCGTGGCTTGAGGACAAGGGGCTGAGTGCGGTTTGCCGATCGGTTTGACGGGTCATTCCCTCAGGGGCTAAAGCCCAGGGTCATTTTGCTGCGATTGATGTACGGGCTGAAGCCCGTACCCTTCGGGAACGTTCGGGTGTTGAGGTTTCCCACCCATGGCAGAAAAACAACGACCTGCCATGGATGGGGCACCCAATCTGCTGTGCTGGTTTGATGTACGGGCTGAAGTCCGAGCCCTTCACGCTGACCGACTACTAGTTGTGTTTGCCGCTTGTGAACGCGGTGTGTAGGATAGTTTTGGTTTGAGAGACAGGAGACGATGCGACCTAACTTCAACCTGATGAAGGCCACGCTGACTGGCGCGCTGGGCGGCCTGCTGTTTGGTTTCGACACAGTGGTGATCTCGGGCGCAATTGATGCGCTGGTGAAGCTCTACGGATTGAGCCCGCACGAGAAGGGGTTCACTGTGGCCATCGGGTTGATTGGCACGGTGATTGGCGCGCTCTCCGCCGGGACCGTGGGCCAGAAGCTCGGAAGCCGCGAGACGCTGCGCATCACCGCATTGCTTTATATTGTTTCGGCGGCGGGCTGCGGGCTGGCATGGGGATGGTCTTCTTTTCTGGTCTTCCGATTTATCGGTGGCCTGGGCATTGGCGCTTCATCGGTGCTGGGGCCGGTATACATTGCGGAGCTGTCGCCGGCCAAGTGGCGCGGGCGGCTGGTGGCTGCGTTTCAGCTCAACGTGGTGTTCGGGATCGTCGTGGCGTACACGTCGAATTATGCGATTCGCACACTGCACCTGGGCGCGACGGAGTGGCGCTGGCAGGTGGGTGTAGCGGCGTTTCCGGCAGTCATCTTTATGGCGCTGCTTTTTGGAATTCCGCGCAGCCCGCGCTGGTCGGCTTCACAGAATCGCATTGATGAAGCGCTTGCCGTGCTCAAGCTCATTGGCGAAGCGGAGCCGGAGGCCGAACTGGCCGATATTCGCTCGGCACTCGAACAGGAGCATGCTTCGGCGCACGAACGCGTGTTTCAGTGGAAGTACAGGTTCCCGCTGTTTCTCGCTATTTCGATCGGTGCGTTCAATCAGCTGGCAGGCATCAACGCGATTCTCTACTACTTGAACGACATTTTTCAGGCCGCGGGCTTTAGCCAGATCTCCGCAGACCAGCAAGCCATTGCCATTGGCATCACAAATCTTCTTTTCACACTGGTGGGCATGTCGCTGATCGACAAGCTGGGCCGCAAGACGTTGCTGCTGATTGGCGCAGCCGGCACGTCGACTTGCCTTGCTGGTGTGGCTTGGCTCTACAAAACGGGCTCGCATCCGGGAGCTCTGTTGTGGCTGCTGGTGACTTACATCGCCTTCTTTTCCGTCTCGCAGGGCGCTGTGATCTGGGTTTACCTTGGCGAGGTGTTTCCCAATTCCGTTCGGTCAAAGGGTCAGGGAGTGGGCAGCGCCAGCCATTGGTTTATGAACGCGGTGATTGCACTCGAATTTCCGGTCGTGGTGCATTCCATGAGCACCGCTACGCCATTCGTTTTCTTCTCGGTGATGACGGTGGTGCAGTTTTTTGTGGTGCTGTTTGTTTATCCGGAGACGAAGGGACAAACGCTGGAAGCGCTGCAGCGACGGCTGGTGAGAGCGGATTGACTTTGGTTGGTGACCTGAATCGCGGAAACCTGCGCGAACTTGTCCGTTCTATATAATTTGATATGGGGCGCGTGTCGCGGGTCGCGTTCTGATGCGCGGACTGATGCGCGAGGCCGGAAGATGGACCAAAAAGCGAAGCCAATCACAGGACGGAACGGGGACACGCCGGAGACGCTGCCCCTGCGCCCCGCAGAGCGAGAGTCGCCTCTGGAGCTTTTCAATTCCGCTGAGGCCAATGCGCTGCGCGCGGAGATCATCCTTACCGGCCGCAAGCTGTGGGAGCGGCAATATGTCGACGGCAACGGCGGCAACATTTCGGTTCGGCTTGGCGCGGAATATGTGCTCTGCACGCCCACCATGCTCAGCAAGGCGGATTTGGAAGCTGCGGACATTTGTTTGTCTGACTTGAATGGAAAGATTCTGGCCGGAGACCGCACACTGACCAGCGAGCTGCTGCTGCATCTTGAAATCTACAAAGCTAATTCCAGGGCGCGGGCGGTGGTGCACTGTCATCCGCCCTATGCAACTGCATTTGCGATGGCAGGCGTCATTCCGCCGTGCGGGTTGATTCCGGAGTACGAAGTATTTATCGGCCCGGCTGCTGTTGCGCCGTATGAGACGCCAGGTACGCAGGCCTTCGCTGAGACTGTGCTGCCGTTTGTGCACGAGCACAACACCATCCTGCTTAAGAATCACGGCGTGGTTTGCTGGGCGGATACTGTGACGCACGCAGAGTGGCTGGCCGAAATCATGGACACCTACTGCAAGACGTACCTGATCGCGAAGCAGATCGGCGAGCCGCTGGGCCTGATTCCGGATGACAAGATCGACGACATTCTGCGCCGCAAGCAGTGGATGGGTTTGCCCGATGCGCGCATGGGCCGTATCGGCGGCGATCCGCGCGGCGGCGATGCGAAAAACACCGCGGAGATTGTCGAGCTGGTGAAACGGGAAACTGGGCGGATGAAGGCTCGGGGTCAATAGCTTCCGCGCGCGACCGAATCAATTGTCGTTCGGGCGTAATTGCAATCGACGGCCAGCGGACATTGATGGCACAAGGGTCCCTTGTCTTTGCACAGCTCCTTGCCATGCGTGCGCAGCAGAAGATGCGCCTGCTTCAGACGAGCAGCGCTTGAGGGCAGCTCGGGTTTTATGGCGGTCTGGACGGAGCGATAGGTTGATCCGTAGTCCTTTTGCAAATGTCCCCAACCTAGCCGGAGCAGCACGCGCAGCCCATTCGATTCCAGCGGCAAGCCGGAAGCGATGCCGCAGAGGAGCAGAATTTTCTCAGCGCCCGGATCGCCGACGGTGGGGAATTGCTTGAGAGCTTTTTTGGCCGCGGCGTAGGGCAACTTGAGGATGGAGTCGAGCTCGCCCGCGTATTGATCGAGCGTAATGCGCGCAATTTCGCGCCAGCGCAGGACGCGCGTTTCGGGGCGCATGCCGCCGCGTTTCGCCAGCGGGAGCAAAGCTTTATCCGGCGCGGCGTCGATCGCTGCTGCATTCAGGCCAACCATTTCACGCAGAGCTTCGAACACTTCCAGACGGCGCTCGTCCGGCAGCAGGTAGCACGCGTTCTCCCACATCACATGCTCGAAGGGACCCTTGGCCGGTGGGGCAGCTGGTTCACCGTAGTGTTTCTTTAGCAGGGCGATTGTCTCGTTGAACGTGAGCATGGAATCATCCGGTTTCGCGACGAGCTACGCTGGGGGAGATTGCAATTTGTACGAAAAACTATGAGCTGCAGTGTACCGGGTATCAAGATCTGCGCGCAAAGAAAAACGATGAAGCCTGTGGAATGCGAGGGCGGCGGAAATGGTACCCCTTTGCAAGGCAATTGCATGAATCAGATTAAGTGCAAGGGACCGTCTTCGTCGCGACCCTCCGGGGCGCGAGATCCTGGTCTGGATACAGCCCCAGGGTTCCGCTGCGCTCGACCCTGGGCTATTCTCTGTCCTCCCTCCAGGAGGGAAAGCAGCGTTCAGCCTCGTATGCGGCGCGGGGAACCACTCGCGGCAACAAGAATCGTTCATGCGACTGCCTTGGGCACCACCTTCGTGGGAGATGAAGGAAAAGCGAAGATGTGCTACACTGGGCTTGCGCTCAGTGATTTGGAAGTGAGCAGCGGTTTGCCCTTCATACCGGCAAGTTTGCCTGGCACAGATTTCTTCCCCAAGCCCTCTCGAGCGTATACCCATCAGTCTCCCACCCGGAGGCTTCGTATTGGACTGTGAAGACAGCCTGAAGCGAGGGTTCGAGCATCGCAGCCCGCCTTGAATGGATTGGGCGCATTGGTTCGGATGAAACCGGGGATTGAATAGGAGCGGGTAGCCGGCCGGCATTGTGTCGCCTGGCATACGAGTAGCGTGTGGCAGCTCCGGACCTTCGGCATTTCTTTGGAATGCGCTTGAGGTCAGTCCCAGGGACGTTTTCGGTTCTCCCTTACGCATAGATAAGAAAGCAGGCCCGCGCTTGAAGTGTATGTGCGCGCGCCTCATTGACCGGTTCCTACGGCAGGCCGCGGGCAACGTTCGCACATGGCCCGCCGCTCGCGGAACATATCAGGAAGAAAAGAATATTTTGAACACTCAGTTTTCACAGTTTTCACTTTCGGCCGCTCTTATGGCGCGCCTCGACCAAAACAATTTTGTAACCCCCACGCCGGTGCAGGCCGGCTGCATTCCCCCCGCGCTCGAAGGCCGCGACGTGCTGGCCACGGCGCAGACCGGGACCGGCAAGACACTCGGCTTTTTGATTCCGATTGTCGAGCAGATGCAGAAGGCGGAAACGCGCGGAGCGCAGGCGCTGATTCTGCTGCCCACGCGCGAGCTCGCCATGCAGGTAGAGAAAGCGTTTCGCGCGATTCGCACCAGCCCATCGCAGACCGTGGCCCTGGTGGTTGGCGGCCTGGCTGAGGGCTCGCAGCTTGAGGCCATTCGTCGCGGCGCGCGCCTTATCGTTGCTACGCCCGGCCGGCTTGAAGACTTTCTCAAGCGCAGGCTGGTTCGCCTTGACGGCGTGAAGATCCTGGTTCTCGATGAGGTGGACCGCATGCTCGATATGGGCTTTCAGCCGGCCATTGCGCGCATCGCGGCCATGCTGCCGGAGAAGCGGCAGACGCTGTGCTACTCGGCTACGCTCGAGGGTGCGGTGAAGGACGTGGCGCGCAAGTATCTCAACAATCCTGCTCGCATCGAGATCGGTTCAGTCCTGAAGCCGGCTGAAAATGTGGAACTGCGCACCTTTGAAGTGGAGCCGGACAAGAAGCAGGAGCTTCTCGAACATCTGCTGGGCGCGGAGACAGGCAGCTTTCTGGTTTTCGTGCGCACCAAGCACGGTGCGGATCGCGTGGCGCGGCGGCTGGTTCGCTCAGGCCATTCGGCGACGCAGATTCACGGCGATCGCTCGCAGGCCCAGCGCAACCAGGCGCTGCGCAGCTTCTCTGAGGGGCATCATCGGGTGCTGGTTGCTACCGACGTTGCCGCGCGCGGCATTGATGTGGCCAACGTGGCGCATGTGATCAATTTCGACATGCCCAAGGTTGCTGAAGACTTTGTGCATCGCGTAGGCCGCACTGGCCGCGCTTCGGCGCACGGCGTAGCCTCAACCTTTGCCGGGCCGAGCGAGCGCGGCGATTTGCGCAAGATCGAGCGGACGCTTTCGATTCAGATGAAGCGCTTCCGCGTGCGGTCTGCGGAGATGCCGGCGGCGTAACGGCACAAATGCGGGTGCCCCACCTTCGGCGCAGTTTCATCGCGCCTAAGGTGGGATATCTATAACTTCCGTCGTTTATTGTCCTCTATTGTTTTTTATTCAACTTCGCTTTTTCCCGCAACTCCGCGGTCCAAAACGATTCAATCTCAACGGTTCCTGATCCTCCTGTAGCGTAATGGCAAAAGCTCGAGCACTGCCAGTCTTCTGGCCGTTCCACCAGCCCACGTTTCACCGGGTTTCGATGAATGTAGCGAAGTTTCTCCAAGCGTTTGCGGGAAGTGAAGACGTTGAAGTCGTAGTAGCGAGGGAGCCAGAACGGTCTTTGGAGCGAGCGCTTCGAAACAGAGGACTTAAGTGCGTGAAGAGCCTTAGAGAGGGGCGCGCTTTTCGGCTCTCTCGGCAGCAGATGCACATGCTCAGGCATGACCACATAGCCAAGCACATAAAGCCAATAGTTCTGGCGCACCCGCTCCAATGCTTCTTCAAACAAGCGCTTCGCGGAAGGTTGGGCTAGATAGGGCTTTCGCTGATCGGAACTGAAAGTGACGAAATGGAGGTCTCCTTCATATTGATAGCGTTTGAGCCCTTCGGTCATGGAGGCGATTGTACGGCGATTATAAAAAACAGTAAAAGACATCAAACCGAAAACTATAGATAGGTGGATCTATCCCACCTTAGGCGCGATGGAACCGCGCCTAAGATGGGGCACCCGCTTCTGTGACCACACCCGCTTTCGAGGCCGCACCCGCTTCTATTGCCGCTATGATATTTCATGTGTTCTGAAGGTGATGATGCTGACTCCTCGAATCTTTCTGCTCGCCCTGGTCTTCTTGACCCCTGCATGTTTTGCGCAGGGCCCTTCACCAACCGCTCCGGCGATGACCGTGCAGGAAAAAGCTGCTATGGCGGATCGTGTGCGTGGGGAGGCGCTGCATGCTTGGGAGGGCTACAAGAAATATGCGTGGGGACACGATGAGCTGCATCCGCTGAGCAAGCAGGCCTTCGACTGGTACGGGCACACGCTGCTGATGACGCCGGTGGACGCGCTCGACACGCTGACGCTGATGGGCCTGAAGCCGCAGGCAGATGAGGCGCGCGAGCTTATCGATACGAAGCTCAATCTGGATCAGGATATTTATGTAAAGGATTTCGAGATTACCATCCGGCTGCTCGGCGCATTGCTTTCAAACTACTACTTGACCGGCGACAAACGCCTGCTCGATCTGGCTGACGAACTCGGCCGGCGGATGCTGCCGATGTTTGACTCGCCCACTGGCATGCCGTACGAGTATGTGAACCTGCATACCGGCGCGGTGCGCGGCACGAAGAGCAATCCAGCGGAAATTGGGAGCCTGCTGATTGAGTACGGCATGCTGGCGCGCCACACCGGCAAGCAGGAGTATTACACGAAGGCTAAACGCGCGCTGGTGGAGTTGTACAAGCGGCGCTCGTCCATCGGCCTGGTCGGCTCGGAGATCGATGTCGAGACTGGCGCGTGGTCTGATCCAACCGCAGGCATCATGGGCGGCATCGATTCCTACTATGAATACCTGCTCAAGGCGTCGATTCTCTTCGGCGATCAGGATTGTGCGCGTATGTGGCGCGACAGTGAGACAGCAATCGAGAAGTATCTCGCGGATCGTCACTATGACGGCCTGTGGTATGGACAGGCAGACATGAATACCGGTGCGCGCACGCACACTGACTATGGTTCGCTGGACGCGTTCTATCCCGCGGTGCTGGTGCTTGCCGGCGATGGTAGAGCGGCGCAGGAGTTGCAGGACTCTAGCTACCGCATGTGGAATCTGGCTGGCGTTGAGCCGGAGCAGATGGACTACGCGAAGATGAAGATTACCAGCGCTGGCTATGAACTGCGGCCTGAGATCATGGAGTCGAACTATTACCTCTACCATGCCACCCACGACCCGAAATACCTGGCTCAGGGCAAAGTCTATTTTGATGCGCTGGTGAAGTATTGCCGCACCGACGAGGGATACGCGGCGCTCTCGGATGTGCGCAGCAAGAAGCAGAAGGATTCAATGGAAAGTTTCTTTTTTGCGGAGACGCTGAAGTACCTCTACCTGCTGTATGCGCCGGAGTCTACGCTGGACTTCGATTCGGTGGTGTTTAACACCGAGGCGCATCCGATGAAGAGGAGCGTGGGTTTGAAGTAGGAGGGCGCCTCGTTAATGCTCTTGCACTGCGAAAACGTCCCTCAAGGGCTAAAGCCCAGCATTATCTGCGGACTTTTCGTCACGACTAAAGTCGTGCCCTTTCACAAAGCCATTTTTGAGACTGGTTCCAAAAGCGTGCAGAGAGCATTCTTTGCCCGGCATGCTTACCCGGCGAGCGTGGCGCGTTTGCGATAGGCATTCAGAATCAACTTTGTGATTCCCCACACTAACTGAAACGCGGCGATGGCGCAGATCAGAGCCATGCTCCAATTGATCGACCTGTTGATGCCGTCGAGCGTTGCGCCGAGGCGCACCTGATCGAGCGCTGGATTCTTCAGCAGAACAGTTGCGTGATCTTTTGCGGTGAGCAACAGAATGATCGGCACCATCCCAAAGGCTTTGTAGAAGAGATGCGCGATGCGCTGCGGCTTTTGCCATCTTCCACGGAAGAGATTGTGGGCAAGCCATCCTACCTGCACTACATTCAGCGCAACGATGCACCAGTAGGCTGGAACCCACACGGGCGCGAGGCGGTAGGGAAGAGATTGGAGATAGTCGGCGCCGGGGCCCATCAGCAGGTAAGGGTACCTGGGGATCAGGAGAAGCCAAATCAGAAACAGGTAGCCGAAGATCAATTCAGCAACCGACTTGGCGTAGCTGGGCCGCTTGCCTCCTGGCATGGCGTCCGAGTCAATCGGTGGAAGCGATCCGGGCGACCAGGCCGGCGATGGCTGGGTGATTCCCGGCAGCTTGACCCGATAATGCGTCGTGGTGTACTCCAAAGCCGCAAAGACAAGGGTGACCCATGCGGCGGTGGTAAGTAGAATCACCGGGACGTTCGTGAGGATATGCAAGAAATCGATGAAGTGCGGCGTTTTTACAATCAAAGCCGTCGCGCTCGCGATGCAGTAAATGATGGTGCACCACGAGAGTGCGATCTTCATCACGTTGCGGTAGACAGGGAAGAGCGCCGGGCCAATCAAATACTGCTGCACCTGGTAAGGCGCGGCCATCTGCATGGGCGAGCCGAGCTGCTTTAGCCACGCCTCGGCTTCGACCTGGGTTAGCGGCCGGCCCAGTGCGGCTTCTTTTTCCTCAAGCTGCGCTTCCAGGTTGGCGCGAAGTTCGGCGACGATGTCGTCCTGGCGCTGCCAGGGCAGGTGCTTTCTTACGGCTTCGAGATAACGGTTGAGAAGTTCCATGGCGTGTTCCTTGCTGTCCTTCTAGAGGCTGGTGTTGATGGTTGATTGAATGGTCGCTGTGACGGACGCGTTGATTGCATGCCACTCCGCCAGCAACTGTGCAAACATCTGCTCGCCGTCCGGCGTAAGGCGGTAGAAGCGCTTGTTGCGCTTTTCTTCCTCGCGCCATTCGCTGGCCAGCAGGCCCTGGGTTTCAAGCCGGCGGAGCAGCGGATAGAGCGTGCTTTCGTCGATCACCAGGCCGTCGTCCGCCAAGGCTTTGCGCAGGGTGTAGCCGTAGCGCTCCTGGCGAAGCTGCGCCAGGACTGCCAAAGTGAGGCAGCCGCGGCGGAGTTCCAGGCGAAGGTTCTCGAAGAGGTTTTCTGCGATGGTCATGCTGTACCTCATACACTGTACATCAACTACTGTGTCATGTACAGTGTATGGTGTCAAGTATTATTTTGGATGGCTAGAAAGGGAATTGCGAGTTTCTCGAAATAATCGATCAATTGCGCAATGTGCGGACAGCACAATCGGCGAGGAATGCGCAGTTTGCTTAGTATATTCAGCAAGCTAGCCACCGCGTTGCGGTGATAGCAAGTTAGCAAGTCAGGGAGACCATAGGCTGGCGCGGGCTGTTTCATCTCTCGTGGAGGAGCCACTGGCCCAGATTATTTTCAGGAGACGATTTTTCTCCTTGACAGCTTAGGAGAGAGGGCGTAGCCTCCTAATCATCTTAGGGGGACGGATGTCCGACCAGGCTCAGATTCTTCCCGGAACTCTCGATCTGCTGATTCTCAGGGCGGTTTCACTTGGGGCGCTGCATGGCTATGGCATCCTCCTTCGCATCGGTCAAATCTCCGGCAACGCGCTGTTGATTGAACAGGGGGCGCTTTATCCGGGATTGTTCCGGCTGGTGCGGCAGGGATGGCTGACGGCCAGTTGGGGCACGTCGGAGAACAATCGCCGCGCCAAGTTTTACGAGCTCACTGCCGCCGGCCGCAAGCGGCTGCAGGAAGAGGCGGACAGTTGGAACCGGCTGGCGTCCGCCATGGCTTGCGCGCTCTCGCCGCAACCGGAGGAAGCATGAGAATCCTCGATTCAATACGCGTCAGACTCGCCGCTCTGTTTCATCGTTCGCAGGTGCGTTCGGAGATGGAAGACGAACTTCGCATCCACATTGAGCTGCGTGCCGACGATCTGGTGCGTTCCGGTCTAAATCGCGCCGAGGCTGAGCGCCGCGCGCGCATCGAGTTCGGCGGCCGCGAGAAATATAAAGAGGAGATTCACGACGCGCTGGGCGGCAATTTTGCCGGCACATTTCTGCAAGACGTGCGCTTCAGTCTACGCACATTGCGCAAGTCTCCCGGATTCACGCTGGCCGCAGTTGTGACGCTGGCGCTGGCCATTGGCGCCAACGCCGTGGTATTTGCCATCCTGAATGGGCTGATCCTGCGCCCGCTCAACGTGCCCCAGGCGGACAGCCTTTATGCCCTCCAGCGCGGTCACGACACCTATATCGTTCAGTCCTATCCGGACTACATCGATCTGCGCGACCGCAACCGCAGCTTCGAAAGCCTGGCGGCGTACACCATGTTGCAGGCAGGCTTGGATGAGGGGAAAAATCCGACCCATTCCTGGCTCCTTGCGGTGAGTGCGAACTACTTCGATGCATTGAAGCTTCAGCCGTACCTGGGCCGGCTCATTCGCCCCTCAGACGATCGTGGTCCCAACAGCGCTCCGTACATTGTGCTCACCTATGCGTACTGGAACAGCCATTTTCAGGCCGACCGCGGGGTGGTGGGCCGTGTTGTCCGGCTCAACAAGCATCCATTCACCATCATCGGCGTCGCACCGCCTGAGTTCCGCGGAACCTTGCTGTTCTTTTCTCCGGACCTTTTTGTGCCCTTCATCAACAACGAGCAGATTGAAGGAGAGAACGTCCTGAATGCCCGTGGCACGCGATCGCTCTTCGAGGTGCTCGGGCATGTGAAGCCTGGAGTGACCCCGCCGCAGGCCAAGGCCGATCTGGATTCTGTTGGGCAATACCTGGAAAAGACCTACCCCAAGGACGATGCAGGATCGACTTATTCATTGGTGCGTCCAAGCCTGCATGGCAACTTTGTCGCGCCCGCAATGAAGGGATTTCTCACCGGGCTGATGCTGCTGGCAGGTTTGATTCTGCTGGCCGCATGCGCCAACCTGGGCAGCCTGTTCGCCGCTCGCGCCGCCGACCGCGCCAAAGAGGTTGCTCTGCGGCTGGCGCTTGGATCGACGCGCATGCGTATTCTGAGGCAACTCTTTACTGAGGCAGTCTTGATTTCGCTTGCCGGCGGCGTTGCCGGCCTATGGGGCAGCGTGGCGCTGTTGCATTGGCTGAGCACATGGCAGCCGTTCCCCCAATTCCCCATCAATATCCCGGTGAATCCAGACGCAAAGGTCTATTTGGTCGCGTTGCTTTTGAGCCTGGTCAGCGGTTTTCTGTTCGGAGCCGTCCCCGTGAGGCAGGTACTGCGCACCAATCCGTATGAGGTGGTGAAGGCTGGATCGGCTGGCGTGATTGCGGGCAATTCTGGACGGCGGATCACGGTGCGGGACGTGCTGCTTGCGGTGCAGATTGCTTTGTGTGCTGTGCTCGTGACCTGTTCCATGGTCGCCATCCGCGGGCTGGCGCGCTCGCTTCATGCCAACTATGGTTTTGAGCCGCAGAACAGGATGCTGGTCGACACCGATCTGCAAATGGCCGGTTACCGCAGCGATCAGGCGCCCGCGATGCAGCACCGCATGATCGATGCCATGAAGGCGATTCCTGGCGTAACCTCCGTTGGGTTGGTGGACACGCCGCCATTGCACATGGGCTGGGCCATCTCGAATGTCTTTACAGACCAGGCAACGAACCTGCGGCCGGCGAATGCTGCCGCTGTGGCCGTGGAATACAGCATTTCTCCTGAATACTTCGGCGCGGCAGGCACCGCTTTGCTTGCGGGCCGAAGCTTTACCTGGCAGGACGACAAAAGTGCACCGCGAGTTGCCGTGGTGAACCGCGAGTTTGCGGGCAGAATTCTTGGCTCTGCAAACGGCGCAGTCGGCAGACATTTCAAGATGCCCGACGGCACGCGCATTGAAGTGGTGGGGATGGTTGAGGACGGCAAATACACAGCGAACCTTGCCGAAGATCCGCAGCCGGCAATGTTTCTTCCTCTTCTGCAAAGTCCGGCAAGCGATACGTGGCTGGTGATTCGCTCGAATCGCGATCAGCAGCAGTTGACTGAGGCAATTAGAAGCCAGCTGCGAGGCCTAGATGCGGGGCTGCCTGCTTTCGTTCAGACCTGGAACGAGGAGATGAATGGGGCCTTGTTTGCGCCGCGCATGGCGACGGCGTCACTGGGCGTGCTGGGCGCGATGGGCGCCATGCTTTCAATCACCGGCATCTTCGGCATGGCGGCGTATTCGGTAAGCAAGCGGCTGCGCGAGCTGGGTATTCGTGTTGCGCTCGGCGCGCAACGCAGCGAGGTGTTGAAGACAGCATTGGGACGCGCCTTCAAGGTGCTGGCCATCGGTTCGGTGGTGGGTTTGATTGTGGGACTTCTGTTCACGCGGTTGCTGGCCCACATTGTCTATCAGGCCACGCCGCGCGATCCGCTGGTGCTGGCCGGGGCGGTTCTGGCCATGTTGCTGCTCGGGCTGCTCGCGACGTGGATTCCGGCGCAGCGTGCGCTGCGAGTCAATCCCCTGATCCTGCTGCGCGAGGATTAGGGCGCAATTCTTCAATCGATGTCGCCGCAAATCCCGACTTTTCGTTGACTCCGCCTCTGGATTCGGGTATTCTGGAGACCTTGCGCGGTGTTGCGCCTGGGGTCTGTGTGTAGAAGCCCGGACCCGGCTGGACGAGCCCTGATGGAGGGTCGGCTGGAACAGGCCACCGGCTGCTGGATGCGCGGATGCAGGCGCGGATCAAGCTGAGCCAAAGCCCTTTGAGGGCCAGCCCCGGCAGTTCTCACCCGAACAGGATTGTTTGGAAGTGGGTAGAAATTGGGCCCGTGCGCGTTTGGCATGGGCACGAGCGTATTGCGCGAAGGATTATTGAGGGTTGTGTGTGGATTTCCCGCATGACTTCCCTCGGGGGCTAAAGCCCTCGTTGATTTTGGGATTGTGGATGTACGGGCTGAAGCCCGTACCCTTCAATTCGAGTCCGAGCAATCGGCAGGCAATCCGAGTCGGTGTGATCGGTAGGTTCTTTTTGAGGGCAGGAGAGAGATGGGCACCTTTGTTCCGAGTGGGAAAGATATTCCCCGCAAGTGGTATGTAGTGGATGCCAGCGGTCAGACGCTGGGGCGTCTGGCGACCAAGGCCGCCGATTTGCTGAGCGGCAAGCTGAATCCGCAATACGTGCCGTACATCGATGTGGGCGACCACGTGATTGTCATTAACGCGGAGAAGGTCCGCCTCACCGGGCTCAAGAGCCAGCAGAAGCTTTATCGCCGCTACACGGGTTTCCCTGGCGGGCTGCGCGAGGAAGAGTTTTCGCGCCTACTGAACCGCAAGCCGGAAGCGATTCTGGAGCAGGCCATCAAGGGCATGCTGCCCAAGAGCAAGCTGGGCCGGGCAATGGGTTCGAAGCTGAAGGTTTATCGCGGCGACAAGCATCCCCACCAGGCGCAGACGCCGGTGGCGATGGAAATTAAGTAGGGCAGGGACTAAGGGACTAGGGACTTAGGGACTGAGATTGGCCGGCGAGCGCCGGCGGAGAGAGTTGAGAATGGCAGATCTGGTTCAGTATTACGGGACGGGACGGCGCAAGTCGGCGATTGCCCGCGTGTTTCTTCGTCCCGGCACAGGTGAGTGGAAGGTCAACGGCAAGGCATTCGAAACCTATTTTGTGACCGAGCAGCAGCGCGTTGCTGCCAAGCGGACGCTGGTGGTGGCTGAACTGACCGCGAGCTTTGACGTGGTGACCACTGTGAAGAGCGGCGGAGTTGCAGCGCAGGCTGATGCTGTGAAGCTGGGTATTGCGCGTGCACTGGTTCAGTTCAACCCCGAGCTGCGGAAGATTTTGAAGGCGGAAGGCCTGATGACGCGCGATGCGCGCCAGAAGGAGCGTAAGAAGTACGGGCAGAAGGGCGCCCGCAAGCGGTTCCAGTTTAGCAAGCGCTAGGGCGCTTGCAGGGATCAGGTTTCAGGGATCAGGGATCAGTTTTGGACGTGCCCGTCCTGACCTCTGACAACTGACCCCTGATCTCTGGTTTCAAATCTCCCGCTCACGCGGGCTCAATCCGGGCCAGGCGAAGGCTAGTCCGGATGCAATCCACGAAGGAGGCCAATGGCCACGATCACAATGAAGGAGCTGCTCGAAGCGGGTGTTCACTTCGGGCATCAGACCAAGCGCTGGAATCCGAAGATGAAGGAATACATCTTTGGCGAGCGCAACGGAATTTACATCATCGACCTGCAGAAGACGCTGAAGCTTTTCAAGGACGCGTCGAAGTTCGTCACCGACCTGTGCGCCAGCGGCAAGACGATTTTGTTTGTCGGCACCAAGCGCCAGGCTCAGGATGCCGTGGCCGAGGAGGCCAACCGCGCGGGCATGCCATATATCAACCAGCGCTGGCTGGGCGGGCTGCTGACCAACTGGGTGACGGTGCAGAAGAGTGTAAAGCGCCTTCAGGAACTAGACGAGATGGCCACCGATGGCCGCTATGAGCTGCTGACCAAGAAGGAAGTCATCAAGCTGGAGCGCGAGCGCAAGCACCTGCAGGCCAATCTGGCCGGCATCAAGACCATGAAGCGCCTGCCCGATGCGCTGTTCATTGTCGACTCGAACAATGAGGCGATTGCCGTGAAGGAAGCTCGGAAGCTGGGCATCCCGGTGGTTGCGGTGGTCGATACCAACTGCGACCCGACTGTGGTCGACTATGTGATTCCGGGCAACGACGATGCGCTGCGCGCCATTCGGCTATTCACATCGAAGATTGCCGATTCGGCTGCAGAGGGCGTGAACCTGGTGGGCGACAAGGCCTTCACTGAAGTGCTGCCTGAGCCGGTTGCTCTCGAAGCTGCGGAAGCCGGGCCGGTTGAGGAAGTGGATCTGGAAACGGCTCTGGGCGGCGGCATTCGCAAGGCGCCGGCAGTGGTTGCGGCACTGGATGAGGCCGAAGTGGCTGAAGGCTGAACCCTGGCGCACCCCGGTGCGGATACTTGAGATCAGCGTGGCCGCGAAAAAATCAGCCACGCTTTTCTTTTGCCGGAAAAGCGGTTTAGGTTAAAAAGGTTTGCTGTTGTGCAATTTCTGGATGAAATCAAGCAAAGATTGCGATGCTCGGTAGAGAGGGGGAGTGAGATGCGGGAAAAGATCGTAAGAACACACACATTTCTGCCTCCATCGATGGCTCTCGTCCGCCTCGCTGCTGTCGTGCTAGGATGCACGGCTTTCTTTGCGTGCACGGCGGCGGGCTTGCAGGCGCAGGCTTCGGATCCGACTCCAGCACAGATCGCCGAGATTCAGAAAGCGGCCGATCAGGGAGACGCGCTATCCGAGTTCAAGCTTGGCCTGATGTATTCGCATGGCATCGGCAAGCCAGAGGATTTTCAGCAGGCAGCCGTTTGGTACAAGAAGGCCGCGGACCAGAACTACGCGCAGGCGCAGTATTACCTTGGCGTGCTCTACGAGAATGGCCAGGGCGTGGCCAAAGATCTTGCGCAGGCGGTCTCGCTCTACCGCAAGGCAGCCGCGCAGGGGGACATGGATGCCGAGTATTATCTCGGCGTTCTCTACGACAGCGGTAGTGGCGTGCCGCAGGACGATCGGCAGGCGATTGCGTGGTTCCGTAAGGCTGCCGATCAGGGGTTTGCTGACGCGGAGTACAACCTGGGCGTGATGTATTCGCATGGCCAGGGCGTCGCCAAAGATCAGCAGCAGGCGGTGGCGTGGTATCGCAAAGCCGCTGTGCAGGGAAGCGCGGATGCGGAGTTCCGGCTGGGGCAGATTCTGCAAGACGACGGCAACAGCCAGGATGTGGCCGAGGCCGCAACCTGGATGCGCAAGGCGGCAGACGCGGGAAATGCGGATGCGGAATCGGCGATCGGCCTGATGTACCAAACCGGGCAGGGTGCTGCGCAGGACTCGAAACAAGCCGCGGCCTGGTACACGAAGGCGGCCGGGCAGGGCAACGCGAGTGCCCAGACCAACCTGGGCATGATGTACGTTACCGCGGACGGTGTGACGCAGGACTATCAGCAAGGAAAGGCATTGCTGAGCAAAGCAGCGGCGCAGAGCTATCCTGACGCGGAGTACGACCTCGGCGTGATGTACAACAAGGGAATTGGCGTTGCAGCGGATCCGGCTCAGGCGGCTGCGTGGTTCCGCAAGTCGGCGGAGCAGGGATATGCGCCCGGCGAATATAACCTGGGGTTGATGTACAAGCGGGGAGCCGGCGTGGCGCAGGATTTTACCCAGGCCGCCAGTTGGTTCGCCAAGGCAGCGGAGAACGGGAACCCGTATGCCCAGTACAACCTTGGCGTGGCGTACGAAACCGGGCAGGGCGTCGCGAAAGACGTGAAGGTGGCGATGTCGTGGTATCAGAAGGCCGGGCAACAGGGAAACGAGGATGCCGAGCGCAGCATTGGGCGGCTGACGAACCAGGCAGCCAAGCCATGAAGGGATTGGGTGTTGGGTCAGTTTTAGGAATCATTCCCTCGGGGGCTAAAGCCGGAGTTCATTTTGGGTTATTTGACGTACGGGCTTAACAGGCTGCGGAAAAAGACCTGGAGACGGCGCGGATTTGGAAAATAAGTCCCGCAGGGGCTAAAGCCCAGGTCGTTTTATTGGCCTTATCGGCCTGACTGAAGTCATGCCCTGTTACAAAGCGCTTTGGAATTTGCACAGCAATGAGTTTTTCCGCAGCCTGTTAAGCCCGTACTCTTTAAAATGGCCCACTACCTGAGACTGCAAGAACAACGAATGACGGATACGGGAACGGCCGGTACCGTAAAATAAAGGAAAAGAGAGATGACGACAGTGAGCGAAAAGATTGATGCCAAGTTGGTGAAGGAGCTTCGCGAGAAATCCGGAGCGCCGATGGGTGACTGCCTGAAGGCTTTGCAGGAGACCAAGGGACACATCGAAGACGCATTCGTCGTGCTGCGCAAGCGCGGCATGGCCTCGGCGCAGAAGAAGGCGGCGCGCTCTACCAATGAGGGCGCGGTGGGTACTTACATCCACGCCGGGGGCAAGATCGGCGTGCTGATCGAGCTGAACTGCGAGAGCGATTTTGTGGCCTTGACGGAGGATTTTCAGGATCTGCTCAAGGACATCGCCATGCACATCGCGGCCAGCGATCCGCGCTACGTGAAGCCGGAGGATGTGACGCCTGAGGACCTGGAGCGCGAGAAGGAGATTTATCGCGCCCAGGCCGCAGCTACGGGCAAGCCGCCCGCAGTGATTGAGAAGATTCTGGACGGCAAGATGGCCAAGTTCTACGAGGAGGTCTGCCTGCTGGAGCAGCCCTTCATCAAGGATCAGGCGGTGAGTATCAAGGAACTGATTGCCACCAAGGTGGGCAAGCTGGGCGAAAACATTACCGTGCGGCGCTTTGCCCGCTTCAAGGTGGGCGCGCAGGACTGGACCGTGGCGCAGACCAAGGTTGTGGAAGGCGCGGAGTAGGGGTAAAGCAGGGAATAGGGAACAGGGAATAGAAAAGGCTCGGGGCTTTGGCTTCGGGCCTTTTCTATTTTGGGCAATCATTTGCGTTACAAAATATAGGGTTGCGGCGGGTCGTCGTGGAAACGGGGCAAAAGTCTACGGCGCGTTACGTGATTCGGCAACCTGGCGGCGATTGATGGCGCGGAGCGTTCCGATGCCGATGACGATCCATAAGGCGCACCCTACGCACATAAGGTAATGAAAATAATCTCTTGGGGAATTACCCGATCTCAAGTCAACCACAACGCCGTAAGCGTACAAAGCGAAAAGAGCCGAGGAAAACAGAATATGGACGATGGCCCATTTACGGGACAAATTCCTTCCCCTCATGTCGAAATATCGCTCAATATATCCCATCTTGGCGAGTATAGCGCCGATCCGAAGCGCCACGCCCAACAATCACAGCTGAAGTGCGCTTCGTTCGGGATGACAGGTCAATTTTTAATGTGGACATTGGAGGCCGGACACTAGAACGACAGCTTTAGCGCCACGGATGGGCCGGAATGCTTGATGTCGCCGGATGTGCTGGTTCCCAGGCCTGCGGCTGGCGCGCCGGCCGTGGAGTGCCCATAGCCGGTGCCCGCGGAGAGAAACATGCCGTTGCCCAGGTCGGTGGTCGAGAACATGAGGGAGGTAGAGGGCCGGGCGAGGTCGCCGAAATTCACGCCGGGTCTCATCGCGTCTTGATAGGAGAGTCGGAAGCTGCCCTGGGCCGAGTTGACAGGAAGGCTGAAGCTGCCGCGCATGAGCTGATTGAACGAGGGCAGAGCCAGAGGAGCGGCGGCGCCAGGCGAAAATGCGCTGCCTGCTGGGAAAAGGGGCGCGATGCTGTTTGATTGACGGCTGGCGCCCGATCCGCCGATGGGATTGAAGCTGCCTGAGCCTTGCCGGCCCATGCCGAAGCCTCCTGCTCCGCTGAAGTCCATGGCGCTGCCCGATGAGCCGGAAAAGCTGGCAAATCTGGTGCGCGGCTGGAACGGATCGAGCGTGGAGCCGTTCCCCTGGCGAGGATTGAAACTTCCGCTTCCAAATGGATCGGCGGGCCGATATTGGCTCTGGACCGTTTCCTGTCCAAAAGCTGCTGGTGCGGCGCCGAAGCCGGAGATCGGGAATGCAGGGGAAGCACCGGAGCCGGCGGCTGTGGGAACCGTGGGTGCAGGGGATGCGGATGACGGAGCGGCAGGAGCAGTTGCGCCCGGATTCGCGGATGGAGCGGAAGTCTGTGCTTGCAGAAGAACCATCGATGCGGCGCAGACGAGAAGCGAGATCAGGAGCGGCAGGCTCCTGAGGGCGACCTTGCCGGCTTTCACCCACCCCATGGGCGTGGGCCGCAGTGCTGGGCCAGTCAGACACGGAGCGAATTGAAACCGCTGGCTCATCGACATCACCACTTGACCGAGCATAGCCTTGATTGGCTCGGCGCGCCAGCCTCAATTGATTGGGAGTACAACTTAGGTCACAACCTTGATGGGTACGGCCGATGCGCGCGGGCCTGGAATACATTCAGCGCCACGGAATGGATCGAGCGCCCCGTTGTGGGAGCCTGGCGGAGCGTGTCTCAAGCGGCAAACCCAACGCACCGGCTGTTATGCGATACTCGGGAAAGCATGTATAAGCGCATTGTTCTGAAGCTATCGGGAGAAGCATTGGCGGGTCCGCAAGGCTTTGGCCTGGACGCCATTAAAGTAGCAGAAATAACCGGCGAATTGGCCGACGTGCACGCTCTGGGCGTGGAGATTGGCGTGGTGGTGGGCGGTGGGAATTTTTTCCGCGGCGTCTCCGAGCAGGCCAAGAAGATGGACCGCGTGAGCGCCGACAACATGGGTATGCTTTCCACGGTAATCAACGCCATCGCTTTGCAGGACGCTCTGGAGCAACTCGGCGTGCAGTGCCGGGTGATGAGCGCGGTGTTCATGAATCAGCTGGCGGAGCCGTATATCCGCAGGCGCGCTGTCCGGCATCTAGAAAAGGGACGCGTGGTGATTTTTGCGGCCGGCATCGGCAATCCCTTTTTCTCCTCCGACACGGCGGCAAGCCTGCGGGCCATGGAGATCAAGGCGGATGTGCTGTTGAAAGGCACCAAAGTCGAGGGAGTATATGACGCCGACCCGAAGCTGAACAAGGATGCGGTGAAGTACGACCAGATTACTTACATGGAAGTGCTGCGGCAGGGACTGAAAGTCATCGACCTGACCGCGGTGAGCATGTGCAAAGACAACAACCTGCCCATGATTATCTTCAATATGAATCAGCCGGGAAACATCAAGCGTGTGGTTCTGGGCGAGAAGGTGGGCTCGCTGGTGACGGCGTAAACCACCAGACGGACGAAGACCTGTCCGCGGGGGCCCCGGCGTGAGGGCAGGGACTAGGGAATAGGGATCAGGGAACAGCGACTGGGTTGGGTTCTCCGCTCAACGCTGCGTACCGGCAGGCTGGCTGGGGGCGTCTAACTGCCAATGAAAGAGCGCAAGCCAGCACGGCTCGATGGGCTTACGGGTCTGCGCACCTTCGCGGCTATCAACATCGTTTTCTTTCATTTCTCCAATCCAAACTGGTTTGGGCCGCTGGCGCCGGTGGTCAACGCGGGCTACGCGTCGGTGAGTTTTTTCATCCTGCTTTCGGGATTTGTGCTGGCGTATAACTACGCTGGGCGGGCGCGCGATGGAGAACTCAACAAAAGACGCTTCTGGGAGGCGCGGTTTACGCGGCTCTATCCCGTCTATCTGCTCAGCCTGCTGATGAGCTGGCGCATGGTGCCGGCGGAATACGCGTCGCATTCGCATGCCATGTTCTGGACGGGCATGGTGCTGTCGCCGCTGCTGCTGCAAGGGTGGATTCCGGAGCTGGCGACATTTCTGAATACGCCGGCGTGGACCATGTCGGCGGAGTCGGCGTTTTACGTCGCGTTCCCATGGTTGGCCAGCGGCAAAAAGCCGGACCGGGCCGGGCCCTATCTGGCGAAGATGGCGGTGGTGTGGGGGCTGGGGATGGTGCCCGGCCTGCTTTACATCGCGCTGAACCCGGACGGCATCGCGCACCCTGACCGCTTCAGCACCGGGCCGTGGCTGCAGGTGCTGAAATTTACTCCGCTGCCGCATCTGGCCAGCTTCGTGTTCGGAGTGATGCTGGCCAACCTGGACGAACTGGTGCCGCGCGCTGGGAATCTGCGACTCTGGCTTGGCATTGGCGGGTTTGTTGCTACCTTCGGAATTCTCGAACTGGGGCCGCTGGTGCCGTATGCAATCGTCCACGACGGACTGCTGATGCCGTTCTTTGGGTGCATCATTTTGGGGTTGTCGGGCCAGAATCCGTTGGCGCGGGGCATGGGCTGGGCTCCGCTGGTGTTTGTGGGCGAGGCCAGCTACTGCCTTTACTTGCTGCATTTCAACTTGTGGAACCTGATTCACGATTCGCATGTGCTGGAGCGGACCGGGCTGGCCCGGTTTGATCCCTGGATCAGCTACGTGCTGCTGATCGGGCTGGCGGTGCTGGCGCTGTATGCGGTGGAGAAGCCGGCGCAAAGGCTGTTGCGGAAGTGGATGGGTGTGACAACGGTGGTGAAGGAGCGCCGAGTGGCGATGGTGAGTGCGGACAAGGATGGGCCTTAGGTGCTGCGTGGAAATTCGCATCGAACACAACGCTGGTGG
>Ga0210388_10000788_pt1 | contig 25247 bp, 24 predicted proteins | sample IncBWC19OmetaG_FD_155485 | JGI IMG/M metagenome (GOLD analysis project Ga0210388, IMG submission 155485) | Forest soil microbial communities from Barre Woods Harvard Forest LTER site, Petersham, Massachusetts, United States - Inc-BW-C-19-O ...
AAGCTGGAATTACCCTCCAAACCGTATCGCGAAATTCTCAAAGGGATTCGTATCTGCAACGAAAAGCGCCGCGCAAGCCAGCCGCTCGGGCAAAAGAGTGCAGGTTGCATCTTCAAAAACCCTCCAGGCGCTTCCGCCGGCCGCATGATTGATGAGTTGGGCCTTAAAGGCCTGAACGTGGGCGACGCCCGCGTCAGCGACCGCCACGCCAATTTTTTTGTGAACGCAGGCAAAGCTTCCGCGAAGGACATGCTCGCGCTGATCGCCGACGTCCGCGAGCGCGTCAATAAATCCTTCGGCATTATTCTCGAGCATGAGGTGGTCGTTTGGAACGCGTAAAAGCCATGCAACGGGGCAACGCCGCGGCCGCCGCCGAGCCTTATCGCCCGGAGCTGCTCGCCGACGAAGAGCCGCGCTATTTACGCCGGCAAAAGCCTCTTGAAATTCGCCGCAAAAAATTTGGCGGCCGAAGCTGGACATTCTACCGGCGCGTTTTGGTATGGACCGTCGTCGGCGCAACTGGCATCACGTGTGCCATCGGCGCTAGCCGCTTCTTGCTTTATTCGCCGCAAGTCCTTCTTCTGAAATCCGATCAGATCGAACTCCTGGGAAATCACATCGTCAGCCGCGAAGCCGTTCTTCAGCCCTTTGCGCGCGATCGCAACCGCAGCGTGCTCCGCATTCCTCTTGATGCGCGCCGCGCCCAGCTCGAAGAATTGCCCTGGGTCGAATCCGCCAGCGTGCAGCGCATTCTGCCCAATCGCATCCGCGTGGAACTAACGGAACGCACTCCCATCGCCTTTTTGCGCAACGGCAGCGAGCTCGCACTCATCGATGCCCACGGCGTAATCCTGGATCGCCCCGAAGGCGAAGACCTGCATTTCCCGATCGTTGCCGGTCTTCCTGAAAGCATGCCGCGCGAAGAGCGCGAGAAACGCATGCAAACCTATCAGGAATTTCTGAGGGACGCTGATGTGGTGCGCCCCGAATCCTCCGACCGCGTCAGCGAAGTCGATCTTTCGAACGCAAAAGACCTTCGCGTCGTCATGACGGGCTTGGCCTCCGCAACCGATTTACAAGCCGTAACCATTCACTTCGGCAACAGCGATTTCACCCAAAAATATCGAATGCTTGTTGAGAATTTCGCACAGTGGCAGGCCAACGCCGGCCATGTGCAGTCCATCGATTTGCAATATTCACGGCAGGTGGTTGTGAACGCGGATAGCAACACGAATTCCGCGAAGCTGAAAAATTAAGAGATTCAAAGCGGGGGCGGCGGCTTGTCAAAAAAAGATCGGTACATCATAGGGCTGGACGTCGGCAGCACGAAAACGTGCGCGCTGATCGCGGAAATTGACGAAGAGCAAGTAAAGTTTCTCGCGCTAGGCGCAGCGGAATCTAAAGGGCTGCGCAAAGGCCTCATCGTTAATCTTGATTCCACCGTAAGCTCCATTCGCCGCGCCGTCGAAGAAGCGGAAGGCGTCGCCAACGTTCCCGTTGAATCTGCTGTGATCGGCGTCGCAGGCAGCCACGTCCGCGGTGTCAACAGCCGCGGCGGCCTCTCGCTGGGCAATCGCGCGCGAGATATCGAACGCGACGACGTCCGTCGTGCGGTCGATGCGGCCCGCAACATCACGCTTCCCGAAGACCGCGAAGTCCTGCATGTCCTTCCCCACGAATTTATGGTCGACGCGCAAGATGGAATCCGCGACGCCATCGGTATGGTCGGTCAGCGCCTAGAGGCCAACGTCCACCTTGTCACCTCTTCGATCGCTGCCACGCAAAATTTGGTCACCGCCGCAAATCGCGCCGGAATTTTGGTCAGCGACACAGTCCTCGAACCGCTCGCTTCGGCGGAATCCTGCCTCACGCAGGACGAGCGCGATCTCGGCTGCTGCCTGCTCGATATCGGCGGCGGCACCACAGAATTAATCGTCTACGGTGGCGGCGTTGTTCGTCATACCGGAGCCGTTCCCGTCGGCGGCGACCATTTTACAAACGACCTCGCCGTCGGCCTACGCACGCCCATCCCCGAAGCGGAAAAAATCAAACGCCGCCATGGCTGGGCCGCGTCTTCTCTCCTTCACGAAGACACTTCCATCGAAATCGCTAGCGTAGGTGATCGCCCTCCGCGCACCATCTTCGCCCGCATGCTCACAGACATCATCGAGCCGCGCGCCATGGAACTCCTCGCGCTCATCCGCGACGATCTCCAGCGCGCTGGCCTCGACGGACAAATCCCCGCCGGCTTCATCCTCGCCGGAGGCGGCGCCCGTCTCAACGGCCTCATCGATCTCGCCGAGCAGTCCTTCCACCTGCCCGTCCGCATCGCGGAGCCCAAGGGTTTGGCTGATCTGCCGGAACAGGTAGCCCAGCCGGAATATGCAACGGTCGTTGGTTTGGTGATGTACGGCGCGAAAACGCGACGCAACGCACCGCAGCGCGCCGGAAATTTTGTATCCAAATTGAAGTCCATGTTCGCAGGTGCCTCGTGACCCCTCCCGAGCGCAGCGCCGCGAATTTGGAGAAGGCTGAGGGACGTATGACCGCAAAAGACACAGGAATTCGTATGAGCTTCAGCGAAGAGCTGCAGCCAGCGAAGATTAAAGTTATCGGTGTGGGGGGCGGCGGATGCAATGCCATCAACCGCATGATCCGCGCCAAAGTCGAGGGCGTCGAGTTCATCACCGCCAACACGGACTTGCAAGCGCTCAAGCTTTCGCAGGCGCCGACCAAGCTTCAGCTTGGCGCGAAGCTGACGAAAGGTCTCGGCGCGGGCGCAAATCCTGAAGTCGGCCGCAAAGCCGCTCTCGAAGACACCGACAAAATCATCGAAGCCCTCGAAGGCTCGGACATGATTTTCATTACCTCCGGCCTCGGCGGAGGCACTGGCAGCGGCGCCGCGCCAGTAGTAGCTTCGCTAGCTAGCGAACTCGGTGCATTAAGCGTCGCGGTGGTCACCAAGCCCTTCGCGTTCGAAGGCAAACGCCGGATGCTCCAAGCCGAACAAGCTTTGCAAGAACTCATCGGCTGCGTCGACACCGTCATCGTGATCCCCAACGAGCGCTTGATGGACACCGTCGAGCGCGGCACCAGCTTCTTCGACGCCTTCCGCATCGCCGACGACATCCTCCGCCAAGCGGTCCAAGGCATCTCTGACATCATCACTGTGCCCGGCATCATCAACCGCGACTTCGCCGACGTAAAAGCCATCATGCATGGTCAAGGCTATGCAGTGATGGGCACCGCGATCGCCACAGGCACCAATCGGGCTATCGACGCCGCCAACCGCGCCATTTCCAGCCCGCTCCTCGAAGACAATTCCATCCAGGGCGCGCAAGGCATCCTCATCAACATTTCCGGCAGCTCCAGCCTAACGCTGCATGAAGTTCACGAAGCCTCCAGCGTCATCCAAAAAGCCGCCCACGAAAATGCCAACATCATCTTTGGCGCCGTCATGGACGACTCCATGAAGGACGCCGTAAAAATCACCGTGATTGCCGCAGGCTTCAAGGAAGCTAACAAAAAGAACGCCGTGCAAAAGCCTTCGTTCCTGCCCAAGACCTGGAAAGCCGGCCGGGAAGTGGAAACTCCTGCGCCGCAGCAGCAAACGCTGCCCAACGTAGTGCACCAAGTCCAACAAAACATCCGCGAAGTCAGCCACGAAGTCCCCGCGGACGACCTGGACGTACCGACATTCCTCCGCCGCCAGGCCCAAAAAGCCTAGTCGCACACAACTCTTGTGGGGGGCGGGGCTTACCCCGCCCTCTTTCTTTTCGATTTTGTAGGGGCGCGATTCATCGCGTCCTCTTTTTTTTCTGCGTGGCAATCAATCAGAAATTGCGCGATTATCCCGGCCAGCCACCGTCGCTATCACGCAATACATCGGCCAGCTTTCGTACTTCTCTTTCAAAAGCCACAAGATTCCCCGCCACATCTGCCACCACCGAACTTAACCCCGCATGAAACTCCCGCGCCCCGGTCTTCGCGACCGCCTCTCGAATATTCCCTGCGTGCAACCCGCTCCCCGGCATCACCGCGATTCGCTCACCCGCGATCTGAACAAGATCACCGAGTACATCCAACGCCTCCGGCGCTGTCCGCTTTCCGCCAGACGTAAGAAGCCTGACGGCGCCAGTCCTGATCACGTCCTCAAGCGACTGTCGCAAATCCACGCATTCATCGAACGCGCGATGAAGCGTAACCGGGAGCGGCCTCGCTCGCTCAATAAGCTGTTTCGTGCGATCGATGTCGATCTGTCCGTCCGCATCGAGTAGACCCAGCACCACTCCGTCCATCCCCATTTCCTTGGCCGCATCAACATCGCGCCGCATGGCCTCGAACTCCGCCTCGCTATAGAAAAAATCCCCGCCGCGCGGCCGAACCATCGAGAAAATAGGAAGACTGACGCGCTCGCGCACGGTTCTCAACAACTCGTCACTCGGAGTCGTCCCACCCTCGCGAGCATTACTGCAAAATTCAATCCGAGAGGCTCCGCCGCGTTCCGCAGCCATGGCCGCCTCGACGCTTTCCACGCTTATTTCGAGAGAGAACTCTTTTCTCATATGTAGTGGCCGGTCTTTAGACCGGCTCCTTGGCTTCCGTACTCGGCCGCGAAACTTGTAAAAGGAAAACCAACTCGGAAGTCTGCGCGCGCTTCGCCGCCGACTCGGTAAGTTTCGCGCTCAAAGCGCGCAAGTTTGGTTCCAGAGTCGATGCTCCCCATCTCAAATAATGATTACCGCCGGAAAACCATTTCGTGGAATCCCCTATCAGAAGACTATAGAAAGCGCATTCTTCACAGTCTGGCTTCCGTTTGCGGCTACCAAACGGATACGAGAGGGCGGGCGCGAGAATTCTCTGCACTCCTGCCTGATCGTCTTCTGCGATCGGTTGAGCTGGCACGGACTCATCAGGTCAGGCGTTGACGGCGACACCACGTTTCCCGTTTACGAGTAGGAATGCCTGGGCCTACAATCGCCCATCCAAGATGAAATGGACCTTAGCACCGCGTCCGGCCATCGCTCGAATCCTCTGGGTCGCTCTCCTTTTGTCCTGGCCCTTATCCGCTCAACAAACCAGTGAAACTGCGCCACCGTCCGGGGCCGGCAAAATAGTAGTCGAGGCGAATTCTGTCCTGATCCCGGTGGTGGTCCGAGATTCGCAAGGCCACTCGGTTGGCAACTTGAAAAAGGAAGACTTCCTGATTTTCGACAAGAACAAACCACAAGTTATCTCTGGGTTTAGCATTCAGAAGCGCGCAGGTCTTGCGAATGATCGACCGAGCGATGAACCGGCGCCGGCCAATTCCGGTTCCACCCAATCATCTCCAGGTCCTACACAATCACCGGCAACAGTGCCTGAACGTTTCATTGTGTTCTTGTTTGACGACCTGCACCTGGACAACGGCGATTTGGCGCAGATTCAAAAGGTGGCAACGAAGATGATTGCCGGGGCGCTGAATGATTCGGACTTGGCGGCGGTAGTCTCCACATCGGGGGCCAACAGTGGTCTAACACACGATCGCGCAAAGTTGCAGGACTCGATCATGAAGCTAAGGGTGCAAATTCTCTATCGCAATAATGAACATGGATGCCCGCGTGTCGATTACTACCAAGCGGTTCGGATAGTAGATTTCCACGATTTTAGGGCGCTTGATGACGCCACTGAAGCTGCACAGGCCTGCTGTGAGTGTTCAAAGGACCTTGCCGAGAGATATGCGCAAGAAGCTGCCCAACGAGCTGCGCGGCTTGGTGATTTGGACGTTAGCATGACGCTCGGTCCTATCAGAGAACTCATCCGCGTAATGAGCTCCCTGCCAGGCCAACGCACGCTCATCCTGATCTCGCCGGGCTTCCTGACCGCTAATGCACTAGCGATAGCACAGGCGTCGGAGATTCTGGACTTCGCTGCCCGATCCAACGTGACCGTCAGCGCGTTGGATGCGCGCGGGCTGTACACCGGAATGGGCGACGCAGGTGATGACAGGACAAATTCTGCTCGGTCTGAACAAAATAAAACCAAGTATCACAGCGAAAGTATGCTGCTCAATGAAGCAGTTATGGCGGAACTCGCTGACGGAACCGGTGGAACTTACTTTCATAACAGCAATGACTTGGAAGCTGGATTTCGAGCCCTGACAGAAGCGCCAGAATATGTATACCTTCTTGAGATTTCGCTCCAGAACGTGAAGCATGACGGTGATTATCACCCTTTGAAAGTTAAATTGGACCAGGAAGGTTTGAAACTGCAGGCGCGCCGAGGTTACTTTGCGCCGAAAAAAGAGAAGAAATAGAGATATACGGTGGTCGGCGCTTTGCTGCTTCCTGTGACAACTCCTGATCAACGCCGAAACTGGAAAAATGCAATCGCCCACGTCACTCGGATAAATGCCCAGCAACGCAACTTAGCCCACCTGAAAACGCAAGCACTATCTATCTTTCGATGGGTGTGCCATGCTGCCGCCGTGGCAAAGTCAAAACCTCTACCGAAAGTGCTGGCAACTAGCCCGAAAAGCCTAATCTGCCCGTTCTGCAATGCGAAACCGAGCCGTGACTGCGCTACAAGTTCGGCAGGGTTTTCGATTATCCATCTCGCAAGAATCAAAGCGGCTGCCTCCATGGACAACAAACGGAAACGCGCGACGGACAAGCGAGGCCAGACAAATTCAGCAAAGAGCAGCTGAACCATTCTTCTCGCAGTAACACCACATGTATGACCGCATCGCTCCAGCGCAGCCATTTCTGGCCAGTTTAATGCCGTCGTCGGTAACCCGCCCAAGATCCCGCGCTCTCACCAGTTGCTCTATACAACGCTTGTGATACCCTCTTGCGCCAGGAAGTCCGAGACTCTTGTTTTTTATTTTCGTTGATGGTGTGCTGCTATTTTCTGCAAAGGAGACCTCCAATGAAGTTCCATCCCAGAAGCCTGGCCTTTTCGGCAGTCATTCTTAGCGCGGCGCTAGCTGCCTGCCAGGAACCCTACCACCAAAAAGAAGAACAATATTATTTGATCTCCGCAAATATCGGCTTGCCCTACTGGCAAGAGGCTGAAGCGGGATTGCGCGACGCCGCCACCGGCATGGGCGTCAAGGCGGAAATGGATGGTCCCGCCACTCTTTCCCCACAGGAAGAGCTCGACTCCTTTAACAAAGCTGTGGCTCTGCATCCCGCAGGCATTCTGATTTCCGTGATGAACCAGCAGCTTCTCAAACCGGCGATCGATAGTGCCGTGCTGCAAGGCATCCCTGTCATTTGCATCGACGCCGACGCACCAGATTCACGCCGCATTCTTTTCGTGGGAACCGATAACTTCCGCGCCGGTCAGGAAAGTGGCAAGCGCATGGCCGACCTTCTCAAGGGACAAGGCCAGGTCGTTATCATCACTATCCCGGGCCAGACTAATCTTGATGAGCGCGTGCGCGGCGTGACCGAAGCTTTCAAGAAATTCCCCGGCATTAAAGTTTCCCAGACCATTGACGACAAGGGAGATCCCCGCAACGCCAATGACGGCGTCTCTGCTCTCCTCGCAAAAAAGGAAAAGGTCGATGGCGTTATTTGTCTAGAGGCTTCTGGCGGATCGGGAGTTGCGGAAGCGCTACACCGCTTGGATATGACTGGCAAGATTGCCGTCGTCGCGTTCGACAAAGACCCAGAGACGCTCGACGCCATTGAAAAGGGTTGGATTAGCGCGACCATCGTGCAAAAGCCCTACATCATGGCTTACTACGGTCTGAAGTTTGCCGACGATCTCCACCACAACGCCGTGCACGAATTCAAAGACTGGCGCACCGCCCCAGTAGCTCCGCTGCCAGCATGGGTCGATACCGGCACAGCCACTGTGGACAAAAACAATCTGTCAGCATTCCGAGAAGCCCTAGCGGCTCACCCGAAGCCCCTGTAGGGGCGCGATTCATCGCGCCCTCTTCAGAGCCCGCGCGAGCCACGAACCGTAAACACCCGAGCTCCGCCTAACTTACATGGAATGGAAATGTATAGGTTTGGAGTGCGGCAGCTCTGCTGCCGCTTTTCCCACCCGCTCGCACACGAGACTCTACTGGGCGAGGCCGATTGGGTTGTCTTGAGATTGCTTTTGAGACTTCGTGAGCCCGTTTAACTCTAAGCCCACCCGAGCGAAGCAAACGCCGTAATCGAAGCGCATCCGAGTGCGACGCCCAGAACCATCCCCGCCAGCACGTCGCTCAGGAAATGCATTCCCAGGACAATCCGTGAAACCGCAATGCTGATCGCTAAGAAAAATAACGGACCTTCGAGCACGGGATAAAAGTAACTCACCACAAGCGCAATCGAGGATGCCGTCATAGTGTGGCCCGATGGAAAAGAAAAACGGTCCGGAGGTAGAACTTTCGACCAGCAGTGCGGTTCCAATTGGCAAGGTCGCGGCCGTTGGCTGAGTCGCTTCAAGGCCTTGAAAACGAGGATCCCAATCCCCGCGGCGGTTCCCGCTGCCCCAATCGCAAAAAATCTCTGATGGCCGCCTGCGATCAACAGCAAGATCCCCAGCCCATACCACAGCCAACCATCGCCCATGCGGGTGGCCAGAATCATCCACAGGCGCACCCACCGCGGGGCTCGCCAGCGGTTCATTCGCCGCATCAGGCGATGATCCCGTCGTTCGATGTATCCCCAAAGAGTGCGTGTGACTGCCATGGTTTTTATCCCATACTTCCGAAAGCCTTGTAGGGGCGGGGATTGCTCCGCCCTTCCCAGCCTCTAGCTCCAGTTAGCCTCGAAGCTGGCATCCACATCCCAAAACATCCTTTGGCGCTTTTCGCCGTGTTCTAGTGCAGCCGCCCACTTCTGGCAAAAGCGAATCTCGTTTACCCAGTGGCCTGCCGTAACCATGGGAACCAACGGCGCCAGCGGCATAAGTGCCAGAGTCCACGGCTTTTCCGTCCACAATGCCCACACGATGCGGAAGACGTCCGCAGTCAACTTGGAATAGCTGCCATGGTCTCCATGCACCTGCCCTTTTCCCGCCCGCAGGCCAGCGAAAAATTCCTCGGTTGTTCGCGCGCCGGGGACCTCTGTGTACGTCCGCCCAACGCCCGCCATAGTGTGCGAATCGCTTCCTCCGATGGGAATCTTCCCCATGCGCGATGCCAGCCGTGCAGCGCTCTCGTTGGCCCTTGGCCACATCTCGCCATTGCGCGATTCAAACGCCGGTACATAGGAGGCAAACCAGCAGTAATCTTCGTCGAGGCGTCGTCCCGTAAGCCCAGAGAAAACATGATTGGCGCTGAAGAACAGCTTTTTCTCGGTTAGGTACATCATCAACGAAATGAAGTCATTACACCGGCGTTGGATCTCCACATGGTCGCGTTCGGTGATTCCGTAAACACCCAGATGCATGCGGGTTCCGCCCGGCATCTGCACCGTCGCTTCTTCGCTTAGGAAGAAATCCGGGTACTTCCGCAGAACCTCCCCGGAATCTATGGAGTCGTGATCGGTCAAGGTCACCATGGACATGCCCAGTTGTTTCACCCGGGAGTAGACCTCCTCGGGCTGGTTGTAAGACTCGCGGCAAAATCGGTTGAAAAAGGGAGTGTCACACATGCCTGATGCGATGGAGTGAACGTGTAGGTCGCAGCGCATGAAACTATTGTCAACGGACGATATGAACAGGCCATGAAGAGGTCGCGAATTGTAGATGAATGTTTCCATGGAACTCCTTGAACACATTGGACTTACAAAGTTATCCACATGGCATGGAGCATGCTCTTGTTACAAACCAAAAATCGCATGGCAGAATCTCTGCCATGAAGAAAATCCACGTTGTTTTCCACGACGCGGGCGGTGGGCATCGCAACGCAGCCATCGCTCTTCAGACGATTGCGGCCCAACAGGGCAGGGATTGGCAAGTGGAGTTAGTCCAATTCCAGGATTTGACCGACCGACTCGACGTCCTTCGCAAATTCACCGGCATCCGCATTCAGCAGCAATACAACATCATTTTGCGGAATGGCTGGACCCTAGGCAGCAAATATCTCTTGCGAGTGCTACAACTTACGATCCGCCTCCTTCATGGTCCGATGGTTCGCCTTCTCGATGAATTTTGGCGTGAACACCCTGCCGATCTCCTCGTTTCCGTAATCCCGCATTTCAATCGGGAAATCTACGAGAGTTGGAACGCCGTTTATCCCGGCAGGCCGTTCGTGACTCTCATTACGGACCTGGCCGACTATCCGCCGCGCTTCTGGATCGAGCCAATTAAGGAGCAATACGTCATTGCCGGTACGGAGCGCGCCGTCGAACAAGCGCGGGCCTTTGGCCACGACAACGCCCATATTTTTCAAGCATCTGGAATGATCCTGCGTCCCGATTTCTACGTGGAAGACGATGTCGATCCGATTGCCCTTCGCAAAGAGATGGGCCTGCAACCGGATCTGCCTACTGCCATCGTTTTGTTCGGCGGACACGGTTCCAAAGTAATGTTATCTATAGCCGAACGATTGAATACCGCGGGGGTGCCCCTGCAGCTGATCCTGATTTGCGGCCGTAATGACGAACTGGCGGCCAAGTTCCGCGCTCGAAAATGGAGCATGCCCGTGCATGTTGTTGGTTTTACAAAGGAAGTTCACAAACTCATGCGTGCGGCCGATTTTTTGATTGGCAAGCCGGGCCCCGGCAGCATCGCCGAAGCCATGGTGCGCAAGCTTCCGGTGCTCATCGAGTGCAATTCCTGGACGCTGCCGCAGGAACGCTATAACACAGAATGGGTTACGGAAAAGCGCGTCGGAATCGTCTTGCACTCTTTCAAGGAAATCGTGGAAGGTGTTCGCCAAATACTGGAACCGGCAAGGCTTGCCGAATTTCGCAAGAATGTGGCTGCACTGAACAATCGAGCTATCTTTGAGATTCCGGAGATGTTAGCTCAGCTCTTGGGCGAACCGGCGGAGGCAACCGAGAAGCCCGCGGCCCCGGCCATCCACACTCAAGTTTCCGCCTAGCTGGCCGCCGTCGGCGTCGCGTTCTGGGCCCTTTCGTTGCGGCCCGGATGCTCAAAACGTGGGCCGGCATCGCGGTTTTCCACGGGACGCTTGAAACGCGGCTTGGCGCACGTCGTCGCCCAGCGCTTTGCGGCATACTTCGGCATTTCACACATCTTCACGCAACTGCGATGCGCGTTGGACTCCGCGCAGTGGCAATAGCAAGAGCCGACCTCGGCGGTTCGCAACTCTCCCGGAGTGTCCGCTGATAGAACCAACGATCCTGCAAGAAGGCTTATGAGTAGCGACGCAGCTACGATCCCCAAGGTGCGCCGAGTGGGGCAGTTGCCGGGAAGGAAGGGCATGAAGTGATAGTGCGAGCAATGCGCCGGAAAACCGATAGCGCCGCGAGGCTGAAAATTTTGTTACCAGGGTCCTGGAACTGGGTCGCGAGAGCCAGGGAGTGAGCAGAAAAATGCAGGGTTCCCGAATCAGTTTTGCCCAGTTCCATTGTGGGCCGGAGGGGCAGAATTGGGGCGGTACGGGGAATCATCAGATTCAGCCAAGTATCTGTTAATCAATGACTTGATAGAAATTCACAACGCCGCCGAGATTGGCGTAGCCCGTGCATTAGAGAGGTGCATGAGTGCGTTTCACATGACGAGTTGAGAAGAGAGGCGAGCGAGGGGGAAGGGGCTTGCTCGCCACTTTTCGCAATTCGTTCCCACCTGCCTCTGAGAGGGAAGCTAGGATGGATGACCCCACGCGTCGGTGTGAAAACGACACTGACAACGAAACGCACTCTCCGAGGCCCCCGATCCCAAGCGGGGGCCTCATTTTTTAGCCTTAGCTCTTGCTTGTAGGACAGATATTCCTGTCTGTCGCCTTCTATTTTTAGACCTTTGAATCTAGGAACATCCAGCTATGAATAAAAATACCCACTGGCGAGAGCGCATGTTTAATCCGCTAATTTTCCAGCAGCAGACGGGACAGACAGGAATGTCTGTCCTACCGTTTTAGTTGTTGAATTCTGGCTGCGCACCTGTCTCCGTGACTTTACGCGCGACGGCGATCGTCGCCTGCCCCAGCACATGGGCGATCTGCGTATCGCGAAGCCGCGAAGCGTCGTACTCAAATGACAGGTGCTTCTTGCTCTCATCGAAGCGGAAGCGGCGCAGGCCGTAAGTGTTTGAAAATTCGCCGAGAAGGCGCAGTTGATTCTGCGTGAGCGGGGATTGCAGTTCGTAAGTGATTTCCACGAGTGTCATGCCCGGCATTATACCAGCCTGTGCAAGGATTTCAGTCGTGTAGCGGCTTGCCAGCCTGAATCATCCAAGAACACCAAATCATCTTATATAGTTATGTCTGAACAGCTTCCTATGCCCGATACCAAGCAACCACGCCCGGAGCTTCACGTCTCCTTACGCGCGAAGGATCTCGTCTGCGGAATGCTGGTAGATCCCGAGAACCCTGCCGCGAGAATCGAAAACGATGGAACGACCTATTACTTTTGTTCGAAGGGCTGCGCGGGAAAATTTGAAAGGGAACCGCAAAAGTATTTGGCAGCGCATGAGGCTGCCACAAAGGAAATGCTAGCGAACGCCGGCCATAGCACTCGTGCCGCGCATGCCACTGGGCCTTCGAAGTCCGGCTCAACCGCGAGCGCTGGAGCCCGTTACACATGCCCGATGCACGCGGAAATCGTTCAGATTGGCCCAGGAAGCTGTCCCATTTGCGGCATGGCTCTCGAACCGATGGACGTTTTTGCCGAGGTAGAAGCCGACCCCGAATACGATTCGATGTTGCGCCGGTTTTGGGTAAGCGCCACGCTTTCGCTGCCGGTCCTGGTGATTGCCATGTTTGGCGATGCATTCAAATTGCCGCTTACGTCGGTGACGCGCAACTGGATCGAATTCGTTCTCGCGACGCCGGTCGTACTTTGGGGCGGCTGGCCGTTTTTCCAGCGCTTCTGGACCTCCATCATAAATCGCAGCCCAAATATGTTTACGTTGATTGGGTTGGGCACGGGCGCCGCGTATCTCGAGAGCCTTGTAGCAACGCTCTTTCCGCAAATATTCCCCACCTCGTTTCGCGACATGCATGGCGCTGTCTCCACATACTTCGAAGCCGCAGCTGTTATCACCACTTTAGTGCTCCTGGGCCAGGTGCTTGAGTTGCGCGCGCGCCAGCAAACGAGCAGCGCGATTCGCTCTCTGCTGAATCTAGCGCCGAAGCAAGCGCATAGAGTTTCGGACGACGGCACAGAGCAAGATGTCGCGCTCGAACTGGTTAAACAGGGCGATTGGCTCCGCGTGCGCCCGGGAGAGAGCGTTCCCGTCGACGGCTTGATTCTGGACGGCGCGAGCGCGGTCGACGAATCCATGGTGACAGGCGAGCCCATGCCCGTCGAGAAATCCACGGGCGACAAAGTCACTGGCGGCACACTCAACACCAGCGGAAGTTTTGTGATGCAAGCCGAACGGGTCGGCAATGAAACGTTCTTGGCGCAAATCGTCAAGCTCGTCAGCGAGGCGCAACGCAGCCGCGCGCCGATGCAACGCCTTGCCGACACGGTGGCCGGCTATTTTGTGCCCGCGGTGATCGTTGCGGCTCTGCTGACCTTCGCAGGCTGGACGCTCTTCGGCCCCGAGCCGCGTTTCGCCCACGCGCTTATCGCAGCCGTAGCAGTGCTAATCATCGCCTGCCCCTGCGCGCTCGGTCTCGCTACCCCCATGTCCATCATGGTCGCGGTTGGCCGCGGCGCTCACGCCGGCATCCTCGTTCGAAACGCCGAAGCCCTTGAAACGCTCGCCAAAGTCGATACGCTCGTCGTCGACAAAACCGGCACGCTCACCGAGGGCAAACCGCAAATCACAGACGTACAAGTCGTCGAAGGAAGTGGCCTCACAAAAGATCAGTTGCTCTCGTTAGCCGCAAGTCTTGAACGTGCGAGCGAGCATCCATTGGCCCGTGCTTTTGTTCGCGCTGCAGAAGGAAAAAAATTGCAGTTGGAGCCTGCGAGCGATTTTCTCGCCACAGCTGGCGAAGGAGTAGAGGCCCGCGTCCAGAACAAACGAGTTCTCGCCGGCACGGCACCCTTTTTGAAAGGGCAGGGAATTGAAGTTTCCGCGAACGAGCATCTCGGCGCCATGGAACACGCTACCGCTGCAGTTACGACCGTCTACTTGGCGGTCGATGGGAAATTAGCTGGGACATTTTCTCTAAGCGACCGGATCAAAGAATCAACGCCAGAAGCGATTCGCGCACTACGCGAGGATGGCATTCGAATTGTAATGCTGACAGGTGACCGGCGTGCCGCTGCCGCCAAGGTTGCCAGCGAACTCGGGATCGAAGACGTCGAAGCCGAAGTGCAACCGCAACAAAAAGGTGAAGTGATCAAACGCCTGCGCGAACAGGGGCGCATCGTTGCAATGGCCGGGGACGGCGTTAACGATGCCCCTGCGCTCGCCTCAGCGAATGTCGGCATAGCTATGGGCACCGGCACAGACGTCGCCATCGAGAACGCCGGGATCACACTTGTGAAAGGCGATCTGCGCGGCATCGTGCGCGCCCGCAAACTTAGCCGTGCGGCAATCGGCAACATCAAACAAAACCTGGCCTTCGCTTTTCTCTACAACGCGCTGGGAATCCCCATCGCCGCCGGTGTTTTCTATCCAATTTTCGGCTGGCTGCTCAGCCCCATGCTGGCCAGCGCAGCGATGAGCTTTAGCTCCGTCTCGGTCATCGCCAACGCGCTTCGCCTCCGGAGAGTTTCTCTCTGAGATGAGACAGACAGGAATGTCTGCCCGCGAGTCGTGGCAAATCTGGTTATACGCTCGAGCGTCTCAGCGCCAGAATCCGAGCGGACGCAAATCCTAGAACAACGACTGCGTAGGAAAGTTGCAGAGCTGTTCGCGCAGCCCGGCTAAAGGAGCCGCTGACACAAATCAAGGTCACGAAAGCGACCGAGAATAAGAGCAGCGCAATCAGGCCAAGTTCCCGCGAGTTTTTTATGGCGTAGATCACGGCAACAACCGAAGAAATGAGAAAGACTATAATCAGGGCAAGTGTTGTTGTGAATTCCGTGGCTTCGGCCTGTTCGAATGTTTGCGCTGGAAGATAGGCAATTAGATTCAGTGCTGCGCACAGCCCGCACACGAGAAACGCAGCGTATCCCCGGATTTTTCTTCGTGCTCCTACCGTCTCCCGGAGTTCCATAGCGTCACCGTAAAGTAAGAGGTTTAGCTTTGGCCGAGGATTGAATCGAAGTACGCCAGCATTTCGGGCGAATCCCACTCCTGAAACCCGATGATCTTGCGCGCAATTTTGCCATTGCGGTCAATGATGTAAGTTTCAGGGATCATGCTCGTGCCATAGGATTGCGCAATCGGCGAATGCTGGTCTTTGGTGGCTGGATCGCGGTATGTCTGGAAAATAACGCCATTGTCGCGAAGGAATTTTTCATACACGGCGGGATCTTCATCGGCAGCGACGCCGAGAACAACGCCGTTGCGCGATGCAATGTACTTCTGTAAACGGTTCAGCGCGGGAGTTTCTTCGATGCAAGGCGGGCACCAGGTGCCCCAGAAGTTCAGCACAACAATTTTGCCGTGAAGGTCGGAGAGATGAGCCGACTTGCCATTGAGCTGCATGGGAAAGTCTTCCGCTCGTTTGCCGGCAAGGGAGGCTTCGCCATGCCGGTAGCTCGGCAGCGCAAAAACGACAATTATCCCGAGGAAGGCTGCCAGGCCTCCCCAAGCCAGTATCTTCGGCCCGATCCTCATCGAATGCTATACTAGCCTATCCGCCTGGGATCGAAAACTGGTCCTTGTCCCCAGACTTTACCGTGACCAACGAATCGCCTAATTCGAGCACGCCGCAGATTTCTCTGACACCATCGATCAGCGCGATCGTGCCGGCGCGAAATGAAGAGGAAGTCATTGCGTCTTGTGTCGAATCTCTGGCGGCGCAACCTAAAATCGGCGAAATCCTTGTGGTAAATGATCAATCCACCGACAAAACGGCAGAAATCGTTCTCAGCTTGACGGCCAAAATTCCGCACCTGCGGCTCCTGGAAACGCGGGAAGTCCCGTCCGGCTGGGTTGGAAAAAACAATGCAGTCTTTCTGGGTGCGAAAGAAGCCAAGAGCCCGTGGCTGCTTTTCACTGACGCTGATGCCGAGTTGCTGCCCGGCGCGGCCGCGCGAGCGCTGCAAATCGCGCAAGAAACGAGCGCCGCGCTAGTCTCTTTTTCGCCAGAGCAAATCACGCACACGTGGTACGAGAAAGCGCTCATTCCGTTTGTCTACAGCCGCTTGGCAAAACATTTTTCCTTCGAAGCTGTGAACAATCCGGCATTGCCGGCTGCCGCCGCCAACGGACAATTTTTGATGATGCAGCGCGACGCTTATAATTCCATCGGTGGTCATGCGAGCGTGGCTGCGGATTTGCTCGAAGATGTGGCTCTCGCCAAACGCGCAAAGGCCGCTGGGTTTCGCCTGTGGTTCGGTTCTGGTCAGGGAATCGTGCGCGTGCGGATGTACCGCTCTTTCGGCGCGATGTGGCAGGGCTGGAAGAAAAATCTTTTTTTGCTCGTTGGAGGAACTCCCGGCGCCGTCTTTCGCGAATTGGAGTCCACCATTCCATGGATTCCTCTCGCGCTCATTTTGCTCGGAATCAAAATTCCCGTCGCCACGCTTTTGGGCGTTTTGTTCCTTCTGATGCGCCAGATGACCTACGGCTTGGAGATCGCTCGTAACCAATATCCCTTTGAATTCATCATTTATTATGTGCCCGCGGTGGTGTTGTACGCGGGTGTGCTCTGGGCTTCTTACAGAAGCTATGCCACGGGCAAGGTCGAATGGAAAGGGCGGGAAGTTCCCGTAACTCTTCCCGGCGCGCCTAGATAACAACAGCGACAATCCAATCGCCATGGTCCTGCTCACGCGCAAAATCGAGTTCGCCGCCTCGCACCTCTATAACAATCCGGATTTTTCGCCGGAGGAAAACCGGCGCATCTTTGGCAAATGCAATAATCCGCACGGACATGGGCACAACTACACTTTGGAAGTGACCGTTGCTGGTGAGCCTGATCCCGTAACCGGAATGGTTTTGGACCTGAAAGATTTGAAGGAAATTCTCGAACGCGAAGTGATGCAGCGCATGGACCACCGTTTTTTAAACTACGAAGTGCCCGAACTTGCCGGCCAGATTCCCACTTGCGAGAACATCGCGCGCGTGATCTGGCAACTGCTCGATCCCCAGATCAAGCAAGGAAAATTGCACCGCGTGCGGCTCTACGAAACGCCGGATCTTTTTGCCGATTGTTATCGCAACGGAACAGAAGGAGCGAAAGCGTGATGGCTCCCGGCGCGCAAAACGGCGCAGTGAAAACCGAACTGGGCCGCCGCTACCACTTCGCAGCCTCACACCGCCTGCACAACCCGGCGCTCAGCGAAGAAGAAAACTGCCGTCTCTACGGAAAGTGCAATAATCCGTATGGCCATGGCCACAACTATATTTTGGAAGTCCTCGTGTCTGGCCAAGTGGATTCCGCCACCGGGATGATTGCGAATCTCGCGGATCTTGATGGCTTCGTTGAACGCGAAGTTCTTGAGCCGTTCGACCACAAGTCGCTGAACGAAGACGTTGAGGTGTTTCGGGGTACGGTTCCCACGACGGAGAATTTGTGCATAGAGATTTTCCGGCGACTGAAACCGTTTCCCAAAGCGAAACTTGAACGCGTGCGCGTGCAGGAAACGTCCAACAACAGTTTTGAGTACGCCGGAGATAATCCAGAAGGATTCGAGAGGTAACATTGATGGCTAAACCGACGGAAGAAATCATCTTGAACGAAGAAAAGCCGCTGGATGCGAAGAGAATTGCCTGCCACGTCCGCGAAATTATCAAACTTGTTGGGGAAGATCCGAATCGCGAAGGGCTGCGCAAGACGCCGGAACGCTACGAAAAGGCCCTGAAATTTCTGACCAGCGGTTATTTGCAGAACGCGGAAAATATTCTGAATGGCGCGACATTCAGCGTTGCGTATGACGAAATGGTGGTGGTCAAGGACATCGAGTTCTTCAGTCTGTGCGAGCATCACTTGCTCCCGTTTTTTGGAAAGTGCCACGTTGCGTATCTTCCCAACAAACGAGTCATCGGCCTGAGTAAAGTCGCGCGGCTCGTCAACATGTTTGCGCGTCGCCTCCAAATCCAGGAGCGCCTTACAAGCCAGATTGCTGCGGCTATTCAGGACAAAATCAGCCCCGAGGGCGTCGGCGTAATCATCGAAGCGCGTCACCTCTGCATGCAGATGCGCGGCGTCGAAAAGCAGCATGGCCAAGCCGTGACAAGCGCCATGCTCGGCGGCTTCCGACACAACAAGCAAACTCGCGACGAATTTCTGTCGCTCGTGCGGACGAAGAATTCCTAGGTAGGACAGGCACTCCTGCCTGTCTGCCTTTTATTGAACCTAAAAAATATGCAGAAATAAAACGGACAGGCAAGAATGCCTGTCCTACTTCTTGGCGATTTCTATCGATGCTATCGTGTTTTCCCAGGACATGCTCATCGTGCAGCCGCTACCCGTCTTATTGAACGAGATCTTGAAATCTTCTACAGGACTTGGCAGCTTCCCAGCCTTCATATCCACCCGCAAAAGGTCCGAGGCCGCTCCGGGGTAGGGAACTCCCCACTCCCCCGTTTTTTTGCTGACGATTAGCGTCCACTTATTCTCTTCGGGAACCGTGAAAATCGTATAGTCGCCCGCTGGAACATCCTTGCCGCCAACTTTCAAATCCACCGGCGTCACGAACGTTGTGGCCTCGTTTGCTCCCGCGCGCCACTCTTGTCCGTAAGGAACCAGGCCTCCGAAAATCTTGCGGCCCTTCATCTTTGGACTCGAATAATCCACCGTAAGCGTTTTGCCTCCACCCAAGTCGCAACTCGCCGTTGCCGGCGGGCTCGGACGCTTGCTCTTGTCTGACTGACTGGATGCCTGCGTAGCCAAAAACGCCAGGCTAAGACAAAGTCCTGCAACTATCGCGATTCGCTTTTGCATTTTTCGTTCTCCTCTTAAACCATTTCATCACTCGCACCAAGCATTCAACCCAATTTGCGCGCCCAACGCAACTCATATGTCCTCGTCAACTCCAGCCATCGCGAGCCCACCCTCATTGCCCCATGCCCAAACTCCAAATCAAAGGGCTCTTCACTACTCCCTACTTACTATTCACTACTCACACTCATCTTTTCCCACACAATTTTCCGCCCTCCAAACATGTTTACATTCCTTTACACTCAAAACATATTTGTGTTAGCCTGAATGAGTCGAAGAGAAGAGGAAAAATTCAAGGGACGACGGAGAGGGGCACTTGAGCACAGCCAAAGCGGTGTTGATCGAGCAATTCCGGCGGGAAGTAAAAGATACTGGCTCACCGGAAGTCCAGATAGCACTTTTGAGCGAGCGGATCAGCTACCTGACGACGCACCTCAAGTCCCACGTAAAAGACCATGCATCACGGCGCGGCTTGATCATGATGGTCAATAAGCGCCGCCGTTTGCTGGACTATTTGAACCGTCGAGACCCGGATCGGTATCGCGAGATTGTTGAACGTCTTAGCCTGCGCAAGTAACTGCTCTACAATTAATAGTTTCAACGGGCAGAAGCCTCTGCGCTTTCACGCAATGACAACTTCCACACGAAGTATGTCTGTCAGCTTAACGTTCGGTTGGGCTGGGAGTGAATTTAGCAGGCGCCCGGCTGCGGTTTTGCCGGTTTTTCTCGTGGTGTAGTCCGGATCGAGTTACTGTCTCCTATCGTAGTTCTCGCCTCTTTTCTTCTCTGGGTTGTCCAGGCCAGGCTTACGCCGACCTACTCGAAGCAGGGATTCGTTTTGGGCCGCTTTATGCGGCTAAGCACTCCTGCACGGTTGTCGCTCCTGTGGACATTCTGAAAATGCTCCGTATGAAGCGGGGCCAAAGGAAATGAACACTTATGTCTGAAAACACGCACACACCAGCACCACATCAGGTTTCTGTTGAAATCGGGGGACGCTCCCTCATTCTTGAAACTGGAAAGATTGCGAAGCAGGCGAACGGCGCAATTACCGCTCGTTACGGTGACACCGTCGTGCTCACCACAGCTTGCATGTCGTCCGCGGCCAATGACCGCGATTTTCTTCCGTTGACTGTCGACTATCGCGAAAATACGTATTCGGCCGGGAAAATCCCTGGTGGATTTTTCAAGCGCGAAGGACGTCCTTCGGAAAAGGAAATTCTCACCTCTCGTTTGATTGACCGCCCGATGCGCCCGCTTTTCCCGGAGTCCTGGCGCAACGAAACACAAATCGTCGCGATGGTGCTTTCCGCGGACAGCGACAATGACCCTGACGTCATCGCCGTTACTTCTGCTTCCGCCGCTTGCTACTGTTCCGATCTGCCGTTTGAGAAGCCCATTGCCTGCGTTCGCGTCGGCTTGCTGGATGGTCAGCTCGTTGCCAACCCGACTGTCGCCCAGCAAAAGAAGAGCTTGCTGAACATCGTTGTCGCAGGCACCGAAGAAGCCATCGTCATGGTGGAATCCGGCGCGCTTGAAGTTTCCGAAGAAACTGTCGTCGACGCCCTTGAATTCGGTCACGCTCAAGTTAAGAAAATCGTCGCTGCCATCAAAGAACTGCACGCGCAACTCAAGCCGGTGAAAGTCGTCGCCAAGCCGGTCCCATTCGACGAATCCATCTACAAGGATCTCGAGAAGAAGTACGGCGCGAAGTTTCACGACGCTCTCAATACCGAAAAGCATCCGAAGAAAGAGAGCTATCAGCTTGTTGACGCCCTCAAGGAAGAAATCGTCAAGGCCATTCCCGAAGAGCCCAAGAAAGAGATGGACGAAAAGCGCACCCTCACCAAGCGCGCCATCGAGCGCCTCCGCGAAAATATTTTCCGCGATGACGTTCTAAATGCGCGCCGCCGTCCTGATGGCCGCGCCTTCGACCAGATTCGGCATATATCCTGCGAAGTCGGCCTCCTTCCCCGTGTGCACGGTTCCGCACTTTTCACACGCGGCGAAACACAAGCTCTCGCCACTTTGACGCTCGGTACCAAGGAAGACATGCAGCGGCTTGATTTGCTCTTTGAGCATGATCAATTCAATCGCTTTATGCTGCACTACAACTTCCCGCCGTTTAGCGTCGGCGAAGTGAAATTTCTACGCGGTCCGGGCCGCCGCGAAATCGGACACGGCGCTCTTGCACAGCGTGCGCTTGTCAACCTGCTTCCTCCGGAAGCGGATTTCCCGTACGCCATGCGCCTCGTTTCTGACATTCTCGAATCCAACGGTTCTTCTTCCATGGCCACCGTTTGCGGCGGATCTTTGGCCCTCATGGACGCTGGCGTTCCGCTAAAGGCTCCTTGCGCTGGAATTGCCATGGGCTTGGTTGTTGGCGATGACAAGAAGTATTCGATCCTCACCGACATCGCCGGCGCCGAAGACCACTACGGCGACATGGACTTCAAAGTCGCTGGCACGCGCGCTGGCATCACCGCGCTTCAGATGGACATCAAGGTCCTCGGCATTAGCATCGGCATGATGCGCGAAGCCTTGGCCCAGGCGAAAAAAGCTCGTCTGCAAATTCTGGACACCATGGAGAAGACGCTCAGCGAAGGACGCACGGAAATTTCCGCCTACGCTCCGCGCCTCTTCAAGCTGAAAATTCCTCAGGACAAGATCCGCGACCTCATCGGGCCGGGCGGCAAGAAGATCAAGTCCATCATCGAAGCCACTGGTGTCAAAATCGACGTTCTCGAAGATGGCACGGTGCATATCTTCTCCACCAGCGGCGCCGGCGGCGATGCGGCCCTGCAAATGGTTCGCGATGTCACCGCTTCCGCCGAAATCGGCAAAACCTATCTTGGCAAAGTTGTTCGCTTGGCGGAGTTCGGCGCATTCGTCGAGCTTTTCCCCGGCACCGACGGCCTCTTGCACATCAGCGAAATCTCCGAACACCGCATCCGCGACGTTCGCGACGAGCTGAAGCTCGGCGACCAGGTCCTCGTAAAAGTTCTCTCTATCGAGGGCAACAAAGTCCGCCTCAGCCGCAAAGCCCTAATCAAGGAAGCCCGCGACAAGCAACAAAAAGCAGCCGCCAGCGGCGGAGGCGGTCAACAGGTAACTTCCGGTGGTGAAGGTAACTCCGGTGGCGATTCAGGCGGCGACTCCGGCTCCAGCGAATAATCTCGTTTCACTCTAAAAACTTAAAAGGCCCCCGATTATATCGGGGGCCTTTTCTTTTTCATTTCTCTGTGTACTCTGTGCCTCTGCGTTACCCTTTTCTTTATTTAGGCTTTGGGATCTACAGGTGCCATGCACGAACCGCACAACTTCGCCCGAGGTGTTCGAAGCGGCTTTCCACATTTTGCGCAAGGCGGCCCATACATTGCCAGCCTGTAGTGAAAAACGGCATTCCCATTGGTCTCGCGATGACCTGTGACGCGCTCATATTCGTCGAGCAGCGCGCCAAACATCTCCTTGAAACCTTTACCGGTCCGGTTTCTCAAAAGCGTGACACGCCGAAATTCCTCTTCATCCAGCATCGGCATCTCCGCCTTGCACCGCCAGCACCATAACATTTTCACAGGCGTCACCCTGATTGGAAACCCTTCCAATTAAACTTTATTCATGGCTATAATAGCCATGAAGGACGAAAGCCAAATGCGCACCGTCAACGTAGCAAAACTCAAAGATCAGCTCAGCAAATATCTTACCTACGCCAAAAGCGGCGAAGAAGTGGTGATCCGCGACCGCAACCTTCCCGTTGCCAAACTGATTCCGTTCTCGGCAGAAAGTGCAGACGAACAGGAACTCGCACTAATTGCGGCAGGGAAGTTGCGCATGCCCGTCGAGCAGCTTGACATAAAGGCTCTCTTGAAAATCCCGACCGGAACAGTCAAAGGAAACAAAGCAGTCGAAGCACTGCTAGCCGACCGGGAAGAAGGCCTGTGAAGAAAACAGCAGCGTTCTGGGACTCCAGCGCGCTAGTCCCCTTGTGCATCCACGAAGCGGGCAGCCGCCAGGCTCAGCTCCACCTGAGAAAGTTCGACCTTGTGGCCTGGTGGGGAACCTATGTGGAAGTTCATAGCGCCATTTGCCGTCTTCATCGCGAGCACGTGATCAACGAAGCCAATAAACGAGGTGCGATAGCTCGCTTGCGATTGCTCAGCCGCGGATGGAGAGAAATCTTTCCCGATGATCAAATCCGCGATCTGGCCGTAGAGTCGCTTGATAAGTATGTTTTGCGCGCTGCAGACGCCCTGCAACTCGCTGCATCTCTAATCTGGTGCCAAGAACGCCCGTCACGAAGGAATTTCATTTGCGCCGACCGCCGCCTGGCACAAGCCGCCGCTGCGGCCGGTTTTTCCGTTCTCGAGATTCCCACCGCCAACCCCTGAGCGTCACATCCAGCTTGCTTAACCATCTGAACCGGCGGCAAAGCTCGCCAAAGGTCTGAGATTCTCTACGCCGCGGCATGCACGCGTTCAATATCCGCCCCCACCGCTCGCAATTTCTCCACAATCCCCTCATACCCGCGATCGATGTGATATACGCGCTCGATCACTGTTTCTCCGCTTGCCACGAGCCCCGCCAGCACTAAGCCCGCACTCGCCCGCAAATCCGAAGCTTGCACTGTCGTCCCAGACAACGCTGCTGGCCCGCGCACTACTGCTTGCCGCCCATCAATCGAAATGTTCGCGCCCATTCGAACCATTTCGCTCGCGTGCAAGAATCGGTTCTCAAAAATTGTTTCGGCAATCACGGACGTGCCTTCCGCCTGCGTCGCCAGTGCCATATATTGCGCCTGCATATCCGTCGCAAATCCCGGATACTCCTCGGTAGTCATATTCGCGGCAACCAATTTTTTCCCGGCGCGCACCCGTAAAGTCGTCTTGTCCACTGTCTCGATGCAAGCCCCCGCCGCTTGCAACTTCGCGATCACTGCGCCCTGATGCTCCGGCTCGCAATTCGTAATCGTTAAATCTCCGCCGGTAATCGCTCCCGCCACCAAAAAAGTCCCGGCCTCAATCCGGTCCGGTATCACACGATGCTCGGTCCCATGCAACTCCGCCACTCCGCGAATCCGCAAAGTCGACGTCCCATCACCCTCAATCGACGCCCCCATCTTCCGCAGCATCACAACTAAATCCGTCACCTCCGGCTCTCGCGCGCAATTTTCCAGAATCGTCTCACCATCCGCCAGTGTAGCCGCCATCAAAATATTTTCCGTGCCTGTGACGGTAATTTTTTCAAACACGATATGCGCGCCCTTCAACCGCCCGCCCTTCGCCCCATTCCCCGGCACCCGCGCCTCGATATACCCGTGCGACATAATGATTTCCGCGCCCATCTTTTCCAAAGCCGACAAATGCAAATCCACCGGCCGCGCGCCAATCGCGCACCCACCCGGCAAAGAAACTCGCGCCACTCCCAGCCGCGCCATCAAAGGCCCCAGCGTCAATATCGACGCCCGCATCGTCTTCACCAATTCATACGGTGCCTCCGCATGATTCAATCGCGGCGCCTCGATCACATAGTCGCTAGCCGGCATCTCTGTCACGGAAACCTTCGCGTCCATAAACGTCAGCAACTTGCTCATCGTAACCAGGTCGCGCACCTTCGGAATATTGTGCACGGCGACTTTCTCCGCGGTAAGCAAAGCCGCTGCCATCACCGGCAACGCAGAATTCTTCGCCCCGCTGATCGCCACCGACCCGCGCAACGCCTTCCCGCCCCGAATTAGAAACTTATCCATTCCCTCTTCTCTGTGTCCTCTGTGTCTCTGTGTTTAGATTCCTTTTCTATTTTTCTTTTTCTTATCACTCGCCCAGCGATGTGCGCAGATTTCCTCCAGCGGCTTTCAACTTTTTCCGCGCCGCTCCAGCCTCCACTCCCAATTTCAACATGACGAGCCCCACCCGCATATCGTGTCCCGCCGCCCGCAAAGCGTCCTCTGCCGCAGACACTCCCGCCCCGCTAGCCTCCATCAAAATCCGCACCGCTCGCCCCTGCAGCTTCTTATTTGTCATCACCGCATCAATCATCAAGTTTTCATACACATGCCCCAGCTTCACCATCACGGCCGTACTCAGCATGTTCAAGACCATCTTCTGCGAAGTCCCCGCCTTCAATCGCGTCGACCCCGTCAAGACCTCTGCCCCCACTTCCACTCCAATCGCAATCTTTGCCAACCGCGCCAGCGTCATATCCCGATTGGCCATCACCGCAATCGTCGTCGCCCCCCGCCCCCGCG
>Ga0210388_10000789_pt1 | contig 25246 bp, 17 predicted proteins | sample IncBWC19OmetaG_FD_155485 | JGI IMG/M metagenome (GOLD analysis project Ga0210388, IMG submission 155485) | Forest soil microbial communities from Barre Woods Harvard Forest LTER site, Petersham, Massachusetts, United States - Inc-BW-C-19-O ...
TGACGACGTCGCGCGGGCTCGCAACGCCGATGGTGTCCGCAATCGCCACCTCGACCGGACCCGCCGCGGCGGCCACTTTAGCCATATCGATGACACGCTGAGGTTCGACTTCGCCGTCGAACGGACATCCGAAGGCCGTCGAGATGGTGATCTGTGCACGCCGCCCAGCTTCGCGAGCCAAGCGCACAACCTCGCAGCACATCGCCAAGGACTCATCGGAGCTTTGGCCTTGATTGCGCTGCGCAAATCCGTCGGAGGCTGCGCACACGGCACCCAGCTCATCGAGACCCGCCTCAATCGCGCGCAGCGCGCCGCGCTTGTTCAACACCAATCCGATGTAGATCACATCGTCGCGGCGCATGAGTCCCGCAGACACGGCCTCGGCGTCCGCCATCTGCGGCACCAACTTGGGATTGACGAAACTCGCCGCCTCGATTCGGCGCACGCCGCTGTCGATCGCGCGCCTGATCAGCTCCAGCTTTTGCGCGGTGCTGAACAGCACCGCTTCGTTTTGCAGTCCGTCGCGCGCGCCGACTTCGACTATTTCAATCTCGGGCATCTTCGAACCTTCTGCGGTTGCTCATCTGGTTGCTAACCGCTTGCTCAATTTTAAACTAGAAATCACTTTAAGTCGGCCGCCACCGCGCGCCGTATGCCGAAGTTAATATGGTTATTTATCATTATCTTACAAGACTAATCTGAATTTATTTATTGATCTCGCTCGCCGTACCCGCCGCCGCCCGGTGTACACACCACCATCACATCGCCCACGCCCACCTCGGCCTGGCCACTATGCGCCAGTTCTTCGCGGCGGCCATCGGCGCGCTCAATGGAGTTCTCGCCCACGGCGCCGGCCTCCCCGCCGGCCATGCCGAATGCGCCCACCTTACGGCCGTTGCTCAAGATCGATGCCGTCATGGGCTCCAAGAAGCGAATGCGCCGAATGCCGCCATCGCCCCCTCGCCGGCGTCCGCGGCCACCTGAGCCGGCACGAATTTCGTAGGAATCGAGCCGCACGGGGAATCTGAATTCCAACACCTCCGGATCGGTCAGGCGGGAATTGGTCATATGCGTTTGGACCACGCTGGTGCCGTCAAATTCCGGCCCGGCGCCGGAACCCCCGGCGATCGTTTCGTAGTACTGGTATTGCCCGTTGCCGAAGGTGAAATTGCTCATCGTGCAGCCGCCGGAGGCCATGACGCCGAGCGCGCCATACAGGGCGTTGGTCACGCACATCGAGGTCTCGACATTTCCCGCAACGACTGCCGCGGGGCTCTCGGGGTTCAGCATGCAAGCGGCCGGCAAAATAATCTGCAGCGGCTTCAGGCAGCCCGCATTCAACGGAATGTCATCATTGATCAGCGTGCGAAATACGTACAGCACCGCGGCGGTCGTGACGGCGCGCGGCGCGTTGAAATTGTCGCGCAGCTGGGCGCTCGTACCGGTGAAGTCGATGCAGGCGCTGCGGGCCGAGGTGTCGACGCGCACCGCGACGTGGATATGCGCGCCATTGTCGAGCGGCAACCTGAACTCGCCGTTTTTGAGCGAGGTGATGACGCGGCGGACGGATTCTTCCGCGTTGTCCTGCACGTGCTGCATGTAGGCGCGCACGGTGTCGGCACCATACTGCGCAACCAGCGCCTTGAGCTCCGAGCTGCCTTTGGCATTGGCGGCGATCTGCGCGCGCAAGTCGGCGAGATTTTGTGCGGGGTTGCGCGAGGGGTGAGCGCCGCCGCTGAGCAAATCGTGCATCGCCGCTTCGCGCAAGGAACCGTCCTCGACGAGCTTGAAGTTGTCGATCAGCACGCCCTCCTCGTCAATACGCGCGGAGAATGGCGGCATCGAACCCGGCGTAACGCCGCCGATATCCGCATGATGACCGCGTGATGCCACGAAGAAGCCAGGCTGGGGATCGCCGGCTTGCAGATAGACCGGCGTCACCACCGTGATGTCAGGCAAGTGCGTTCCGCCGTGATAGGGATCGTTCAATACGTAGACATCGCCGCTGCGCATCTGCGGATTGCGATCGATCACCGTGCGAATCGACTCGCTCATGGAACCCAAATGCACCGGCATATGCGGCGCGTTGGCGATCAGCGCTCCCGTGGCATCGAACAGCGCGCAGCTGAAATCCAAGCGCTCCTTGATATTGACTGAATAGGCGGTGTTCTGTAGGCGCAAACCCATCTGTTCGGCAATGTTCATGAAGATGTTGTTGAACAGCTCCAGCACGATGGGATCGGCATGCGTGCCCAGCGCATGCGCGCCGCGCCGGCGCTCGACGCGACGCAGCTCGATGCAACCGCCGGCGACCGCCTGAGCTTCCCAACCGGGTTCCACCACCGTTGTTGCGTTGCTGTCGGCGAGAATGGCAGGACCGTCGATCCGGGCGCCCGGACGCAGTTCGTGCGCCAGATAGAGGCGCGCTTGGCGCCAGCCCGCGGGCAGCGCATCGGCCAGACAGTACATGGAGATTTCCGCGCTGGCCGCCGGCTCGTAGGGCGCACTCCCCTCGAATTCTTTCGCGCCCGGCGTGACGCCGCACGCATCCAAGCTGGGCGCATCCGAGCCGGCCCCCTCCACACCGAGCGCCCCCACACCCGCCGCAATGCATTCCACGGACACCGCTTCGATCACCATCGCTTGGCCGGGCATCACGAATTCAAAGCGCCGTCGATAGCTGTGCTCAAATTCATCACGCACCCGCGCAACGTCCTCCGGCTGCGAGGTTGACGGGAGCGCACACGGCAGCGCCGTATCGGTGCCCTGATAACGGATATGAAGCCGCGCAACGCGCTTGAGTGCAGCGCCGGCCAACCCCTGGGCCTTGAGCTCCGCGGCGGCCTCGTCCAGCAAGCGCGTTGCCAGCGTCGCCGCGGCGCTCAAACCCTCGAGATTTAACTCGCGCTCGAGCGCCGCTTCACGCATCGCAATCTGGTCGGCCAGCCCCATTCCATAGGCCGACAGCACGCCGGCGAACGGATGAATGAAGATCCGCGACATACCCAATAAATCCGCCACCAGCGCTGCATGCTGGCCGCCTGCACCGCCGAAGCATTGCAGGGTGTAGGTGCTGACATCATGGCCGCGCATCACGGAGATTCGTTTTACGGCATTGGCCATGGCGCCGACCGCAATTCGCAGCGCTCCGCCGGCCACTTCCTCCGGCGTCACGGCCCGGCCGCTGGCAGCGGCGATGCGTAGCGCCAGTTCGCCGAATCGTTGCGCGACGATCCTGTCATCCAATGATTGATCGGCCGCAGGCCCGAATACGCGCGGAAAGAAGCGCGCTTGAATGCGCCCCAGCAAGACGTTGGCATCGGTGACGGTAAGGGGTCCACCGCGTCGATAACTGGCCGGCCCGGGGCTGGCGCCGGCCGACTCAGGACCCACCCGCAATCGCGCGCCGTCGAATCGAACGATGGACCCGCCTCCGGCGGCAATGCTGTGAATGCTCATCATCGGCGCGCGAACCCGCACGCCCCCCACCTCGGTATCAAATGCGCGTTCGAACTCGCCGGCGAAGTGACTCACATCGGTGGAGGTTCCCCCCATGTCGAAGCCGATCAGCTTCTTGTGCCCGCGCGCTTGCGCCGTGCGCACCATGCCGACAATGCCGCCGGCCGGCCCCGAAAGAATCGCATCCTTGCCGTGAAAGCGTTGGGACTGCGTCAGTCCGCCGGAGCTTTGCATGAAAAAGATCGGCACGCCCGGCATCAGTTCCGCGAGCTTGTCGCAATAGCGGCGCAGAATCGGCGACAGGTAGGCATCCACCACCGTCGTATCGCCGCGCGGCACCAGCTTCATCAAGGGACTGACCTGGTGAGATACCGACACTTGCGTGAATCCGACATCGCGGGCAATGCTCGCCGCGGCGAGCTCGTGGTGTACATAACGGTAGCCGTGCAGAAAGACAATGGCGCAGGACCGAATGCCCTCCGCGAACGCGCTCTGCAATTGCGCCTCGAGCGCCACCTCATCCAGCCCCAGGACCGTTTCACCATGGGCGCCGACGCGCTCGACCGCCTCAATGACCCGCTCATACAGCATTTCCGGAAGCACGATGTGGCGGTCGAACAAGCGCGGCCGTGCCTGCGTGGCGATTCTGAGCGCATCACGAAAGCCTCGCGTGATCACCAACAAGGTCCGTTCGCCCTTGCGCTCCAACAGCGCATTCGTGGCGACCGTGGTGCCCATCTTCACGCACGCCACCTGTTGTGCGGTGATCGATTGGCCCGGCGCGATCTTGAGCAATCGGCGGATGCCCTCGACCGCGGCATCGTCGTAGTGGGCGGCATTTTCCGACAGCAACTTGAGGGTATGCAGCGAGTCGTCCGGCGCGCGTCCGATGACATCCGTGAATGTGCCGCCCCGATCGATCCAGAACTCCCAGCGGCTCATGTTTCGACCGTGAGCACGCGCCCGCGAGTCTCGGGAATCGCCAACGCCGACACAATGACCAGGGCATAGGCCGCCACCGTGAATCCGGCAATGGCATCGCCGAGCGGAAAGCGCGAACTAAGCAGGCCAATCAAGGACGGACAGAATCCGCCGATGCCGCGGCCGACGCCATAGGTAAAGCCCTGTCCCGAGCCCCGCACGGCGCTCGGGTATAGCTCCGCCAAGCAGGCTCCCATGCCGGAAAATATTCCTAGAATGAAAAAACCCAAAGGAAAACCGATTAGAAACATTCCGCCCGCGACCGGCAGGCGCGTGTACAACAAAATCAGGACCATGGCGCAAGCGGCGAACAGGATGAAGCCGCGCCGGCGGCCGATGGTGTCGGTAAGCCACGCGCTCACCAGATAACCCGCGAGCGAACCGGTGATCACCATCAATAGATAGCCGGTGCTGGCGCCCACCGAGAGATGCCGTTCGTTCGCCAAAAAGGTCGGCAACCACGTCGTTATGGAGTAATAGGCACCCATCATTCCGGTCGATAACAGCGTCGCGAGCATCGTCGTGCGCAACAACGGCGGGCGAAAAATATCCAGGAAGACGGCGCGGCGCGCCGGGCTGCCCGCCGTGGCCGCCGTGCGCGCGCGCATCTGCGTAAATATCGCCGGCTCCGCCACATTGCGGCGGATGTAAATGACCAGCAGTCCCGGCAGGACGCCGAGCCAAAACAGAATCTTCCAGGCCAGTTGCGGCGGGACGATGGCACTCACCGCCCAGAATGCCAAGGCGGCAGCCGCCCATCCTACCGACCAACTGCTCTGCACCAGCCCGGTTGCCTTGCCGCGGTGGCGGGCATCGATGATCTCCGCGACCAGCACCGAGCCCACGGACCACTCGCCGCCAAAACCAAATCCCTGCATGGCGCGCGTGAAAAGCAGCTCGCCGAAATTATGGGTAAAGCCGCTCAAAAAAGTGAAAAGTGCAAACCACAGTACCGTGAGCTGCAAAATGCGCGCGCGTCCGAAACGGTCGGCGAGCACCCCGGCAGCCCAGCCGCCAAGCGCCGAGGTGACCAATGCCCCGGTGGCGATGTAGCCGGCCTGCGCTTTGCTCATGCTCCAGAGCGTGAGCAACGTCGGAATGATGAAACTGTAAATCATGAGGTCAAAGCCATCCAGGCCATAGCCGGCATAGGTTGCCAGCAGCACACGCCGTTCACTTGCGGAGGTTGATTTCAGCCACATGCTTTTCTCAGCGCTAGCCGCGGGTGCTCAAACGCAAGCTGTTCCAACTCGCATCGGCCAACCAGCCTCCGTCCACCGGCAAGCTGACCCCATTGATAAATCCGCTGCGATTCGCGTCGAGCAGAAAGGCGATCGCTTCGGCCACGTCCTCGGGACGCGCAAAACGGGCCAGCGGCACGCGATCGACGATGTCCCCATCGCTGTAGGCGCCTGCGCCCTGATCCGCCGCGTCCATTTCAGTCTTGATCCATCCCGGACACACCGCGTTGACGCGCACGCCGCGCCCGCCCCATTCGCCCGCCAGAGTCTGTGTCAGACCCACCAGCCCGTGTTTGGATGCATTGTAGGCACTACGATGACTGACGCCCGCGAGACCCGCGATTGAAGCCACATTGACAATGCTGCCGCTGCCGCGCTTTAGCATCTGCGCCCCCAAATATCGGCATAACAGGAATGGTGCGAATAAATTAATCGCCATGACGCGCTGCCATTGCGCAGCGCTGGTCTGCTCGGCCGGCACGATCAGGCTGATGCCGGCATTGTTCACCAGGCCGTCGATTGCGCCGTATTCGTTACCGACATTCTTCGCCAAATCCTGAACAAATTCCTCTGACGAGACATCGCCGGAAATACCGTGCGCCTCGCCGCCGCGCTCGCGTATTCGCAGCACCTGCGCTTCGACGGATTGAATGTCGACCAGAATCACCCGGTATTCGCGCTGCGACAGCAGGATGGCAGCGGTCAATCCGAGGCCCTGCGCCGCGCCGGTGACCAGCACGGTTTTCATTGCAGTTTTTTTGCCTCGGCAGTTTTTCGTTGCATATCGAGACAGATCTGCACGGCGTGGCCCAATGAGCCGGCGGCCTTGTCGGCGCCGGGGATGGTCGGTCCCGCGCCTGCTTCGTCCTCCCGCAGCAGCATGCCGGGAAGAAAAACGGCCACGATGCAGGCACTCGGAAACTCTTGGCGCAGTTTTTCCGCGATCGCGTCGCCAAAATTGCGCTCTTCGCTGGGGAATGCACTGACTATGTAGACGATGGAGACGGCCTCCGCGGCATTCGGCGGCGGCGCCGCCTCCGTATCCTCGATCGACATATGGCGCGCGTCCATTTTCTGTTCGCGCAAGATGCGCACCAGCAGTTCGGCGGCCAAATCATCCGACATCGATCCCATACTCACGCACACGATGACCGATCCCGGCGGCACTTCCAGCGGTCCTTGCCAGCGCCCGCTGACTTGTTCGCGCTGCTGGCGCAGCAACCGGCCTGCGGTGGACTGGTCGAGCACCGAGGTTCGCAAGCGCCGCCGCGTCAGTCCGCGTTTATCCCCGCCGATGGCCGCGATCACCGCCACCATCGCCGCGCGCACTCGCATTTGTTGCTCCTTGCTGATGGCGCCCGACTCCAAGTCGAGCCGCGCCAGATGCAGCGCCGGCAACAACACCAGGTCGCAATAGTTGGCAAATGTGTCCCGCTTCAGAAACTCGCGCGCGCGCGCGATGAGTTCATCCGCGTCAGCCGAGAGCGCGCGCTGATAAAAGCGCTGCGGCATGGTCAGCGCCTGCGTATCGCCCAATAGGATATCGAGGACGCTCAACGCCTTGATGTGACGCCCGGCGACCAACAGACACAGCGTCAGCGGCGTCGACAGGATCAAACCGATCGGACCCCAGAGCCAGCTCCAAAATATGGCCGCGATCACCACCGAAAGCGGCGACAGGCCGGTGGTATGCCCGTATAGCTGCGGTTCCACCAGCTGTGAGGCCACCAGCTCGACCAGGACGAATAGGCTCAATGTTGAAATCGCCGTGCTCCAGCCCACATCGACGGCGGCGCCCAACACCGCCGAGCACAGCGCAGCGATCCAGATACCGACATAGGGCACGAAACGCAGCAGGGTGCTCAATGCCGCCCATACCAGCGGGTGCGGCAAGCCGATGGCGCTCAAACCGACCCATATCAGGGCGCCGACGCTGAAATTCACGGCGAACTGCGAGACGAAGAAGCGCGAGAGCCGCTCTCCGGCGTCATTGATCACGAGCGTGGTCAACCGAATATTCGTCCCGCCGACAATCCGTATGAAACGATCGCGCAGCGCCTCTTGTTCCAGCAGAACGAACACCAGCACCACCAAAACGATGCCGGCCATTTCGATCGGAACCCAGATCGATCCCAGCACCCTTTGGAGAACTTGCCAGGAATTGGCCGGTGCCTCGTGCAATTCGACCGGAATCGGCGTCTGCGCGGCCATGTCCGGTTGCAGGGCCTGTTGCGGGGCCGGCTCCCGGTTTCGATTGAGAGCCCGTCCGGCCTCAGCCGTGAACGTATTGACCCGTCTCATGGTGAGTCTGTCCAAGGTCTCGAGCTTGAGTTCGAGGGTGCGCTCGTACTGCGGCAGACTTGCCGCCATATTGACGAGCTGCGAGCCGATGACGCCGCCGATTGCACCGAAGGACAGCGCCAGCACGAACACCGCGGCCAGCACCGAGAGCGTCTGCCCCAGCCCGATGTGCCGCAATGCCCGCACCAGCGGTGCAATCAACAGACTGAGGATGAATGCCAGGGTCACCGGCACGAGCACGTCGCGCCCAAAATACAACAGCGCCAACAAGGTGGCGGTCGCTATGATTCCCAACGCGCGATCGCGAAGCGGCGGTATCGGCGGGACGTCTGGCGCGTCAGCGGGACTCATGCTTCATTTTGACACACAGGCCGGGTCGTCCGCTTCACTCCAGTTCGAACTGAAGGCTCACTGCACCGGTAGGCTCGCCCGCCGCATTCCAAGTCCACTCATCAAAACAGGCACGGCGGCTTGCATCAATGCGCAGCACCGTTGAACAGCGCGTGCCATAGTCAGTCGCGCGCACGAAGGCGCTCGAGAGCAGCCGCTCCCACTCCAAGCTCACACCGGTGCGGGGCAGCTGATCGTCGGGCGCCGGCGCGTCATCGCGCAGTAACGCGAGCACGGCATCGGTCGTGCTCAAATCCTCGAGCGCCCTCGACAGGCGCGACTTGGCGGTTTGCACCTTGGGCCAAGGCGTGTCCAACAAATGATTCGACAGTCCGTAAATACCGGGGCCCAAAATCCGCCCGCTGCCGCGCGCGCTCTCGTACACCGCGAGGCGTTCGCCGTCGGAAAACAGCACACTAAAGCCGTTGTAATCCGCGCTCACGCTGCGCAAGTGTTCGAGAGTTTGTTCGAGGGAGTCGTTGGACATCAGGATGGAAGCGACCAGCGTGCCACGGCTCGGCGTACCCTCACGCCGCTGCTCCGGATCGCGATAATTCGTCAGCGCCGCGAAGCGGCCGGTTCGCGTCATCCCTAGCCACGTGCCGCCCGCCGAAAGATCTCGGCCCGCCAGTATGGGCGGCCGCGACTGCCACCAGTGTGCCGGCGCGGCCGGTCGAGAGTGCAATTCATCGCGGTTGGCCGCCACGACGCAGGGATAATTCGCGTCTCCCCGCCAGGCGATCAGAATCAAGCACATGGAAACTCCTTGCAGGCGAACTCTACCTCGATTGGCCGCCCTGCGATGCGCGATATACACTTTGAGATAGACTTGGCACAGGCTGACCGCTTCATTTTAGGGGACATGAGATGCGCACCGATCGATCGCAGAATCGTTTTATTTGCCATGCGGCTGTCGTTGGCGCTGCGTATTGCGCCCTTACCCTGGCGGTACCTTCGGCGAGCCGAGCCGCCGACGCGGCATCCGGCAAGTGCGTGGGCGATGATAGCGGCCTGACGCTGCCCGCAGGATTTTGCGCAACTCTGTTCGCCGACGGCATTGGACATGCCCGCCACTTGGTTGTATCCGACGGCGGCGTGGTCTATGTGAACACCTGGTCAGGACGCTACTATGGCAATGACACGCCGCATGCCGGCGGGTTTTTGGTCGCGCTCCAGGATACCGGCGGCAACGGAAAAGCCAACGTGAATGAGCGCTTCGGCGCCACGGTGCAGAGCGGCGGCGCCGGCGGAACCGGCATCGGCATCTACAAGGGCTGGCTGTATGCCGAGCTCAACGACAAGATTCTCAAGTATCCGCTGAAGAAGGGAGCGGTCCTGCCGGGTGACGCATCGCAAGTGGTCGTCAGCGGCTTGCCGTTGGGCGGCGATCACCCCATGCATCCTTTTGCGATCGATGCCAATGGCGATCTGTACATCGATGTCGCCTCCGCGACCAATTCCTGCCAGGAAAAAAATCGCACCCTCAAATCACCGGGCATACAGCCATGCACGGAACTCGAGACGCGCGGCGGAGTGTGGCGCTATGACGCGAAAAAAGTGAATCAAGTCTTCTCGCCCGCCGAACGCTACGCCACCGGCATCCGCAATGCGGAGGGTTTTGGCATCGATGCGCTCGGGCATCGCATCTTCGTCACACAGCACGGCCGGGATCAGCTGCACACGAACTGGCCTGATGTCATCAAGGATGCGGAGCTGGAAGCGACGCTGCCGTCCGAGGAAGTTTTGTTGCTCAAACAGGGCGGCGACTATGGTTGGCCCATGTGCTATCACGATCCGTACCAACAGGCGTTGGTGCTGGCGCCTGAATATGGCGGTGATGGGAAAACCGCCGGCATATGCGCATTTAAAATCGGGCCGACCGCCTATTTCCCGGCGCATTGGGCGCCGAACGGCATGGTGCTCTACAACCAAAAGCAATTCCCCGCGCATTACCAGCAAGGCCTGTTCATCGCGTTCCATGGTTCGTGGAATCGCGCTCCGTATGCGCAGGGCGGCTACAACGTCGTCTATCAAGGGCTGTCCGGCGACAAGGCATCGGGCAAGTGCGAAATATTCGCCGATGGATTTGCCGGGGCCGACAAATCGCCCGGCAAAGCAGCGCATCGCCCCAGCGGACTCGCGGTCGGCCCCGACGGCGCGCTGTATGTCTCTGACGATGTGGCCGGACGTGTCTACCGCATCGCCTATCGCGGCGGCGCCGATGGCGCCGCCGCGCCGACCGTACCATGTCCGAGCGCTACAGACTCGCCCGGCCCCATTGCTGCGGCACAGGCGAAGCCACCCGAGGGCACGCATCCCGATGCGGGGTCGGCGACCGCCGGCCTGACCGCACCGCCCGGCACGACGCCAGCCCAGGTGGCGCTGGGAGATCGCGTCTATCACGGTCAAGTGGGCGGCGCCACGTGCACCGGCTGCCACGGGACCGACGCCAAGGGATCGCCGCTCGGTCCTGACCTAACCACGAACAAATGGCTGTGGAGCAACGGCACCTACGCGGGAATCGCCGCCACCGTTGCAGGCGGTGTCGCACAACCGAAGCGCTTTCGCTCGCCGATGCCGGCCATGGGCGGTGCGCAACTCAGCAGTGATCAAGTGATGGCGGTGTCGGCCTATATTTGGGCCTTGAACCATCCGAGCGCTTCGGCGCAGTGATTTTGATCGGTTGAAATAGCGTTGTCAGGCGAACACTCGAACCGATCAATATCACATGCCGGCGCGACGAGCATGTCGCCGCACGAAACTCTCCCTCCAGCACTGTGAGTTGGAGCGTCGAGCCTGCAAATTCACAGTGCCGGGCTACTGTCCACGGTGAGCAATTCTTCGAAGAAACCGCCGATCCGGCGGGCCCGGTCGATGAAGTGAATCTCCAGAATCCAGTGGCGCGCTCGCCCGTTTGCGTCCGGCTCGCGCAAGGAGATCGGGTTGCCGTGCCGTATCCGCAGGTGGTCGGGATCCTGCGGCCTGACCTCGTGCGGGAAATGCCCGATCAGATGTCCGGCGGTCCGCCCGCCGAATTCCCAGCCGTATTCCGCCGCGAGAGCTACCACGTAGTCATACAGCTCGCCGGCGGTTAGACCCGGCGACTGTCGGTAGAGATCCTTGCCGCGCGCGAACGCTGGGGCTAAGTCGCCGGCGAGACGCTGCTTGTCAGGATCCGACCCCACCACATAGGTGCGGCCAAAATCCGCCTCCCACGACTCGAACACAGGACCGAAATCCAAGTAGACAATATCGTCATCGCCGATACGCCGATCGGTACACTCATCGTAGTAGCTCAGCAGGGTATTGGGTCCGGCGCGGGCAATCCGCTTGTGCCAATGACGGCGCACGCCGAAACGCGACTCTGCCAACGCATGGATTTCTTCTGTCAGTTCGCTTTCAAGCTTTCCGGCGCTCACCAAGCCGCGCTCCACGACCTCGTTGAACAGGGCTTCGGCTTTCATCTGCGCCGCCAGCAACTCTCGCGATACCGTGTCCATCAATTCAACGCCTGATCCAGCATTTCAATCCAGTGCAGCACCTTTGTCGGGGTTCCGGACTGCAGGTGCTGAATGCAGCCGATGTTGGCGGACACAATGAGTTGCGGTTCGAGTCTGGCCAGATTCAGCAGCTTCCGATCTCTCAGCTGCGTGGCGATCTGTGGTTGCAGGATAGAGTACGCGCCTGCTGAGCCGCAACACAGATGGCTTTCATCGTAGCTCGCCGACACGTCGAAACCCAACGCGCGCAACTGAGTTTCGACTACGCCGCGCACTCGCTGTCCGTGCTGCAGCGTGCAGGGCGCGTGAAAAGCAACCCGAGTCTTCGGTGCGGCGCGCAGACGTTCCTTGAGTGCCGGCACCATCGCCGGCAAGAGTTCGCTCAAATCCCGCGCCAGCGCGCTGATGCGCCGCGCGCGGTCCGCGTACACCGCATCGTGCGCCAAGGCGTGTCCATATTCCTTGATCGCCAGCGCGCAGGCGCTGGCGGAGGAAATGATGGCTTCGATTTCTCCCGACGCCAGCTGCGAGGTCCAGGCGTCGATATTGCGCCGCATGTCGTCAAGGCCCCCTCGACTGTCGTTCAAGTGCGTACGCAGCGCGCCGCAGCAACCGCTGCCGGCGGCATACACGGCTTCGATGCCCGCGGCCTCGAGCACACGCTCGGTCGCCCGATCAATGTTGGGCAACATCGCAGGCTGCACACAGCCCTGGAGGATCAGCACTTTGCGGGGTTGGGCGGCGCGCGCGCCAGGCGCACTCTTCCCGCCGAAACGCGCCGGCACTTTGTTCTTAAGTACTTTGGGTAACAGCGGCCGCAGCGCCTGACCCAGACGCAGCAGCGGAGCGAACCAGGAGGAGGTTAGCCCTTCCCGTAAGGACCAGCGCACGGCTCTGTCGAGCGGCGACCGCTCGACCCGCTCCTCCACAAGTTTTCTGCCGATATCGACCAAGTGGCCGTATTCAACGCCGCTCGGACAAGTTGTCTGGCAATTGAGGCAGGTCAAGCAGCGGTCCAAATGCTGCTGCGTGCTGCGCGTGACGGCCGCGCCTTCGAGCATTTGCTTGATGAGATAAATGCGGCCGCGCGGACCGTCGAGTTCATCGCCCAGCAACTGATAGGTGGGACAGGTGGCATTGCAGAATCCGCAGTGCACGCATTTGCGCATGATGGCGGCCGCTTCCTTGGCCTCGATGCTGTCACTGAATTCCGCGCTCAAGTGCGTCTGCATGGCGATCAAAGACCTGGGTACAGGCGCCCGGGATTGAATATGCGCGCGGGATCGAAAGCCTGTTTTAGCGCTTGATGGGTGCGCAACAGCACCGCGCCCAAGGGTGCAAAGACACCCGAAGATCGATCCGCCCCCTGGATCAACGTCGCATGGCCGCCCGCGGCCGCGGCTGCATCGCGAACTGCCGCGGGCGAAGCGGTCGTGCGCCACCAGCGCTGCGCGCCGCCCCACTCGATGAGCTGCTCTCCCGGGAGCGTCAGCGCGGCGGTCACAGCGGGGACCGACAGCCGCCACAGGGCCTCGCCGCGCGTCAGATTGTCGCCTCCGATCGCGAAGAACCCGGCGCTCTGGTCCCGCACGCTCAACCACCACGCATCCGCGGCCGAGTTCTCCAGCCGTTCGCCGCCCAGCCGCGCGCAGGCCGATGCGACCGCGGCACGCGCGCCGGCGAGACGCACGCGAAGCCGGTCTCCGTGCCATGCACTGGCATTGATCGGCAGTGGTTGGGCGGCCCAACGGCTCAAGGTTTCAAGCGCTCGCCCCTCGTCCCACTCAAAGCTCAAGGTTTCCGTGGCCACGGCCCTCGGCAACACCTTCAGCGACACATCGCAAATGACGCCGAGAACGCCCAGGGATCCGACCACCAAACGCGACACGTCATAGCCGGCGACGTTCTTTGTCACCTGCCCGCCGAAGGTTAAGAGTTCAGCGCGTCCGTTGAGCAGGGTCACGCCGAGCACATGATCGCGCACCGACCCGACGCTGGCGCGCGCCGGACCGGACAATCCGGCCGCCACCATCCCTCCAACCGTGCCCCCGGGTGCGAAGCGCGGCGGCTCGAACGGCAGACACTGCCCGTGTTCCTCAAGTGCCGCCTCGAGATCCCGCAGCGGCGTGCCGCCCCGTGCGGTGACGACCAGCTCCGTGGGTTCGTAGCAGGTAATACCCGAAAGCGGCGTCACGTCGAGCGGCTCGCCGACCGGCGACTCGCCATAAAAGCGTTTGGTGCCGCCGCCGCAAATGTCGAACGGCGCGCGTTGCTCACGCGCGCCGGCCACTTGATCGATGAGACGCGCCAGCGCTGGATCGTGTGCGTTCATCAGAATCTCGGCAACTCAGGAAACGGCAGTGCCCCGCGATGAACGTGCATCTTTCCGTATTCCGCGCAGCGATGCAGCGTCGGAATGACTTTTCCCGGATTGAGCAGTTCGAGCGGATCAAACGCCCGCTTCACGCCCGTGAACTGCGCGCGCTCGGCCTCGGAGAATTGCACGCACATAGAGTTCAGCTTCTCGACGCCGACGCCGTGCTCGCCCGTGACCGTACCGCCGAGTCTGACGCTGGTCTCGAGAATATCGGCGCCGAATAGCTCGCAGCGGCGCATTTCCGCGGCGTCTTCGGCATCGAACAGTATCAGCGGATGCAGATTGCCATCGCCCGCGTGGAATACATTCACACAACGCAGATTGTATTTCGCTTCCATTTGCTGGATTGCGCGCAGCATCTCGGCCAGGCGCTTGCGCGGAATGGTCGAGTCCATGCACATATAGTCGGGGCTGATACCGCCGGAGGCCGGAAAGGCATTCTTTCTGCCGCTCCAAAATTTCAGGCGCTGCGCCTCATCGCGGCTGACCTCGATGCGCGACGCCCCGGCAGCATTGAGCACGGCCTCCATGCGCCCGATCTCTTCCTCGACCTCTTCCGGCGTGCCATCGCTTTCGCACAGCAAAATGGCGGCTGCCTCGAGGTCGTAATCGGCGTGCACGAAGGCATCCACGGCGGCGGTCATCGCTTTGTCCATCATCTCGAGGCCCGCGGGAATAATGCCGTGCGCGATGACGCTGGCAACGGCGGCGCCCGCCGATTCGATGTCCCGGAAGCTGGCCATGATGCAGCGGGCCAACAGGGGCTTGGGAATCAGCTTCACGGTGACTTCAGTCGTCACCGCCAACATGCCTTCGCTGCCAATGACGATCGAGAGCAGATCGAGACCCGGGGCATCCAAAGCCTGCGACCCAAATTCCACCGCCTCGCCATCGACCATGAATCCACGAACCCGCAGCACGTTGTGCAAAGTCAGGCCGTATTTCAGACAATGCACGCCGCCGGAATTTTCGGCCACGTTGCCGCCGATGGTGCAGGCGATTTGGCTGCTGGGGTCCGGTGCGTAGTACAGACCATAGGGCGCCGCCGCTTCGCTGATGGCTAAATTGCGCACCCCGCATTGCACGATCGCGGTGCACGACAGCGGGTCGATCCGCATCTTGTTGAACTTGGCCAAGGATAGAACCACGCCCGCGTGGTGCGGTGTCGCGCCGCCCGACAATCCGGTGCCGGCGCCGCGCGCCACCACCGGCACTTGCATCCTGTGGCAGATCTTCAAGATGGCGGCCACTTGCGCCTCGGATTCGGGAAGTACCACCACCATGGGCGAGGTGCGATAAGCGGTCAGGGCATCGCACTCAAAAGCGGCGGTGTCTTCATGGCGAAATAGGATCGACGCGCGCGGCAATACCTCAGCCAGCGCGGCGACGACCTCGCCTTGGCGCTGCGCCCGTTCGGCGCCGAGATCTGCAGCTGAGAATACGGTACTCATCGCCAACATTATGCACCTGGCGAGGCGACTGCCCAGCGGTCATGTCCATTGCGCGCCGATTGCCGGCGTAATTCTGCCCCATTACGGATTTGTGGCCCCGTTACAGATTTGTGGTTATTAGAGTAGGATTCGGCGAATATGAAGCGGTGGCCCTAACAAACCGCAACGGGGAAGCTGATGTTTCATCAATTGTTGACGCCGGTCGGTGACAGTCTCGCCCTATCTTTCCTGGTGGCGATTCTGCCCATCGCGACCGTCCTAATTCTTCTCGGTGTCGTCAGGCGCCCTGCCTGGCAGGCGGCGCTGGCCGGTCTCATCGTCGGTCTCATCATCGCGATCGCGGTGTGGGGCCTGCCCGCGCCAATCGCCTTCGCCGCAGCATCCAATGGCGCCGTGTTTGCACTCTGGCCGGTGATGTGGATCGTCATCACCGCGCTGTTTGTTTACAACATCGCGGTCTCTTCGGGACGCTTCGATGCGTTCCGCGCCTGGATCGTCAAGCATCTGCCCAATGACAGACGCGTCGTCCTCATCGTCATCGCGTTTTGCTTCGGGGCACTCCTGGAAGGCATCGCCGGTTTCGGTACACCGGTCGCCATTACTTCTTCGTTGCTCATCATGTGCGGTTTCCCCGCGCTCGAAGCCATCGTATTCGTATTGATATTCAACACCACCCCGGTGGCATTCGGCGCGCTCGGTACGCCTGTAACCGTGCTGGCTGCCGTCACGGGACTACCGGCACATGAGTTAGGCCAAATGATCGGCCGGCAGCTCCCCATCATGGCGGCCATCCTGCCGTTTTATGTCATGGCGCTGTATGGCGGGTGGCGCTCCATCCGCTCGTTGTGGCCGGTGCTCGCGGTCGCCGGCTTGAGTTTCGGTCTGGCGCAATTCGGCGCTTCGAACTATCTGGACTACACGCTCACCGATGTCTTCGCGGCGCTCACATCCTTGGCCGTGACGTTGCTGTTCCTGCAAGTTTGGCGGCCGGCGCCCGACCCCGAATTCGAAATCCACAAGTCGGCCGAAACGGCGAACCCCGCCTTCAAGGACGTGCCTGCCTGGCAAGGGTGGATGCCCTGGCTGGTCGTGACGGCGGTGGTCATTGCCTGGACTTATTTCAAGGTTGCCGCGATGGGACAGCACGCGATCCCCTGGCCGGGCCTGGATAAAGCCGTGTCGATCACGCTCTACAAAGACAAGCCGTACGCGGCCGTGTGGTCATTCCAGCCGCTCGCCACCGGTACGGCCATCCTGCTTGCCGCGGTCGTCATTGCGCTGCTGGTCAGAATATCGGTCGCTGATTTCATTCAATGCGCCGTGCGCACGATTCGCCAGATCTGGCAGGCCGTGATCACAGTCATGTTCATTGTCGCGCTGGCGTATGTGATGAACTATTCCGGTCTCGCGTATTCAATTGGTCTCGCCGTTGCGTCGACCGGTCACTGGTTCGTCTTGTTTTCGCCTTTCCTCGGTTGGATTGCGGTTTTCCTGTCGGGCAGCGACACCTCCGGCAATGCGCTATTCGGAAATCTACAGGTGGTCGCTGCGCGGCAACTGAACTTGAATCCGCTGCTGTTTGCCGCCACCAATTCGTCGGGCGGCGTACTCGGCAAGATGATTTCTCCGCAGAACATCGCCACGGGAGTTTCGATTACGAACCTCAAGGGTCAGGAAGGCGCGGTGCTGGCGCGCACTTTCGTCCACAGCATCATCCTGACCTTGGTGTTGGTGGTCATCGTCATCGTGCAGCAATACGTGGTGCCCGGGATCATTCCGGCGTTTGTTGCGAAGTAGTGGTGCCCCGGGCAGGAATCGAACCTGCGACCTAGCGCTTAGGAGGCACTCGCTCTATCCACTGAGCTACCGAGGCAGGAAAGAAGAGGCCGGAGACGGACAACCGGCCTCTTTAGATGGTGGAGGAGAAGGGGATCGAACCCTCGACCTTCGCATTGCGAACGCGACGCTCTCCCAACTGAGCTACTCCCCCGAAAAGGGCGAAGAATACTAGCAGCAAAGCTTCGTTCTGCCAAAGTATCGCGCACAGGGAGCGAAAGCATAGGCTAGGATGTTGCGAAGGAGGAAAAAGTATGCTGAAAGCAGGCGAACGGGCGCCGGAATTCACCCTTCCGGATGAAACCGGGACTGATCGGTCTCTGACCGAACTGCTGAGTTCTGGTGCGATCGTGCTGTATTTCTATCCGGCGGACTTCACCCCCGGTTGCACGCGCCAGGCCTGCGTTTTGCGTGATTTACACGATGAAATCCAGCGAGCCGGCCTGCGCGTTGTCGGCATCAGCCCGCAAAGTCCGGAGTCGCATGCTAAATTTCGAGCCAAGTACAACTTGCCTTTCGTGCTGCTGTCGGACCAACACAAGGCGGTCGTCAAGATGTACGGGGTCAATGGTCCCTTGGGGATAGGCGTTCGGAGAGCCTCCTACCTCATCGACGGGGGCCGCCGCATTCGCGACTCGATCCTGGCGGATTTTATGATTGCCAAGCACGCGGACTTCGTGCGCAAGGCGATTCTGTTGCGGGCGGCAAATCCTCAATAACTCAGGCGCAGTACATTGGCGTGGCCGATGCGCGGCACCGTCACGATGTACATGGTGCCGAACTCTTTTTCGTCGATCTGGGGTATGTCGCGCCGGCCTGACAGGGCAGCGACAAGCTCCGGCACCGTATTGGCATGCCCGATGACCATGACCCGCTCGCCGCTGTTCTCCCGCACGATGCGATGCGCGAGCCCTTTAGGGTCGTCGCTGGGCGCGACGATGGGAACGATTCCAAGCCGCGCCGCGAGCGGCGCGGCGGTCATGCGGTTGCGCAGTGCCGAGGAGGTGTAGATGGCGTCGAGGCGGCCGGTGCCCTGCGTTTCGCCGAACATGCGCACCAGCAGTGCCGCCCTCGCCTGCCCGGCCTCCGACAGCTCTGGATCCGGGGCGCTGACGGATACCTTCTCCGCATGCCGAATGACGATCACGACGGTGGAATTCGCGGTGAGCCACACCCAAAGCGCGAACACCGCGAAAATCGCGACGCCGATAGCCGCAATCGCACCGATGCCGGTGAGCCATATGGGTATCAAGAATGGCCCGCGCTGAAGGTTTGCATGCGCGCTTTTCATGGCACAATGATACATATCAATGATTGCGGCGCACCCTCGCAAACTGCAAATTGTTGTGCTGGCCGCCGGTTTTTCTTCCCGTTTGGGTCAGCCGAAGGCGCTGGCCCGCGTACATGGGGTCAGTCTGCTGCGGCGGACACTTAAAGTGGCGTCAAGCTTCGTTGCGGATCGAATCGTTGTGGTGGTGCCGCGCAATGCCGCCCGCTATCGGATCGAGGCTCGCGGAGTGAAGGTGCGCTGGGCTGTCAATCCTCAGAGGGCGCAGGGGCTGTCGAGTTCCGTGCGCCGGGGGATTGCCGCGGCCCCTTATGCGCCCGCGATTTTGTTTCTACCCACCGATTTGCTCGAGCTCACCCGCCAGGATCTTTCCAGGTTGGTACTGCGCCGGCGGGCTGCCCCCCGACGCTTGATTGCCCGAAAAATCGAGGACTCCGGCGCGGCGCCGGTGATTCTGCCGCGATGGCTGTACACGCGCGCATCGACCGTAAAGGGCGATGTCGGGCTTCGCGAACTCGTCGGCCAACTACCCGCGGACAGCCGCGTCCTGGTTGAGCTGCCCTCGGCTGCCCGGGATGTCGATACGCCGCAGGATCTCAAGGACGCGAGGCGCCGATTTCGGCCCGCGACCCGCTAGGCCGGCCAATGTGGATAGTCGCGAAACGCCTGAATGGCGCGGTCGATCTTCGCGCGCGGCAAATCCATGTGGGTCATGAGGCGAGTCCGCGGCGCAAGACTCGCGATGATGCCCCGCTGCCGCAAATGCGCTTTGAGCCCTTCAATTTGCGAGGCCGCCACCTCGAGATACACCACATTGGTCTGCGGCGCCGTCACCTTCAGGCCCGCTGCGCGCAGTCCTTCCGCCAGGTGTTCCGCATTCGCATGATCTTCGGCCAATCGCTGCACGTGATGTTCCAAAGCGTACAGCCCCGCGGCCGCGAGCACGCCGGCTTGGCGCATGCCGCCTCCCAGCGCTTTGCGCCAGCGGCGGGCGGCGGCGATCAGCGATCGGTTGCCCAATAAGATCGATCCGGCGGGCGCTCCCAGCCCCTTGGACAAGCAAACCGATACCGAGTCGAAACCCGCGACCGCCGTGGGTCCATCGACATTCCGCTTCACCATGACGTTGAAGATGCGTGCGCCATCCAAGTGGGTGGCGAGTCCGCGCGAATGCGCAAATTCAGTGGCTTCTCGCTGATAGTCCGACGGCAGCACGCGGCCGCCGATGGTGTTTTCGAGCGCCAGCAAGCGGGTGCGTGCAAAATGGTAGTCGTCGGATTTGATCGCCGCGGCGATGCGCTCGATTGCGATCCCGCCGTGCGCCTCGTGCTCCAAAGGCTGGGGTTGGATACTGCCGAGCACCGCCGCACCGCCCTGCTCGTACTTATAAGTGTGCGCTTCTTGTCCCACGAGGAATTCATCCCCACGGCCGCAATGCGCCATCAACGCCGCCAGATTGCTTTGCGTGCCGGTTGGAAAGAACAAGGCACCTTCGAATCCGAAGCGTTCTGCAATGACGGACTGCAGGCGATTGACCGTCGGATCATCCCCGAAGACATCATCGCCGACTTCCGCGGCCGCCATGGCGTCGCGCATGCCCGGCGTCGGCCGCGTGACCGTGTCGCTGCGCAGGTCGATGAAATTCACAGAAGTCATAGCACCGCCGCACACATGTCGCGAGAATTGAGCCTCGCGTTTGAATAGACCTCAGCCAGCACCGGTTCGTTCGCCATTTCCGAAGCGGTGAACGACCGCGCGCGCGGCCCTAATTTCGCGCACAGACGGCGCGCCAGCGCCGGCGTATCGAGGCGCAGTAACCCCAAATCCCAGACGCGCGCGGTGCCATCCGCCGAACTTGTCGCGAGCCGCAGGCCGTCCGGTGAGAACGCAACTGTCCGCACGAAGTCGTCGTGCTGAAAACGCGCCAGCTCTTGGCTGTCTGCGGTCTGCCATATGCGCGCGGTACCATCGCTGGACGCCGTGGCGAGCAATTGACCATCCGGTGAAAAAGCCACGGCTCGCACATGATCCACATGCTGCATTCGCGCAAGTTCCCTGCCCGTCTGGGCATCCCAAACGCGCGAAGTATTATCGTCGGACGCGGTTGCCGCCCGCGATCCATCCGGAGAAAACGCGACTGCCGCTACCAAGCCATCGTGCCGCAGTTTTACCAGTTCGCGCTTGGTGGCAGTATCAATGATACGCGCGGAGCCGTCGGTCGATCCGGCGATCAGCTTGGTGCCATCGGGCGAAAACGCAACACTGCGCGCGGAACCGCCGCATACTATCCGCCCCAGTTCTGAAGCTGTGCGAATATTCCAAATTCTCACGGTTTTGTCTTCGGATGCGGTGGCAAGCAATACACCGTTCGGGGAAAATGCAATGCCTCGCGCCAACTCGCCCGTCGCAAAACGCGCGAGCTCACGGCCGGTCTGCGCGTCCCATACTCTGGCAGTCTTGTCCACCGAGGTGGTGCCTATCAACGATCCGTCCCTGGAAACGATCGCGGTCCAAAGTCCGGCATCGTGTTTCAAGCGGAGGAGTTCCTTGCCATTACCGGTATCCCAGACACGTGCGGTGCCGTCCATCGATGCGGCGAGCGCGCGGGCGCCATCGGGAAAGAACATTGCGCTGGCGATCCGATCGTCGGCCTGAATGTACGCAACACGCTTCGCGGTCGCGATGTCCCAAACTGCCGCGGTTTTGTCCCACGAGGCAGTAATGACTCTCGCCTTGTCCGGTGAAAACGCGGCTCCCCACACGTAAGAATTATGCACCAGGCGGGCCATCTCGGGACCTGATTTGACTTCCCAAATGCGGGCGCTGCCATCGTCAGAAGCCGTGATCACTCGCAATCCACCCGGCGAAAAAGCAGGCTCTCCGGTGATCGAACTGTCGTGCTGCAAACGCGCCAACTCGCGACCGCTATTTGCGTCCCAGATGCGCTCGGTTTTCTCGGCTGCCGTCACGATCCGCGAGCCGTCAGGCGAAAATGCCGCACTTTGCACGAACACAGGATGGCTGAGCCGCAGCTGCTCCGCCCCCGTTTTCGCATTCCAGACTCGTGCAGTCATATCGTCAGAAGCCGTCAACACGCGCGCGCAATCGGGGGAAAAAACCGCAGTCCAAACCGTTGCGCCGTGCTGAAGCCGCAAAATTTGCCGGCCGCTCCTTACGTTCCAGACGCGCGCCGTGCCGTCGCGCGAGGCTGTGGCTATCAGGCTGCTGTCGCGGCAGAAATCCGCCGCAACGACGGAATCGTCATGGCGAAATTTGCCGATTGGGGCGCCGGTCCTGGCGTCCCAGACCCTCGCGGCATTTTCCGCAGGCGCGGTGACGACCAGTTTTCCATCGGCTGAGAACTTCGCCGTCCATACGGCCGCGGTGTGCTGCAGCCTGAACAACTCTCTTCCGGCACGCGCATCCCAAATTCGCGCCGTCCTATCGATGGATGCGGTCACGACGCGCGTTTCGTCGGGCGAAAACTGCGCATCCTCGACACGATCGTCGTGCTGCATTCGGATGAGTTCGCGACCGGTCTTGACGTCCCAAATCCGGGCGGTCCGATCGTCAGACGCCGTTAGAACGCGCGCACCATCCTGCGAGAAGACTCCCGAACGGACAACTCTGTCGTGTCGCAGCCGGAATAGCTCGCGGCCGCTCCCCGTATCCCAGATCCGCGCCGTTTTGTCGTCCGAAACCGTCACTGCTCGGGTACCCGTGACATCAAATGCGACCCGTTCGACGATGGCCTCATGATCGAGCGATATGAAATTTGGCTGCGAGAGTTCGGCCATAAATATTGAATGAAATCGGGAGTCCGAGGGCCGCGACAAGGAAAATGCAGCCAACGCGTAGCGTCTCGCCTGAGCGCGGTAGCCATCGTGCAGGGCGCCCCATGCGCGTTGTTCGAATTGACCCGCCAGCGCAAGCTGAGCCGTATTGAGCTCGCGCTGTGCGCGCGCCTCCTGCGCCTGGGCTATGCGTGATTCTCGCAGTGCGATCAGCAAGCCGAGCGCCAGAGCCACGCCGATCGCGCCGACCACGGTCACGCCGATTGCATAGCGGACCAGAAACTTGGCACTCCGGTATCGGATGGTATCGCGGCGCGCGCGCACCGGCAGCGAACCCAGGTGGCGACGGATGTCTTCCGCAAAATTCTCCACCGAATCGTAGCGCCGCGCTGGATCCCGCCGCAGAGCCATCAGTACGATGTTATCCAAATCGCCTTGCAGCCGTCTGCGCAGCCGTTGAGAAGAGCCCTCGCACACCGTGCTGCGACTTTCGGCGCCGGCAGCGCGCGACAGGCCGCCCTGGCGAATCAGGCTGCTGGGTTTTCGCGGCTCGGCAGCGTCCTGGCCGTCTCGAGCATGCGGCCGGCGACCGGTCAACAGGTCGTAAAGCAACACTCCCAATGAATATACGTCGCTCGCTGTCGTCAACGGTTCGCCGTTGAGCTGCTCCGGGCTCGCATATTCCGGGGTCAGAAGTCGGAATTCAGTCTTTGTATATTCGCCCGCTGCGAGGCCGTCGGCCGCTCCGGCAAACTCGGCCGCGGCGTCAGCTTGGACGGCTCCCGGTTGCGCACTGGGCGCCAAAATCTTCGCGATCCCAAAGTCCAGTAATTTCGGCTCGGCGCTCGCTGTCACCAATATATTGTTGGGTTTCAAATCCCGGTGAATGACCAGGCGCTGGTGCGCATACTGAACAGCGCTGCACACCTTGAGAAAAATGCGCAAGCGCGCCGCGACATCCAGTTTGCGGGCATCGCAATAGCGGTTGATGGGCTCGCCCTCGATGAGCTCCATTACGAAATACGGCATACCATCTTCCGTCGTGCCGCCATCGAGCATCCGTGCGATATTAGGGTGATCAAAGCTCGCCAGAATCTGGCGCTCGTTTCTGAAGCGCCTAATCAAGCGCGCGGAGGACTGGCCGGTGCGAATCAATTTGATCGCGACCTGCTTCTTGTATTCATCATCGGCGCGAATCGCGCGATAAACCTCACCCATTCCGCCCGAGCCGACCAATTCAATCAGCTGGTACGCGCCGATGTGTTTTCCAACCCAGGGATCCGGGGCGGCCAGATCGCTGAATCCCAGGGCGGCCGGGGTATTCAGAAACTTCTCGCCGGCCTCATCGTGCGCCACGATCAAGGCCTGCAACTCACCGCGCAACTCGGCATCATCAGCGGTGATTCGCTCGATATATGCATTCCGCGGTGCACCCTCGAGTTCCAATGCCTGATCCAACGCCACTTTTATCTGCTGCCAGCGCTCCGGGTTCACACTGCCTCCGCGCGCAGCAGTTCGCGCCGCAACCATGCCCGGGCGGTGGTCCAGTCACGCTTGACGGTAGCCGCTGACACCTTCAAAGATTCAGACGTTTCAACGATCGACAGACCGCCGAAGAACCGCAACTCGACGACCTGGGCCTGCTGCGGATCAAGCTGCGACAGACGATTCAGCGCATCATCGACGGCGAGCAAATCGACGTCCGTCTGGGTGCCAAGAGCAAGCGCCTCGCTCATGGTGACCCTGAGCCCGCCCTGCCGCTTCGAAGCCAAGCGTCCGCGTGCATGGTCGACCAGCACCTGGCGCATGAGGCGTGAAGCGAGCGCCACGAAATGGCAGTGATCCCTCACTTCCGGTGATTCGCTGCCGACTAGCCGCAAGTAGGCTTCATGGATCAGCGCCGTGGTCTGAAGCGTGTGATTGGCACGCTCGCCGCTCAAATGTCTGCTGGCGATGCGATGTAGCTGTTCGTAGATGAGGGGCAATAGCGCTTGGAGGGCGTCCGCGTCTCCCGCGCGCCATTTTGCAATCAGCTCGTCAGTGGAGCTATGCGCCAATCGAATCCCTTGCGGTTGGAAGCGCGACCTCGCGCTCATTTTGACCGCCGCGCCGCAATCAGTCGAGGCCAAACGCGCGCTGCCCGCGAATTCCTGAGCCTTTTTTTTCGAAATTCTCGCTTCTATCGGCAGGGAGGCTATTTCGCGCACACGAAAGGGCCGAGGTTTTACTTAACGACAAGGGGATCGGCAGATGAATCGCAAACTATCCTGGCTGACATTGGGTGCGGCCGTATGGGTTCTGGCCGCCTGCTCGTCCGGCAATTCATCGCCCTCGGCTGCCACGCCCCCACCGGCCTCTCCCCCTCCACCTCCGGCGGTCGCCATGGTCAGCGGCGCGGTGGTGGACAATTTTGTTCTCAGTTCAACCGTGACGGCCTATGCGGTCTCTAGCGCCGGTGCTGTGGGCGCCTGCATACCTTCGACGCCGGCAACCACCCCGCCCGGCTGCGCAACTGCCACGTCGGACAGCAGCGGAAACTACGCGGTCAACCTGGGCAGTTACAGCGGCGCAGTCCTTCTCCAAGCGACTGGAGGAACGTACACCGATACGGTAACCGGTCAGACCGGC